>ENA-UOOD01000181-UOOD01000181.1-human-gut-metagenome-genome-assembly--contig:-CS67-NODE-181-length-89256-cov-8.749577_pt1 | contig 89256 bp, 92 predicted proteins | sample MGYA00242464_ERZ724011 | MGnify/ENA metagenome assembly ERZ724011 | reverse complement strand
TTGGTTTTCATAATATTCTATATATTATATAAACAAATGTCACAAAAAGAGGGGTGACGAAATCGCCACCCCTCTTTTCAAATATATAATCGGTATGCATCAGAATGATTCGAGAGCAATGGAAAGATTCTGCAAAAACATGCGAACCGAAAGTGCCAATAAAATAATACCGAAGAACTTGCGCAATACATAAACCCCCGTTTTCCCCAAAGCACGCTCCAAAATATGGACATTGCGAATAACAACATAGATAACAAGAATATTCAAGAACAAAGCGGCCAGAATACTACCCAACCCATACAGAGCCCTCAACGACAGCAGAGTCGTAAAAGAGCCGGCGCCGGCAATCAAAGGGAAAACGATCGGTACGATCGATGCCGCACCCTCGGGCCCGTCATTCCTGAAAATCTCCACCCCGAGCAACATCTCTATGGCCATCACGAAGATAACTAGCGCGCCGGCAATGGCAAACGAAGAAATATCGACTTGAAACAGATTGAGTATCATATTCCCCATAAACAGAAAGGCGAGGAATGTAACCAACGAATAGACTGCCGCTTTCCAAGCGATAATATTTTGTCCCTTCTGCTTCATATCGATAATAATAGGAGTAAGCCCCGTTATATCGATTACAGCAAACAAAATAATAAAAGCACTCAGGAAATCCTGAAAACGAAACGATATTATTTCCATATTCTACATAGTTTAAGGTGTACAACGACAAGGTAAATACAAGAGTCTATATACACTCACATTTACACGATTTCTATCTTATCCGGTACAAAGTTAATGAAAAAAAAAGAAATGAATAGTTTCTAAACAAAGAAGATGTTTTAGCTTTTATAACGAAACATAGTAAAAAAATTTTGTTAGTTTTGAAGAATCTAATCGTATAGCGTATGGACAGCATGTATGATGTTTTATTACAGCTCCCTATTTTTCAAGGAGTCAGCCGAAATAAAATTTCGGAATTAATCGAGAAAATGAAATTTCATTTTCTCAAATATCCCGACGGAGAAAAAATCGTCACGAGCGGGGAAGAATGCAATCATTTGAAATTTCTCATCTCGGGAGAAATTCGCTCCGAACTGATTACACAAAACGAGAAAATGAGAATTACAGAGCTGATACAAGCTCCTAATGTAATAGCTCCCGACCATCTATTCGGCCGCGACACCTATTTCCCGGCTAATCTTTATGCCGTAGGAACCGTAGGAATCATGCAAATAGAAAAAGCCTCGGTCATACAAATGTTACAAGAAGAACCTATCTTCCTCATCAATTTGTTGAACATACTCTCTCGCAGATCGCAAAAGGCACTCGAAAGTTTTACGGCTCTTTCGTCCAACGACCTCAAAGAACGACTGGCATTTTGGGTGTTGAGTCTCACGCAACAAAAATCGGTCGACATACGCATCATCTGCAAACAAAAAGATTTATATGCTTTCTTCGGTGTGCAACGGTCGGTATTCCTGTCTACCCTCGATGAATTGAAAGAAGACGGTATTATCGATTACAATGCAAAAGAAATCATCATTTTAGACCGATCCCGATTAAAAGATATGTTACTCGGCACAAGCAAAGACGACTTTTAGCATAACCCTATCCCATTTTATTCCACGGAGCAGCACTACTGCTCCGTTTTTTTGAAGCTGTTTTAAATTTATTCCGAGACAGATTGAGACCTATGTTGAAGCAGATTGGAGTCCGAGATTTTTGTCAATAGCGGGCTATTGACAAAAATCAAGGGATTCAAGATGCGAGACAGGGGCTCAATATGGCCGGAACATACCTGCTTGCAATGATAATATTATTTTTCAATAAATTTAAAACAACTTCTTATATCGTTATCCGGCAATACCCAGTAGCGACTCAATAGAGATTAAACCTCCTCCCTGCCGTGTCCCGTAGCCTTACGGGGTGCTTTACCATGCAATTATAGGGGAAGGAAGTTGAATAACTTGTTACATAAAAGATTCACCGAACTGTAACAAAAGTATGAAATGTGTCACACTCCTCCTCTGTGTGGCGTTAGCCATATAGGGGAGGTGTCCGAAGGACGGAGGGGTTAAAAAAGACAGGCAGGAGGGATAGGGGGGAGAAGGTTGAATAGCTTGTTGCATAAAAAAAGAGGCTCGCACACGGCAAGCCCCTTTTTCGATTATGTGAAAGACTGAATTTTAATCTTCCTGTTCAACACCCCATTGTTGTTTTGCCAAACGACGATAGTTATTGTAACGCCACTTAGCATTGTCCTCGGCAGCTTTGAACAATTCCGCAGCCTCCGAAGGATATTGTTTCATGACAGAAGCGAAACGAACCTCTCCTTTCAGGAAGTCTTGGAATTTTTCCCATTGCGGTTCCTTGCTGTCCAATGTGAACGGATTCTTGCCTTCGGCTTCCAATTCGGGATTGTAACGCCACAAGTGCCAGTATCCGCATGCTACGGCAGCAGCTTCCTCGGCCTGAGCCTTACCCATACCAGCCTTCAAACCGTGGTTGATACAGGGTGCATAAGCAATGATGATAGAAGGACCATCATAGGCTTCTGCCTCTCGGATAGCTTTCAAGGTCTGAGCTTGATCGGCTCCCATAGCCACCTGTGCACAATATACATATCCATAGGTCGAAGCGATAAGACCGAGGTCTTTCTTACGAACCCGTTTACCCGCTGCGGCAAACTTAGCGATAGCTCCCACCGGAGTAGCTTTCGAAGCCTGACCACCGGTATTCGAATATACTTCGGTATCCAAAACGAGGATATTCACATTTTTGCCCGATGCCAAAACATGGTCGAGACCACCGAAGCCGATATCGTACGAAGCACCGTCACCACCGATAATCCACTGTGATTTTTTGATAAGATACTGACTCAATGAAGCTATCTCTTTACATATTTCACACTTATCGGCATTGGCTTTCACGATAGGTGTAATTTGAGCTTCGAGCTCGATAGAACGTTCGGTATTGTCTTTATCGGCAATCCACGCTGCGAACAGTTCTTTGGTCTCTGCCGGACAGCTATCGCCCTCGATGGCTCGATTCATCAATTTCACCAAACGCTCGCGCATTTTTTCAACGGCCAACGTCATACCCAAACCGAACTCACAGAAATCTTCGAACAACGAATTGGCCCAAGCGACACCCTTACCTTTATCGTTCGTTGTGTAAGGAGTAGAAGGTATCGAACCCGAATAGATCGAAGAACAGCCCGTAGCGTTAGATACCATTTCACGGTCGCCGAAAAGCTGAGAAATCAATTTTACATAGGGAGTTTCACCGCAACCCGAACATGCGCCCGAGAACTCGAACAACGGAGTAGCGAACTGCGAATTTTTCACGTTCGATTTAATATCTACCAAGTGTTGCTTGCTCTTCACATTCTCGGCACAATAATCCCAACGGGGAGCCTCGCCCAACTGGCTTTCCAAATCGGACATAGACAGAGCCTTACCGTTCTTATTGCCCGGACAAACATCTACGCAATTGCCACAGCCCAAACAGTCGAGAACATCGACCTGCATACGGAAGTGCATACCCTTCATGGCAGCAGGGACTTTCATTTCGAGAGTCTCGCCAGCCTTGTAAGGAGAAGCGGCCAATTCGGCTTCATCGAGGACGAACGGACGGATAGAAGCATGAGGACAAACGTAAGCACACTTGTTACATTGTATACAGTTTTCACTGTTCCAAACAGGAACGAAAGCAGAAACACCGCGTTTTTCATATTTAGCGGTTCCGGCAGGCCAAGTTCCGTCTTCGATTCCAGAGAATGCAGAAACAGGCAAATCATCGCCGGCTTGTGCATTGATAACCTTCACAACATTTTCTACAAATTCGGGAGCTTTGCTTTCGGTTTTTTCGTCATCGGGTAGATTTGCCCATGCAGCATCTACCGTCACCTTCTCATATTCACCTCCACGATCTACGGCTGCATAGTTCTTGTTTACGACATCTTCGCCTTTTTTACCGTAGGACTTCACGATGAATTTCTTCATCTGCTCGATAGCCAAATCCACGGGAATCACCTCTGTTATGCGGAAAAACGCCGATTGAAGTATCGTATTCGTACGATTGCCCAAACCTATTTCCTGAGCAATCTTCGTAGCATTGATCGTATAGAACGAAATATTTTTCTGTGCCAATGTACGTTTCACGTTATTAGGCAAATGCTTAACCAGCTCTTCGGCGGTCCAAATCGTATTCAACAGGAACGTACCGTTCTGACGAATTCCGCGCAACACATCGTACATGTGCAAATAGGCTTGAACATGACAAGCCACGAAATTGGGCGTATTCACCAAATATGTAGAGCGAATAGGCGTATCGCCGAAACGCAAGTGAGAACAGGTGAAACCTCCCGACTTTTTCGAATCGTAGGAGAAATAGGCCTGACAATATTTATCGGTATTGTCACCGATAATCTTTACAGAGTTCTTGTTAGCACCTACCGTACCATCGGCTCCCAAACCATAAAATTTAGCTTCGAAGATACCTTCGCCGCCCAATGCCAATTCTTCTTTCGGAGGAAGAGACGTGAAAGTGACATCATCGACAATACCGATAGTAAAGTGGTTCTTGGGCTCAGGCAAAGACAAGTTTTCATATACCGACAAAATCTGTGTCGGAGTCGTATCTTTCGAAGCCAAACCATAACGACCGCCAACGATAAGCGGAGCATCGGCTTTACCATAAAATACATCTTTAACATCGAGATACAAAGGTTCGCCATTAGCGCCCGGTTCTTTGGTACGATCGAGCACAGCCACACGTTTAACCGTCTTAGGCAGGGCAGACAAGAAATGTTCTGCCGAGAAAGGACGATATAAATGAACAGCGACCAAACCTACTTTCTCGCCTTTTGCCATCAAATAGTCGATTGCCTCACGAGCAGCTTCGGTTACCGACCCCATCGCTATAATTACACGATCGGCATCCTCGGCTCCATAATAGTTGAACAAATGATAATCACGGCCTGTAATCTTATTGATTTCCTGCATATAGTCCTCTACGATAGCAGGAACGGCTTCATAAAATTTATTGGAAGCCTCACGATGTTGGAAGAAGGTATCGGGATTCTCGGCCATACCCCGCATAACCGGAACCTCGGGATTCAATGCTCGTGCACGGAACTCGGACAAAGCCTTCTGATCGATAAGCGGAGCTAAATCCTCATTTTCAAGAGCCTCTATTTTCTGTATTTCGTGCGATGTACGGAATCCATCGAAGAAATTTACAAAAGGCACTCTCGACCGAATCGTAGATAAATGAGCCACACCGGCCAAATCCATTACCTCTTGCACAGACCCTTCGGCCAACATGGCAAATCCCGTTTGTCGAGTCGACATCACATCTTGGTGATCTCCGAAGATGGAAAGCGAATGAGAAGCCAACGTACGTGCCGATACATGGAACACGCAAGGCAACAATTCACCGGCAATCTTATACATGTTGGGGATCATCAACAGAAGTCCCTGAGACGCTGTATAAGTAGTCGTTAATGCACCAGCCTGCAAAGAACCATGAACTGCTCCGGCAGCTCCACCCTCAGATTGCATTTCTTGTACGAGGACCGTTTCCCCGAAAATATTCTTACGCCCGGCAGCAGCCCACTCATCTACATACTCAGCCATAGTAGATGACGGAGTGATGGGATAGATGGCTGCAACCTCAGAAAACATATACGAGATATGCGCTGCGGCCTGATTACCATCGCAAGTTAAAAATTTTTTCTGTTTACTCATCTTTTCTTGTTATTAAGTAATTAATATTGTTTTTTTCATCTCTAAATCAATACACAAACCCAAACAACCATAAAGGTATTAAGTTTTCACTACCTATTTTCAAATCGTCTACCGCATAATAAAAATGAGGGTTGATACGACTGCGGGGCACACTCCCTTGTATTCTGAACAAAAGTTCTCGGTTCACCAAAAACTGAGCGATTTTACTACCCATATTCAAACGATGATCCTTGTGCAACGTATTATAAAAAAAGGTTTCGCGAATCGATTGAGGATCTGCCTGAACCGACCGATTGGAATATATAATATTCGTATTATGCATATACACCATAGCCGGTTTTTTAGGAAATTCCTCCCCTACCCGATAAAGCATATTAATAAGCCTCGCATCTTTCAAACTTTTAATATAATTCATAACCGTCGCTCTTGAAATTTGAATATCCTTGCTTAACTGACTCACGTTAGTGGGAGCCGGCGAATGAACCGACAACAAATACATTAAACGACGAACCTTCGGGAGATAGGACAATTCTATTTGCTTAATCAACAGAATATCCACCTCCATAATCATATTGATATTTTTAACCAGATTTTCCGAGAAATTCGATTTATCCAAAAAGAACGGATAATATCCATGATGCAAATACCCCGGAAAATAATCTAATGGATTTACTTGCGCACAAATTTCCTGAGCGATAGCCCTATGATTAGTTATAATATCGCTAAGTGAATATGAAGGGAAATGAGTCGAAGCCATCAAATTCAAATATTCCCGAAATGAAAACCCTCGCAGATTATAAGAATCGACCAATCCGGCCAATACCGGATTCTCCTCTTTTAATCGCATAACCGACGAACCGGAAAAAATTATTTTCAATTCGGGCAAATGATCATAACAATATTTCAATTCCTCCGACCAACCCGGATACTTAAATACCTGATCTATCAGTAATACCCGTCCCCCTTGTCCATAAAAACGTTCTGCAAAATCTCTCAGAGTATGCTCAGTAAAATATAAATTATTGAGATTTATATATAAGCACGACCGGTCTAAGCCGTAATTTTCTTTGGCATATTGCAGCAAAAATGTGGTTTTTCCTACCCCTCGGCTACCCTTTATACCTACCAAACGGCTGTTTTTGTCGATTTGATACATTAAATCCCGTTTCACCGGAGACTCTACATGCTCGACGAGATACTTGTGTGTTCTATAAAACGATTCCACGGCTTCTCTCTTAAACAGGCCACAAAGATAATAAAACACCACTATTTTGGCAAGCCGACTTTGCAATTTATAATATGATAGTGTTTATTACTTTTTATTTTAACATTATTTCAAAGAAGTATCTTCCCCACTTATAAGCTCCTATAATAAACAAACACAATAATATTTCATTAGAAATACCTATATAACACAAGAGAGATTACCGAACCTCGATAATCTCTCTTAATTTATTTATTCGTTTAGTTATCACTTCGCAGGAGAAATCGTTGCTGCACGATCGAGAATATAAGAACCGAAACGATCGAGTTTCGCATCGCTGGTCTTTTGTTCCAACTGATCGGGGCTAACGCCATAAGATACTAAGGCATCATAGACTCTTTCGGCACGAGCTTTGCGCAACTTAGCATTGAAGGCTGCCGTACCTGTTTCACTATCGGCATAACCGGTAATCACATACTTCGTATCCTTGTTGGCTTTAATAGCCTTTGCAACAGCTTTCAACACTACTCTGTCTTTCCCTTGCAGTTCCGAACTATTTATATTATAATAAACGGTAACCACAGGAGCTTGTTCCTCAACGATCTTTTCTGCCGGACGATTCTTACATTCGGCCAATTGTTGTTCGAGGTCTGCTATTTTTCGATTGGCATCGCGCAATTGAGCGACAAGAGCATCTCCTTCCGCATCGCTGTATTTACCCACAACCGGAGCTACAACAGGCACAACCGGAGCATTCCAACCACGACCTTTGAACTTATAGGTTACACCCACCAAAGCAGAAAGAGTCTTAGCATGATTTCCTTCCCCGGCAACAGTCTCTTCAAACACATCGAAACGAAGATCCAAATTGATAGCCCAAGCATCGCTTAAACGGAAACGGTTTAACAAACCGCCTCTCATACCCATATTGACACAATCGGCAATATCTCCATCACCGGAAACTGCAACAGGAATTCCCATACCGACATATAAAATAGGAGAATAAACGCGCTCGCGATATCCACAGAACAAACTTGCCAAATCGCCCATCACATCAAGAGCCGGCGTTATTAAAGCATACGATTGTTTGTAATAAGTATTGTCGAGCATCTCGCCACTCATGCCATTACCCCATAAAGCAGCTCCTTTCATTCCATAATAATCAGCGCCCAAACGCAACCCGATAACAGGAGAAAACCATTTCTCGACATTAAGACCAAACACAGGAGCAATACGCTTACCAAAATCGGCATGGCTATCAAATCTCCCTAAACTAAAATCAACCCCGCCTTCAAGTGAAATCATCCAATTGTCTTTAAACTTATTCAAGACAATTTCTTTGGAAGGTTCTGTCTTAGCCTCCTCTTGGGAAGCTGCTGCAACCATTGCCGGCATTGCTGCAAAAACACCTGTAAGCAAAATTGCAGATACAGTCTTCTTCATACTACTATTATTTTTAATTAATATATGTTTAACATTCGATCGACCAGCATATAAAAGATATGAAAATCAATCATTTTATAGACCCAATTGAATTTGGGGATAAAGATAATTGATTTATTTTATTCGACAAACAAATTTTATTTAAATTTACAACAAAGTCGTTCTTCTATAAAAAAAGAAAAACGACTTTGCTTAAATTTCTCTAAATACTTATTTCTCTACAAATTCAATAATTTCCCGAGCGATATTATCCGAAGTAAATCCCAATTTTTCATCAAGAACCTTATATGGCGCAGAATAACCGAAATGGTCCAATCCATACACTTTGCCCTCACTGCCCACCAACGGGAACAGAGTCGAAGGCAAACCGGCCGTCAACCCAAACACCGGCAACCCGGGAGGTATTACCGCGTTTCTATACGATAAAGGCTGCTCCAAAAATAGACCTATCGAAGGAGCCGAGACGATCTGTACCCGTACCCCCTTATCATGCAATATATTTACAGCGCCGACTAAGGTAGAGACCTCCGATCCATTGGCTACCAATACAACATCGGGAGTCTCGTCTTTCATCAATATATAAGCGCCTTTCTCTGCTTGTAATGCATCGTTATAACGACTGCCCGAAGCCGACGGTAAATCGGGGACATCTTGACGGGAAAGAATCAATGCCGTCGGTGTATCCTTATTCTCCATAGCCAATTTCCAAGAAACAAGAGTTTCGGCGCTATCGGCCGGCCTCAGAACCAACACACTATTTTTGCCGCTATGATTCTTCAACTGCTCCATTAACCGTATTTGAGCTTCCTGCTCTACCGGCTCGTGAGTAGGTCCATCTTCTCCCACCCTGAAAGCATCGTGCGTCCAAACATATTTCACGGGCAATTCCATCAAAGCCGCCATACGAACTGCCGGTTTCATATAGTCAGAGAAAACAAAGAATGTTCCACAAGCAGCCTGCATTCCTCCATGCAACAATATACCGTTCATAATCGCCGCCATAGTCAATTCAGCGACCCCAGCATGCAAAAATGCTCCGTGGAAATCACCCTTCGCAAAAGCTCCTGTCTTCTTCAAAAAAGCCTCTGTCTTATCCGAATTTGCCAAATCGGCCGAAGAAACGACCATATTTTTCACCCGTTCCGCCAAATAAGCCAAAACGTTTGCCGAAGCAGTCCGAGTAGCGACATTCGGTTTATACTCTATCGATGAGAAATCGAGCGCAGGAAGTTTCCCAGCATAAAAATCGTGCAACTCTCTGGCCAATTCGGGATTTTCTTTCTCCCACGCAGCTTGCGCCGATTTACGTTCTGCGACAATCGCTTTCAATTCCTCTGCTCGACGGGCATACAGACCGGCGGTTTCAGGGAATATCACAAACGGATTTTCCACATTTCCGCCTAAATTCTCAATGGTCTTTTCATAAGATGCGCCCGACTTACTCAAAGGCTGTCCATGCGTAGAATATTTCCCTTCGAATTTCTCTCCCGTAACCGTTACACACCCACGTCCCATAATGGTTTTCCCTATAATCAGAGTCGGACGTTCTGTCTCACGGTTAGCCAGCGCCAATGCATCACGAATAGCTACCGGATCGGTTCCATCTATTTCCACGACATTCCAATTCCACGACCTATACTTCGCAGCAGTATCTTCATCGGTTACCGCATCTGTATCAGTCGAAAGTTGTACGTCGTTACTATCATAGAACATAATCAAATTATGCAATCCCAAGAATCCGGCCAAACGACCTGCACCCTGAGAAATCTCCTCTTGAATACCGCCATCGGAAATAAACGCATAAATTTTATGACTACACCATTCGCCGAAACGGGCAGCCATAAAACGCTCGGCGATAGCAGCGCCGACAGCCATCGTATGTCCCTGACCCAAAGGACCCGAAGTATTCTCAATACCATGCATTACATCGACTTCGGGGTGGCCGGGAGTTATACTGCCCCATTGACGAAACGACTTCAAATCGTCCATCGTATAAAACCCCGACATAGCCAATACACTATAAAGCATCGGGGACATGTGCCCGGGATCTAAAAAGAAACGATCACGATTTATCCATTTCGGATCCGCCGGATCGTACACTAAAAACTCGGAATATAACACATTGATAAAATCAGCTCCCCCCATAGCACCTCCGGGGTGACCCGATTTGGCTTTTTCAACCATCGCCGCCGTCAATACTCTGATATTGTCGGCCGATTTGTTTAATAAGTTCGTATCGTTCATGGGAATTTTTTTACAAAAATAATACAATTCACGAGTATACAAACACAAAAACCGCCAAAAGTTCACAAAAAGACAAAGAGAGTGAAGAATCATCTTCACTCTCTTTACTAAATCTTATCTATTAAATAAATAGTTATGCCTCATAATCGTCGGTCGGAATATCTGTATTAACATTCTTACTACCTATGGCAGCATAGAATAAAATATAAGCCAATCCCAACGCAATTACCCAATAACTATTCAAGAATCCGGCGAAATCGGCTACACCTCCTTGAATCAAAGGCAATATACCGCCACCGCAAACCATAACCATAAACAGACCAGAAGCTGCTGCTGTATATTTACCCAACCCTTCTACTGCAAGGTTGAAAATACCGCCCCACATCACAGAAGTACAAAGTCCGCAAAGAATCAGCAACATCACGTTTATAGGAACTTGGGCAAAGCCGAATGAAATATCGGACTTAAATACAGGCATATTTACCAATATATTATCTGCACAGAATATCGCACCCAATACCAACACGATACCCACTGTCGATACAACCGTCAACATCGCGCGACTGGACACCTTCGCTCCGATAGAGGCCCCGCACAAACGACCGATCATCATCAAGAACCAATATGTCCCTACAACCGATCCGGCAATCGTTGGATCGATGTTTATCTCAGGTGAAGTCATAAACAAATTGGCAAAATTAGGAATGCCGACTTCAACACCTACATATATAAAGATAGCAACAGTTCCCAACACAAAATGGCGGAAAGAAAGTGCGCTATGTTTACTCTTCTCCTTTTTGGCAGAAGTTTTTACGATATGAGGTTCTGGAATATTTACAAAATATAAAACGACAAATGCCAAAGCAAAAATACCCATTGCCAAGAACAAGGCAGGGTCGGCATTGGAAATTTTAGCCTGAGCCAAATCACCGATCAAATAACCTACCAACACCGGTACAATAGTCGCACTAATCGAGTTGAACGAGCCACCTAATTGAATCAATTGATTTCCTTTGTTTCCACCGCCGGCAAGAGTATTCAACATAGGATTCACTACCGTATTCAACATACACATGGAAAAACCGGAAATGAAAGCGCCCACCAAATACACGGCGAAACTTTCGGCGATACCCGACAAGAAAGTAATACCTACACCAATAAACCCGACGGTTACGGCAAGAAGCGCGGTCTTCTTATAACCAATGCGCTGCAACAGCATACCGGCCGGAATTCCCATAAAGGCATAAGCGATAAAGTTAGCCGCATTTCCCAACTGCGACATAAAGTTACTGGCTCCGAACTGACTTTTAACAATGACTCCCATCGGATTCTGAAGCCCTGTCACAAACGAAATCATGGCGAACAATGCAAACATCACTATAATGGGAAGTGCATAGTTCTTTTTCTGCTCTGTACTCATTTTATAAGATTTTAATTAATGAATTTATGTGTGTTTTATTTCTTTTACAATAGATATTTTACCCTTTGCACATCAAAAAATACAAAATTGAGAGCAAAAGTAATGTTAATTATCCATCAACAGATACGATAGCAGCATGTTTTTGAGCATAAAAACTTTCAAAACTCACATTCAGATTGTCATTCAAAAACATGAATAAACACGTTCCCCGAATATAGACGTTCCTATACGCACCAACGTACTGCCATGTCGTAAAGCCAACGGATAATCATGTGACATTCCCATCGATAATTCACAAAATGCCGAAGAATCGACCGAGCTCGAACCTTTCACCTCATCGAACAATTTTTTCAAAGCACTAAATTCTCGCTCTATACAATCCTCATCATCTGTCTGGGTGGCCATACCCATCAATCCACATATCCTTACATGAGGATATTTCTCCGAGGAACCGCCTTGTAACAATTCCCGGCAAGAATCAAGCGTAAAGCCATATTTACTATCCTCTTGCGCCACGTGGATTTCAAGAAGGCAATCGACTACTCGACCGCATTTGGCCGCCTCGCTTTCTATAACCGAAAGGAGCTTTTCGCTATCCACGCTATGAATAAGAGTAATGAACGGGACAATATATTTCACTTTATTGGTTTGCAAATGACCTATAAAATGCCATTCTATATCCTTAGGCAAAACCTCATACTTTTCAACAAGTTCCTGTACTCGGCTCTCCCCGAAAATACGCTGTCCCGCCTCATAAGCCTCCATTATGGTTTCGGCCGTATGAAATTTCGAGACCGCCACCAACCGAGTTCCAGCAGGTAACTCTTGACGAATTCGCTCTATATGTCGGGCTATATCACTCATTCTTACGGACGATCTTCTTCTTTTGTTTTTCTTTCGGGATCAAACGGATAAACGTCCATCAACGGAGTTTCTGTAATAGAAACAATCACCCAGTCGGCCATTGTTCCTTTCATGCCTTCCACCAAGTTTTTCAATGCCGTTTCAAAATCTGCGGCTTGCACAAGCATATACGATGCCGTACGTTTTTCCATACCGCTTTTCTCGTCGAGAGTGATAAAATTGAGTTTACATTTATACCACCGATCACCTGTTTCATCAAAAAAAAGCTCGCTGAAATTAGCGCGCTTCACCGCCGAAACAGAAAATTCCCCCGAGATAAACGGAGATACCTCCTCAATAATACGAGCTTCCGCTTCGGTAAACGATAAAGCATCCACCAAATAGGGCTCTGTCACTTTTTTTTGCATGCCATTTTCCAGCATTTTATCGTACTTAACTCTGCACTCAAACCAATTAGCCATATTTTTGCATTCAAAAAAGAAGGTGCTCCTGCACCCTCGGTTGTTAATATTCTATTTTATCACTCTTGTTTTCCCATTTTTCAAAAGCCTTGATAGCTTCGTCGCGCATCATCGGAACGACATTCAAATGACGTTTTTCCAAAGGTAAAGCCAATTCGTCGTAAATAAACGAGTCATCGAATCCTATCTCCTTGGCATCCGCCTTCGTATTTCCGTAATACACTTTGTCGAGATGCGCCCAATAAATGGCTCCCAAACACATGGGACAAGGCTCGCAAGAAGTATAGATCTCGCATCCGCTCAAATCGAATGTTCCCAATACCCGGGCTGCTTCACGAATCGCATTTACTTCTGCATGCGCCGTAGGATCGACCGACGCAGTCACACGATTTGCCCCACGCGCTATGATTTTTCCATCTTTCACAATCACCGCACCGAACGGACCTCCATCGTGATCTATATTATCGAGAGACAACTTTATAGCCTCCCTCATAAATGATTCTTTTTCACACATACGTCAAGAACAATTCACATTAATTTATAAAGTCTTCAATGAGAGCAAGTAAAAAGGGCTACACATCTCCGCTTATAACTATGCCTATCTCTCTTTCACTACAAAAAGACGACATGAATAAAACGAATTTATTCGATTGCACTGTATATTGTCTATTTTGCATTACTTGCAAAGTTACAAAACAGATTCAACGAAAAAAATATACTTAAAAAAGTATGTCTCTATTTTAAGCTTCTTTCAAACTTTTATTCACGCGATCGATATAATCGAGCAACTCTTCACGCCCCCGTCTTTTTTCCGACGATGTAGCGAAAATAGGAGGCAATTCTTCCCAAGATTCATGCAGCACCTGTTTGTAATACTCGATATGCTCTTTCAGTACTACGGGGCCAATCTTATCCGTTTTTGTAAATACAATAGCAAAAGGCACGCTGTTTTCACCCAACCATTCCATGAATTCGAGGTCTATCTTTTGAGGTTTGTGCCGACAATCGAGCAGGACAAAAAGACAAGTCATTTCCTTGCGATAAAGCACATACCCCTCTATCATTTCCCGCAATGCCTCTCGACTCTCTTTGCCTCGGCGGGCATATCCATAACCCGGCAAATCGACCAAGTACCAACTATCATCGACCAAAAAATGATTGATAAGCATCGTCTTTCCCGGAGTAGACGAGGTCATCGCCAACCCTTTCTTACAAGTCAACATATTTATCAACGACGACTTTCCCACATTGGAACGTCCGATAAAAGCATATTCGGGTAATCCGTGCGATGGGCAGTCCTTCACATGGCTGCTGCTAATCACAAACCGGGCGTTTTTTATTTCCATATATTATTTAACTTTGACAATCCATGCAAAAATACTCATTTTTCCCGATTTGACGACAACGCTGTTTTTTCTCTGTCTCAAAATATGACATACAGAACAATAACTAACAGATATTTCGTATATTTGTAGATACGAATATAGGATGCGGTTCAGAATAGTCAAGTCAGAAATAAGATTTCGGTTTGCCTCTGCACCCACCTTTTACTATATTTGCAAACTCGTGAAAAGGAACAACCCTTATGGACCAACAATATTCTTCTATTCTTCTCGAAAATGCGGTAAACGAATTTGCCAAACTACCGGGTATCGGTAGGAAAACGGCTTTACGTTTGGTTCTGCATTTGTTAAGACAAGAAGAGGGCGAAGCCGAAAAGTTCGGTAATACCATTATTAAGTTATGTAAAGAAATCAAACGTTGCCACATTTGCCATAACATATCCGACTCGGATACCTGTACCATTTGTGGCGACCCTTCGCGCGATGCCTCCACGTTATGCGTTGTCGAAAATGTGAAAGAGGTGATGGTAGTCGAGAACACTCGCCAATTCCACGGGCTTTATCACGTATTGGGGGGAGTCATCTCCCCGATGGACGGCATAGGTCCGGCCGACCTCGAAATCGAAAGTTTGGTAGACCGAGTCGCCTCCGGTGGAATAAAAGAGGTAATACTCGCACTCAGCGCCACGATGGAAGGCGACACGACCAATTTCTACATATTCAGGAAGTTGGCTCCGTTCGATGTTAAAATCACCATCATCGCCAGAGGAGTATCCATAGGTGGAGAATTGGAATATACCGATGAAATCACATTGGGGCGTTCCATTCTCAACCGCACGTTATTCAGCGAAAGTTTCAAAGGATAATATTATACTATTTTCATTGGACTGCCGTTATACATTATAATATTAGAGATTCTGTCTTGTGGTAAAAATCAGTGTCGTTATTGTCAATTACCGTGTAAAATACTTTTTGGAGCAATCGCTTCGGTCGGTACGGGCTGCATTAAAGGCATACCCGATGGAAGTCGAGATCTTTGTCGTGGACAACCACTCGCAAGACGACTCGCTCGATTACCTCATACCCCGGTTTCCCGAAGTCCGATTCATCGCCAATACCGAAAACGTAGGATTCGCACGAGCCAATAACCAAGCCATCGAACAATCTACCGGGAAATATGTTCTGTTGCTTAATCCCGACACTGTAATAGCCGAAAATACGTTATACGAAGTTTTCCAATTTATGGAAGCTCACCCCGAAGCCGGAGGAACCGGGGTAAAAATGCTCGATGGTGACGGACGGTTTCTACCGGAATCCAAAAGAGGATTCCCCACTCCGTGGGTATCGTTCTGCAAAATTTTCGGGCTCTCGGCATTATTTCCCCATTCCCGCATTTTCGGTCGTTATCACATGAAATATCTCTCTCCCGACGAATGCCACCCCATAGACATTCTTTCGGGTGCATTCATGTTCATGAGACGTGAAACACTGGACAAAAGCGGGCTACTCGATGAAAGTTTTTTCATGTACGGCGAAGACATCGATCTCTCCTATCGGCTCGTCCTTGCAGGATACACCAATTATTTCCTGCCGACTCCTATTATACATTACAAAGGAGAGAGCACGAAGAAAGGAAGCCTGCGATACGTCCGTGTCTTTTATGAAGCTATGCTCATTTTTTTCAAAAAGCATTACCCGCATTACAGCAAAGGGTACTACCTCGCCGTAAAATTCTCTATATTCTTCCGAGCCTCGTTAGCCGCTGCTTACCGAGTCGTCTCCTTTCCGTTTCATAAGCATGGAAAAACCGAGAAGAAAGAGAAAGGAAAATGGTATATTCTCTCCCGCACCCCGCAAACCATAGCCCGATTGATTCCGGGTATAAAACACTACATGCCTATATGGTCAGCCGATGAAATTCCTTCGTCATCTGAAAGACAAGACGACCGACATATCATATTAGATTCGGGACTACTTTCCTATCGGGAAATCATAGAAACCATACAATCAAAAAGCGACGTCCATAACCATTTCCTCATCTATACTCCCGACTCCGAAATCATCATTTCACCCCAACAAACCTATACGAAACCATGAACTACCTCACCGGCAAACAAATAGAACTGCGAGCGGTAGAACCCGAAGACCTCGATGCCCTTTACCGCTGGGAAAATGATTCGTCCCTGTGGATATACGGAAGTACCGTATCGCCCTTCTCGCGTTATCTGTTGAAACAATACATCGAAAACTATACGGCCGACATCGCTCGGGACAAACAATTAAGGCTCATAATCATGCGAAAAGAGAGTCGCCAAGTTATCGGTGCGATAGACTGTTTCGACTACGATATCACAAACCGTAAAGCAGCGATAGGTCTCCTCATCGATCCCGATCACAAACGACAAGGATTCGGACGAGATGCCCTCGAAACATTCGTAGAATATGCTTTCCGTTTTTTACACCTGCATCAATTATATGTACATATTCCCGTTTGTAACACAGCCAGCATAGCGCTTTTCAGGACATGCGGATTTCACGAAAGCACACGCTTAAAAGACTGGATACGGTTGCCTCAGGGATATGCCGATGCTCTGATATTTCAAAAATTCAATCGGGAATAAGCGCCTAATTCATCAGAGGCTTCTAATTGAGCGAAGGCTCCTGCGGGGAATTTAACCACAACTTATATCCGTCGCCCATACCCTTTACTATCTCTCTCCAAAAAGCATCACCTTCGGCCGCAAGACAATCGCCCGGCGAAGACATAGTCGTCACAGCCCACGACTCCTGTTTTAATTCCCCGTCGAGTTGCCCAGCCGACCAACCGCTATACCCGATCAAAAACTTCACATGTTTTTGCACCGTAGAGTCGCTTTTCAAAAAATCGAGCAGCATATCGAAATCCCCATTAGCGAACAAGCCCGTCGAAACCTCCACTGCACCGGGCAATGACGCTATATCGTGCAAGAAAAACAAATGATCCGTTCCTACCGGCCCTCCACAAAAAACCGGAATGGAAGGTATATCGTTCTCTCCCTCTAACAATTCACTCAGAACATATCTCGTAGGGCTATTCAACACAAACCCCACCGCACCCTTCTCCGAATATTCGGCCAAACAAATAACCGCTCGGCGGAAACACCCTTCGTCCAAAAATGGCTCCGCCACCAACAACGCGCCCCGGTGAGGCGGCATCACCCGCCTGCGTATATGAAACGATTCGACGTGCATACAGATACGATTAAATCTCTGTCAAATATAAAAATTCAATCCCGTAGTTCAAAACAAATCGTAAAGTTTCACCGACAAAAAAACGCTCTTACAATCATTTCTTTTCGCATGGTCTCGAATTGTTACGACAGTAAACAGGCTAAGTAGAACCGTTATAAATTAAACGATAACACAGAGCAAACGATACGAAATAGCCCCGAAACGCCTTACATTTGTACAGCAACATTACACTATTATGGACGGAAAAGACGACATCTCGAATGTAATTCGGGAGAAAAAAGCCGCACGGGTCACTTGGGTGGGATTTTTTACCAATCTCACCTTGTCTGCCGCAAAAATCATAGCCGGCATATGGGGGCGAAGTAGTGCCATGATTGCAGACGGCATACACTCCTTATCCGATTTTATCACAGATTTCATCGTTATCATCTTCATTAAAATCTCATCGAAAAACGAAGACAGCGATCACCCTTACGGACATGGCAAATTCGAAACCTTTGCCACCATGCTCATCAGCTTTGCTCTCTTCGTCGTCGCCATTGGAATATTTTATTCGGGAAGCATCAAAATATACGAAGTTCTCAACGGGGAAATTATCGAACGTCCCACCTATTTGGCACTCGCTATGGCGGCTGTTTCCATCATCGTAAAAGAGGGCTTATACTGGTACACGATCACAATCGGGCGCAACATCGACAGTCCGGCTGTCATTGCCAACGGCTGGCATCACCGTTCCGACGCTTTCTCCTCGATAGGAACCCTCATAGGCATATCGGGAGCTATGTTTCTGGGTGAACGCTGGCGTGTGCTCGATCCCATAACCTCTCTCGTCGTAGGAATATTTATCTTTGGAGTCGCTTATAAGCTCGCCCGCCCCAGCATACAAGAACTTCTCGAAATGTCCCTCCCCGAAGAAGTGGAACAAAATATTGCCGAGAAAATACAGCAGACACCCGGAGTCATCGCATTCCACCACCTGCGCACGCGCAAAAACGGAAACACATTCATCATCGACATGCACATCAAAGTCGATCCCGATTCTTCTATCGTCAAAGCGCACGACATCGCCACACAAGTGGAAGAATCGCTCAAAACCACTTTCGGGAAAAGGACGCAGGTCAATATCCACATCGAACCGTATTTGCAAAAAAATTAAGCGATACAGATACTATTCGTCTCTAATGAAGCTATGGACGATTTATAAATCCAATAAAAACAAGCGGAGCTTCGAGAAAAAGCTCCGCTTGTCGTATTTCATGCTATCTATCGTCTCTCGATACGGCCGGCAAAACCGCCACCGGGGAATAAAGTAACCTTCAACTGTCGGTCTTCGGGAACAGGCATTACTACCCGTTTATAATCGCAAGCGGCACGGTCGGCATTTATACCGTCCTTGAACAGCTCTATCTCATAAAAACCCTCTCCTAAAAATGAGAGATCGACAATTATATCCCGTTTATCCCAGTTTGTCAAACCTCCTACGTACCACTCATCGCCCGAGCGCCTAGCCATTGTAATATATTCGCCCACTTTCCCGTCAAGCCCCAAAGTTTCGTCCCACACAGTCGGGATGCGGGCTATGAAAGCGGTACACTCCGGTTCTCTCTTGTAATTCGAAGGATTGTCGCACAACATATTCAACGGAGAATCAAAAATAACATACGTAGCCAACTGACGACAGCGTGTACCCTGACTCATCGGCTCACTATTCACCGGATTATAATTCTTCTTGATTGCATTGCGCATAGCTCCCTGCGTATAGTCCATAGGTCCGGCAAACTGACGAATAAAAGGAATCTGTACATCGTAAATCACTTGGTCATATCCTTTCGGGCTCCATTTCAATTGTTCCAAACCATTCACGCCTTCATAGTTGATCACATTGGGCCATGTACGTTGCGCACCCGTAGGTTTGTACATTCCATGAAAATCCACCAACATATTATAACAGGCGCACAATTCCGAAGCCTCATTGATAAACCGCACCATCTCTTGGTCGTCCCTATCCATAAAATCTACTTTGAACCCTTTTATCCCCATATCGGCATAATGCTTCACGACATTTTCCATATCCCGATAGAAAGCCCAATATCCGGCCCAAAGAATCAAACCGACATTTTTCCCGTCGGCATACGTTACCAATTCAGGCAAATCTATTTCAGGAACGACCTGCATTAAATCGGCCTTTTTATTCACAGCCCACCCCTCGTCGAGAATCACATATTCTATCCCGTTCTCCGCAGCAAAATCGATATAATATTTATACGTCTCGTTATTGATTCCGGCACGAAAATCTACCCCGTAGAGATTCCACGCATTCCACCAATCCCAAGCCACCTTACCCGGTTTTATCCACGAAGTATCGGCGATACGCAGAGGTTTCCCCAAACGGAACACGATATCACTGGCGGCCAACTCTGCATCATTACCGGCAACGGCAATCACCCGCCACGGAAGCTGGGCATTGGCATCACGAGCAATATATTCTTCTCGGGAAGTAACAAACTTTTGTAACATGAGGCAACTCTACCAACACAGGAAGAAATAAAAGGCGCGACGATTTAAATTTGGTAATAGATTCATGTTCATAAGTATTCTCGAACGAGTTGATATACTGCGACTCGAAATCGCCATCGTCTCCACGTTTTACATAACTAGCGTACATCGGATAATCGGCGGGAAATGTAAAATCGGCTTGTTCGTTATATACCGTATAAGGGATATTACTTTTATAGGTCAATCGATACGCTATTCCATCGTCATAAGCCCGCACGACCAACCCCTGTTTTCCCGATGTCAAAACCATCTGATTATAACGATCCTTCACTTGAAAACGTTTATAAACAGGAGCCGGAATCATCTCGTCTACAAAACTCCTGCGAACTTTGGGTTGCTTGGAATTCATGCCCCATAAAACTTTTGTTCGAGACTCGTTGTTTTCTTTTATCGTGATGGATATAGGAGACGGAGCCAAAACCTCTGTTTCTCCGGCAAACACGCTCAGAGTCGTCCCGGAATTCGTTACCGATACGACCGCTCTTAAATCTCCCGAGGGCGAAGCTACTTCATAATTTTTAGCTTGGGCCGCAAATACCGTCATGACCGCAATAAAAAGGGAAATGCACTTTTGGAAAATGTTCATAAGGTTAACTTTATTTTATTATTACTCTGTAAAATGCAATGATAAACAAAAGCAAAAATAACAAAATAGTCACATATCGAAAAGAAAAGAAACTTTTATTTCTCATTTTTTATAAACAAGACATGTATTCCCCGCTTCCCGATACGAAATTTGCCGTCGAAACATTTGAATACAATTTTAAATTATGGACGAACGCAATCTCATCAACGGCTCGCTCGTGTCGTATCTCTCTTGGGCCGCCGATTTTATCTCACCCATACGTTGGTTTCTATTAGCTGCATTCGCATTGGTTTTGGCCGACTTGAAATTCGGGATCGAAGCAGCACGGCATCGGGGCGAAACCATACGCAAAAGCAGGGCGATACGCCGAAGCGCAAACAAAATCATCGACTATCTTTGTTGGATACTGGTCGCCACGAGTTTTGGCGAAGCGTTCGGCACACCGTTCGGAATTCCCATATTACCGGCACTCGTGCTGTTAGTGGTGTATGGCTGTGAAATCAATTCGTGTTTCAACAATTACTTCGAAGCCCGGGGAAGCAAACTGCGAATCAATATCTTCAAATGGTTAAAAAACAAGTCCGATATTATGGTCCCCTCCGACGATGAAAACGATACCACGAAAACATAAACTTTACATCGGGATAACAGTCGCTCGATAACAATAATTTACGCCAAACATAGCCGGATTAGCTCAAAGTTTTGTATTTTTGCGAAAATTTACAAACATATACCTATGAATATTCTCGACCTAAGCGAACAAGAGATCATTCGTCGTAACAGTCTCGACGAAATGCGCAAATTGGGCATAGAACCCTACCCTGCTGCCGAATATCCTGTAAACGCCTATTCTCAGGAAATAAAAAATAATTTCGTCGATGGTGCGGAAACTCCTCGTCAGGTAGCCATAGCCGGACGTATTATGAGTCGGCGTATCATGGGTAAAGCCTCATTCATCGAGTTGAAAGACTCGGAGGGCCGAATCCAAGTTTATATTTCGCGTGACGACCTCTGCCCGGGAGAAGATAAAGAATTATACAATACCGTATTCAAAAAGCTGCTCGACATCGGCGATTTCATCGGTATTCGCGGATTTGTATTCCGCACCCAAATGGGAGAAATAACGGTCCACGCACAAGAGCTGACAGTACTCGCCAAATCGATACGCCCCCTTCCCATCGTAAAGATGAAAGACGGGGTAGCCTACGACGCTTTCGAAGACCCCGAGCTCCGTTATCGTCAACGCTATGTAGACTTGGTGGTAAACGAAGGAGTAAAAGATATATTCATCAAACGGAACAAAGTGTACACCTCCATGCGGGAATATTTCAACTCTCGTGGATATCTGGAAGTCGAAACACCCATTCTGCAATCGATACCCGGAGGTGCGGCCGCCCGTCCGTTCATCACCCACCACAATGCACTCGACATACCTCTATATTTGCGTATCGCCGATGAATTATATTTGAAACGGCTGATTGTCGGAGGCTTCGAAGGAGTGTACGAATTTTCCAAAAACTTCCGCAACGAAGGCATGGACAGAACGCACAATCCGGAATTTACCTGTATGGAAATCTATGTCTCTTACAAGGACTACAACTGGATGATGGATTTCACCGAAAAAATGTTAGAAAAAATCTGTCTCGACGTAAACGGTACTACCGAAGTCAAAGTCGGTGAAAACACGATCAATTTCAAAACTCCGTTCAAGCGTATCACTATGCTCGACGCCATCAAGGAACACACGGGTATCGACATCAGCGGCATGGACGAAGCACAATTGCGCGAAGTTTGCAAAAAAATCGGGGTCGAGGTCGACGAAACAATGGGCAAAGGAAAAATCATCGACGAAATATTCGGCGAGAAATGCGAAGGCCATTACATACAGCCCACCTTTATCACCGATTATCCCATCGAAATGTCGCCGCTTACCAAACGTCATCGGAACAACCCCGAACTGACCGAACGTTTCGAACTAATGGTAAATGGGAAAGAACTCTGTAATGCCTACTCCGAGTTGAACGACCCCATCGACCAACGGTTGCGTTTCGAAGAACAACTCCGCCTCTCCGAAAAAGGAGACGACGAAGCCATGTTCATCGATAATGACTTTATCCGGGCTCTCGAATACGGCATGCCTCCCACATCGGGTATGGGAATAGGTATGGACCGGCTCGTCATGCTCATGACAGGTCAAACCACCATACAAGAAGTTCTCCTCTTCCCGCAAATGCGCCCCGAGAAAGTTCAAAAACGAGATAACGAAGCGGCCTATACCACCATAAACATTCCTGCCGAATGGGTCGCACCCATTCAAAAAGCAGGATACCTCACCGTAGCCGACGTAGCAGAAGCCAATCCGAACAAAATGCATCAAGAAATCTGTGGCATTAACAAAAAATACAAGCTCGAACTGGCTAACCCCACGATCGACGATGTAAAAGAATGGGTAGAAAACGCAAAACGATAATCGACCATGCCTATACCCGGTAAAATAGCGATCATGGGAGGTGGCAGTTGGGCGACAGCTTTGGCAAAGCTGGCGCTTAATAATGCCGATAATATCCTATGGTACATGCGTCGAGACGACCGTATCGCCGATTTCAAACAAACAGGTCACAATCCTGTATATTTGTCCGATGTCACATTCGACACATCTCGAATACATTTCAGTTCCGACATCAACGAAATCGCCGATGCGGCCGACACATTGCTCTTGGTGACTCCATCGCCCTACATGAAGTCCCATTTAAAGAAACTGTCGGCCGACATCAGTAAAAAATTTGTCGTGACAGCGATAAAAGGAATCGTTCCCGACGAAAATATGATCGTCACCGAATACCTGCAAAATTTCTATCACGTGCCGGAATCCCACTTGGCCGTAATCGGGGGGCCATGCCATGCCGAGGAAGTAGCGCTCGAACGGCTCTCCTATCTCACCATCGGGTGTAACGATCTGCAAAAAGCGAGAAGTTTCGCCGACATATTGGCGAGTCCCAAGCTGAAAACCATTATCTCCTCCGATGTAAAAGGTATTGAATATTCTGCCGTATTAAAAAACGTCTATGCCATAGCCGCCGGGATTTGTCATGGTATGAAGAGCGGAGATAATTTTCAAGCTATGCTCGTATCCAACGCCTTGAACGAAATGGACCGTTTTTTACAAGCAGTCTCCCCATGCCGGGACAGAAACATCAGCGACTCGGTATATTTGGGAGACCTTTTGGTTACCGCCTATTCCCGGTTCAGCCGCAATCACAATTTCGGATCCATGATAGGACGTGGTTACTCCGTCAGCGCCGCAAAAATGGAAATGGAGATGATTGCCGAAGGATATTTCGGCACGAAGTGTATTTACGAAATAAACGAACGATACAAGGTGAACATGCCCATACTGCAATGTGTTTATGATATACTCTACAAAAAAGTATTGCCCCGGCACGCCATCGAAAGTATATATGATACATTTCTGTAATACAACTAATATAGTGAAACTATGAAATCAATCGAATTGAACATTGAAAAAGCATTAGGCACTGTATCCAAAAGCGATGTATTCGCATTGGAAGACAAAGCGAAAAGCGGCATGGAAATGCTGCACAAAGGTACGGGTAAAGGAAATGACTTTTTAGGGTGGCTGCATCTACCCTCCGAAATAACAGAAGCCCATTTAGCAGACCTCGAAGCTGCTGCAAAACAATTGAAAGACCGTTGCGAAATAGTAGTAGTCATTGGTATCGGAGGTAGCTACCTCGGGGCCAAAGCTGTTATCGAGGCTCTATCCGACTCATTCGAATTTCTTCGCTCGGAACATAAAAATCCGCTCGTACTGTTTGCCGGACACAACATCGGCGAAGACTATTTGTTTGAACTGCAAACCCTCCTGAAAAATAAATCTTTTGGCATCGTCGTCATTTCAAAATCGGGAACGACAACAGAACCCGCCATTGCTTTCCGATTGTTGAAAGAACAGCTCGAAGCACAAGTAGGAAAAGACGAAGCCAAACATCGCATCATCGCCATAACCGATGCAAAAAAAGGTGCATTGCGTAAACTGGCCGACAACGTAGGATACAAAACTTTTGTCATTGCCGACAACGTAGGAGGCCGTTTCTCGGTACTCACTCCCGTAGGACTATTGCCTATCGCCATAGCCGGATTCGACATCAGAACGCTGGTTTCCGGAGCGGTAGCTATGGAAAAAGCGTGTGGAGAAGATATTCCTTTCGAGAAAAACCCCGCAGCTATTTATGCTGCCACCCGAAATGCTTTATATCAAAGCGGGAAGAAAATTGAAATCCTCGTCAACTTCAATCCTAAATTACACTTCTTCGCAGAATGGTGGAAACAACTCTACGGAGAAAGCGAAGGAAAAGAAAACCTCGGAATCTATCCGGCATCAGTCGACTTCACGACCGATTTACATTCGATGGGACAATGGATTCAGGAAGGTGAAAGAACCATCTTCGAAACCGTTCTTTCGGTTGCCCAAATGAAACATACGGTAAATATCCCTTCCGACAAGGATAATCTGGACGGGCTGAATTTCCTGTCGGGAAAGAGAGTGGACGAAGTAAACAAAATGGCCGAACTTGGGACTCAAATAGCTCACGTAGACGGCGGAGTCCCCAACCTTAAAATAGAAATACCCGAATTATCGGAGCTCTATTTGGGACAACTGATTTACTTCTTCGAAAAAGCCTGCGGCATTAGCGGTTATATTTTGGGTGTAAACCCGTTTAACCAACCGGGAGTCGAAGCATACAAACGCAATATGTTTGCTTTGCTCAATAAACCCGGTTACGAAGAAGAAAGTAAAGCCATACAAGCTCGTATCTAATTAAACATAACGTAAATGTAGGAACAGCCTGCCGAAAAATTCGGCAGGCTGTTCTTTTAAAATATCTTATCAAATAAATTTTTCTATATATTTTTAATATCTTTACTCCCTATAAAACATAACCCTTAGATCATGAGAAGATTAGCTACTCTTATTTTATCGTTATGGGGAATTGCACTCTCCCATGCCGCTCTTGAAGTCCCCAAAGCTCTACCCGCAACCGATATTACTGAAAATTCCTTTACCGCAAACTGGCAATCTGTATCTCAGGCTTCGGCATACAATTTGAATGTTTTTGCCTATAAAATGGAAGATTGCGGGACAGAAACAGTAAAAGTCACAGAAAGTTTTGAGGGATTAGTGCCTCGTTCTTCCGGGTCAAAACAAAATAAATACATAGACTCTAACCTATCCGTATTCCCCGAAAATTGGAAAATCGACGTGAATGCCGGCTCTATTCGCCAATTATATACGACCAATGTCGCCGGAGATACCACATCTGTTTATTCGGGGAAAATAGCTCTTGCATTCGATGCAACAGGCGATTCGATTGTTACCCCTGTATTACCGGCCCCCGCCTCGAAATTTTCGTTTTGGATAAAAAACGCCAATGCCACCGGAACAGTCGCAGTTTACGGATTTGACGGCTTTCAATGGCACTCTCTTGGTGAAGCCTCAACAATCAGTTATCGAAGTGGGGGAATAGCCGATTTTTCCGCCAATATCCCGGTGGGGTGTATTCAGTTCAAAATGATTTATACCGATGAAAATCCAGATCTAAACAGTCCCACGGCTATTGACGAAATAAGTTATACTTATGGCGGTATCGTAAAAACACGGGATTATCTTGTCGAAAACAAACGAATCACAGAAACGTCAGCTCCCGTAACCGGACTCAAAGACAATACCGATTATTTTTACACGGTAAAAAGCACCAACGGCTCTGAAACTTCTTTGGAATCAAATATGATTGATGTATTCGGATATACAGGTTCCCTTTCCAAACCTGTACTCAAAGAATTCACCGATATTAAAGGGGGGCAATATACAGCCAACTGGAACACAGTCATCGGGTCCAACGGATATGTCGTTTACAATGTTTATACCCACATTGCCCAAAGAGATGAAACAAAAACCATTCTCCACGAAAATTTCGATGCTTTTACGGGAGGCACGATCGATCTTCCAGCAGAAGACGACGGTACAACGAATTACGACGAATATACAACTGTCCCTGACTGGTCTGTTAATTTCGGCTGCTGGACAGGAGGCATGCTCAGTGGTATTAATATTCAGACCCCCGTCATCAGCACAACCAATACAAATGGTTGTACAGTCAACGTACGAGTATATGGAGCCAAAGGAGATAAAATCGACTTTAACAACTACTACTACTCACAAGGTACTCCCGAGAAAATAACCAAATTTCTCACACAAGAAGGCTATAATAATTTGACAATAGACTTTAAGCATAGCAGTGAACAAATGTATATCGAATTATATTTCAGGCAACTCGATCCTATCAAAGAAATCTATCTCGACGAATTCACAATGACTCAAACTCTTTCAAAGGGAGACCGGTTTAGCTATAACTACGATTATACCCTCGTCGAAGGCCGCAGGACGAACAGTTACACTTTTACAGATCTACCCAAAGCATGGGGTGACCAATTTGCATTTCGCATGAGTGCCTATGCGGTAGTGGGCGACGATCTTTACCAATCTCAATGGACAGAACTGACAGAAGTTCCCGTTCCCTCGAATATAGACAATACCCGTCGAGAAAACCAAGAGATCAAGGTTATTTCCTATCCCGGCAACACAATTATACGACTTCTTGTACCCCAAGAAATTATCATCAGCGACCTACAAGGTCGAATCGTAGCCCAAGTTCAAGGTGTTGAGGGAGATAACTCCATCTCATTGAAGCAAGGGATTTATTTGTTGCGATGTGGTAACCATTGTCAAAAATTTATCTGTCGATAACGAAGAAACGAGCAAAACGAAAATCGGATTCAACATTTAGTCGATATAATTAAAACGTTCACATTTAAAATAAAACGAGATTACCTCCAAAAGATAATCTCGTTTTATTTTTATTTCAACAGCCCGATTACTTTAAAATCCCGATAGCGGAACACAGGCTCGTGTCGATTAACTATTATAACAAATTCCAATCTAAGTCCAGATTCAATCAACAAAAACTTTGAACTCGGCAACTTGCGTACCATCTTCACGGTGAAGGACTACGATATAATAACCACGAGAGAGGCTAATGTCCGTACCACCTATAAAAACATCTTCCGAGACGAGACACCCATCAAGGGCAAATACACGAACCTGCAACTGTAAATTGTTTTTACTTCGCAAGAAAAGCGTATTATCCGAACTATAATAGATCAACTCGCCAGATGTTTTAATCGATTCAACGCCACTGCCTTCCGTTTCTTCATTATCCACCCTCAATTTCATTCGGTTAAGGTCGAGCGTCAGAATACAATGATTTGTCTTGGGAAGCACAAACTTATAGTCATTTCCCTCCTCAAACGAATTATACTCATAAATAACATCATGTTCCTCGCCAAAACGAATAGGTTCATCTTTTGTCCTAGCCACATAACAACGTTCCCAAGTTCCTCTTCTACGAAGGAATTTGAAATCGCCGGCCTCTACATCTCCTTCCCAACGATATACACCCTCTGCGATCGGGGTCATCACCATAGGATGGGCATTATCCCAACCACAAGGCATAGCCGCTCCAACAGCAAAAACCGAAAGAGGAAATGGATTCTCTACCAAATCCGGTTCAAACTTTTCGACGGTAAGTGTAAGATTGAGTAAATCGACTTTCAATTCATAATATCCATCTCCACTTCGGTCTGCCGGAATAGTCCACTTATTATCCTCTCCATTCAAACGCATTTTCAAAGGTTGTCCCACCTTCCCCGAAATAGAAAAATCTCCACTTGGTGCAGGGTGATATTTATCGTCCCAACTCAATCGTTTCAAAAACATGAAACTACCGCACTCGTCACCCTCATCGTTATAGCGCATGACACCCTTATAATAGAAAATATAAGGATATGTCCGATCCACTTCTAAGGCTTTGGCATCCTGAAATTTCCAAAATTGAATCTCTCGATTAAACGGGCCTCCTATGATATACAAGTTTTTAGGCAATTCGAGCCGTTCAGCCTTCAAACTTTTTGCATTACCATCGACTGTAAGGGTCAATCTATATACATCGGTCTCGCTCGCATACCGGATACACAACCCTCGCTCGTCTTCACCGGCCTCTCGCAAAGGTATAGAATCGCCCAAAGGATTATTACTACCACATTCATGGACATACTCCGTTATACCATCGGTCAATTTAAACAAAACTTCCGGCAAGCCACCCACGTAAACAAACTCCTTTCCATCGTCTCCCACCGGAGAAAGCACGACGGGAATCTTTAATTCAGCCGTATCTCCAACAAGCCGCCAATCTGCTCTCGCAGTTAGAACAAATCCAAACAAGAGAAGTAAAACGGCCATATTCTTGCAAAATCTTTTCATATTTTTCTCTTTTTATTATTCAATGATTACGGTTATAGCTGAACTGCATGCTCTTTTCGGTACGGAGATCACGATCTTTTTACCCTCGGCATCATACTCATAGACAGCATGCGTTCCATCGGAAAAAGTGACCTTTGTCGGAGCCTCGTTCCGAGCCAAAAATTCAAGACGATAAGCCCGTTCTTCCGGCATATCGTCGAATGATCCGGTACGAGGATAAATAGTACAAGAGGTTCTTCCGTCCTCGGTATTTTGCGTAATTCTTGTAAATGTACAAGCTGTTTGATAATCAGCGTTGTTTCCGGCATCCTCATAATAATTAAATTCGCCTCTGGCTCCGGGTGTAAACTGCAAAGTGAGTGTTTCAGGCCGTTTTTTCAGGTGCATCATACGAGGATAAAGCGGAATGATAGCACCCTCGCGATAATAATAAGGAATCTGTTCACGAGTGAACGAACGAGTAACGACCGAACCACCGTCGATTAACTCACCCGTCATCACTTCATACCACTTGCCCTCAGGTAGCCAAATATCTTTTTCACTGACATTCGTTCCTTTATCCGACGAAGTGACGGGTGCTACGAGTATATCGTTTCCAAACATATACTGTCCCTCATAACGGTAAGCCTCATCTGCTTCGGGATAATCATAATACATAGGACGACACATGCCCACTCCCGTATCGTACGACCAACGTGCCATCGTATAAATATAAGGTATCAAAGCATAACGCAAATAAATGGCATCACGCATCTGCTCAAAATTAGCATATTTCCAAATGCGACGTTCGATATGGCCGGCAGCCGTAGCATGTGTACGCAATATAGGAGAGAAGACCCCGTATTGAATCCACCGCAAATACAACTCGGCATCGTTGGCTCCCTCCTGATTATGACCTCCTATATCATGACTCCAATAACCATAACCGACATTAGATGCGGTAGCTGTAAAATAGGGCTGAAAAGCCAACGAAGAAAAAGTCGCTTCCGAGTCTCCCGAAAAACCGATAGGATAACGATGATTACCCAACCCACCCCAACGATGAAAGATAAACGGCCGATTTTTTGCCTGCAATTTTTTATCGTTGAAAAACACATGATTCAACCAAAAAGTATTACCTAAATTCGGTTCATTCTGCGCAATCATCCACTGTTGCCAATCGACCCACCAAAAATCGACACCGATATTTTCATGAGGCCGTAAAATATGTTCGAAAAAGGCCTTGTAGAAATCCTTGTTTTCGATATTCCAACGAATGGTACCGTCTTCGTTAGTCAGACTATCGGCCTTTATATCAGAATAACGTCCGGCCAAATCGGCATACAAAGCATCATAATTATCCTCTTTGGGGAAAACACCATCGGCCGGATGCAAATTAAGTGTCGTATTCAAATTTTGTTCATCGTGCAACCAAGAGATAAAACCGGCAGGATCGGGGAAAAGAGCTTTATTCCAACTCCAACCGGTCCACTCGGTTCCATCGGTAGAACCGGTCTTGCCATTACGATGCCAATCCATATCTATAACGAGTACATCCATAGGAATATCACGCGAACGTATTTCATTTACAATATCGCGCATATCTTGCTCGGTATAACGTTGAAACTTAGAGTACCAATATCCAAATACATAAAGCGGAGGCAACGGAATCTTACCGGCTATCTTGGTGAAATCGCCAAGAGCCTTTTTATAATCATGCCCATAACCCATGAAATACATATCAAGAGCGGCGGTATCCTTACGTTGAGCGACCCAATCCATACCCCCATTCGTATCTCTCTCGAACATAAGACTCAGACTACCGTCTTTGCGAGGTTCTCGTTCATCGATCACAGCCCAACCAACACGAGAAAGTAACCCATTCTCCAACCATTCACGCACATCGCCCTCTGCTCTATCCAAAGTTCTAGTCGTTCCTTTCAGATTATACGGGTCTTGTTTCCCAGGATACCACACCTCTTCGACCCCGTTCACATCGAGTGTAATTTGTAAATTAGGATTACAACGATCATTACTTACCGGATATGTACCCAGTTTATAACGCAGTTCCAGTTTATCGGTTGTAAGATAAAGATATCCGTCACGTTCCTCTTGGGTAAAATTCGGAACCGGAAGATGGCGATTAATGACTACAAAGGACGCGCGATCCTCAAACTGCAATTTCGCACTATATTCTATACGAATCATTTCGGGAGTCAACACCGTAAAGCGCATGTTACCCGACTTCACAATAGCCTTTTCATCGGCCATCGAATTATCCTGCGCCCCGACAGTACACGCAATGAAAAGTCCCAAAATACTTAGGAGTACATGTTTTTTAATCATAAATACATAAATTTTTAATAGAAAGATTAAAGTCGCTCTACCATTATGACACAAAAAATACACATACCCCCTACATACCTGAAAAATTTTTGCTTTTACATGTTTTGTTATACAATATCGATAATATTTTGAATCGAATAAAAAAGGAAAGGGCTACATTTTGTAGCCCTTTCCTTTTTTATTTTTAAACCATTCTATTTATTATTCCGCTTCATACTCTATGGCGTCGCTTTCTGTATCATCGTCTTCCAACGCCTGAGCATCCGTTAAGATTGTTTTCACAAAGGTTGGTTTCTCATTAAACAAAACGATAGCAGATTGATTCCCGTCCGGAGTAATAAACTCTACCTGAGCGGCAACTCCCAAAACCTCAGTCGTATCACGACCGACATAGCGAACGATTAAATCATACGATTGTATATAATCGTCTACATTCGTGGCGACAAATTGATCATAAGCCGATTTGGCGGTCTCATATTCTCGAATATACGAAAAGTCCCTATCCTTGTCAAATTTTACGTAAGCTTCATGATCTTTGGGCAAACGCTCCATAGCCTGTTTATATCCTTCTATTTTCGAAGCATAATTACGGTCATTCCCATGTGAACGCATAGCCTCTTTCAATTTTCGTTCATAATCGGCACGACGAGCAAACTGGCTGTTCTCATCGAGTTTATAATTGTGTTCTGCTACCTCCATCTCATATTTCAAACGTTGTTCGGTAGAAACGTAGCTATCGATAGCCTCTTGACGACCGGCTCGAATACTATCGGCAACGGTCACTTCATGGAGAATTTCTACTTGAATCGAATCGACTTTCTCTGCGGATAAGTTTTCATCGGCCGATAGAACCCACGTTCCAGACTTCAACTCCGATTTCACATATTCTTTAAATGCACCGACATAATCTCCATCGGCTACTCCACCCCCACAGGCACATAAAACAGCACCCATTGCACACACCGGAATCCACTTACATAATAGTCTCTTCATATCCCTATAACTTTATTTCATTTCAAAAAACAGAAAAAACAAAAACAAATCTTGATAATATCGAAATACAATCCATTTCCATATTTGCAACAAAAATAGTACAAGCCCAACGCAGAAACAAGTTCGATTAGTAATGCCGAAACTCGACCTATTCTCGTATCTATTGCAAAAATAATGGATTATCACAGAATACAAACATTTATGCCTTAATTTTACATCTTGTTAAATTTTTAACAAACCAGAAATAAACCCAATATCCAATCTCAAACAAAATAAAAGTCTTTCAACATCACTTCTTTGGCTAATTATCTCAAAAGCTCTATTTTTGTAGAATAAAACAAGTAACACGACATTTTGGAAAATATCGCTATTAAAAACTATCTTTTACAGCACAACGTGCCTTGCATTACTCCTAAGGCCGCGCTTATCGATATGGACGGAGTTCTCTACGACTCGATGAAAAATCATGTCGAAGCTTGGTATCGTACACTCACCCCTATGGGATTCAAATGTTCCAAAGATGAATTTTATCTATACGAAGGACGAACAGGAGCCAGTACAATTAAATACTTGTTCGACAAACATTTCGGGAAACAGGTGTCCGATGACGAGTGTGCCGAGATTTATAAAATCAAGGAAAAACATTTCAACGCGTTGGAAAAAATCGTCCCCATGCCGGGAGCCGACCTCATGCTGCAACGAATCATCGGTAACGGCATACGCCCTGTACTGGTCACAGGTTCGGGACAAGGTTCTCTCTTAGATCGGTTAGACCACGATTATCCCGGTGTATTCGAACAGCAATATAAGGTGACGGCATATGACGTAAAGATTGGGAAGCCGAGTCCCGAACCCTATTTAATGGGACTTTCCAAAGCCGGAGTCAAAGCGAACGAAGCGATTGTCATCGAAAACGCACCCTTAGGGGTAGTCTCCGGTACGGCAGCACAAATATTTACCATAGCAGTCAACACAGGCCCCATTCCGGCACAGGCACTCATCGAAGCCGGAGCCGATATGGTTTTCCCGTCCATGCCCGATTTCGCCAATCATGTCGACGAACTTATACACACGCTAAAAATCACCCGATAATATCATCTGTATGGAGTCGCAAAAAATCATATTCACAGCCACACCCGGCGAGACCCTTAAAAATATGCTCGAAAACTTTTCTTTCGATACCCTTTTTATACTCTGCGACACACATACCCAAAAATTCGCCCTACCCGAAATATCGAAAAACATATCCACACAAGCCCAATATATTACGATCGAAGCCGGCGACACCTATAAAACACTCCAAACACTCGTTCACGTATGGAACGAACTGAGCCACAAGGGAGCCAGCAGAAAATCGCTTCTTATCAACTTGGGAGGAGGTATGGTCACCGACTTGGGAGGTTTCGCCGCAGCCTGTTTCAAAAGAGGAATCCGTTTCATCAATATCCCCACAACCCTATTAGGAGCAGTAGATGCCGCCGTAGGAGGAAAAACAGGAATAAATTTCAACGGATTGAAAAATGAAATAGGAGCCTTTCGCCCGGCCGATACGGTCATCGTCTCTACACAATTCTTTCAGACACTGCCACAGAACGAATTATTGTCGGGATACGCCGAAATGTTAAAACACGGACTTATCGACAATCCAGCCACCTACCGTTCATTGCTCGATTTCGACTTGTCCATGCCCAATTGGGAAAAACTTCTGCCACTGCTCAAAGAATCGATACAAGTCAAAGAACGTATCGTCGCCGAAGATCCCTTTGAAAAAGGAATACGCAAAGCCTTGAATTTAGGTCATACCATCGGCCATGCATTCGAGAGCCTTTCACACAAGCGGGAAACACCCATATCTCACGGATTCGCCGTGGCTTGGGGACTCATATGCGAATTACTACTCTCCCACCGTTATTTGAAATTTCCGTCCGAAACAATCTCCGAATTGGCAGCATACATCTATCGCCATTACAGAGCATTTCCCATTACCTGTAAGGACTACGAAACACTCTACGAGTTGATGACCCACGACAAAAAAAACGAAGCCGGATACATCAACTTCACATTATTGCAAACCATCGGCAAACCGGTCATCGACTGTCACGTCGATAAGGAAGAAATATTCGTAGCATTCGACCTATACCGCGACCTATTTAAATTATAACCCCTACCGACTCTCTTGCAGGCAATTAGGAAAATTCGAAGAAAAACAGGAGTAAAAAAGTTGTTCAAAATTTTGTCAGTATAGAAAATACCACTACTTTTGCACTACCAATTCAGCGGGGTGTAGCTCAGCCCGGTTTAGAGTACGCGTCTGGGGGGCGTGTGGTCGCAAGTTCGAATCTTGTCACCCCGACTGATTTATAAAGCACTGAAAATCAATCGATTTTTGGTGCTTTTCTTTTGTATTTCTGATTAAAAACATGTTATAAAGCATTTTTATATAGCCTATTTTTTGTGTATTTTTGTTGCATTTCGGTGCATTCGGTTGCAAAACCGTGCAAATTCCGTGCAAAAAAACTTGTGAGATATGGCCTCTGTAAAATTGTATCTGGACACACGAACCCCCAAAAAAAACGGGACATCTCCCCTCAAATTGGGAATCAATCATAGAGATAAGCGTTTCTTGTTGAATCTTAATATTTCTCTATCGAGCGAGCAGTGGGATTCTGTTAACAACAAGGTAGTGGCTCACCCCCGAAAACAGGTACTGAATAGTTTTATTTCTCAGATTATGGCTGATGTGAATGTGTGTATACTTGAACTGGTAAGAACGGGGAAAATGGATCGCATGCCTCCGAACGAGATTAAAAGTGTGATAGTGGCCGCCATGCGGGGATTTGATCCGGAGGAGGACCCGGAGGCGGTGAAGCCGTCGTTTATGGATTATTTCAAGGGGTTCCTTGAAACCAAGAAAGGGAGAACAAGAGAGGTCTACCAGTCTACCTTTAATAAGATGTCGACATACATCGGGGATAAAAGAATCGATTTCGAGGATATAAACAAGAGTTGGCTGCAACGGTTTGAGTCTTATATGGAAGAAAGTGTACCATCGGTAAATGGGCGTGGTGTTCATTTGAGGAATATAAGGGCTGTGTTTAACGACGCAGTGGACAATGATGTGACCGTGGTCTACCCTTTCCGTAAATTTAAAATCCAGAAGGCGGCGACGGCCAAGAGGGCTATTACGGCCGAACAGCTCGTACAATTGATGGATTTTGATTGCGACAAGCACCAAGAGAAATATCGTGACTTCTTTATGTTAATTTTTTACCTAATAGGCATAAACATTATTGATTTATGTAATTTGAAAAAGGAGCAGCTTGTAAACGGAAGGATTGAATATATACGTGCCAAAACTCATAAATTATATTCTATAAAGGTGGAGCCTGAGGCGCAAAGTATAATAGATAAGTACAAAGGTGATGAATATCTGCTTAATATATTAGATAGGTATAAAAACTACAAGGATTTTGCAAAGCGAATGAATCAGAATTTGCGATCTATCGGCGAGGTGAAAATAGGGAAACATGGAGCTAAAACAATATCCCCGATACTGCCTTTCATTACCACCTATACAGCACGCCATAGTTGGGCGACAATAGCCCATAAGATAGGTGTCTCGAAAGATGTTATCTCGATGGCTCTCGGTCATTCTTTCGGTAATCGTACGACAGATATTTATATCGATTATGATTCTGAAAAAATAGATGTAGCCAATCGCCGCGTGATTGATTTTATCAATCAAATTAAAAATAAAAAAGCCACCCAAAATAGTTAAATGGGTGGCTGCGATATAGCAACAATTAGGATTCTTTGAAAATTCACTTTCAAGATTTTGACATTTTACTCTTTCTCTTCCAAAGTTACATCAATTCCTACGATCTCACAGTATTTAAGGAAGTTGTTCAAGTTGACATTCTTCCCACTTTCAATGGCATTGACAGTTCCAAAGTTCATACCCTGTTTCCAAATATTATATTGGGTCAATCCCTTTTCTTCGCGAATCTTACGTACTTGTTTCGATAATTCTTCTATTGTCATACTCCTATTAATTCCTTCTTTATCGCCTCTAAAAATGCGATAGATGTTAATACCGTATTCCTATAATTATAATCACTACCGGCTGCAATCGCATTCTTACGACCGTCTAAAATCAGCGTATCAATGAACAACACCATTTGCCGAACCGTAATATTGCCGATGTCTGCCGAGAATGTCGATAGCGATGTATAATACTTCATAGCCTGTTTTAAAAGCCCCCGTATTTTAGTCTTATCAGGATTTTTACCTGTAATACGCTTAATGCTGATCTTTGCAGAAATATTAGATCCTGACAATCCGGGCTCTATGCGGTAATCCTCTCCGACTTCCTCGACAATACCGTCTATATACTCGACTTTGGCGATGAATCCATTGTCTATGTCGGAACAGTATATGAAGTCGACTTCTCCGAACTTGTGCGCCCGGTTATGGTCTACAATGAATAATGGAAATTCCCTTTTCATTCTTCGTCCTCCTCTTCGTCATCGACTTTAACAAGATGTTCAAGATCTTCGCTTATATACCCTTTATACTCCCTTATGGCTTCCAATTCCGAGTCGCTGAGGTCGTCTATATCCTCTATCTCGATAGTATAATATCTGTCATAATCACCATCGAAGTCTATCTCTCCTGTTCTTCCGTTCTCGTCGTCCTCACTAACGACAGTGCCCACTTCGTCTACAATATAGGGCTTGCAGAACCTCCCATGCTCGTCCCTGTTTTTCGTGAACAAGCGATCTGACAACATGCTACACACATCTGAGAATGTTTTTTCTCCGACAAATTCAATATGACCGGGGTTAAAGAATCTGCCACCTCGGCAAACATGAAATGATAATACCATTGTTCTTTTTGTTTCCATATATAAGTAATTTTTATTTAAAATCATCTGGCCCATACAGGGGTATAACAATCTTCAAGATTTATGTTATTCTCGATCGCCGCACAGGCAAGTATCCATGCTTGCTTACTCGACATGTTGGCAATCTTGAAACTCGGATAGGTGCATTTTTCATCAATCGTCTTTGCCACATTGGAGGCAAAAACATTCAGGTTGATTATCCGGGACAAGAACCGATAGAACGGGTTGAAATGCAACTCATACGAATTGTTATTATTCCATCTTTCATAGCTAGCAATCTGTTGAAGTCTGTTGGATAATTCCTGAGCTTCTTTGTATTGTTCTGTACCTTTCTGTAACATGACTCTATTTTAATTGGTTACTGTTTGTTTTTGATTACATGGCAAATGTACTTCATTATATTATATATACAAAATATTGAAGTATAAATATTTTATGATTTATCAATATTTAACAAAACGAATGATGTGGAAAATTTTCCTCATTATTTTATACGATATAGACTATTTTCGTATAGTTGTGGAAAATTTTCCGCAAAAATGATTGACATAGAATTAAACACGAATGCCGGAGCTTCTCACCCCGGCATTTCCCTATTCATCATTTGCATTTCCGAATATTCATTTGAAATTTATTTTACTTCCTCTACATCGATATATTTTGTCTTGACGTTTTGACTTAATTTTGTAAGACTAACGTATAGTTGCTCAAAGTTACTTGCCGTATTATTTTCCGGGGTTTTAAGTTTTGACATGGTTTCTATAAACCGGGTTACCTTGTCTAAGTCTCTTGTTGTTTCTAATAGTTCTGCCGCCCGATTGAATGCGACGGAAAGAAGTGTATCGGCTGTTTTCTCCCTATCGAGCTTACCCTCACAAATGTTATTGGTAATAGCTATCTCATAACGTTCTTCTTGCTTTTTTGCCAAGTTTTGAATACGTGTAGGATTGCCTTTTTTCCACGTCGAGATGGTCGAAAAAGGAACCCCAAGTAAGATGCTGATATAGGACGGACGTTCACCGGCCGCAAGAAGTGATAATGCTCTTTGCATGAGTTCCGGGGAATATCGTTGTGTCCGTCTTGGAGTACCTTTTGCTTTTTCGTCCATATTCGTAGTTATTTCGTAATTAACAACATTCTAATATACAAAGATTTGACAAAATATCGCATTTTTGCTCTTCGAAATAATTCGTAGTCATTCGAAATGATTATGGAGTGAAGGTGTCTCCTCCCCATAATTATACTTATTAAACTCTCGCCATCATTTGGTTCATCAACGGATTTGTATTGTTATCTATTTGTTGCTGTATTTGCCCTAACTCTTGCTGTTCATTTCCTGCCGGAACCTGCCCGGCTTGTTGTGCCGATTGCATGGCGGCTAATTGTTGCATGGCTTCTTCCTCTTTCTTGTTTATGGATTGAAGCAATCGATCGGAGAATGGGAATGCGCCGTTTTCCAATAACTGTTTTACATCTATGGCTCCGGCTCGGAACAGTTCCAGAAGTAAATCGTTGGTTACTTGACGGAATGAGGGTGTAGACTGGGACTCGGTAATAGTGAGGTCGAAATGTACATTCTTTACTTTGTCGGGATCGAAGTATTTGGCTTCTTCGCTGTACTCATTACCGGATATGTTTACATATCTCTTATCTGAATAGAATTGTTGTATGACTTGCATGAGCTTGGTGTCGCGTTCTTCCCGGAAAGCGGTAAACGATGCCATGAGGTCGACCAGATTGGTCGCAGAATTTTGGGCTTCTTGTGCATATAAAGAGGCTGCCGTATTAGATGACGGGCTTTTCCCTTGCAGTGCGCCATGCACTCCCGAGATTTCTTGAAGCAGCCGCAATTGGAGATTGAGCATTTCGTATGCTCCCACATTGGTGGCATTGGTGCTTATCTGCTGTGGGAGGGCTCCATTGGGTTTTGGCTTGAACAATATGACTCCGTTGTATCTTGTCCATTCGTCGGCAATATCTTCGATTGTCATGCCATCGGGAATTTGGTCTTCGGGGAATAACAATACTCCTTTCGCACTTGCTCCCATGATAAAATCTACCATCGTTATCAAACGGTTGATGTACCGCTGCTGGTCTATGACGTCGGAGACGAAGCTATGTACGATTCCTCCGTTAAACGGGTATATGCTGATGGTATAGGGGTGTGACTTGTGCCAATAGGGTGTTTCCATTTCTTGCAGGACGTCCCCATAGGGGGATAGCCAACGGGCATACCAATATCGGTCGATGAAGTTCTCGGTCTCTATGAGTGGTATATCGTCTTGCGGTATCCCTTGCGAAATACCTTGAAGGATTCGATCTTGGTTTATCCTTTGAATATTGGGTAATTCTTCATAATCTATTTTATAGTATGTTCCTTCCAATGTATCGTGGCATTTCACTCTTAGTTTCGATTCTTTCCTCCATACTTCTATGACTCTGCATAATCCATTGTCTCGTGGTACAAGGAAGGACAGGGACTCGTCGCTGCCGGGCATGAGGTCTTGATAGAAATTGGAGAGCGTGTCTTTCGTCGCTGAGACATATATCTGCCGTAGTTCTTCCGCTCTTTCGACAGAACCATGTGAAAAATTCGCCAAAAGGTCTCCTATGGATATGTCGTGAATTTCTCCGATAATCGAACAATCCCAATAACGGAAATCTTTCATGTTAGTATCGAAGAATATGCGGTTGTCGGGTACGGTCATGACAAAGGCATCTTCCTTGTTCAATGCGGCATTCCACCCATAGTATGATTTATGGGCGACTATTCCAGATATGACGTAATTCTCGAATGTACGCCGGTCGACCTCCCACATTTTATTCAATGAGTAGGCGTACCGCATGACGATGGTCATCATCTCGCCCAGTTTCTGGTCGTCACGGTCAGAGGCGACACATACAGGCTCGGTTTGATTACTGCCGAACTGTCCTACAACAGTTTTGACGAGCTGACGAATCATATTGTTTTTTAAAGGTACTTTGCCTTGATCCCGAATATATTGTTCCTCACTTACATATTTTCTTTTATCGGAATCATATATAACATCGCCCCATTGATTGCCATAGGTATATTTTCGGCAACGCTCTGCATACATTCTGAAATTCGATAATGAACTCCATGCTTGTTGGGCTTCGAATAATACATCTAAGGCTTTCCCTTCTTTGGACTTTACCGTATCTGTGATTTGATAGGACTCTCGGTCTGTTAGTTGTGATTTTCTGTATAGTTTCATTGCGCTATCTTTAATTCGTTGATTATATCGTATAATGTATTGTCTATTGTATTTCGGAGCGATGCTATCTCGGCACTTGTCCGAATGGCTTCGTCTGCTGGTAAATCACCAGAAACTAGATCATCTTCCCACGTCTCAGCCATTCCTTCTAACTTCATGAGGTTTCTAATATGGACATTAAGTCCATCATACACACTCTTGTTCAATACTTTATCGGAATCTCTCGTGTTCTCGATAAACTCATCAATAAACAACTCCTTTAACAATTCGCTATCAGCTCGTTTCGAATCTCTTGCTTTATTTGCAAATTCATACCATTTGCTTCTTAATTTTGCTTTGGGGATTCTGTCGTTCGCTTCTCCCACAGCAGCACCTATGATAGGCACATCAGATAAATCGAAATCGGTAGGTCGTCCTTTTGTCTTTGTCACCAAAGCGTCTACGGCATTGTAGGCTTGCCCGAGAACTCGGAAGAGTCCGGGAACGTAACCGAGATAAAGTTGTTGAAGAACCGCCGGATTGTTGAGTTTCTCCAAGACGGGGATTTGTTCGAGCCAGCCTTTTTCGGCATAGTTCCCACCTGTCATTTCGTTGACAAACTCGCTCCATTTGACTAGCCCTTTCGGAGTACTTCCGTATGCTTTGCGAAATTCGGGAAGATTTTCATTCCATGGGGTTTCTTTGTACAAGGGTCGTCCCATGAAGTTCTCATTGAATGCGATGTGAGCTATCGGTTGTGCCCATGTGGGTGCAGCATTAGTCCAGCTTCCATAGGTTATGGGCACGATGTCCTGCCCTATCACGGCGAAAAAGTCGAGGGGTTTCACGGGGTCACTGATTAATGGGTGTTTTTTATGGTAACCTGTTATTATATCGGCCAGCATTATCCCCCATGCGTGGAATCCTCGCAAACTTTGAGCTAGCGGTATGAATATGAATTTGCCTTCTCCGATAGGTATTACCAAGTTATTATATCGCTTTGTTTCGGGAAGTGCGTGATATGAGTCTCCCCAACGATCATCGTCACCCGAGAAAATCGCACAAAGAAGGGAGTCGAGGAAACCGATGGAAATAATCGTTCCTATGACTTTGGCAAAGCCTTTCTTGTATTTCTTGATTCCCCTGTACAGGCGGTCTGTCCCTTGCAGGGAGGCATTGAGGAAGGCGTAATTATCAAATATCCATTGTATTCCTTCGTGGCTTCCCCGCCGGTTGAAGTTTGTGCTAACATTCTTGGCATCGGTGATTGCCGTATCTATTGTCTTCCCTTCCATTAATGCGGCCACAAATTGATTCAAACGGGTGACGCTTTCCATAAGCCGGGCTGTATCTTGTATGGCTTTTACTCCTGCCATATATCCTTTCTTGATCGCTTTTGCCTGTTTATTCATATCGACAGTACCGTACTTAACCGCATTATCTATCGATTTACGATAATCCTCAACTGTATTCGCACTGATATATCCTGTCTCTCCTCCTCTCGATACAAACAGATAAGCGGCTATATCGTAGTCGGACTTGGAAATTTTACCTTTTCTGCCCATACGATCCAAGAAACTTTCTATTTCTTCAATTGTATATCTCTTGTTTTTCGATTCTCCCCGAATATATCTCCGCATGGCAGCGAATGAATCGGGAGCAAGTGCTGCGATCTGTCGGGCTTCGGAGATCGATTTCTCGGCACTGTTGTAAGCGAACGCCCCACTGAAATCCCTTGCAAAGTTGCTAAACAGGAAAAATGCCGGAGAATAAGTGGTATAGAATTGTGACAAGGCTCGGGTAGTTCTCGCTCCCAATCTGTTCAAATGACGAGCTCCGTAAGTGAGCCACCCCGGTATATTATACCATTGGTCGGGTGTTTCTATCTTACGAGGCACATTTTTATCGAGGTTCAACCTACCGTTTATTGAATTGGAGACAAGCGGGTTGGTGAACAGTATGGATACTTTCTTTCCTGCGACGAATACATCGACCGTGCTTTCTTCCATTTGTGAGGGGGTCTTGTGAACCGTTCCACGATTGGAGGGATAGGCCTTGCTGAATCTGGCCATTCCGCTTTCCAATTGTTCAGCGGAGGGGACTTCGTCTGTTTCCACCCATGTTTTGTTGCCGTGTTCGTCGAGAATAGGATTTCCGTCGGTGTCCAATGCGAGGATTTCATACTTGGGTATTATCTGATAGATATTGGATATGGTGGTTATCTTTTTTATCTCGTCGGACTGTTTGGGCTTGTATTTGAGAATTTTCTCTTTCCCGTCTTTGTATTCGACCTTATAAGAATACCCGAACTTATTGCGCACGTCTTTACCGGCCAATAGGGTAAGCAGCCTTTGTTTCATTTTGTTCTTGTTGGCTCTCGCTATCTCGGTATTTGCCATAGCCATGATAGATACAAGCGGGTTGTCGGCTCTGCTTGTTCTTCCTTTGGCTTGTTTATTTACTGTTGAGCCGGTATTGATTCTTGTGTTGGAGTCGTACATCTGATCCATCGTTTCTTCGGAGAATCCTCTGAGCGGGACATAAAACTGGAACCTTTTCTTATAGGTATCGGCATCTTCTTTTGAAACTAGTCCGGATTTTACAGATATGTCTAACGTTTTGTTCGTGGCTTTCTTGATTTTTTCCCAAAGGTTAATAACGGTATCTTCGCCTAACAAGGATTCGACCTCGGATATAAAATCTTCTGCCGTGTTATAATTTTGGGCATATTCCTGCTTGAACCGGTCGAAATAACCGGAATAGTCTCTGGTGGATAGTTCCTGTATGTAACCGGTTCTTTTCTTGTCGTAATCTTCGACTCCTTTGTGGGACTCTTCCCATTCTTCAAGTGCTTCCCTCCTCATGACTTGGTTACGTTCTATGCCGTGTTTGATTAGCATATAGTCGACAAGGGTATCTTCATCGACACCGTTTTTCCCATGTATTATCTTCTCATACAATTCGAGAAGCGGAAGGTAATAATCAGCATTGTATTCGTCTGCCTCGGCTTTTATCCTAGAATCCATAAAACCGGTGTATTCCCATGCATTCTCTTTTTCGGATATTTCTTTTCCAAGCGTAGAGGATATGAGTTTTTGAAGAGCTTCCAACGGTTGGTATCGATCAATCCAAACACGTCTTACCATTCCCCGGCGGAGAGCTGCATCGAATATTATGGCTATATCTTGCGGCAGAGTTCCATTGTCTATCGAGTTTCTTATATCATCGGAAATTATGTCGTTATTGTCGAATATATAAGTCAGACAGTTTTCTGCTTCTTGGTAATCGGGGAAGCTGGCTATGTCGCCCGATATTTTTGCGCCATAGGCTGCTGGTGCACTTTTTCTTATCCTTTGTGATTGATCAGGAGACAATTGAGACAAATCGACGATTCCTTTCCTGTCCATAGATATTTTGATATAGCTCGAAACATCGGGTGCTTCCCTACGGAATCGGGTATTCATCGTTCCATCGGAATTTTCCCCGGTAAGTTTGGGATTCTCAAAGTTTTCTACTATATTTGTGGCATATAAAAGGTCTTGTTTGTCTATTTCCTGCTGATAATTAGATGACGCTGAGGAGAGCCAATCAAGACCTTTTTCTTTGTCGGCATATATCAGCGTATTGTTATGAGCTATCGGAGCAATAATGTTTTCGGCTTCCCGACCATGTACCGACCTTACATCGTTCACTTCAATGGAATTTCCTTTGTGTTGTATTCCTCTTCCCACTTCTATTGCAACACATACGTTTTTATTGTCACGGTCTTTTATTTCCGTAAATATTCCCAACGTATTGTTGTCTCGCTTGAACACAAATATCGGTTCTGTAATTTTCTGAGGAAGATTCAGCAACGATTCAACATCTACATTATGCTTTGTATTGCTCGCCTTGTTTATGACACGTTGTCTCATGACGATAGGCAGATTGGGAAGGAAAAAACGCATCGCTCCTTGCGGGTTGCCTAAATGGAAGATGTCGTTTATCTCCATTTCACCCGATTCATAACGTTTCAATTCCTCGTTAAACCGTTGGTTCACTTCTTCCATCTCCTCGGCTGTACGGTAGCGTATATCGGCACTAGTCCCTGTATTTAATTTCGCTTTTACCCAGAAATTGTATTGTTCCCGAATATTGTCTATTTCCTGTTGAGCTTCGGTGATTTTGGCTCCTTCGGATACATATTCTTCTGACAAGAATATACCCGATTCTGTTAGCCTCCTCGACCATTCATCTACATATTCTTGAACAATTTGCCGCTTACCTTCTTTTTTATTTATACCGGGAATGGGTATGAAATGGGAGGACATGAGCTTATCGGAAAGTATTCCATAATCTATCGGGAAAGGTGGTACTATCCGTATCGAGCCGGTGGCTCCGTTGTACCAATATCCTCCACCGACGGCTTTTATCAGCTTGGGGCTTTCCTGTACAAAATCACGGAAGATGGTCTTATATTGTTCTAAAACATATTTGTTTTGTTTTAATTTAGAATCACGAGACTTTGATTCTTGTTTATAAACGTTTTCATTTACACGATATTTATAGTATTCGGCTATTTGAGTATCGAGAGTGCCGGCCATTTCCGTACCTATACAATGGCTTAATTCCTCTATTAGTTGTGGAGAGGCGACATCGGGGAAAGGATCGGTCTTTGCCCCATCTATAAGACGGGAAACCTCTTTTTTCACTTCACTTGATGAATATTCCTTCATACCTTTGATTAGGTCGATTATCTCTTTGGATCGATCGCCGCTCAAACTTATATCTATTTCTACCTCTATATCACCACCGGGGAAGAAGGCGATTTCTTTTCCGTTTCCGATGGTATCCATATTGTCGGAAGCCTCCATTCGTGGAGTGTGGTTGGCGAACCGTACTTTGAGCGTGTCGTTTCCTATGTTCAATTCTAGGTAACGACTTCCTGTTTTTGCCGTATGTGTTGTGTAGTCTTTTTCATCGAAATTTTCACGAAGGTATTTATCGACCGCTTTATATACCGAGGTGTGGTTTGTGCGGACTGTCTCGATTTTAGAGCCGTATCGGGGATTGACAACGATGGTACGGAAGCGTATGTCGTCGCTGTCTTTGGAGAATGCCCCGGTGTTGTTATATGCATCTTTCAGCTGATTCGGATTAAAGCATGCGATGTAATCCACACCCTCGTCCGTACCGATCAATCCGTCATAGCCCAATTTTTTTATCTCGGCTACAAATTGTGGTGTTTCCGTTACCAACCAGTTGTTCCCGCTATTTAAGATTTCTTTCGCCGTTTCTACTGATACCGTATCTCCTTGTCCACCATAAAAACTCAGTGTTGGTATTTCATCTCCCAATGACGATAGAATAATATCTGCGTCACGCTGTGGAACGAACGGATTTTTTACATCAACAAATAAATCATAAACGTAACCCTCCTCTGTCCACTGTTCCGTGCCGTCCATATCGTCCGGAATAGACATAGCCCGTTTTTCTGCGATACTCCGCGCTTTCTCGGCATCGACACTTGTAAATATCATTCCGCTATATTCTCCACCTCTGAAAGTATAAAACGGTGCTTCTTGGCTTATATATGTTATACCGTCTTTCTGCCACCCTCTATTGGGGGTAATCTGGTCTCTACGAAGCGGTGTGCCATGAAAAACTACCTTCGGCTCCCCGTTCTCGTCGACAACTTTCGATGCTTTTTCCGGGCTATTTTCCCAATCACCGAACCAGTCTTTGAAAGCATTGGTGCGCACTTGTGCCCATTGCTTGGGTGTAAGGTTGGTGTCCGCTCCGTTCGGGGCTTTCATGTAAGTGCCGTTTTGACGGGCTCTTTCGATGATGTCTTGCTCCTCGGGAGTGTATTCGCTCGTTCTGAAACGTGTATGGTCAGTTATCTGCAAATCGTTCTCATTGAAAATAACGTAGTTTCGTGCTCCGTCCGAACGTCCGCCCGTGGTGGCTTGTGCAGGATATTTGATACCGGTGAAGCCGCATTGCAACAATGCCTCTGATGCTTCACGGTCTCCTCCAAGCAAGTTTTCCAAAGTCTTATAGATATTTTCTCCTCGCATTGACCACTTGTCTATTTCTTCGGCATTTACTGCCGTTGACGGAGCGATACTTGCATTGAAGTTGTCTAACTTATTCTTTCGGTAGTTCTCGCTTAAATAATCCTGTATGCGTTTTATCTGCTTTTTGGTTATAGGTTTATCCCAGTCCAGATAGTTCTCGCCAGTGTCGTCGGGAATTTCGACGGTATAGAGTACTCTCGTAGATACTTTTGAAATTAAATCTTCAATATGTTCCCATTCTTTCTCATACTCTTTTAATCTTGGTATTTCAAAATCAAAATCAGGGTCATTACGTTGTATTTCCTCTAATTCTTTAATTTGCTTTTTTAAATCAGATATGGTAGACCTGTTGTCTATATATAAATTAGGTTCGTGCCTTATTATATTTTTTAATTTTGTTAACTCTTCATATAAATAATCTTTTTTTGCCGGATCAGCTGCTTTCTCCGCATATGATTTACCTATGCCCTCCATTTCGGTTACATAAGTTCCCCAGCCATATGCTTGTGCGCCTTCTCCCGTGCCCATAAAACTATGGTCGAAGCGGTCGAACGAGGCTCCGCTACCGTGGTAGACTGTTCTGAAACGTTCATCGAGACTTTCCTTTATACGGGTGTCTGCGGCTGATTTACGGATAATATCGGTTGTGGAGTCCCTGTCGGTGATACGGTTCTTTGATTTCCACAACAAATAGGCGATGTCGGAGTCGGTGAGGCTGAGGTCGATGCCTATCTTGCGGAAGGCTTCCTTGATTAACCGTTTTATCTTGCTCCACAGCGAGGGGTTGGTGATTCCTTCCTCGGCGAAATGTGCCAGATACTCATCGGCCGCGGCTCTCTTGCCGGAGAAGTCGTTGGCCACATATCGTTCCTTTTCCTCCTCGGTGAGCGAATTGTAGGACTTATCGTCTATTTTCTCATCTATATATGCGCCAAACACCGCTCTTTCCCTATCGGTCATGGAATCCCATACTTGGTCGCACAGCTTGTCGAAGTTTTCACGACCGAGCATGGCGGGCAGTCCGTAGTGGGCTACTGTCTCGTGCAACAGCGTGCGTTGTGCGTCACGAATGGAGCCGTGGTTGGGAGTAACGATAACGATTTCTCCTGTGGTTTGGTCGTACCAGCCTTGACTCGTCAATTTCTTCGTGTAATTTTTCTCGGAAGGAGATATTTGAGAGACATCTCCCACAATCCGCACCGGGATATTGAGTTTCCCGGCTTCCCGCTCGATATATTCCTGTATCTCTTGCCTTCTCTCTTGTAGCGTTTTTTGCGTGGATAAGCGAGGTTTTTCTTGCTTATTTGAAGCACCTGTATTATCTTTACCTGCGGAAAAGCCGGTTTGGGAGAGAGCTGTGCCACCTCTCAACGAAGTTGTATCAGTGTCTGTCGTCTTGGTACTTGCCGGATTTTCTTTTTCAAATGCCGTCAATAACCAATTCTTTTTATTACCGTCCCATTCCAAACGAATGGTAGCTTTATGAGTGGTGCTTTCTAAATTTATACGGTTGGAGTTCCTTGTGGTAACCTGCATATCATTTAATATATCTTGCAGGTTGTCTAATACTTCGGGGTGATATTTTACCAGTTTTGCCAGACCGAAACCGTCACTATGTCCTGTTCCCTCTTTCCCCCATACTAAATCAATGTCCCCTACGTCTTTGTGGTATAAAGCGCCTATTGCCTCACCACTTTTCTTTTTCATTAGAAAATCAATGGCCTCTCTCGGTTTTCCCTTGAACTGTATATATATTTCTCCAAATGGACCTTCACCAACAGGGTCGTATTCCTCAGCTGCTCTGGCTTCTATTTCTTGTCGGGATAAAGCCGATTGGCTTCCGCCAAATTGTGTCTCATTCGTTCCGCTGCTTTGACTGCGTCGAATGGCTCTTTCCGCTTCTTCCATTCCTCTATCTTTTTGAGCTTCCGTTCCTCGCTCTCTTTGTGGAATTGATTGAAGTATTTCATCTTGGCTGTCGATTTGTTTTTCCTCTTGCGAAGATAATGAATTTTCTTTATTCGAATTACTTTCTCTTTCATTTATTTGAGTTTGCCCAGATGGGGTTTCGCCTGATTCATTGCGTCGAAATGCAATGTCGTTTCTTGGAGCCAAATCATCAGGTAAGGGTTCTAATTCTATTTGTTCTATACTTGATTGTTCAAGTTCATGAGATTCGTAATCCTGTGAGGCCATCTCTTGCTTTCTCAAATCTTCATTGGCTATTTGTTCTGCCAATTCAAGAGCTTGGGACGGAGAATAAACAGAAGACATTACATCGAGAATTTCATCGAGGATTTCATCGGTCTCATACCCTTTGAATGGTAAATCTGAATTTTGTACATCTTGCTGTTCCCATATATTATGTGCTAATTGTTCTGGCGTATATCCGCTATTTGACAATAAAGAGATTCTCTTTCGTCTCTCTCCGGGAGAATCATTGATACCTAAATGAGAAGCAAGACCTTTCGATGAATCCATATCTCCCCACTTAAATTTTATATTTCCAGTAGCTACCAATCGTAAAATATAATCTCTAAGCGATTTTATATCTCCTAGTGCGGCTATCCTATCTACTATATTCGCCGGTGTAGCTTTCAAACTTTGAAGATCGGAATTATTATCTTCAAGATATTGCTGGTATGTACCCAAACGTTCATTCAAAGATTTGAGCTGTTTTTCCTTGTTTACTCTCTTTACAGGAGAAATTTCTCTCTCTATCTCTTTTTCAAGACGGGCTATTTCGGATTGTGTTTTCTTTGTCCCAGCCTTCGCCACTTCTATCATGGCTTTTACTCCTGCGATTTCTTCTCCATATTCGAACTGCTCTCGCAAAGACATTTTCTTTTCGTCGACCTCTCCGTTGGACTTGCGATATTTTGCCCAGCGGTCTGTTTCTTCTTTCCCTTCTACATTCTGCTGTATTTCCCGGAGTTTATCTTCCACTCTTTGTGAGACCTCTTGTCGCATAGCTTCTTCCTCTCTGGTAAGTTGTTCTCCATTGGCTATCTTATTTGCTATGCGTAATACTGTGCCATCTTCCACAAAACGGGTATATTCAGAAGTATCGGTTTCTGATTGCGGAGCTGTTTGCCTGTTTCCCTCAATTGTAACTGGTAGTTTTTTTTCTTTTCCCTTTACATGGGTAATTTGCTCGGGTTTGATAGAAAGAGGTAAAGGGACACCATCTACTACATCTTCCACATCTACTCCCGAATCATCGATACCGATGATTTTCAATGTTCTTTCCACGCCGGGGTTATCCGGGTCGGAATAATCTTTGAATGTTACTACATCTCCTATCTCTAATTCGGACTTACGGTATAAAGGTTGTTTCTCAACCCCTTCGTCACGGGGTGACAACTCCCCTATCTCGCCACCGCTCATAGTGGAGGAGGGTGTTCGGCTTTGTTCATCGGATTCTACTTCATCAGTTTCGTCCTCTATCTGGTTTGCCATATTTGTTTTTGTGATGTCCTCAGCCATTGCACGTGCTTGTCCTACGGCATCTTCTGTCGACATAATGGATACGCTTCTTATGTCTTTGGGCGATACCATAATGGGAGTATTACCTATTCCTACCGGAACGGCTATAAGAGAGCCAGATTGCGTTGTAGTGGTATATTCTCCGGCTGCATTGGGTTCCAGTGATACGTTTCCTACCGTAAGTATGGCTTCACGACCGTCTAATAAGGTTACGGTTACTTTTCCTCCCATCTCTTTATTGATGAGTCTCATTTCTGCCTCGGCAGCTTTGTCCCCGGCTTCTTCGGCATCGGACTCGATCTTGCCGAGTATAAATTCATATCCGGTACGAGCCATTACAAAATCTTGTAAATCTTTTGCATCTCCTTTCCCTAAATCGTGTGTATTGACCATCGCCATGACATAATCTGCTCGACGGTCTAAGGGTACATTGTCGAGCCCGTGTATTATATCATCGACGGAGAGTCCTTCGCCGAGGTCTTTACTTTCATAGCGTTTTTTGGCTTTGCGGTATTTATTGTATGTCAAACCAACTCCAATGGAATTGGCGACTTGAAATCCAAGCGACATGATACCGACAGCCATTACCGTTTGGAATTGCTGTTCCGGGTCTTTGATGTCCTTCCATTCGACGTCGCCGACGGTAGCGGCATTAAGGAGCATGCCCAGTTCTTCCTCGGCTACCTCCGGTATGAATCCGTTAAATCCGGTGAGCTTACCGACTTGCCGGGCGAAACGGGTGGTTTTTCCTATCAATGGTTTTGTGAGGAGCTGTCGCCCCCCCTTGAAACGGGAGAGCAGTTTACCCAGATTGAGCCCCATGTAATTTCCCATGTACTCGGTTCCGTTCTCTATAAGGTTAGCGGCGAATCCTTTCAAGAATGCTAATCCGAGGCTTTCCCGGTCTTCTACTCCATGATGGGTATAGATTGTCTTTAACTCTCCGCCGGGGTCATTGATTGAATCTAACCGTATATCGTGATTGCCTACCATGCGATTCATAACGTCCTCTACCGTGTGAGCTACGCCCGATGTAATTGCCATTACCGTACCTCCCACAAGGCCGTCAATGGCGGCGTTCCCTAATTTACTTGCTGCTTTGACGGCTACTCTTCCGGCTGCATTTTTACCTGCATTAGCAGCTATGCGAGATACCGCTTTGGAGGCCGACTTACCGATTATTTTCTTAACTGCTGTCTTCGCAGCCGCTTTGGTCGCAGCAGATGCGGCTGCTCCTACACCTCCCGTCAAAGCGAATTGTGCCAAGAATGGAAGAGATTGCATAGTTCCCTGTCCGATATTTTGCCACGTGTCGAGTTGCAGGCTGCCTTGTATCTGGTCTAACAGGGAGAAAGCCGCCATGAGTTGCTGTTCTTCCCGAGTGAGTTTTTCGAAGCCTTCACCATTGTCGCCTATTTTATTGGCGATAGCAAGCACACGACCCATATCGATTGCATCTGTGGCTCCCAGCGTTAAAATACCGGAGTCAAATGAACGGGCAAACGCATCGGCAAAATTGGCGAGTCCGTTACCGTCCTTGCGCTTGTACATCTCTATGACATCACGAGCCTCGGATATGTATTTGCGTGTAAGATTCTGAACTGACCTCTTTTGGGACAGCTTCCCTATTTCTTTGGGAACATACCCTTCTCTTTCTAAATCTTCTATGGTATCTTCCGTGATATTTTTGTACCCTTTATAATTTTTAAATATATCTCCCTCGTTTTCAATTTGTTCAGCTTCATTCCTCCATTCAGAATTTTCGTTAATATCTTCTTCTATTTTATTCAACATGTTCTCAAATTGAAAAACTACGTCTTTCTCCAAACGTGTTCGAGCGTCGGCAAAACGGTCTTCAAGGGGTTTGTCGAATTGAGATTTATAGGCATCGGAAACAGGGGTATGTGTGGAGGTCGAACCCCTTCGTCCTACGGACACCTCCCCTATCTCGCTATCTCTCGCAGAGGAGGGTGATTGGCTTATCCAATTTTTATCGATTATTCCATCTGCTATTTGCTCGGCGGAAGTAGCGGCCTGTCGTACTTTTTGGAACAAGGGCGTATTTGCCGCCCCGTATTTTCCATGCCCCAAAGACTCTTCGTAATAGGCAATGCTGTTTTCCAATTCATCTTCGGATACAATTGTATTTTGGGGATTTTGATTTGAAACAAATGTATTAGGTGATTTCTTTTTTGTTTCTTCCGTCACATACGACCATTTTTCATATCGCTGTTGGAACTTATTCCGCTTTGATAAAGGAATTGCATACTTTTTACCCTCACCATCGTACATTTCTACTTTTGACTCAGGATAACGTCTCTCAAAATCTTGTATTTTATCATCAGGAATATTGTACCTATTCCCGTTTGCTCTGTATATTGGCATAATATTCTGTTAATCAATTATGTTTTGCGAAAAGTCATCATCTTGTGCATTGAGCTGCTCTATACCTTCTATATATAATCCTATATTTTCTGCGGCTTCCAAAACTTTTTGTTCAATCTGAGGATATTTCCTCATAAGAGAACCTATTTCTTGAATCGCAGTTTTTGCACTATTCGGATTGTTCCTTAACATATCGTCAATTCTTAACAACTGTTCCGTAACCGTGGTATCTTCACCATATTCATTCTTCATTTTCTCATCACCTAATCCTGCGTCAATAACAGCTTGTCGAGCTGCTTGAAAAAGGCTTCCAGCAGAAAACGGTAATTCACTCTCGGAGATTTTAATTCGTTTTCCACCAGACAAAGGAATATCAGAACCTTTCTTATATAGATCGCTGCCTTTATTCTTCATAGATGCTATACCGTATTTCGTTTTGTTATTGTCGGCTGCTATCTGTATCTTCGTAGCATTATTCGCATCATTTATTGATTTTTTATTTGATCGCTCCTTTTCGCTCTCTCCGGCTTCAAATCCAAATTTCATCAATAGGTCATTTAATTCATTTGCCCGTTCCCACTCGGCCAAAGCTCCCTCATACTCTCTTTGCGCTTCTGCGGCTTGTGCGGCATCACGACCGACCTTGTCTTGGAATGCCGCTTTTAACAGGCCTTGATCGTACAACATCTGCATTTGGTCTCTGCGGTCGAGCAGATTTTGGAGGAAAGCATTATTGACAGCCGTTGCCGGTTTTCGGGCGGCGGCATTTCCACCTGCGGCTACTCCTATTATCTCGGCTAATGTGGCTCCTACATCACCAAGTACGGCCAATTTCCTCCGATTCTCCACGATTCGAGGATCAATTTCTTCGGGTCGTTTGAGTATGCGGTTATAAATAGAAACAAAAGATTCGCCGGCTTCTGCGGCTTCTCTCATCTGGGCTGCCTGTTCCGGGGTAACATGGAACACTGGTTTCTCAGAAGTACCATCGGCACTTACACCGTACCCGGTAGTAGCGTCTATATAGGGAACGGGGAGTTTAGAACGATTGGCGGCTACTGTATTTTCCCATGATTGTTGCAGATTTTTACCGTCGACCAACGGCGTACCGTCTGTTCTCTTTCCACCGGAGGCAGTATTTTGCCAATCGGAATTTATAATTTTACTAACAGGAGAAACGACGGGTGGAGCAGGTTGTGTCAGATCAATCTTCTCCTCTGGCGTTTTTTCCTTCCATCTGTTTAATAAATCGTCTAATATTGCCATATTTTATACATTAAATAGCGGGAGTGGTTGCATTTCCCGTTTTCTTATAATAGGGTGTAGTAAACAACGACCCGAGAAGATTTCCCGAATTGGAGGCTATTTGAGTCCAACTGGCTGCGTTTTGGGCATATTGTCCGGCTTTCTGTCCCAAGAGGTAGTTTTTCTGATTCAAATAGTTTGTCTTTGCATTATCCTTGACTTGTTGTCCCATAGCGGCGATATTGCCGACGGTATCGGAAAGCGCACGGGCATTTACTTTTTTTACGGCGGCCTCAGCTTCGGGTGTGGCTCCCGTTACTACCGCCGAATTTCGTTGTGCACGAACGGCATCGGATAAATTTTTGCGGTATGTGCTCAATAGATTCTGTACGTCGGAGCGGTTCAAGATGTCTTGATAATAATCTTTCTTGAACATGTTTTCGTTTTCTTGTAATTGCTTGTCCAACTGTTTTCGTGCTTTCCTGTTTGCGGAAGCGGAGCCCAATCCTCCTGCGAGTATCCCGCCGAGAGACCCGATGAGTCCTAATATTGTAAGAGGTTCCATAGAACTTTATTTTTTTATTGCAAAAATCGCTTTTCTCTGAAATCAAGGGCATACGTCTTTGCCATTTGTTTGGATATAACACTTAAAACGAGGCCTCCGAAATGGGCTTTTTGTGACGTATAACTGCTTTATTTACAACCTTTGGAGGGTCTATACTACCCGAGATGTATAGTCCTATCGCCCGGGACATGAGCAAGTCGTCATGTTTTCCTTCTATCGCACCATAAGCTCCATTTTTCTTTTTTTCATAAGTATCATGCTCATCAAGAACTTCTTCTTCCCGCTCGATATAGCCATTATCACGGATTATTTGTATCTGATTATTGATAACCATCGATTTGGTGGTTCTGTTGGTATGAAATCCCCAACGGGCAGGTGCTCCTTCTTTAATCTGCGAAGGAGGAGATTGCCGGGCATACAGGTTTTCATAGGAGGCTGCGACAAGGTCAAGAATATATTCTGCGTCTCCTTGGTCGGAAGCCTCCGTTTCTAATGTATTGCTTTCAAAAACCAGTAAGGCGGTATTATACCACAAGGCTATCTGGGTAGCCTTCCACGCCAATATATCGTGATCGATATGTCCTCTCCAAGAAGCGACAATCTCGGGTTTTCCTCCATACATAGTCCAATAGCGGTCTATCACACTTATCACAGACCAGTCGGCAGAATGGGATCGTCCTCCAATATCTACGGAAACAATATAACGATTGGATATATCGAGCTCGGTATCGGGTTTTTCCCATACTTTAAGCAAGCCGGTTGTATCTTCTTTGAAAGATAGTTCTCTTAATGAATCTTTCCCGGTTATAGAATGTGTATCGGACTGTAATTCACCCCGCCAACAAGGAGGCTTCGTATTTTCTCTCATACGGTGGATAGCATAACGATCGAAAACTCGCTCTCCTGTGTTTGCAAATGCTTCTACATCGTTGGAAGGGAATTCGCTCATCATGTGTTGAGCATCTTGAAATGTTTTTCTTTTGTTTCTATACCATTCTATGGCTTCAAGAGTGGCTCCACTTTCCCACAAATACCATTCGTAATCGGTAAAAGAGGATATAAGCCGCTTGTAATCGTCGACAGGTGTCTGATACATTTCTATATCATACCAAGGAATAAATATAGGGGTCTTATCCGACTCTCCTTTTTTTGCATTCTCATATTCGGTATGAAAATAATCCCCAACTCCTTGTGCCGTAGATTCCATGACAATGACGGAATAAGGAACTAGGGGTATAGATGAGCTAATGGAAGCTATCAAATCTCCTGTTCGTTTTTCTTTGGTATCGGGATACAAAGCAACCTCGGAGAAATGAACCATAGCTATATCTGCTCCTCGAACAGAATCGGGTTTTTCTGCCGAACCTATCGTTACACGGGCATTTACTTGTTGGATATAAGATATATTCTGAGTTCTAGCAAACGGTCTCAATTTAAGCGGACTATTCAATATCCAAGAAGGATAATTGTCGAGCAGTTTGCTATACATTGCTCGAATATTGGAAGATGAGTCTTTTACATGCGCTGCTATGACGCTATTCCACTGATGTTTGTGTACAAGCTGAATCCACGCCATATAGATTTGTGTGAGCGTTGAACCTCCCCATTGTCGGGCTTTGAGTAGAATCACCCGGATTGGTTTCCCCTCACGACGTTGCTGTTCGAATAGTTTAAGAAGTTTTCTTTGCGGTCTGTTCAAAAGAAAGGGTATATCGACCGATGTTATCTTATCTTTTATCTTAACTGTGGCTATCGCCCAAAACTCAAAATCGTATTTAATCCGCAGCAAAAAAAATTGACGGTCTATTTCTCGAATAAGCTGGGGTGTGGCTTGTTGATGAAGCCCGTTTTCAAGAAGATTTTTATAGGATTTTTCTTGGGAAAGTATCTGTACCCAGCCATTTTCCTCGTACATATCGGCGGGTATATGTAGAGTCCCGAACTCTTCGATTTTTATTTCTTTTCGGGGTATTACATCTGACCCCTCTCCCGTTACCGGATCATACGGTTCCGTAAAAGACATTCTCCTTTTTTTGTTCTCTGCTATTATTTCAGAGTAATTCATTCGATGCCTCCTTCCTTTTTTGATTGAAAAAAGCATCTTTTCTTCTCATGGCTATGATATGCCTCGCCGTACGAACAGAAATATAAAATTGTGGAGCCGGAGAACGAATCGCCCTTCTAACTGCTTCTGAAAACGATATGCGATTATCACTGGCTTGAATTTCACAGGCTTTTTTGTATAGGTCGATGTACATCTTTTGCTTTATGGGACAAGATGTTATTCGTTTTCCTTTTTTTATGTTCAGAAGATTGGTTATGGCTTTTTCATTACCGATATAAAACCGCTTGGAAGGGGATTGAATCGCCGCTTGATAAATGTAATCACACATTATTCCACCACACAAATTGAGGGTGTAGTAGAACGTGTCACAGAACTCTCGGTCTCTGTTTTCTTGATAATCTAATGTAGGCATACGCAATTTGATTTGCGTATGTTGGGTATCGGTTTGATGCAAATATAAGCTAAAAAATCGATTTTGCAATGACGTACTGCCCTAAAAATCGCACTGACCGATTTTGCAATGACGTACCGTCCTAAAACTATGAAAATGAGATTTTTGTGTTGAGTTTTTTTTTTGAACCCATCACAAAAAATCGTATGGAAAAAGATAAAGAAGAAATTACAGCACAAGTTGAAGCTCCATCTGGAACAGTAGATGAAACCGTAAAAGCCGAATCTCCTAAAAGCGGCCGATCGGTATGGGTAGAACGACTACGTACGACTTACCCGGATAAAGATGTAGACTATGAAAATGACGATGATGCTTTCTACTCGGTATTAGAGGATTTTTATAATACCAGAGAGGATAGAATCAGAAAACTTGACGAGGGTAATAAATCTCTCACAGAAGCATTGGCTCGTGAACCGGAAGCGGGATTATTTCTAAGTGAATTAATTGCAGGAAGCGAAGTTTTACCAGCTCTCGCAAAAAGTTACGGAGATATTCTCGGTGCTGTCTCGGGGGACGAAGAATCCATGAAAAAATTTAATGAAGGACTTTCGGCTCGCCGGGATTCTGAGAAATCATTTAACGAAATCAGAGCAAAACAAGAGGAAAACGCTGCCCGTAATGCGGAGACCATCGGCTCGTTTTTCGAAGAAAAATCGGCCGACGACGCAGAACGGACGGCCTTCGAGGAGTTTGTATCGTCTCTGGCCGACAGCATTTTCACTTTCAATTTCGACCGCCCTACCCTCGATGCGCTTTGGCGGGCTTACAAACATGACGAAGATGTGACCGAAGCGGCCACCGTGGCGGAAGTAAAGGGGAGAAATGCCCATATCGAACTCCAAAAAAAGAGCGTAAAGAACGACGGGACACCCAATCTGAACAGGGAATCGGCGGATAGGATAACAGTGAACGGAACTGTGCCGAGAAGTAAACGGAGGGGAATTTTTGAAAGAGGAGAGATTGTTTAACAAAATAGGTGAAAAAGATGAAAATTTTAGGTAAAGAAGTGAATTGGAAATATATCGCCGTCGCCGGCGGTATGGTGTTGTTGTTTGTATTGTTGTGCGCCTTCGGGTTGTTCTCGCCGGGCGAAACGGTCGTCTCACTGGCGGCGACGGTTCCTCTGGCAGGGGGCGGCGTGAATGTTACGGACGAGCCGGTATCGGCTGACTTGACCAAAGAGGTGTCGCCGGATTTGTTGAAAGCGCATATAGACAAGGAGGTTTGCCGAATTATGCCTTCGTCTACACCGGTAGACACGGTGAGCCGTAGCGGTCGGGTGATTTCGGTAGGGTCCCGTGAATATGAGTTTTATTCGTTGGACACCAAACCGGCTTTGACTACCTTGAAAACGAAATACACGGAGACATCGTCGGCCGGCGCGAAACTGGACACGGCGAACAACGATTATTTCGAAGTTTCGGACACGATAAAGGTTATCGGTGTAAAAGGTTATGACGAGGCTGGATCCGCTGAAAAAGACGAGTTGATTCTCTATGTCATGAGTAAAGATGCCGACGGTAAACTGAATGTTTTGGCGGTGAACGGTAAAAAGAGCGGTAGCACGCCGGGTATAGTACCTACCATCGAAGCCGGAACGGAACTTCTTCGCATGGGACGAGCCGGAGCAGAGAAAGACGCACAAACGGCACAATTCGAGACTTTGCCGACCAAAGAAGAGAATTATGCCCAAAAGTTCTGTACACAAGTTGAAGTTACCGATGTATATCAAGAATGGACGGAAAAAGAGGTCGATTTCACGTTCTCGGACATGGAACGCGATGCCATTTGGGAAATGAAGCGGGGCATGGAGATGAATTTCCTGTTCGGCAAAAAAAACAAATTGCGTGATACGGTCAAGAAAGAAGACGTGTGGTTTACCGAGGGTATCTGGTGGCAGGCCGGTAAGGACTGGACGTATGATGCATCGGCAGGCATGACGGCAAAGGATTTGATAGCTCTCTGTAAAACGGCTTTAACGGGAAATGCAAGCAGTAAGAAAAAACTGGTTTTCGCCGGAAGTGATTTTATCGAACAAGTGACGAACCTCGATATACAGAAAGTGATGCAGGGGGATCAATACAAAGCCGAGCTAGGGCTTACGTTCGATTCCATTCACTCGAAATTCGGGGACTTGTATGTGATCTATACAGAAGCATTCGATCTTGCAGGTATGAGCAAATGTGCCCTTGTTGTGGACGATAACTATTTGACTAAATTTGAATTCAAGTCGTTGTCGAAAGAACGCAGGGATTTCAAAACTGCGGGTATACGTGAGACGGAAGGAGAATTTATCCAAGAAATTTCGGGCATTGTATTGAAGAACCCGGGTGCTCACGTTCGTATCACTCCGAAAGCTGAATAAAAAACAAACAGGGGAGTATCTTTCATCGATACTCCCCATAAATCATAGAAGTTATGTTGAAAGTATATAAAACCCAGACTTACCTAAGCATGCCGATACCCGTGAAAGGTAAATCGGTACGCATTGAGTTCAGAGGGAATAAATTCACAGGCGGATTTTTCTCGACCAAAGACAAAAATGTACAGAAAGCGATAGAGTCTTCTAAGGAGTTCAACGACATTATATTTTTAGATGCTGTCGAGGAAGAACCTGTAAAAGAAAAGGAAGACAGAAGGGTAAAAATAGAGTCTGTAAAATCGTTTCAAGAAGCTGTTGAATATCTGAAAGGTGAAGGAATTATCGCTAAAACGCCGGAAGAAATCAACTCGGCAGCCGAAGAATTGAACATTTCATTCCCTAATCTAAAATAACCTCATGCAAATATCCCGATTATCTTATCTAGTTAAGGTAGTTATCGACGAGGTCTCTCCGTCGGGCGTCGGAATTTCATACAACGACATACCCATAGATGACCGGGTAAACAATCTTGCGGAAGATTGCGCAAAAGAAACTTTACTGGCTTCTCCACTGAGATATTTGCCTCACGAAGATATACCGGGAGATATAGAAATATATGGAGACGGAAGTGGATATGTGCCGCTCCCCTCCAATTTCCTACGTCTCTTTTCTTTTCAAATGGAACTTTGGAAACGTAGGGTAAACGATAGCATAACGGAGGATAGTGAAAGTTATCTGTTACAAAAGAACCCTGTTACACGAGGGGGCACAAATTTCCCCGTATGTGCGGTGGTTAACAACGAAAAAGGACTCATTTTGGAATGGTATTCTGTTCCTTCTTATGTAAGAACTCCTAAATGCACGGAAAAAAGATACGTTCCCATACCTACGATAGAGGACTCTGAAATAAATATTCCACAAGGGCTGGAAATGCTCATGGTATATATTACTGCCAAAAAAGTATTGATGAGTTTACAACAGTATGATATGGCAAAAGCTATCGAAGAATTGATATTAACGGAAATGAAACAACTATCTGTATAAATCGATATGTGTAGGATATTCAAATGCAACCGAGCCGGTAAATATATCGGTTTTTATAACAGACTGGAAGATGCCATGCGGGATAACCCGGTGGCGCAAAGAGACTGGTTTTTCACTAACGGGGAAACATTGAGCGTCTGGATGTTCGACGGGAGCCGTTGGATAGATACAAATAGGGCTGTCGGAGCCGTGAACATGGTCGACAACCCGGAAACATTTGTTCCTGATGTTCTAGCGGGTGAAAGCAAGACTTATTTCTATCTCGCTCCACAAGCAGGAGAATATACCTTCACAAATTTCGGAGGGATTTCCGTATTGGTAGAAAAACCCAGTCTCATATCTCTGAATTGGAATGGGATCGAATGGGGAGATACGATCTGTGAGTTTCCTGTTCACGGAGGGGAATTATTACCGGAAGTCGAATTAAGATTCGTGAGTTTGCCCGGCAAAGATCCAAGCGAGGTATACGGCAGTCGTGAATCTAATACTATAAAAGATTGCTATGTGGAGTTCCGAATATCGCAAGGCTGGGATTTTATCAATCGAGAGAAAGAAAATATTTATTTGTGCCTGAACCGATGGAAGAGTAAAAGTGTGGCAATGAAAAATGCCAGCCACAGAAGATGGGTGACGGTTTACGATAACATAAAATCAGAATTTGATGATTTGTCTCATTGTTATCCTAATAAAGGAGAATCTTTGAACGGTAATTACAGATACGGAATGAAAGGGATCCCTTTTTGGACACAATCCAGAATAAAACCGGTCGCACTTTCTGATTTAATCGTAGGAGAATATCATGGAGAATGGATTAGGATACCTTTCTCGATGGAAAGCATTATGCGCAGATTTATATACATGCGTAATCAAAAAAGTGAGCATGATTGGGAGGTCGTACCTCCTCAAATATTTTTCTATTCGAGCGGAACGAGTGCTGAAATGGTTTGTTCCGGAGGAAAGATGAAGATGTCACATGATGAAGGACATGCTAACTTTGTCAGTCTCACTTTGGGATTGTGTTTAGCTATAAAAGACTTATCGGTGACTAATTATGAAAAATGGATAAAAGGCTGTATGACGGCCTTCTGCGGAAGAATGGGCTATACTGAAAAACTGGGATTGTACTATAATGCCACTTTATATGGAAAAAACAGGTTTGTCAAATAACGTGGGGAGGGCATTTTATTTTTTTCTGCTCCGGCAGGAAGAATAAAGGAGTTTCTGCTCCGGCAGGAATTACCGTTTAATGCCTTCCCCATTTTATATACATAAATTATGGAAAATATCAAACTACCCTTAGATTCAAATCTAAACCCGATCGGGGTTTTGCAGCCCGGTGGGAACATTACGTTAGATGAAAGTGAAAACTTCGAAATTACGGAGTCGGGGATATACCGGATATTTACCGAGTCCGGCACTAATGGTATTGCCGAACTCGAATTTGATATGAACGGAACTATATCTAATGTATATAGTACAGTCGGGACAATAGAATATTTTTATATTTCGAAAGGTACAATTTTTTATCCTGTATCTGGTTCCTTTCGTGTTACCAAAATGATTTAGCCATGAGTTTAGGAAGATTGGGATTGATACAAGCCGGGCAACCATCGAAACAGTGCCCTACGTTGGCAGAGATGACGGCTGACGCCACGGCCACGGCTGCCGATATTGTCGTGGGAAAGACGGCGTATGCCAGAGGCGAGAAGTTGACGGGCACACTCGTACCCGTTACCAAAATCGACGTGGCGGCGGAAGGGATTAAATTCTCTTATTCTACGTTCGAGGAAGTACCCGAAGTATTCGATTTCTCGAATGTGACGGATTTGTCATACATTTTTGACACCTGCAAATCTCTAATTTCTTTACCTTCAAACTTAAATTGGGGGAAAATGACTAACGTTGTAGCGGCATTTCGTGGCACAACAAGTCTAAATTATGAAGTAAATATAGAGCCGTTAGAAGTGCAGTCATTAGAAGGAATTTTTCAAAGGAGTAATATAAATAAGATCTTAAATTTATCCGTTCAAAGTGCATATACCGCATTTAACGCCTTTGAGAGCTCAAAACTAACGGAAATAGGCAATATCGATTTACCGGATATCGTCACCGCGACATACGCTTTTTCAAACATTCCTATCGTTCATTTCCCGAAGATAAATATTCCGAAAATTGCTAATTGTAGCTTTATATTCTATAATAACCAATCTATGCAATCTCTTGAATACTGGGATTTTTCGAACGTAACGGTAGCGACAAACATGTTTAAAGGATGCTCGGCTTTGTCGTCGATCGGCGATGTGATCTTCTTACATACTGCTCTATCGCTGGCAGATTCCCCGAATATCGACGAAGCAACCTTAAAACTGTTAGGAGGATTTGCCTATGCTGCCGGAGAAAGCGGTGTAGCTCCTTTAAAAACTTTGGGACTACCGGCCGCTGCGTTGACATTCAACACGGCGGCGCAAACCTTCTTAGAATCGGAAGGTATCATAGCGAAACTGACGGAGGAGAATTGGACGGTTAATTTCGCCGATTCAATGTAAGGGAGAAAAGAACATAATCAAACAAAACCACATAAAAAAACAAATACCCATGAATATAGAAGAAAAAACCTATCAAAAGATTACTCCTGCAACGGAAGGTAATTACCTGACTACCTACCAAGAAGGCGATGATATAAAGACTTACGAAGGAGTAAAAGCGATGTACACACCGGCGAACTTCGACGCTTCTACCGTAAGGGAGATTACCCCGGAAGAACATCTAAGCTATCATGCAGCCAAAGAACAGGCTTTGCAGGAGGAAATGGGATAAAAACAGAAACATTGATATGATAGGAATAAATGAGGCTACGGAGGTAGCCAGAGGGATAAGCGAACAGGGGTTCTTGGTGATGACCGCCGCATTCTTCTTGGTGTTGTCGGCCATGATGATGGTAGCCTGCTTCAAGTGGTTCAAGTCGATTATCACCAAGAGCATGGAGGACTACGGCGAGTCCTTGAAAGAGCTCATCGAAAAGACGAACGACCAGAATACCATGTTGTCCGACATATCGGAGGGGTTGAGGCCGGAAACGCAGCTTCGGATAAAGAACATATCGAACGTGTATTTCGATTTGGCCGTCGAAAGGGTTTGCAGAATCATCAAGAAGGTCCGGGACGAGAATCATATCGCCGACAAGGAGAAAACCTACGGTAAGATACATACTTTGCTCACGAACCAGTTCGAGGACAGGAACAGCCGTTTCGATTACTTTACCTATCGGGGCAAGCGTCTTTCATGTTATACCAATCCCGAATGGATAGACTGGGTGTCAGAGGTAGTGGTCAGCGAGGTGTACTCGGACAATGTGAACAACGGGCGGGCATATACGAATGTCGTTTCTGTCTATGACCGTATCAAGCTGGATTTTTATCACCGATTAAATAACGAATAATATGAAGAAACTATTGGAAAGAATCAAAGGGTTGTTATTATCTGTACCCCACGACAAGCTGCTGCATTTTATCGCAGGAGGTGTCATCGCCTCTTTCTTCGCCATCGTGACAGGTGCGACGGCGGAATATTGTGTGCTGTTCTCTGCCATAGCCGGCTGTATCAAGGAGGCTGTCGACGAGTGGAGGAAGCCGGGGGCTTGGTCGTATGCCGACTTGCTGGCAACCATACTGGGCGGGCTGGTGATTCAAATCGAGGTTTGGATTGCCTGATGAAAAAAAATGACTGTCGAAAGATAATTTTTTTATAACCCGGCGACGGGAAAGTGTTCTTTGACTTCTTGGAATCACCGTTTTAATGTTAAATATACAGTAAAAATTGAATCGTTTTTGCTTCTAAATAATCTTTGTTGTATATTTGTGCTACAAATTTTATTCGGATCATTTGATTTTAATTTCAGATTATCCCAAATTATGCCAAATCTTAAAGCAAAATCTGAGGAGAACATTCATGCCGCAAATTTGTTAATAGATAAAAGCTTATTTATGGCTTCTGTACATTGTTCTTATTATGCCGCATTCCAAATGTCAAAACATATCTTGGCGAACTGCTGTGGAATTGGATATAAAGAACAGGATGCATATTCGACAGGACAAGGTTCTCATCAATATGTAAATCATATGGTTAGAAAAAACCTTAACAAATTAAGTACGAAGTATTCTGATAATTACAATACAAATTATAATAAACTTAGAATGCTTCGTAAAAAGGCTGATTATACGACCATTCAGATTAAAAAGAAAGATGCTGAAAATGCACGAAATATGGCAAAGTGTATTATAGATTTACTGACAACTAAATATAATGTGATATTATGAATGCAATAAATTTTATTATTTCTAGATTGGAATTAATTTCTGCAAAGATTCCGGGAATAGGGATTAAGTATGCATTTGACAAAATCACAAATTTCCACATTGTAGAAGTTATACCAGAAAGTATAAGAAGAGGAAATGAAGAGTACATGGAAATGGAATATAATTTGTGTAATGAATTTTATGAAAAATTTCCAGAAGAGGATTTATTAATTTCAGAACCTGATGAAATTAATAATATGAATGAGGTATACTTTGAATATGCTTATTCACAACTTCAAGACAAATGTAACTCTTCTAATGAATATTACTCTGTAAAATTTAAAAATACTCAGCCGAATTATGATATAAATATGATGTCTACTTTGGCTTTTTCAAATAGGGCTGTAATAAACTACTCCCGTTTGTTTGTGGGATTTAGTCCTAAAAATATAAAATCTAAGGAGAAACAATCTCCTATTGATGTTCTATATAATAATGCAGCGTAACTGTTATGGAAGAAAAGAAAGCACAATTCAGGTTGGTAGATTTTAAGGTCGAACATTCCCATTTTGATATTGACAAAGATAATATCAAAGAAGAAGAAACCAATTTTTCCATTAACATTGGAAGACAATATGGTATCAACGAAGAAGAACTTTTATTTCGACTTGGTCTTATAGTGCAGTTAAAAGATGATAATAATGCTGTTAATATATCGGTTGAAATTGCAGGTTTCTTTGAATTTGATTCTGATTTGGACGATCAAGCGAAGAACAATTTCTTTATGATAAACGCACCTGCGATTCTCTTCCCTCATGTCAGGGCTTATATTTCAGCATTGACAGCTTTGTCGGGATTTAAACCGATTATTTTGCCGACAATAAATTTCTCGGCACATAAAAATAAAGACGATTAAAGATTGTATTTCAATTTGCTTCAAGCGGTGATTCTAAAAAAGTCACCGCTTTTTTTGTCGCTAAAAATGAAGAATGGATATGAAATACTTCACGATGAAAGAACTCGCAAAGAGTTCGACGGCCGATAAACTGGGTATAGACAATACCCCTACTAGCGAGGCGTCGGTTGCGTTGTCGAACCTTGTCACCCATGTTTTAGACCCCTTGCGGGAGATGTACGGGAAGGCGATAACCGTCAATTCGGGCTATCGTTGTCCCAAACTCAATGCCTCCGTGGGTGGTGCGAAAAACAGCCAGCACATGAGGGGCGAGGCGGCGGACATCACGGCAGGGAGCAAGACGGAGAATAAGAAGCTGTTCGAGCTTATACGGGATAACCTGCCCTTTGACCAGTTGATTGACGAGAGCGATTACAGTTGGGTGCACGTGTCTTATGTGTCGTCTTCGAAGAACAGGAAACAAATACTGAGCTTATGAGACATATCGTATTCCTATCGTTGTTCTTGGTTGGCTTGGCTGCAACGAGTTGTACCAAACATGTGTATGTTCCTGTGGAAACGACAAAGAGCGACACGGTGTATATGAACCGGGTACAGCTCGATTCCATATACATGCGGGACAGTGTTTTCATCGAGAAATCGGGAGACACGATTCGGGAGTTCCAATACAAGTACATATACAGGTTCAAGGACAGAATCGATACGCTGTATATATCCAAGACGGACAGCATACAAGTACCCTACCCCGTCGAGGTAGTAAAGTACAAGACTCCTCAATGGTGCTGGTGGGCTCTCGGTGGAGTTATCTTGCTGATTGTCCCTTACATCGTGAAATGGATAACAAAATTGAAAGGACTGGGTTTCTTGATATAATTTGATTTACGACTCCTTCGAGGCTTCGGAGTATAAAGAGGAAAGCCTCAATCTCTTGCTGCTCTTCAAAACTAACAAGAGACAACATCACGGGGAATGTTACGAGGCTTTCACAGCCTTTAAACAGGAACGTGATGTTTTTTATTGTGTCAACAATCTATAATTTAACAAATATTTAAAAAGGCAAGAGATATGAAAACCAATGAAATCTTTGAACACGTCTTGCAAATCGTTTGCGAGGAATGCGAACTGTGTTACGGCGAATTGATTAACGGGGCGAACAAAAATGCGGTCGACGCACGGTGTCTGCTCATCTGTGCGTTGGTATCGCTGGGCTTCTCCGAGGAGAACACCGCCGCTTATCTTTCCATGACGAGGCAGGGGGTGAACAAATTGAAAAACAGCCTGAAACAGCGGTGTTCGGGAAGTTTTATCCTGTCAACGACAAATCAACGGGTCAGCAACAGGATAGCCACCGAAATACGAGGATAGCAACGGCAATAGCCATACGTTTGTATGCGGCCGATATTGGCCGTAACCATCAATTATATCTATATGGAAAGAACGTATGTTTTCAATCAAGAGCCCAATGGTGGCGGAAGCAAGTTCGACATCATGGCTTTATTGCCCAACCTGATGGGCGGTAAAGGGGTCGATCCCGGACTCTTGGCCCTTCTCAATCAGGGAAGGAACAATCAGGACGCTTGGGGCGGAGGCATGTGGTGGATTTGGATTATCCTGCTGTGGTTCTGCTGGGGCGGTAACGGATTCGGAGGTTTTGGCAACCGGGGCGGGCTTCCTGCCGAATTGAACGGAGATGTCGGACGTGAATACCTGATGTCGGCCATTCAAGGCAACGGCAATGCCATCAGCCAACTCGCCTCGTCCTTGAACTGCTCTACCCAACAGTTACAATCCGCCTTGTGCAACATTCAGGGCTTGATTCAGGGTGTCGGCAACCAAGTGGGCATGTCCGCACAACAGATCATCAACAGCATTCAATCGGGTAATTGTACGCTGGCGACTCAAATCGCCGATTGCTGCTGCAAGACGCAAAACGCAATCGAGAGACAGGGATATGAAACCCGTATCGCAACCTCGGAACAAACCCACTCCCTCGTGGACAGTGGCAATGAGAACACTCGTGCCATTTTGGCGAAGCTGGATTCTATCCAAACTCAGGCTTTACAGGACAAGATCACCGCTTTGACGGCAGAGAAGGCTACTTTGGCGGCTGAAATCTCACAACGTAACCAGAATGCGACCATTCTCAATGCGGTAGGGCAACAGATCGCTCCCCTCGCTGCCGGTTTGCAGGCTCTCCAAAGCGATGTGGACGGTATCAAGTGTAAATTGCCCAATACCGTTCCCGTGGTATATCCCAACATTCAGGCTGTAAACACGGACTTGTACCGGGCTGCCGCTTATGGTGCTTATGCGGGCGATATCGCATATGGGCGCAGCGGTTACGGATGCGGTTGCAACAACTACTGGGGTTAATCCGGTAAAGAAGGAAGGAGGTATATATGTGGCCTAACTTTTTTACAGGGTTTCCCTTTCCGTTCCCGACGCTGGGCAGGGTGAATTTGAACACGCTGCCTACGGTGGCGGTGACGGTCGGTACGGAGAACGTGACTTTGGAACTTCCCGACCATGCGTTCCGTAACAGGGACTATGTGGGAGGATTCTATATCAATCTCCGTCAGGCGATACCCGCCGGAACGACCGCAACGCTTCCCATTCTCATCGGGACGAACGGGGACACGAGACCTCTGATGGCTTACAACAACGAGCCGGTCACGGTCGGGAATATCGCCGGTACGGGGATCTATGAAATCCATTACAACAAGTACACCAACGAAGTGTTCCTTGTCAACGGTGGGTACAGGCCTACTACGGCGACTGCGGCGGCCAACGTCGCTGCCAAAAGCAAATAATTAACACGGGGCTGCCTTTTACCGGGCAGTCCCATTAAATCAAAAAACTATGTTTCAGAATCTTCGAGCAAACAACCAGTTATTTATCCTTCATAAGGACGAAAATCCCTTAGTGGATATAGGCTCCGTCGTCAGCGTTTCGGCTGCGAAGCCCAAATACCCCATGCCGACACCTATCGGGCAACTGCCCCAGATGGAAATGGTGGTGGACGTGGTGGTCAGCGTGAACGGGCAGAATACGACGTTCCAGAACTTGCCGGCAGGGGCGGACATCGCCGACTTCGGGCAAAACGGCAACATCGTCATATCTTGTTCCAGAGAGGCCATGAACTCGGAAGTGTCGGCTATCCGACAGAAGAGCTTGGACGAACTGAACCGGCGGAATTACCACGAGAACGTGATTGCCGGGTGTGACAAGATATTGACAATTTTGAATCCCGAATTTGCGGAGAAGCAAAGGCAGGAGCAGGAGATTGCCACCCTCAAAGGGCAGATGTCCGAAATGAGCAGGAGCATGGCCGACCTCATGGCCATGAACAAGAAACTGATGGAACAGCTCGGTGCTTCTGATAATTCTAAAAACAAAAAGTAATATGGGAAGAATGTTTGAAATCAACGAGGGCGATAACTCTGAAAAAATGATGGAGTACGCTGAAAAAGCCTACAAGTATACGAAAAAACTTCTCGAATGCTTGGAAGAAGAAGGCTTAGGTGAACGCTACGATGATGACGACTTCGATGACAACTTCGGAGAGCGTGGCGGAAGCAGTGGATCAGGCGGTGGTATGGGTCAACGGCGAGGGGTTCGTGGAACGGGTCGTTACTCTCGTTATCGCTAATGTTTAACTGAAAGGGTGTGGTAACTACTACACCCTTCTTAAACTATTTATCTTATGAAAAGGGAAAGTTTAGATATGTATGATGATAGACCAAGAGAAATGACCGCATATCTTAGAAATTATGGTTGGCACTTTAATAAAAAGTTATGTGAATTTGCCATTTCAAAGATGAAGCGGTTAAACCCATCAACAGGAAAGAAGGAACGAATCGAACCTCTGACACGAGACATCGTAGATGAAATATTGAGTAAATACAATATTAAACTCAACAACAATATTTTATACGATTATGTGTATGTTGCAAACATGTGTAAAGCAGATTTGTATAAATCTTCTGTCCCTGATGAACAACATTTGGCATTGTATATCAAAGATACGATAGATGATATAGATGCCCCAGATGGTACAGCTATGCGCCGTTGGTATGCAACAATGATAGCCGGTGGAGAGCCCATTGAATGGGACGATGTTTTATGATACGACAAAAATTCAGATTAAAAGAATATGATTGGTCGGTACAGGTCTACTATGCCGTGGATTGCTATTATACCGACGAGATTATGGAAGCTTTATATTCTATTGGTTGCCGAGGAAAAAACCTGTCCGTCGCTTTTAATAATCTCTCTTCTTGTAAACTTGATACCGGCCTGACATATTCTAACTATTCTACACACGAGACTGTAATGGTAATCGGTATAAATTCTTCCGCCGAAGAATTTATGAATTCGTTTTGTCACGAGCGAAAACATTTGGAAATGCATATAGCGAAGACTTTCAATCTCAACCCGTGGGGAGAAGAAGTAGCATATCTTAGCGGAAAAATAGGACAGAAAATGTATAGGATAGCAAAAAAATTTTTATGTGAACATTGTAGGAAACACTTAATATATGGATATAGCTAGAATCATACAAGCCATATGTTCCGGCAAGTCGAGGAAAGAGGTCTATAATCTGCTTTCGCCGGAAGAGAAGGATAAGCTAAACTCTTTGGCCTCTAATCTCACTACAAACCGAAAAAATCGTAGAGCTCTTGAAAGGAAAATAAAAAAGAATATTAAATAAGGTTCTTATTTTTTCTACCACGGGTGTATTCTTCGGCGTATTTTCCCAGATTTTCTCCGGCTTAATGAAGATACTACATTATCCGCATTTTCATCGGAAAGAGTTTTATATATCATTGCTTCTTGTGGATTTTTAATCATGAGCCACCGATATATTATGTAATTTATAAGAAATTGTAATATATAATTGTCGGCTACACAGATAGAGGTATCTGGTATATCTTCATTCAGCTGACATGGATAACAAAGACGGTACAACCTCAAATCGTCGTCTGAAAGCCTGTTGTCCGGGTCTAAATCGCATATATCGATTTGGCCTGTTTCCCGCTCATCATCTTCGGAGTCCATGATATAGGCAACAAGTTTATTTTGCATATAGGCATGTGCATCTTTCAAAAATCGCTGAAATAACAAATCATCGTCTTCGGTAAGGGATAATGAGACTAGCTGAGTACTCCCGTCTTCATTTCGTCGAGAGGCTCCGAGCATAGTTGTAATATTTTTTACCTCAGACAATATTTTTTCCGCCGTATAGTGAAATAAATATCTTTTCATCTTAACTTGGTATTAAATGTATTTTTTTCCTGTATATCTAATCTTGTAATGGTCGAATCGGGAAGCATATCGCCTTCTATAAATAGATAGAAGTTTCTCCAAGATGACGGTATTCTGGGAAGTGGAACATCTGATAACAGTGTATCGCTGTTTATGTTTACTGATATGACCTTATAAAATGTTTTGTTATCATTGGATGCATATATGGAAATAGAGAAATGTCCTCCGGCCAACATACGCAAAATGAAGCGTTCTATTTTTTTGAATCCCGGTGTTCCTAGTGTTATGGGAGCTGTACAAATGGTAACATTTTGTAACTGGTTGGACTCTTGGGATAAATCATATACTTCATCTTCATCGGATATGGCATAACACACCGGATACGACGGTATAAAATAGGAAGCTTTAATTTTTCTTTGTCTCCATATTTTTCGTTGAAGATCGTAAATAAAGGCAGTATTTCCTTCTGCATTTTTTATGATAAGCTCACCAAAAGGATAATTGTATGCCAACAAAGGCTCAATCAATACATTTTCTATTCCTTCCATATATATGTTTGCCGGGTTGGGAACATAATCAGCTTCGAGAGAATCGGAAATTGATTTGGCAGAATAGCCGGAAAGAACAAATAATTTTCTATCGGAGGTAAAAGCCACAGCGTTATCAAGAGATATAATGGAATCGGGATTGTCGCAAATATCCCTTGATACCGGGAAACAGTTCGTATATATTACTTCTCCCGCTCCAACTTGTAACATATATATACCCTCGTCGGTAAAAACGTACAATGGGAACTGACCATATTGTCCTTGTGATAGCGCAGGGGTAGCGGCTGCCAATCCTATGATTTTGCCATTTCCGACGGTATAGGTTTGCTCTACTGGGAATATGAATGGGTTGTCTGTGGCGGAGACTTTAAGTTTGTTTGGGGTTGACTCGATGTTATTCGAAGATTGGGGAGCCTCCGGTATTTCTGTTATTACTGTACCTGAAATTGTTATCGGATTTATCTCTCCTGTGGGGAGATAATAGGACAGGTTCAAGAAATCATGTGGTTTTAAATCGAACTTGGCCGAATAAAGATAACGTGTTTCCTCGGATTCATAGATAATGGTTATTTCCATTTGATAAGCCCGTGAATCAGGATAAGTTATATAGGGAGACAATAACAACAGACTTTCTCCGTCGGATAGGTCTTGGTCGCGCACCACGATAGAAGTTCCAGCTTCGGTCTTTATATAGGTTTTTGAAATGTATCTTATGACGTCTACTGTTGAACCGGCGTAGGATATGAACATTTCGACAGGATAGCCATCATATAATTTTTGGGACGTACCTGAAATGTGCAACTTGCTATTATAATTAAATATTTTTTCGGCAATGAGCTTATTATGGGAATAGGTATCGTCTGTCAATGTGGGCTGGTACACGAGATTTTTTAATATGTCGGATAAATCGGGTATATCTGAAAGGGTATTGCCGTTGAATTTATCGCTATCGAAATCGTATTGCGCAATGCGGTAGAAATTGGCAGTCTCTAATATTCGCTCCCGTAGTTTTTCGTCACTTGTGTAGAATAAATCTGTTTCCGTTTGTAACGGTAAATTCTTTTTATATGTATCAGTATCGTCGTAATAAGGAATATCCGCCATGAATATATCTATTCCTTTATATATATCGGATTCTTTTAATGATTTATGAATAGTTATATCTACTTTTATCTTATAATAGTAATAATGTGCTGTAACATATCTAGATCCTGATTCTGATATATAGGCATAAAATGTTATTGGATCTCTTTTTATAAACAGAATAGGTGCTGAATATAAAGTATATGTTCCATCATACATTCTTATAGCCCAACGGATAAGTGACACATCTTGAATTTTACCTTCCGATTTCAGAGTTGCAATAGGCTCATACACTTCCCCATACGGTTGTTCTCCACTACAACCTATTCCACCAGATACTAAGTCGTAAGGGAAATTTAAATTTTGTTTATTTACCTGTCCTTCTTCTGTTTTATTTATTTTTACAGTTATATCATCTTCATTTATAGAAATATCTTTGTAAACGTATGTGCCAGATGATCCATACAGATAACACAAGAAATAAAAAATACCATCGTCTGTCGATACAACAAGGGTGTTTCCAACGGAGGTTATATCATTTAAGCTATCAATTTGATAAATAGGAACTCCAATTTTTGTTTCTGAACTTTCCCCATCGTTGTAGTACATGGGTCTCACAACATTGTCATTGCCATAACGATATGCTTCATAGTAGATAATTCTTCCATCGAAAGTAATCCAATTTTCATAACCATTACCTTTATGAATATAGATGAGTTCCCTATGATTGGAAATAGTATATATTTTCTTATTCACACCAGTCGGAGATATAGATCCAGTGGAAGTGTGCCGGAGATTTACCATAGCGGTCAACTGCCCGTCTTGTGGATTTGAGGTGTCTAATACTATACCCGAGAAAGGAATGGTTTTCATACAAGATATTTTTTGTAAAACTAATGATGTTTCTTGATATGTCGGCGTACGTGGTTGCCATTTGTTTACCTTATTGTTTTTTTGATGAAATCTCTTTTTTCAGTTTGTCTATCATTCTCTGAAATTTTGCAGCCACCCGTGGACAGTGTATTTTTAAGTTTCTATCTCGCTCAGCTTCGTAATAGGCTATTTTATATTTAATTTCTTCTTTTTCCATGAATATCTGTTCATTACATTTTAATTCTTTCCCAAAATATTTTTGGATTGGAATTATATTCTTTTATCTTATCGGTCAATAATTCCAGCTTTTTAATAGATGCTCTATTATCATGCTCTATTATCTCTAATCTTCCAATTTCTCTTTTAAGATTTTCGTTTTCTTGTAACAAACACTTGTATTTATCTAATTGATCTTTCAACTCGTCAATCTCACTTTTCAATGCCTCATTTGTAAATATCCTATAAACATGGTTTTCTGGATATATCAAATCATTCACATAAATAGCACCCACTTTATTTATGGCAGTAAGTAGGAATGAGATAGAATAAGCGTCAATAGTATAAATTTTAGAGGATTCAAGCTCGGCATAAAATGTACCATCGCTTTTTATAATCCCATTGTCAGTTTTGACAACTAACTTGTCATCTTCAATATAAACTTTTCCCATGTTAGCGATTTTAATTATTAGTGAAAATATCATCTATGCACTCGTTCACCCTGTCGCATGTATCTCCAAAGGAAATGGAAAAAGATTCGTCGCCTACACGGTCTATGATGGATCGCAGGTCACGGGCGATGTGGTTGAACGCTCTCAGTTCTTCCAGCATAGGAAGGGTAACAGTGCCGTCATATTTTTTCAGTAGTGAGAGCAAATCGACAGCGGAGGATTCTGCAATGTCGGCCAACACGGGAATTTTTCTCAGGAGGCGATTACATTTCTCTTTGTCCTCTTTGCTCATGGTGTCGGTGATTGTTTTTGCCGGGACTTGCTCACGGGTTTGCAGGAGTCGGTCGTATTGTCTTCGCAAGTTGTCAAACAATGCGAAGTCTCCCCTTCTCAGAGCCTTCTCCATCTTCCGGCTGTACTCCTCTTTCAATATTTCAATGTTCATGATTTACTTGTCTTAAATAATTATTTCAATATCAACTCTCTTGGTTCTTTGTCTTCCCATTTTACTTCTGGGAATAAACTGTCACTTAATACAACAACAATAGTCTTGTTGTCTTTAAATCCCCATGTATATTTACGCTTAAATGGTTTAGTTGAGTACATAAACAATTTTCCACTTTCGTCTCTTGCTATCCACATAACTTATTATTTTTTATTTCGTTTCCAAATAACTTTTTTAAAGAATCCTCTTTCATGTAATTCCAATATACCAATTACTATCCAAGTTATTGGGCTAAGAACTATCAAGAAAAGTGCAACGAATAAATCACCGACAGTGAATTTACCGTCACACCTCATAATATAAATTGTAAGGATTAAAGTCATTATCACACTGAATATGCAGTATATTATAGCCCATGTCATAGTTACTCCTCCCACTCGATTTTAATTGTACATAAATACGATGGCGGACAATTACTTACGGCTTCTTCTCTGTTAGGAAATACGCCAACAGCTAATGTATCTCCATAATTATTTTTGCACAAGTTAACCCACCCCTCTTTCTTTTCAGGGGACATCATAAGGTTAAGATTATTATCATGCTCATCACATACACCATCAATATCATACTGATACGCATTTTCTTCTGTATCACAATTTATAATAGCAACAATTGGAAAGTTTTTATTGTTTAAATCAAAGCAAATAATCCTTGCCTTTCTACCATCTCTCGTGCAGACTGGTTTGCCTGCTTTGGCTGCTTCAAGGTCAAATTCTTTTAAGTTCAATTTCTTTTCTTCCATATCTTCTTTGTTTTGTTTGATTTCTATACTTATTATTTTTTCATGCCAATCATATAATACATAATCATCGCATATAGGTTTATGATTTTTAAAATCTTCATATACCATGAAGTTTTGAACATAAACTTTACCGCCTTTAAAAATTTTGTCGTATATAAAATGTGGCTCTCCGACCTTTTTAAGTTTCTTGAAGATTACAGATTTACCATCACTTCTACCTTCCATTGCACATTCTCTTACAGGAATAGGGCATTTCCCACCAAAATTCATAGAACAAATAGAACAAGACTGTCCCTCTGTTTCTTTTGGCTGCACTATGCACTGATACCACTCACCGTTGTACTCAAATATTTCTCCTACTTTTCTTTCCATATCTTATCTGTTTTTTAATTTTTCAAATTCCATTATCTCTTTATCCCATAGTTTGGCCGCAAAATGCTCTAACTGGCAGCCTTTGGATTTTTCCCAACCGGGGCAAAGACATATCTCATCGCACTCCATAAGTGCCTTTATATCGTTTCCCAGAAGTTCATGATAGGGTTTGTCCAAATCGGGGTTAACATCGAAGTCTATCGGTGTGACGACATGGTAGCCTTTCATTTCGAGTACTCCCGAAACGTATAGTATTTCACTTTCAACTTCATCGAAGTCCCTGCCGGTGATGGGTAGGGAGATGTAGATTTTCTTTTTACTCATTTTCAATGATTGTTTCATAATATACTTTTCCTGTACCTCCGCATTGAGGGCAAATGTCTTTCGTTTCCGGGGTTATGACTTGTAATAGAAATCCTATACCGGCAGTGAAGACAATCCCGTCCATATCGTAGACCCTGCCTTCTCCTTTGCACTTTGGGCATATGGTCTCCCTTGTGATTATACGATTCATTTAATTAATCCCATTTAACAATATTATTTGTCATATTTCATTTTAGATCGAATATCTTGCTTGAATCCCTAATAGAATCAATAGACATCTTGGCACTCAATTGCTTCATAAATTCAGCAAAATTCATCGCCCGATCCCAACTAGACCATCTATGAGTAATCTCTACTAGTTCAAAGGCATTTAGTAACACCAATTTTTCATTTTTCTCTCTCAGGTCATTTACAGCATTTCTTACTCTGTGATAAAGCTTGCAATTATATCTTTTTGCGTTATACGGTTCCGCACCTTCTCTTGGTTCAATACTACGATATTTAACCGAAAACGAAGGAAGTTTATCTTCGCACATTGCATTATATACATCACTCTCCACCGGGCCATATGGCATAGCATAGAAATTATCAAATATGTCTAAAAGGTCATCGCCTCCATCTTCCTTAGGAGCAGCAGCCAAAAACAGCAGTTTCATGGCTTTAAGTTTAGGAAACGGCTCGTTTTTTAATTCTTCATGAGAATCTCGCCACTTCTCAAAAAGTTGGAGCATGTAATCAAATGCCTCTATTTTATCTATTCCCATTTCTTTACCAGTTCAAAATCATAAACAAAACACCACGGATTACTTTCCCATGTGCCTTTACCGCTTATTTTATCAATTATAATTTCATAGGCATATTGTGGCCTGCAATAAGGTTGCTTATCATTTGGGACATAGTATGCGTCCATAAAATGAGTATCTGCACTACCACATTGTCCTTTTATTATTCCCTCTTTCAAACAATCTTCATCGGTAATATCCTGCAATCTCTCCACTCTTACAGCTGTTATCCAGACATGGTGAGGCATTAGCTCCGGCTTCACATACATTTTATTCGTCCAGCCTGCACCGTTCGGGAATAAATTAGGATTGTACTCATCATTGTAAAATGAATTATAGCTTTGAGCGACAGCTACGATTTCACCTACTTTATACGGGAGTCGGAATATACTGCCTCCTTCCAGCTTTGCTCCATAACCACAGAGCTTACAATAAACGCTACCACCTTCGTTGACGACCAAACTCATGGGCTTGTCCTTCCAATATGCAGATTTATAAAAACGATGTACAGCAGAACAGTCCTCCGGTTGTGGATTCATTATCCGCCTTGTCTGCGTCTTTCTACCTTCAAGCACGGCTTGGGTGAGTCCGTATTTATCATTGAACATTATTTTCTTCATCTCTTATTCCTCCTTTAATCATCTAACTATCTTTTTTTATATACATAAATTTAATATCAGACTTTTCTCTCATTTTTTTTATTTCTTCGATAATAACTTTTCTAATAAACCAGTATCCACCTGTAAGAAAATAATTTAAACCGCTTACTATTTCTGACTCATACCTCGTTCCTTTATAGATAACTCTATAATATCCACTCCATCCACCATCGTGATATTCAAAATTTTGTAAAATATCATTCCTTAATCTTTTCAATAATTTAATCTTCATATCTTATTCCTCCTTTATAATTTCTTTCATGAAACAAATCCAGTGTGTATTAGATCGTTTGCCGGATATATGCCCGAATATTGGTCTTTCAGGTGTGAGCTTCAAAATTTCAGAAACCTTGATATCTGTCTCGTTCCATTTGAAAATCAAAAATCCTCCGGGTTTCAGGACTCTAAAACATTCTTTAAATCCCTTTGCCAGCATATCACGCCAATCTGAATACAGAGCTCCGTATTTAATTTGTTGGTAGCCTGTTGGCGATGCTTTTTCGTTCAAACTTCCGTACATATCTGCCATCTTTGACTTTCCAGCATTCCTTAATAAGTGAGGAGGATCGAAAACTACCATCGAAAAAGATTTATCCTCATAGGGCATATTTGTAAAGTCGGCTTGTATGTCGGGATTTACTTCAAATAATCTACCATCGCATAAATGAGTAGAGACCTTTCGAATGTCTTGAAAAAGAACTCTTTCGTCATGTTTGTCGAAGTAGAACATCTTTCCCCCACAACAGGCATCTAATATCGTTTTTCTCATTGCTCTCCTCCTTTCATAAGTTCTATTTCTCCCATATCTGTATGATTTTTATAATTTATTGAAATAAACTGACTTGTATTCTTTTCAAGACCTTTTCATTTGCGTCGTTATAAAATTGCTTGTTGACCTCGAAGCCATATGCCTTTCTTCCCAATGAGGCTGCCGCATACAGGGTCGTGCCGCTTCCTGCGCACGGGTCGATGACAACATCGCCCTTGTCCGTGAATATCTCTATCAACCGTTTGAGAAGCGGGACTGGTTTCTGGCAAGGGTGGCATTTGGGCGTGGTGTTGTCCCTCACCCAGTCGAAGCAGTTGAATATCATTCTCCCGTTGTTGTTGAATTTGGGCAACTTGTCCCGATAAAGGATAAGACCGTATTCGCAGTTGCCGACGACCTTCATGTTTGCCTTCAACACTTGCGCCGAGAAGTCCTTGCGGAAAACCAGCGGTATGTAGTGATTTAACCCGTATTTGCGTCCTAACTCTATGAATTTGAATTGCTGTTCGTATTCGCAGAACAGTATCATGCAGGGGGACTTGCCGGCTTCTTTCGGTTCTTTCACGAGCATTTTGGAACAGAAGTGCATGAACTCGGCCGGACGGAACTCGCTGTCGGACGAGAAGAATTGTTTGCCTGCCAATGCGCTCTCGCCATTCTTGTTGTCTCCGTCGATATACCATGCGGGGTTGCTGGCGTAGGCGTTATTCGCCAAATTATACGGCACATCTGCTATAATCAGCTGCGCTTTTGGCAGCCCATAGACTTTATAATTCTGGAATGAGTCGTTGTAAAGCTCTATGTCTTTCATACTTAACTTTCCTTTTTGCTGTATTTGTCGATAATTTCTTGAATCTGACCGGGTGTCGCTTTCTCCTTTTCACGTAGCTCCCATTCCCGTTTCCTTTCCTCCTGCCTTTTTTTGTCCTGATAGAACTGCAATAGGTTCTCCCTGTCGGAATTAAATTTTATCAATGACCTTGTTACTGGACCCGGAGTAAAAGTGCCGAAAAATCGATCGTATTTGTCTTGTTTGAATCGCTGGAAGAATACCATGAACTCGGTGAGCTTAAAACGGCCATAGCCTAAGATAATTGTCCGTGCCAGTTCGATAAAATCTGCTGGTTCCATGCCATTGCGAACTTTTGAAAATTCAGCGAGTTCAAAGAGCTGTATAGATAGCCATGATTCAGCTACGCTATCTCCAAATGTCCGGGCAACTCTTGAAATACTCGGTGCATGTCCGGTAAAGCAACGCTCCTCGTTTTTGCAGTATTCCGTCTGCTTGTCGGGGCTAAAAAGGCAGAGCAGATTCTCCCCCGTCTTGTAGGTTGCCAGTATCTCCCGTTGCCAGCTTGGTGGCGATGGCTTCTGCAAACTCTGCATATCGCTCCTTTTTGGTCTTGGAATTAGGTTTTTGATGGATTCCGGATTGCTCATCTCGTGCTCGTTTTAATTCAATTCTTAACCAGTTGGCAAAGTGTTTTTGTGCATCGCTGACGCTTTTTCTTGCAATACCCTCGTTTTGGAGCTTACGGATATATGCCTCGATATAGAGCCTCGATGCGCTCTCGTCGATGTGGTTGTTCATCGATAGCGTTTCTATCCACGTTTGATTTGAGAGTAGTTCTTCACGCAGTTCTGTCAGTGGCTTGTCAACGTCTTTGCCAAAATCTTCTTCTTTTTCTTTGCTTCTCGATAGAGAAGTTTCTTTTAAATCATTATCATTTTCATTATCATTTAAGCCCCCACTGGCTCGTTTGGCCCCCACTGGGTTATTTGGGGTCGAGTGGCTCGTTTGGCTCCCACTGGACTTTGATTTAACCGTTTCAGAGTTTTTGTCATTACCTCCTTTACGCCCGTTGTTCCGGTTTCTCTCGACAATGCCCTGATATTTGAGTTCATCTATCTCGAATTGATTCTTGAAAAACTCAAATGCCATTTCAATGTCCTCCTCTACCGTAACCTCCTCGCCAAGTTGATATTTGAATATTGCTCGAAACAGCCTGCCCAGTTGTTTGTCAGATAATCTCGATATGGGTTTGTAAAATGATTTATAAATCAAAAAGCTGTCTTTCATTTATTCTTAATATTGATAGTTATTCTCTTTTCGTATCATACTTTTCAATTATCATAATTCCTTCTTCTGTTTTATCTCCGTAAACGATATGACAGCCAAACTCATGAACCAATATATCCAAATCTTCTATGGTTTCTATCTCAGTATAGAGATTAAGGATATTGGTATCTATCATTTCCCTTATAACTGGCAATCTTGAATCAAACAATGAATCTTCTAAACTTCTTAGATAGATGTCTCCTCGTTTAAAGGTATTCATGCTCGATGTTATTAATTTCACCTTTAATGTTTTTGATTTATCGGGATCGTCATTATAATAAAAACGAGCTGACGATAATTGATTGAAATTAACAATAACATGATTATCTTCTTGGAATTTCTTTATTCTATTATGAATATCTACATATTGATCATAGTTGATAATAGACTTTATAAAAAGGTATTCCAAACATAAATCAGATATAACTAATTTTTCTCTGTTTAATTTGTCTTCCGATTCCATATTAAGTTTCAGTAATTGAAAATGCCCACCCGTTCAGGGTCTTGTGCTTGTCAATCTCACCGGTTTTGCATAGCTCGTTTATCTCAGATTTGAGTGACCGGATAACCACCGACTGTATTTCGGTAAAGCTCGCTATGGAGGGCTTCTTGTTATTCTTTTTCTTTTCCTCGATAATGGAGGATATAACTTGCTTGGCTATAATCATGGCTATTCTTGTTTTAACAATTCTGGGTTATGAGAATACAGCCGGCAGGTACTTGTGCCGGTAAATGTTTTTCAAATAGGTTATCATTTGGTCGTAGTTCTTGATAAAGCCCTCGTTGATAAGGTCGGCGACTTTTCTTTCCAGCTCGTACAGTTCCCGCTGTTTCTTTTCTTCGCCGTATTGTTGCGGATATTCCTTTCATGCTCGTTGAACACAATCCAGTTCAACGCTTCGCCTACTTTCTGCATGGCTTGGGGCATGAAGTCTTTCCGAACGATCTTTGAAACGGCAGAGCCTAGTTTGTTGTAGGCATCGCCGGCTTCGTTGCGGTACTTTATCATCTCGTCATAGACGAATTTCAACACCTTAACCTTAAACGACGGGTTAATCCACATTGCAAAATCGATGAACAGTAAGGGCGACATCCAAACAGCCCCTGCCTCTTTGCTCCCGTCTTTGTTGGTCCTCGATTTATTTATTATAAGTATTTGATTTATAGGTTTTTCGGAATTCCGAATTTGATCGTCGTCATTTATAAGAGCTTTTATAAACTCTTTTGTCTTACTGTTTTCGAGATAGTGGTTAACATTTTTCTTGTGGTTGTTGCCTTCGTTCCACTGTTTCAACAATTCGGATGCACAGAAAAATCCGTCTTTAGTACGTTGGGTCACATCTATGTTACCCATTCGTCTTTTCATCAGTTGATTCGTTTTCATAGCGTATTCTCTTTGTTTATTTTTGATTGGCTAAATTGGAAATACGAAATCCTTTGAGGAATTCGTTTTCTATGCACCAGCATAGCATCTCGTAGGCAGCATCGATAAAATCTTCATGTTCGGCAGTGACATAAATGTCTTTATACCAAAACCGTACATGTAAATCGAATGTGCATTTTATCATTAAAGGGCTTGCATACTCATCAATCATTTGTCTCGGCAATAATTCCAGAATATCCTGCAAAGTAAACGTTGGTACGGTTTCTGCTTCCATATTGTCTAATTTGTTCGGCACAAAACAAAAAGATAAACCCCAACAGGTTTTTACATCTTTACCTCCAACCTTTGTAACTTTAACCCAACATGCACTTGCACAGTTGGTATTTAACCCAAGCTCTTGCAAGTGCTGCATCTGCTCTATTGATAATACTTGATTTGTCATAATCATTCTGCTTTTGAATTTTTGAAAAATCCATTGCCCTCTTTATATTTCTTATAATCGTTTTTATTTTGAATATTGCCTACCACAGATATATGTGCAAACATTCCTCTTGTAAGTTTTCCGGCACATTTTCCATAAGGAGCGTCAGTCGTTACATCTCCTTCGTACCACAATCCTGAGAATAGGTAAAAGCCCGTATCGTCTTTTACATGCTTCCTTGTTTTGTAGGAGTGCTTGTCAGAAAATCTTGAATGATGTATTGCCACCCAGTCTCTATCATTATCATGCGATAGTCTTATTATATCCCCGTTGGTTATTTCCTTAATAGAGGTCATATCATTTGTTCATTTTAGATTCTACTACCTTGTACCTCATGGGTAATTCGGAGCAGGTGATAGCGAGCAGGGCTGCGTCCCTTTCTTCTTGGTTACTGCGGGGTCTGTTAAACTCTATACCGCTCATATCGCACAATCGCTTCAATTCCTCATGGGTGATCTTGCCGTCTTTCCCTTGCCAGCACTTGCGCAAAGGGGCTTGCTCCATGACTTGTATTCCGTAATGGAGCAACGTCTCGACTATCTTACGGCCTGTCTCTTTGTTGCGGCCTACGTGTTCACCTTTCTTGGCTGCGCTCGCCCGTGTGTCTTTCGGGGACAAGTGCCAGTTGGATTTATTTTTCCAACCTGCCTCGACATACACTGCCACTCGTTCATCGTTTTTATTGCAGTGCTCATGAAGTTTTTTTATGCCCTCTACCAACAAGGGGAATGGGCAAACACTTATCTCCATTTTCATTTTCCTTGTGTCCAATACGGAGTAGCCGCTACGCTCAACATCGGGGTCTATCCCTATCACTACGTCGTATTTGAGTTTTCTGTTGTATGCTGCTTGTTCTTCCATTATATTGTATCTTTTTCTTTTTTGTTCGGCAGGCGGGACTCGAACCCGCAACTGTATATTCGCTCCTTATACTCGACTTATACTGCTCTCCCATTTGAACCACTGCCGATACCAACCAGAACACTTATGGCTTATTTCTCCCCGAAGTTCCTACTACCGTATGGTGCTCGACCACGTACCCGGCTCGGCTTGCGGGAATTCCAACATTATGTCTTATATCAGGTCTATGATCTTTGTTTTCACGATTCCGTCCAAACGCATGTCTTTAAGACCTTGTCTCATGTGTTCTTGCATGAGGCGGTTGGCTTCGGTGATGTCTTTGGCACAAACGAGGTTGTAGTACTTCGTTTCCTTTTCATTGCCGTTGTCGTCGATGAATATGTCTATCAACGTGGCTTTGTAGAAGGGCTTGTCTTCTTCCTTTTCGTTGACTATCTCGACGACATTCGAGTGGGTGATAGAGAATACATCGCAATTCCCGTTTTACGGTTCAAGTCCTTTGGCTTCGGCCTCGGCAAATAGTTCTACATCGGTGATGAAGTGTTCGACGACTTCTTTCATCTCTCCTTTGCTGTTCTCTTTTTCTACTTTCAGTTTGATTTCGTAAAACATCGCTTTTATTTTTTATCGGTTAAAACTTCTTTTAACTTGGGATTACATGCCGCATAACGGCGGACATCAAAGTCACTATCCTTTGCCAGTTTTGCGAGTACCTCGGCGGGAGTGTTGGGATTACATGCCACGCTAACGCGGACAAGCCATTCGCTGTCCTTCGCCAGTTCTGCGAGTACATCAAAAGGCAAGTTGGGATTACATGCCGCATAACGGCGGACATCAAAGTCACTATCCTTTGCCAGTTTTGCGAGTACCTCGGCGGGAGTGTTGGGATTACATGCCACGCTAACGCGGACAAGCCATTCGCTGTCCTTCGCCAGTTCTGCGAGTACATCAAAAGGCAAGTTGGGATTACATGCCGCATAACGGCGGAAAACCCAGTGGCTATCCTTCGCTAATTCTGCGAGCATATCGACGGGAATATTGGGATTACATGCTGCATAACGGCGGACATGCCAGTCGCTGTCCTTTGCCAACTCCGTGAGCACATCGACGGGAGTGTTAGGGTTTCTTGCCACATTACGGCGTACAACAATGTCGCTACTTAAAATCTCGTTTTTAGTCATTGTATTTCTTATTTATTTGTCTGACTTTATTTCTCATCAATCTTGCCAGCTCTTTATGCCGGTAGTCGTCGGACTTTTCCAACGATTTTGCCGCTCTCGATAGTAAGCTGGTGATAGATGTTAGCTCTTGGGGAGTCATGGTTAGAAGGGTAAATCATCTACTTCTTGATTCCGGGAATTGTCTTCCTGCGGTTTTGGCTTGATAGGTTTTAAATCGCCGATAAGATAATTCGTACCGTCTTTCCGTTCTTCCGGCTTGGGTGCACAGCTTATCGTGTGAGTATGGCCCCATTCAGATGCTAACTTTCGCTCCCATACCGTTATGTTCAAATACTTCTTTCCGTTCTTACCTTCCTTGATTACCTCTTTGGGTATGTCGGAGAGGCAAATGCTTCCGTAGTAATTCATATTCTTATTATTTTATGTGATAGTCTTTTATTCGCTGGAATATTTCTCCACGACTCTTAATTTGATCTATAACCGTGTCGTCTCTGGGAATAGTTACCCGTGTGATTTCATTGTCTTTGATTTCACGGTTCCAATTTTTTTCGTCGTTGTATTCGAAAACACATAGGAATGCGAGGGTGGCTTGGTCGAGGCCTGAACAATAGAGTTGTTCTTGCACTTGGTTGTAATAATGTTTCTTGTATTTCCTGACATAGTCGAGTTTTTCGGAGTCGCTTTCCAACGGGACGATTTTATCGAAATATTCATCGAACGAGACCGTCTTCAACTCAATGAATGTCTTTAACTTCCCATCGTCTATCTCGGCAAAATCAAGAGAGGCTTTGAAAACGTCCATCTCAATACTCTGTACCTTGTATTGGCTGACATAGCAAAACGGAAGTGTCTTGCCGTACACGTCTTCGAGAATAGCACCGGTGCGCAACGCATCTATGGGACTTGCCAATGCGTTGTAGTGGGGCTTTTCACCGCTTACGAAACGCTGTAACAGTTTGGCATAGGTGGACGAGTGTATGTCCGACAATAACGCCGTGATGTCACCGCTTCCGATATACATCGTGTCTGTTATCATATCGTTCCTTTCTTTTTCGCACTGGCGTACAAGGTGTCTATTTCGGAGTCTGTAAGCTCGTCTATCGATTCCCTTCCGAACATTTTCAATGCAGCTTGGTAGTAGGTGCTGTTTTTATAAAGAAGATTGTATATTATAGCTCTCTTTTCGGAAAGTGGCGTTTCACTCTTTTCTTCCTTCGATTTCTCGGTATCGGGATCTTCGCCGGTGGCTATCTTGTAGGCGTTCAACAAGGCGTATTTCCTTGCATAGGTGGAAGCTTTGCCAAAGCCTTTATCGCCAGAATCAAGTCCCCTTCCGAATGTCTCTATGTCGATATATTCAGAAGGGTTGTCTATATTGTAGATTCGGGTAGTCATCTTGACTATATCGACATATTTTATCGTTTCTATACCTTTATTTGCAACCCGTAGTATCTCACTTTTGACGAGTTCTTGTTTGAAAGGAATGCTCACGATACCATGTTTGGATTCTGCTTCTTTAACAGCTAGTGTAACGTCTTGGTCTCCTACCGCATTGTAGGCGTTTTTCCCTTCTCCGACAACCAATTTTTTTTCTATATTTTTTATTTCGTTAGCTACGGATTGTATCTTTTGGAATATGTTCTTTGTTTCCATCTCGTTTCTTTCTTTTTATACACCGCATATCCTCCCGGACGGGCGGTGTATATGCTTGATTTATATGGAATTATAGTTTAAAACTCACATTTAATATTAGCTCTATCCTAGTTCTGTGAGTATATCGGCGGGCGTGTTGGGATTCCTCGCCGCATAATAGCGGACATACCATTCGCTGTCCTTCGCTAGTTCCGTGAGCACATCAACGGGAGTGTTTGGATTGCCTGCCGCATTCATGCGGACATCTCTGTCGCTATCATTTGCCAATTCAACGAGCACATCGACGGGCGTGTTGGGATTACCTGCCACATTACTGCGGACAGCCCAGTAGCTATCCTTCGCTAATTCTGCGAGCACATTGACGGGCGTATTTAGATTACTCGCCGCATTACTGCGGACAAGCCATTCGCTATCCTTTGCCAGTTCTGCGAGCACATCGGCGGGCGTGCTGGTATTTCCTGCCACATCATTACGGACAAGCCATTCGCTGTCCTTCGCCAGTTCTGCGAGTACATCAAAAGGCAAGTTGGGATAACCGGCCACTACCCTGCGGACATCACTGTTGCTATTTAAAATCTCGTTCTTGTCCATTATACTCTTATTTATTTACCTGATTATCAATAGTTTTTTTATTTCTTATTTGTTTGTTGTTGCCCTGAAAGAGCCATCGACGACAATGCGAACAGGGATATGCTTATTACCAGTTGCCAAAGGTTGGCGTTGATGAGTGAAGCGACTACCCCGAATATCGAGGAAAGCATCAGCAGTATGGCGAGCAGGGTAAATAACTTGTAGAATATCATGACTGTTATATTTGGAATTTACCGTTAAACTCGAATTCTTCATTTCCGTATTCGTCGAATACGGTTACCGTGTATTCCGTATCGATGTAGCCTCTGCCGGAATGTGGCGTGAAATAGTCGCCATTGTCCCACTCTTTGTGATTGTATGCATTGTAATGAATGCGGACATCGACGTATTTGTCTATCAAATCTATTTCATGGTCTATATCTTCGCCGAAATAGCGGTCGTTTATATTTTCTTTTATATGGTCGTCAAGAAAATTTTCTACCTCGCCTTGTATGGTTTCCAGTTTCTGAATATCGGATTTTACCATATCGATAGCCGTTTTGTAGATGTCCGTGGCATCGCACATGAGGTCGTTCCGGAATTCCCGCACGCTTGCCCAGTCTTTCGGGTCACAATCTTCGAGGTAGGATTTGGCTATTTCTTCCTCGTTCATCGATAGTATCTGGCTAGCGACCTCGTAGTTTTCTACCCCGCCTCCTAGATAAAATTCCTTACATTTCAATTTGTAAGGGGAGTTGTCGTATTGGTAGTTGAAATCTTCTCGTGCCCGGTCGTATCGTTCCTCGATTGCCGACCGTGGGATAATACAGGTTGTGTTCATGTTCACAGGTTTATTTAATTTCGTTCCCCTGCAACAGATGACTGTTTTCCAACCCGAATCCGACGGGCAGGGGAAATATAGGGTAATGGAAAGCTGTCTGAACTATTCTTGCCTAGAAAGGCAATCCCTTTCTCTCTCCATTTTTTTTGTTCGTTTCTATTTTACTGAACTTGGTGAAGCGTGCCCGGTTGCCGAATTGCCGGATATTACTTACACGTCACGACTTCGTTACTTCACCCCGACCCGTCGCAAGTCTCGGCGTTTCCGCTATTGCGACTCTCGGTGTTCTTCACGTACGCCAACATGTCAATGAGCTTTTTTGTGGGGAGGCGGGAATCGAACCCTTGCTCGCTCCGAAGAACCGATACCCAACATACTGGTTCTTTTATTCGGTTGCTCTACCTTTGAGCTACTCCCCTGCTTTTACATCATGGATTTCCAAACTCGTAGTATCTCGCTTCCCGGGTAGAATTTTCGACCATTACACCTCCTGTAACCGCATTTGATAATTCCACTCTTCGTGTAACGGAACAGTGTGCTCCTGTCGATGCCGAGTATCTTGCATGCCTCGTTGGTCGAGTATCGGCCGGAAAGCGAAACTTGGGGTTCTGTGGAGGTCATCATATCGTTTTTCTTTTTATTGTCGTTGTTCCCGCAGGCTAATTCGATTCAGCGGCTACACGCCTTTCTGCGGGATTTCATTACTTTTGTAGTACCAAACCAAATAGTAATGAGTTATACCATGTGGATTACTATAATTGTGCGGTTCTATTAGCTGGTTTATCCTACCATCTTGTGTGAGACGATTCCGCCCTTTTTAAGAGCAAGCTCCCTTATTCGTTCTGGTTGCTCTCCGTCCGTGCGAAAGTTTATCGCCCCGTAGACAGTACGGTCTGTACAACCTACCTCGGCGGCTATCTCCTTAATAATCTTTGATGGGATACTGATGTATTTTACTTTTCTCATTGCTTTTTTACATTTAATCGTTTATATTTGCACATTATGGTTTTTGTTTCAATCTTGAAATAAGTTCGTTTCAATGATTACAGAGGCAAAGATATAGACTATACTCTAATATAACAAATAAATTGCGGAATATAGTCTAATTATTAACAACTTTTAATTATGTGCACTATGAATGCAAAAGACAGAATACAGCAATATATTGATTACAAAGGGATTAGCAATAGTAAGTTTGAAATAGAAGTAGGTCTATCAAATGGATATTGGAGAAAAACGAAAAGTATATCTTCTTCCGTAGTCGAGAAAATACTTAGAATATATTCCGAATTAAATCCATTATGGGTATTAACAGGCGAAGGCGAGATGTTAAGACCTTCGACTATATCGACGAGGGATAACCTGAATATATCTGGCGGAAATAAAGGTAATATACGTCAAGGAGATGTTAATAATAACATCTCTATATCATTGCCGGAAAAAGGTACTCAAAAAATTATTGACCCTGACGGAACAGTCACAATAGAGAATACTAGTTCAGGCGTCCAAAATAACCTGAACGAAATAGACATGCTTAATCAAAGGATACAATACCTCGAAAGAATCGTTAGTGGACATGAGGCTACAATAAAGTCTCTTGAAACAACAATAAAATCCAAAGATGATTTAATATGTATTTTGAGGAGCTCATTAGATAAACAAGATTAGATGGTTAACAATCGCAATATACTAAATAATTTCTTAATATAAGAAAAACTAATATAATAGTACATTGTATTTATTAAAATATCCACTATATGGAAAAAATGAATT
>ENA-UOOD01000180-UOOD01000180.1-human-gut-metagenome-genome-assembly--contig:-CS67-NODE-180-length-89312-cov-30.293097_pt1 | contig 89312 bp, 76 predicted proteins | sample MGYA00242464_ERZ724011 | MGnify/ENA metagenome assembly ERZ724011 | reverse complement strand
CGCAGCAAAGGGAATATAATAGCTATAACTGCGGCGGGGAGGACTCCGCCGCAGACGCTTTTTATGAAGCCGCCTGCGAGCAAAGCACAAGCCGGTGATCCGCGCAGTCGCGCAGATCACCGGCCCTTCAGCTTTCGTAGGTTGTGTCGGTCAGGCACGGGAGCGGAAGATGCTTACCGCGTGCCTGAGAGGTATCTCACAGGTCTGCCTCTGCCAAATACCGTTTCAGCAGGAAAGTGCAGAAATAGGGAAATGTGTAGATGTTATCGCTGAAGCCGATATTGCCGCCGGTGAGCTTGATGCCGCAGTGAATGTCGTCATACTTCTCACTGGCAATCAGTGTACGAATGGATTTTGCAGTGCCGTTTTTCGCCTTGACCTCAATCGAAGCCACAAAAAATGAACGAGTTTTTCAAGCGTTATCACATTTTATGAGCGAGTTTTGCTCATATCTGCACAAAAACCGCGCAGATCTGTTGCGGCATCAGTTTTTCAGGCAACCGATAGGGACGACACACACGCCATCCGGACGGCGATAGGCAAAATCGCCGGTTCCGGTCAGGATCATCAGGAAGGCGGGCGCGTTCATTTTATCGGTATCAATTTTTTCAGCCATCGCTTTCAGGCTTTTCGCGCCCTCCTCAATGAGCCTGTCGCCGCCGAGCTTAATTTCAACGAGCCCGTATTTCCCGTTTCTCAAATGAATAACGGCGTCGCATTCCTGTCCGTCTTTATCTCTGTAATGGTAAACCTCTCCGCTCAGAGCATCGGCAAAAACCCGAAGATCCCTGATACAGAGCGTTTCGAAGAGAAATCCGAACGTCTTCAGGTCATTGATCAAATCGTTCGGGCCGATGCCTAGAGCGGCAGCAGCAATAGACGGATCAACATAGTACCGGGTATCTGATGAGCGAATCGCAGTCTTGGAGCGTAGATTGGGGTTCCATGCAGGCATATCCTCCACAACAAAGATTTTTCTGAGCGCATTTACGTAGGAAGCAACCGTTTCTTCGCTGATCGCCACTTCGTCGTTTGTCGAAATATCCTGTGCAAGCACCGTATTCGGCACCTGGCCTCCTTGATTTCTTGCGTAGGAACGCATGAGCCTGCGAACTCTTTCTGGATTCTTCTGTACATTGTCGGCACGGTTAATATCCGAGTGTACAACTGCATCATAGTAATCAGCCGCCTGATCCAAAGCAATTTCATCACGCATATCCACAGCCTGCGGCCAACCGCCCCGGCACACGAGGAAAGCCAAACGGTCGATACTTAAATCTGAACCTCCATCTACCTCCGTATTTCCCTCAAACAGATCTTTTATGCTGACTTCACCTGTTGAATCCCCGGATTCATATAGGCTCATCGGCCTCATCGTCAACCATGTAAAACGCCCCGTACCGGAGTGTGTAATCTCCTTGGTATCGGCGGGAACGGCAGACCCGGTGAGGAGAAATTGTCCCAACTCGCCGCGATGGTCAACCTCAAAGCGAATGGCATCCCAAAGCTTTGGAGCAAGCTGCCACTCGTCAATCAGTCTCGGTGTCGCGCCTTTCAGCAGCCGCTTGGGGTTCAACTCGGACATCGTGATGTTCTGCGCTTTCTTTTCCGGGTCGTCCATATATAAAATGCTGGCAGCAAACTGCTCCGCAGTTGTGGTTTTACCGCACCACTTTGGGCCTTCAATCAGCACCGCACCTTTGCCTTCCAGCTTCCGCATCAGAATATCGTCAGCAATTCTTTTCCTGTAATTCTTCATTTGGGATACCTCGCCTTCCTTTGCGTTAGCTTTATTATATGCACTGATTATGGATTATGCAATGCTTTTCCGATAGTTGGCGAAATATTTTTCCGACGATTGGCGGAAATTTGATACGATAGTTGGTGGCACAATCCCATCAGATAAGCCACCCTTCTCTCTGCATCGTAGCGTGTCACGGGGATGCCCTTCATCTTGGCACGTTGTTAGGCTTCAAAGTCCACGGACGAGTTGCAGCGGCTCATCTCGGCATCCTTTTCTTCGTTGTCCAGTTCTTCAAGCGTGTAGCGTCTCGAATTGCCCCGTGTATAGCCCAGAGCGACCATCAGTTCAGGCGCGGAGTCGAATGTGCCGGACAGCCCTTCGCCCTTCTCAGCGGCAGCCATCGCTGCCTGAGTCACCGCGTTAGGCACTTCCATGTCGTATGGAAGCCTTCCCGCTTGGACGACGACCTCTGCAAAAGAAGTAAATGCCTCTTCAAGCGACAGATTATATCGGGAGCAGATGGCCGCCAGCTGCTCCCTGATGTTGGTTTCCAATTCAAAGGTTATTGTTGTCTTCATCCGCATCGCACCTCCAGTACCGCCACTATACCATGTGTAAGGTGCTGCAGGAAAGAGGCTCTTAAAGAAGCAGGTGATCTGCGCCGATGGCGCAGATCACCTGCCTTGTCTGTTCAGGTAGAGGAATCGTCCTCGCTCATGGCCTTGTCGATGGCGCGGTTGATGTAGGCGTTGACGGACTCGCCGCGCTGTGCCGCGTGCGCCTGAATGATTTCCTTCTTGCCTTTGGGCATGCGGAGCTTTATTTCATCATAGTTGTTCTTGACGTACTTATTCACAGCGCGTTGCTGCGCTTTTGAAACTGCCATAATGGCCTCCTTAAGCTATATCAGTTCAGTACTATTCTAACCGAAAAGCTATACTGGGTTCAATATACAAGTTGCACATATAATGTACCCAATATTTGTGGACTTTGCCAATTGAATATTGTCCCCAATATGATATAATAGCTATAGAAAACAAAACAACGGCAGTCACAGGGAGCGCCAACTCCCTATGACCTGCGCAGGTGAAGCAACCACCTACACAACGGAAAAATTCCGCACCGCAGGGAGAAGTATACCCTATTTTCAAGGGATTTGCAAGTCCTCCCTGCGGACGGATACTCCGTTTCCTTGTCGTTTTCCGACGCACCGTGTAGGTATTTCCTGCACGGTGTTTTGTTTATCAAAAACAAAGGAGTACGGACATGGACGAAAACAGAAAGAACACCATCGAAGTGGAGATGACCGAGGACGATTGGATGGAGCTGCTGCAGGTTTGCATTGACCTGCGCGTGACGCCTGACACCCTGATTGAGTGCTTTTGTTGGGAGGTCATCCGCCAGCAGTCATTGCTGCGCATCGTCGCAGACGCTATTCGCCGGGACGCTGTTACACGCAGCGCAAAGTAACGGAAAGGAGCTTTAACCATGGAAAACAGGAACAACAACCCCATTGCGGAAGAGATTATCCATAACAACCCCACTGGGTATGGACTTTTCGCGGGTATCGGTGACAATTTCAACAGTGCGGCGCAGGCTATCTGCGAGCTGGCGGACGATGCGATTTCCAATCTCCGTGCCAACAGCGACGACCCCGACCTCTCCATGACGATTGTGGTGTCCTTCGAGAATCTGGGCGATGCAGTGGAGATCGGCGTGGTGGACGGCGGCACGGGCATCACCAATTTGGACAGTGCGCTGACCATCGCCTGTCGGGACGGGGCGCAGACGCCGCTGAACGAGCATGGCTTCGGGCTGAAACACGCGCTGGCGTCCTGCGACAGCAGCCCCAGCCAGCAGTGGAGCATCCGGACGCGGACGAAAAAGGACGCGGCTGCAAACCAGTACCGCGAGGTTACGGCGCCTTACTCCATGGGCACTTCTGAGGAGGACCAGCCCATGAAGGTGTTCTTTTACCCTGGTGCCGGCGGTCTGCCCTACCCGACTGGCACCGCTGTTACCGTCCGCTGCCCCATGGCAAAGTTCCAGACGGTGAAGCCCGACCGCAAGGCGGCGCAGTCCGATTTCCACCATCTCGTGATGTATGCCATCGAGGAACTCCGGTATATCTACGCCGGCGTGCTGGCAGATACGAACATCACGATGAAGGTGCTGGAGGTCAACGGTGGCACAGAGAAGTGCCACATTTTGAAGCCTCTGCAGCCCACATGGGAAGAGGGAACCATGAAGCGGCTGGAGAATGTCCCCTATGATTTGGGCGGCGGACAGCTGACCATCCACTGCCGGTATGGGAATATCCTCCCTACCAAGAGCAATGCCATTTACTATAAGGGCAACATGGCCTCCAGCGGTGTAGAGCTGCGCATCAACGGGCGCGCCATTGAGCACGGACTGTTCGACCGTGTTTGGGGCGAGGCTATTCACCCCAGCCAGAACCGCTTTCTGGTGCAGGTAGACCTGATTACGGACAATTCCGCCGCACTGCCCGCCACCAAGAATACAAAGACGTCCTTCTGTGAAGCGGATCCGCGCCTGAACAAGCTGTTCCGCTGGATCGCAACCTATGTCCCCGCGCCGCCCAAAGACGCGGACACCATCGAAGCCCGCTACGTCAAGGAGCTGGCGGCTAAGTGCGAGAGCAACCCCGATGCCCTGCGGGTGAGCCGCGAGGAGCCGGTATTTCAGAAAATCGGACTGAAGGCGAAAGTAGACCTGTTTGTGGGCTGCGTCAATGGCGTGACCATCTATGAAGCCAAGGCGGGCAAGACGAAGGCGTTGGATTTATACCAGCTCCGTATGTATGTGGACGGCTGTGCGCTGGACAACAAGCCTGTGGATGAGGCAATTCTCATCGCGCGGTATCACCCGCCTGAGGTGCGGGAGCTGCTGGACATCCTCAACGGGCTGTCCGCGCCTGATGACCGTCCCTACAATTTCCGGTTAGTCACATGGGATGAGGAGGGCATCTTCGTGCAACAGAGCGCGTGACTGAGGCGAGGGAAAAGTGTGCAATGGTTGCACACTTTTCCCGCCCTGCGCGGCACACGAATTCGATTGTGCGTGTGCGCCTGAATTGTATGAACCGAGGATGCGGAGAACGACATGATTATCAAAAACGCCATCAAATGCAGAAAGTGCGGGGATGTTATAGAATCTACCTCGACACACGACCTCAAAATATGCTCGTGCGGTGCCTGTGCTGTGGATGGAGGACACGAATACCTGCGGCGTTCCGCGCCGTCGCTGGATGACTTCATCGACTTGAGCGTGGTCAAGCTGGACGAATCAACCGACAAGTTGTTTTTCTCATAATGGTACAGCAGGTCGCGGCGTTGCCGCGACCTGCTGTTTTATACAGCTCATAGTTGCACATATGTGCGGGCGAAAGCTCGGTATCCTGTTTTGCCTTTCCGTGCGCCGCCTGCTACAGTAAGGCCAGAAAAGGCGGGACTGCTTGTGGATGCAAAGAAAATATGCTATACTTTGCCCTGTGTGATTGAATTCAGGAGGGACGCCATGTTTTATACGGATGAGGAAATATCTGTCATCACCGGCTTTCTCAACGGCTATCTTGTCCGTGACCATGCCAGTGCCAAAGTAAGAGAATCGTATATCAGGATCAGCGCAGGGCTTCAAAGTCATACACTGACCAGGGACGATTATGTTTGGCTGGAGAATGCTCTGTTGTTTCTGCGCCCGTACTGGTGGAGTGACCGCGAGGATGGGAAAATGCTGATGGATGCGTTCCTGCATACGCAAACATTAGCAAAAGAAGAATAGCGAAAAAGATGAAGGATGTACCAGCTGATACACCCTTCATCTTTTTTTCGGTTTATTTGCGTTTCGCCCCTTCAAGATTTTGTCGGGGGTTACAGCCACGCTGATATGCTCCGCTGGGCATGATCGCCTATCCCGTGCCTGCTCTGCTCCGTCCTCAATGCCTAATGACCTCAAGTACAAGGCCATTGTAGCGGAAAGCTGCCGGGGCGTACAGGTGGAAAACGCTTCTTCGCCGCGAGAACCGGCTTATCCGTTCATATCATCGTATCCATGAGTGCTGCCAACGCTGCTTGCTGCGCGGATGTCAAGCAATTCCATTTATCCAACATCTCACGCTGCGCGGGAGTCAGAGCCACACAAATGTCGTCCTGTGCAAAGAATTGCGACAATGTAACACCGAAAGCATCGCAGATCTTCTCAAGCGATGCAAACGATGGCGTCATAGATTTTTTATACCACGAGGAGATGGTAGACTGTGGCAGGCCAGAGCGTTCAGCAAGCTGATATTCCGACCATCCCCGTGCCTCACGATTCTGCTTAATGATTTCAAGAATGTCTGTCACAACTTCACCACCTTAGATTTTTCGTTTATTATACTTTGAAAAATCGTTGCATTTTAATAATTATTGTCGTATTATTTATTGCGACAATAATCTTCGTAAAGGTGTGACTGCTTTGGAAGAAGGCTGCCGTATATACCGTTGTGCAGTCATGGGACAGCACCCCATGCGCTTTCCGTGGGGGTTTGACGAGGAAGATGACCGCTGCCAAAAACTGAAAATGGAGTTGGCGCAGCAGATCATGGCGCTGCGCCAGCGCGGTGTGACACAGTTCCTGACCGCCTGCGACTGCGGCGTAGGTCTGTACGCAGCCGAGATCGTCAATGGTCTGCGGGAAACCACCGACCAAGACCTGATGCTTTTCTGCTACATACCACATGAGGAACAAGCCACAAAGTGGGCGCCGTATCTGCGGGAACGCTATTTTACTATGTTGGAAAAATGCACCCATATTTCTGTTGTGTGTCCCGTGGGTACGCCGGATGCACAGCTGCAAGCCTATAGGAAGATCATCGGCCTTGCCGATGTGGTACTATATGTCCATGATGCGGATATGTCAGCAACGGACAGCGGGGAAAACAAAGCCTTCGCTTATGCTGCGGAGAACCATACGCCCACGCTGGTCTTGCATCCGAAAGAGCTGACCGCAGAGTGGGTCGGCGAACAGTTCTATCCCAGACGGTCTTGATAACAGGATGATTAGCCCCTGTTCACGACGCAGCAAGCCGGATCGCGCCTTGCCTGCAAAATAAAAAAGCCGTAGGCACAGATGCCTACGGCTGCATGAGGAATAGTTCGTTTTTCGTAAATCATATACAATTCACGACCCCTGCGTCTGCGCGTCTTTGCAGCGCATCGCTTTGCGGCATCTCTGACGGAATTTTTGACGGAGTTAAACTGCCCCACGTACTTTCAATCGGGAGAAAGCATATACTCTGCACCGCCTGCTTTTTATGTGCCAGAGAGGAATGCACATAGGTCTGTAATGTCGTCCGTATATCAGCGTGGCCCAGCAGCTCGCTGAGGCTCTTGATGTCCACGCCGCTTTCCATGCACCGTGTCGCGTAGGTATGCCGCATAGCATGAAAATTTCGATAGCGGGTACCGCAGCGTTCCAACAGCTTCCGATACCGGTATTGCAGTGTGCGCGGCTCCATTGGCGTGTTCGTATTGGTCAGCAGGTAGTTATCTTTTTGAATATTCTGCGTGGCTGTTTTCAACAACTCCAGCATATCATTGGGAGTTGCCACAAGACGTACAGAACTGTTGCTTTTAGGGGATTGAACCACCAAATGTGTTCCGGAAGCATCCCGCACACGGGCAACCGAGCGCTCAATTCGCAGAAAGCCTGAACGGAAGTCAATGTCACTTTTGCGTAGAGCGCAGATCTCACCAAGGCGCAGCCCGGTGTTCAGGATTAGAAGGACACAAAGTCCCGTGATGTCCGGTGCATCCAATACCTTCTGCGCCAGCGCGGCTATTTCGTGGTCAGCAAATACCTCGACCTTTTTGCTTCGATATGCAGGCAGCTCCACATCCCTGCCGGGGCAGTCGCAATGGCATTTCTTTTTCACAACTTTGAAAATTGTTTTCAGCAGCACGCCAACATCCCTTGTGCTCTTGCATGACAAACCTCTATCTTGCAGCCGCGAAAAAAATACAGAAAGTTTTTCCGCCGTCAGATCACGCAGCAGGATCGTTCCAATTTCAGGGACAATATAGTGCCGTATCATATACTCGTAACGCCCAATCGTTGAGGCCTTCAGTGCGCCGCGGCGCTCGGACAGGAAGAATTCTGCTGCCTGACATACCGACATTTCACCTGTCAACATAGGCTTCTGTGGCAGCGCATCTTCCATCCTTCGCCGCTTCTCACGGCAGGCGGCATAGCTCTTGGCATAAACATACCCATATTCCGCCTTGCCGGCAGGTGTCCGGCCGCGAATATAGCGACCCTCCCACCGGCCATCCTTCCGTTTGTAAATGTTCTCTCCGCGACGTGGCATAGTAATCTTCCCTTCTTTCTGACGGTGTTTGTGACGGCAATAAACAAGATGCCGTGGTATCCTTTCTTTTGAACTTCCAGATGATGGAAACAATATGAAGCAATTTGAATTGTAATTCAGAGGGTTCTTGCTTTTTCACAATTTTCCTGCATTTTTTATTGACTTTTTTAGCAAGTCAATGTATAGTGAAGAATGAAATTGCGGTAACTTTTCTGTCGTGAATTGTATATGATTTACGAAATACCCAGAGCGTGTGCTGACACTTTGCAGTATGCACAAACCGCAGCAGCATCATTCATTTGCAACAGACAAGTAAATATGATCCGGTGACACCGTGTGGCTGTGTTGGTCGTAAAGATCTTTTTATATGCAAAAGATCAGGCAGCAGCCTAAAAGGAATTTGGGTTAGAAACCCTCTGCGGACGGCACTGTGAGCGCAAGGAAATGGTCGAAGCGGCGAAAGCTGTTGGGTAATACCGCCATTGGGAGGAATCTTCTGAGAAGGTAGATCATGTACGAAAGGCGAAAGCCTTGTGGCGCGAGGGCAGGAGAATTGCACGGTCAAGGATCTTTGGTACACAGTGGCGCTCTCTCGCTGTGACGAGGGCAGGAGCGTGCGCTGACGGATTTTGTCAGCGTTTTTTCTTGCCAAAATGTCGCTGGTCATCCCCTGAGAAGGGGTTTGTCCGGCATTTTTTCGTAATAAGGAGGAGTGTTACTATGTCTCAACGCGGCGGACGTCCCATTGATTTTCAGGCGTGGGCACAAAACCAAATAGTCAAAAGGGCTGTAGCAGCACTGGAAGCGCGCGACGAAGCATTTGCCGAGCGAAACGCAGATACGCCGCTGCCGCAGCTGGCGCGGTATCTGAGCCGGTGTGCCATCTCGCTGGGTCACAGCCCATCCCCCAGCGAAGTGGATGGCGGTACGTTTATTGAGCAGCGTTTTGGCAGCTGGGCAGCCGCGATGGCGGCGGCAAGGCTGCCGCAGCCTCGTTCCATGCGCAAGCTGCGCGACACCGCTCGCTATAAGGCGGAAAAGGTGAAGCAAGAACCGCTGTTTCGCGAGGAGCGAAGGCAGAAGCGGCAGCGCAAGCTGGAGCAATCCGAGCAGCGAAAACGGGAACAAGCCGCCAAAAAGCGTGCGGAGCGGGCCGCTAAGGCAGAATGGGCGGCGAAGAAGAAGGCGGAGGCTGAAGCAAAGGCTCTCACCTTGGCAGAGACCTCCGCTGAAGCCGCACTTGATACAATATCCGCAGCAATTAACCCCAGTCAAGCCGAGACAGTCTGAACGGAGACTGTCAGCTTTCCATAGGGGGACGGGGTTTAAGCCGCCCCGTCCCCCATCCTCAAATCCGCAAAAGGCAAGTCGAGACGGCAAATGCCGTTGTCTTTTCCATAGCGGGAGGGGTTTGCCGGCCCCTCCCGCATCCTCAAAATCAACAGCCCTGACACGGGCTGAAGGAGTATAGAAATGAAGAAAAATCTTAGATATATTATCGCGTTTCTGCTGGCAATTATGATGCTGTTGAGCCTGTGCGCTTGCGCCCAGACCGGCACTGCCGGCAATAGCGGCGAATTGGATCTGGACTATGTGGGAGAGGATACCGACCAACCCGAAGAGGAAAAGCCGTGGTATTCCTGGTTTACGGAGGCCTTCAGCTTCGGAAAAAAGGAAACAACAACTACCCCATCCCAAAGCAAGCCTGACAGCGTGGCGGATTTCTATGCCCAGGGCTCCGGAGATGCACCGCAGGGCAACAAGAGTAATAAGACAGACCAGACGCCTTCTGCCACACCGGATGAGGATACCGCCAACAAGCCGTCCAACTCCGGCGGCAAAAAAGACGACAACAAAAAGGACGACCAGAAGGCTGAGGATAACAATACCCCCGCGCCTACTCCGGAGCAGAAGCCCGAAAGCAAGAAAAACACCGTCACCATTACCATTCGCTGCGATACGGCGGTGAATAACGGTATGCATCTGGAGAGCAAGTGGGCGGGCATCGTCCCGGCCTCCGGCGTGATCCTGCCGGTAACCACGGTGGAGATTGAGGAAGGTGACACGGTTTTCGACGTCCTCGCCTTTGTGTGTGAAAAGCACAAGATCCACATGTCCTATCGGGGCGGCACCTCCAGCGGCTGCTATGTGGAGGGCATCAACAACCTCTATGAGTTCGATGGCGGCCGCTGGAGCGGCTGGATGTACTGTGTCAACGACTGGTATCCCAACTACGGTTGCGGCGTGTACTACGTCAAGCCCGGCGAGGTCATTGAGTGGAATTACACCTGCGACCTTGGCCTTGATCTAGATGGCGGTTGGTGGGAAGGTGCTCAGGATTGGAAGGATAACCATGACTGATACCCGGATGCGTTTCTTCGGGAACCTGCATCCGGCGGTCAGTATGGCGTACTTCGTGCTGGTGCTGGGTCTGACGCTGGGATGCATGCACCCCGTTACGGTGGCGCTGTCCTTTCTCGGCGCCAGCTGGTTTTCCATCCGGCTGCGAGGCTGGAGGGCCTACGGCCACACCATGCGGTTTGTGGGGCCTATGTTTTTGCTGATCGCCCTCGCCAATCCGCTATTCAACCATCGGGGCGTGACCATGCTTTTTACCATCAATCACCTGTGGTACACGCTGGAAGCCGTGTGCTACGGTCTGGTGTCCGGCTGCTCCCTGTGCGCGGTCATTATGTGGTTTACCTGCTATCAGGAGGTCATGACCTCGGATAAGTTCCTGTACCTGTTCGGCAAGCCCTTTCCCGGTACGTCGCTGCTGATCACCATGACGCTGCGGTTCATCCCACAGCTCCAACAGAACCGCCGCGAGATCCGTCAGGCGCAGGCGATGCTCTGCGATGAGGGGACACGCCTGCTGCAAAGGCTGGGCAGCGCCCTGCGGAACCTGTCGGTGCTGCTGACCATGAGCATGGAGGCGGCGGTGGAAACGGCGGACAGCATGAAAGCCCGGGGCTACGGTACCAAGCGGCGTACCACCTTCCACCTGTTCCGTTTCGATGGCCGGGACGCCCGGACGCTGGGCCTCATTCTGGCAGTGGCAGGCATCTGCATTACCGCCCGCGCCTTCGGTCACGGGTATATGGAGTTCTATCCCGCCATGACGCCGGTGCTGCTGGGCAGTGCCAGCTATACCATGTTTGTCTTTTACGCTGTGCTGATGTTCCTGCCCGGTATCCTTGAAACAAAGGAGGCCATTAGATGGCACTCTTACGGTTTGAACACCTGAGCTTCTCCTACCCGCTGGCTGACATGCGGGCACTGGACGACGTCTCATTGGAGATACATAAGGGGGAGTATGTGGTGCTGTGCGGCCCCTCCGGCTGCGGCAAGACCACACTGCTGCGCCATGCCAAGCCCGGCCTGCTGCCTGTGGGGGCAAGAGCCGGCGAGACCTTTTATAAGGACGCGCCCCTTTCCCAACTGCCGGAGCTGACCGCTGCGGCGGAGATCGGCTTCGTACAGCAGAACCCGGATAACCAGATCGTCACCGATTTCGTATGGCACGAGCTGGCCTTCGGCCTTGAGAATATGGCGCTGAGCGTGCCGGTGATCCGCCGCCGTGTGGCGGAGATGGCCGCTTTCTTCGGCATGGAGCCGTGGTTCCGTGCCAAGACCACGGAGCTGTCCGGCGGGCAGAAGCAGCTGATGAATCTGGCCTCGGCACTGGCCATGGAGCCGAAGCTGCTGATTTTGGACGAGCCCACCTCCATGCTGGACCCACTGGCTGCCCGGAATCTGCTGGCGACCGTACAGCGGATCAACCGTGAGCTGGGCGTTGCCATCCTTATGACAGAGCATCGGCTGGACGAGGTATTCCCCGCCGCTGACCGTGTGGTGACCATGGATAAGGGCCGTATCCTTTCGGACGGCGCACCGGCTGAGATCGCGCGGCAGCTATCCGGCAGCGCGGAAAAGAGCCGTATCTATTTCGGACTTCCCGCCGCCGTCCGTATTTTCAGCGAATTGGAGCAAACGGAGGATCTGCCCCTGACGGTACGGGACGGCCGCCGCCGCTTGGAGCAGCTGCTGCCCATCGCGGCGGAGGCTTCCGCGCCTGAAACCGCAAAGCCTGAGAAGGAAGCAAAGCACCTCGCCGTTTTAGAGGGCAAGGAGCTTTGGTTCCGCTATACCGAAAAGGGCAAGGATGTCCTGCGGGGCACAGATGTAACGCTTCATCAGGGGGAGCTGCTATGCCTGCTGGGCGGCAACGGTGCAGGCAAAACCACACTGTTGCAGGCACTGGCCGGCTTCCGAAAGCCCTATCGTGGCAAAGTAAAGCTGGCAAAGGGTCAGCGGCTGTGTATGCTGCCCCAGAACGCCCGGTCGCTGTTTGTGGCCGATACGGTGGAGAAGGAGCTGCTGGACAGTGCCGAACAGGACAAAGCCAAGGCCGTGCAGATGGCGGAAAAGCTGGAGCTGACGCCACTGCTGACGCGGCATCCCTACGACCTGTCCGGCGGCGAGACCCAGCGTCTTGCCGTAGGCAAGCTGCTGCTGCGGGAGGCCACGGTGCTGCTGCTGGACGAGCCCACCAAAGGGCTGGACGCCTATGCCAAGGCGGAGCTGGCGCAGCTGCTGCGGGCACTGTGCCGGGAGGGCGCGTCTATTCTGATCGTGACCCACGATGTGGAATTCGCCGCCCGGTACGCCACAGGCTGCGCCCTGATGTTTGACGGGCTGCTGCTGTCTGAGGGTGAGCCCCACGACTTCTTTGCAGGAAACCGGTTCTATACCACCGACGCCAACCGTATTGCGGCAGAGCACTTCCCCATGGACATTACCTGCGAGGAGGTGATCGCGTCGTGTCGAAGCTCTTTGTCAGCAGCCGCACCAGAGCCGCAGCGTGGGTGATCCTTCTGGTGCTGCCCGCCCTGATGGTGGCCTTCGGCTATTACCACAGCCACCGCCCCGCGGTCAATCCGGTGGGTTCCCGCACTTTCTGGGACTACATCATATTAAACTCGGATATTCTGCTGGGCCTGCTGTTCCTGCTGGCGTCCGCCATCCCCTTCATACTGGTATTCGATAAGAAGAAGCCCCAGGCCCGTGAGTTGGTGCCTATCGCGGTGATGGCGGCTATTGCCGTTGTAGGCCGCACGGTGTTTGAGATCATCCCGCTGCCCAACTTCAAGCCCTGCTCCGCCATCATTATCATCACGGCGGTGGCCTTCGGGCCGGAGGCGGGCTTTCTTACCGGCGCGCTGACCGCCTTTGTCAGCAACTTCATTTTCGGACAAGGTCCGTGGACGCCGTGGCAGATGTTCACCTGGGGGCTGGTGGGCTTTCTGGCGGGGATTCTGCAAAATGCCGGTATATTCAAGGGCAGAAGCCGCCGTCACTTTGCGGCGCAATGGTGGGACAGGCTGTGTCCGGAGAATACCAACCGGGGCGATTTGCTGCATTTCGTGCGGCAGCTTACCGACCACGCGCCCCTGCGGCTATGTCTGTATGGTTTCCTGTCCGGCTTTCTGTACGGCTGGATCATGAACCTGTATTTCATCATCGGGTATGTAAGCCCCCTTACATGGCAGACGATAGGCGCGGCCTATCTATCCAGCTTCTTCTTCGATTTCTGTCACGGACTGTGTACGTTCCTGGTGCTGTGGGCACTGGGCGACCCGTGGGTACGGAAGCTGGAGCGCATCAAGATCAAATTCGGCCTGACGGCGGAGGAGCGGAACTATGTGCTGCCACCCTCCACATTTGAGATAGCGAGAGAGACCTATGAGTGAACGAAAAACAATCATCAGGACGGTGGGGCTGAAGAAGCACTACACCGTCGGCGGCAACACGGTCCGTGCGCTGGATGGCGTGGACATGTCCGTGCTGCAAGGCGAATTTGTCTGTGTCGCAGGCCGCAGCGGCTCCGGTAAGTCCACCATGCTGAATATGCTGGCAGGTCTTGAGCCGCCCACGGAGGGTGAGATCATCGTTCGAGGTAAGCATCATTTGGAGGCTATGGACGAGGAACTGCGGACGAAGTTCCGCCGCCGCTATATCGGCTTCGTCTTTCAGAACTACAATAATTTGCCCCAATACACGGCGCTGGAGAATGTGGCACTGCCGCTGGCCATCCGAGGCGTACCGGAGGATGAACGGAACTGGCTGGCGTGGCAGGCCTTGAGCCGCGTGGGACTGCGCGGACACGTAGATCACCGGCCTACGGAGTTGTCAGGCGGTCAGCAGCAGCGCGTCAGTATCGCCCGTGCCATTATTACGGAGCCCTCCATCGTGCTGGCGGACGAGCCTACCGGAAACCTGGACAGCCGCACCGGCGAGGAGGTCATGGAGCTATTATGTGAGATCTTCCGGGAACGGAACACCACCTTCATCCTCAGCTCCCATGATCCCCAGATGGAGCGTTACACGGATCGTACCGTCTATTTCAGCGACGGAAAAATAGAGACAGAAAATCACCACACCGGAGAGGAGCGCACGAAGTGAAAAAAGGAACGGCAAAACGGGTATTGGCCCTGTTGATCTGCGCAGTGATGGCAGTTACCATGCTGCCCACCGTCGCTATGGCAGAGGAAGTCACAGAGGATGTGATAGATGACAGCACCATTGAGGCTTACACGTCTTACGAAAACGGAGAGGATGCCGGCGTCAGCGGGGTCTCGGTTACAGACGAAAAGCCCAACACGGATATCAAGGTCATACCCAGCGACGCCAACGCCCTGATCCTGATGGATACCGGCGCACAGTCCCCCAAAGGCGTTCCCGGTCAGGTGGTGAAGATCGTGCTGCCGCTGGCGGTGAACAAGGAATATCTGCCCAGCGAGAAATACATGCTGCGCAACATCAACATCTATCCCGATGTGCCTACTGACGCCAGCGTGTCCAACTGGCCCTTTGAGCTGATCTACGCCAGCGATGTGCAGCATTTGAAGGATATGTCCTATAACTCCACCGCCGAGGTATGGTACGAGTTCAAGATCAGCGAGTTTGCCAGTAAGGGACGCTACGCTGTGCCCTTTAAGATCAACGCCACTGTGTGGCGGGAGGATGCCGTGAACGGCACCACCATCACCGAGGACGTGACCTTCAAGGTCAGTGCCTATGTGACCGTTACCGACAACGGCAATATGTCCGGCGTCACTACCTCCTTCGGCAGCCTTCAGGTGGCGGGTACCAACGCGGGCGGCTCCTATACTGTACCTACCGGCACACCCAATCAGACTATCTCCATGCGGATCCCCGTGATCAATGTGGGCGGCACCCTGACCAGCGTGACGGTTTATCCCGTGGTCTCTGCCGCGCTGGACGAGTTCCCCTTCGTGATCGATTCCACCAATTTGGGCAAGTATTTTGACTACTGGCCAAGCGGCGAGGTGAAGTATCTGGACTACACCTTCACGGTGTCGCCCTTTGCCACCTCCGGCAACAAGTCCATTAAATTCAAGGCCAATTATTTCGAGAACAGCGCCCCTGCGGAGGGCTCCTTCTCCACGCAGTTTACCGTGATCGACGGCTATGACGCCTCCGCTATGTCGGTGATGGTGCAGAGCTATAAGCTGTATGTGGACGATACCGAGGTATCTGGCCTGATGGCAGGCGAGGAGACGGAGCTGCGCCTGACCCTGATCAATAATTCCAAGTATGACACGGCCAAGAAGATCATCTCCAGTCTGGTATTCACCAATTCCCCCGGCCTGACGCTGTGCGTAGGCGGCACGGATACCGCCTATGCCGATTCCATCAAGCCGGGCGGTACGACGATCCTGAAATACAAGATCATGGCCAAGCAGGACGCGGAGGTTGGCCCCGCCATGCTGGGCATCAATCTAACCTATGAGACCACCGAGGCGGTGGCCGGTAAGGCGGCGCAGAACATCATGCTGCCGGTCAGCCAGAAGATGGATGTTCTGGCCGGTACACCGGAGGTGTACGGCACACTCAGCAAGGATAAGGAAGCTACCATCTCCGTGCCGCTGACCAACATGGGCCGCGCCAAGGCTATGAATATCCGGGTGCTGGCCACCGACGGCATGACCGCCTCCACCCCCTGTTATGTGGGTGACCTGCTGGCAGGCGGCTCCACCAGCGCCGATGTAACGGTAGGCTTCTCCAAGATCGGCGCGTTTGTGGGAAAGATGATCCTCCAGTATGAGGACGCCAACGGCGAGACGTATTCTCAGGACATCTCCGTGCCGCTGAGCGTGGCGGAAAGCTCTGCGGATACAGATGCCAACAGCGTCAACGCAAATAAAGACGGCACAGGCAGCCGCTGGTGGCTGTGGCTGCTGATAGCGATCCTTGCGCTCATTCTGATCGGCATTGTGGTCTATGTCATCATCCGCTATAAGCGCGGCGAGATCGGGCCCGGTGCTGAAAACACCGCTGCCTTGGACGATTTTGACGACGACTTTGACGCAGACGGCGGCGCACCGGACATCGGGGAGAAGACGCTGTCCTACGACGGAAGCAATAAGGACGGGAATGTATGAAGCCAAAAGACCTGTTTCGCTACGGCTGCACCAACCTGTTCCGGCGAAAGACCCGCACGGCGCTGACAGCCCTATCCATGGCGGTGGGCGTCATGTGTATCGTGGTGCTGATCTCCGTGGGTCTCGGATATGAACAGGCATACCGCGAGAGCATCGAGGCATTGGGCAGCCTGACAAAGATCGATGTGACGCCTGCCACCGGCGATTACGGGCGCAAGGCACTGCTGAACGACAAGGCACTGGAGGCGTTCCGGGGCATCGACGGTGTGGAGGCGGTAACGCCGGTCTATCAGCAGTCCGCCTACATCGTGTCCGGCAACTATGTCAACATGGTGCGCGTCTACGGCATCGACATGACCACGGCGGAGCGTTTCATGCTGACGCCGGAGCGGGGCGTTATGGCCGAGGACGGTACGCGCCTGCATCCGGAGGTGCTGTTCACCGACGACGTGGCGGCTGGTCTTGCCAACAAGGCCAAGGACTGGGAACTGGCGGTGGACGAGAACGGCAACGCCCTGATCGACCTGCTGGAGGTGCCTGTCCGCATGACCTTCGATTCCTCCAGCCTGACCGGCGAGCCGAAGGCCGACACCGACGGACGGGCACTGCCCTCCAGTAACCTCTATACCCTGCGGGTGACAGGCATCTGCTCCACCCTGAACAACAACTTCGCCACCGCCGCGTTCATGTCCTTTGACCGCTTGCAGGAGATGACGCAGGCCAACGCCAATTACATGGGTGCGACTACCCAGACTAAAACAGCGGAGGAGAAGGCCAACGGTCCTACCTACGACTTGGTTTGGGTGAAGGTGAAGAACGTCAACGATGTGCAGCGCATTGTCAAGCTGATCCGCGACACGGGCCTGAACACCTACTCCCTCAATGACATGTTAGAGACGGTGCGCACACAGTCCCGTCAGATCCAAGCGATGCTGGGCGCACTGGGCGGTATTGCTGTCCTGATCTCCGCCATCTGCGTGGCAAACACCATGATGATGTCTATCACAGAGAGAACGAGGGAAATTGGCGTGTTGAAGGTGCTGGGCACCATCCGGGGCGACATCTTCAAGATGTTCCTGACGGAAGCGCTGATCGTGGGCGTGATCGGCGGCGCGGCTGGCCTGATACTGAGCTTTATCGCCAAGTGGCTGATACCGGTGATCTTCGCGTCCCAGGAGCTGCGGTGCGTGCTGCCGTGGTGGCTGGCGGTCTGCGGCGTATTGTTCGCAGGCGCGGTAGCCATTGCCGCCGCGTGGATGCCCGCCCGCAAGGCGACGCTCATCAGCCCCAACGAAGCCATCCGCTCTGAGTGAGGTGACGATATGAAGAAGATATGCTGCATAGTGCTGGCCGTGCTCTGTATTCTGTGTCTGGCGGGCTGCGGGAAAGCGAATACCGCCAATGAGGAGCCGCTGATCCGTAGCTTCGTGATCGGCAACAGCACGGCGGAGATCCAGACCCATACAGAGGATGGCGAAACGCGCTATGTGATCGCCATTACGCTGCCGACGGACACGGATTTTACCCGCTGTGCCGCAAATGTGGAGCTCGCCCCGGATGCGGTGCTGTCCATGGATAGTCCCTGCATCGTGAACGATCTGGGCGGGCGGCCCATCTTGAATTTGACGTTGGCAGAGCGTGATCTGGTAGTCACCCGTGGTGAGCAAAGTCAGACTTACAGTTTTCAGGTCGGATTAGAATGAGGGATAGTTCAATGAAAAAGATTTCAATTGTCTTTACAGTGCTTATTATCGCACTGCTATCAATGCTGACAGCCTGCGGAAAACAGGCAGGCGATTCTGCTGGTGCTGATGGTACATCGGTGAATGCCATTTCTTCAGTAATTATCAATGGCGTATCATGTCGTGTTGATGCTGAGAAGAATCCAGGTGGACAGGAAACCGGGATGTTGTTCAGTATTTCTATCCCAAAATCAGAGGTTCAGGATGAAGCGAGTCTCACACTGACGCTGGAGCTTGGCTCTGGTTGGTCGATTTCAGCGGATAGTAATTGTATAGTTCAGATGGATGGCGGTAATGTCATTGTGGATTTGAGCGTAGAGGCACCGGCAATTATCTTAAAGGCTGGTGCAGATACGACACGCTGCTACCATCTGGCTGTAGAATAGTAGGAAGTTCTATGTTTGTTTTTCTGATTTTACGGAGGTGATGCCCTGGGCTAACGACGGTGAGTAACATTATGTATAACAAAAAAGAAAAAACTCGTGAAAGGAATTGTTGAAATGAAAAACACCATTTCTAAGCGCCTTGCAGCGCTGTGCATGGCATTTGCCATGATGTTCTCCCTGCTGACTGTCGTTCACGCGGATCCCGTTGTCAACGATGGCCTGTCTAAGCCTACAACTCACACCGAGGTTGCAAAGCCCGCTACAGTTACTTCTATTACTGTTGGGTCTGCGACTGCATACTATGAGACGGATGATAATACCGGTAGCACTACTTACATCCGTGCCCAGCTGACTGGCAAGACCGAGTATGATCTGAAGAACGCTGCGGTTACTGTCAATCTGCAGGATAGTAGCACTACCGTTAAGCTGGATGGCACCGCCATTGATGGTGGCACAGCTCGTACCTTCACGACGAACCTGATGAATAAGGCACATACCCTTACCATCGGCTCGACCGATTATGTTCTGGCGGCCGGTCTGCCCAGCGGTCAGGTTGGCATTGATTCGAACGATCCTCTTGGCTTGGGTACTGTAACGATGGCCGGAACGGCCATGAATGTCTATGGCGCCAATGTTCAGAACCCCTTCATGGGCAATACCTACTTTGTTAATAGAAGCACCAACTGGACTTTCATTAACTACTTCATTTCCAAGGTTCTGCCTGAGGGTACGGAGTTGAACAGTGTTGCTACTACCTATACTCTTAAGGACGGCGCGAAGATCTCCGGCGCTGGTGCCACAGATGTTACTGCTGCAAGCTATACCTTCAACTTCACTGCAGGCAATATTCTCACCGTTGCAAACGACACCGAGAGCCGTACCTACAATGCCCAGCTTGCTGTCGAGGGTCAGTCTGTTATCGTTCAGAGAGATCCTACTACTGGTATCCGCAACTATGATGTTGATTTGACTGAGGTCATTAATTCCACCTATTATAGTGATACGACCATTAAAAACAAGGTCGATGAAATCGTGACCGCTTGGAACGCCTATATTGCTGAACCGCACACCTTTGATGCTGGTACCAGCGTCATGGCCGTTCTGCAGGATTTTGACGAATGGGCAACCGAGAACGAGGATCCGGAAACACGTGAAAGCTATTTTACCGGCACTTCTGACTTCGGCGGCGGCTCCTACCTGTCCAAGCTGAACAACCTGAACTGGAACGATTGCGGCAGCATGGGTGGCTATATGTATACCAATGATGCCAACGGCTTGTACAATGCAAACATTGAAGGCCTTAACACACGAACCGGCAAGTCTTCCATTCCCATGGTGGCGGCCAACAACATGACGTTTACCAGTTCTACCCGTATCGTGTGGTTCTTCACGGTGAACTATTCCAATTGGTTCTAACCTGACGATAGAACTTATTAGAAGGCACTAAACGACAGAGAAGAGCGGGCGGGAGGGTTCCCCACCCGCCCGCTCTTCATTTTATCTATCGGAAAGGGGAACCTTAAAATGAAAGTTTTTCGGCGTATCTCAATGTGGTTGCTGACTCTGATCATGCTCTTTTCCTGCGTCACGCCGGTAAGCGCACTGGAGTCACAGCATACAAGATGGCCGGTTTTCAGTGAGTTAGCAGAGGACCGCTATATAGCAGGTGGCGGTTATGTCCATTTTAATGGGTGGAGCAGCGGGGCTTACTTTGGTACAGTCAATAATGCGTATGTACAATTGACGTTACCGGAGGGGACGACCAACCTCAATTTATCGCCTGCATATTTTACTAACACAACAGGCGCACCGAATTGGACGGATACCGGTATTCGCTTTGAAGATACTACGTTTCGTTACCGTATCGAGCCGCTGAACGAAGGAACGGCGGACTATTCCCAGACACAGTTCTGGCGCTTCTATGATGCTAAGTCAGATCGCAGTGTCGTATTGCCTGTGATCACAATTGTTGAGAATGCCGCTGAAGAGGAAAAAACGGTTGATAAGCTGGAGGCGTATACCGCCCGGGCGGAAAAACTGGTTTCGACCATGAAGCAGTTTGACGAGGTATTCGACGCGTTGGTAGACTCCCAAAATGCCGCATCAGTACAATATGGCGGCCGCCATCCCAGTGATGTCAATCTGGCCTGCATTGTGGCCAATATGATCCAGATCGCCTTTGACATCCAGATCAGTTGGCCTGATACGCATAGTTATTGGGTCGAAGGTACTGGCTGGTCAACGGCTACCGCCGCTGATATCATCAAGCACTGGACGACCTATAAGATGCCTGGTACGGAGAAACCTGCCTGCAATTCAGGTGATAAGATCTCGCAGTATCAAGTAAAGCAATTGGACATGCTTCTGGATGTGGTCGCGCCGTATTATCTGAATTATCTGGAGAACCACCGTATTGTAGAGCCTACTGTCACATACTATGCAGTTGGTGGATCACGGGGATTGATCGACACCGCCAGCAAAACAATAACGCTTCGGTTGCCGGAAGATACCGATTGGAACAAGCTTCCCGCGCCTACGGTAAAAACCAACGATGAATGTCAATTCACCCAGAACATTGGCAGCTTGAGCGATGGACAAGTAATCGCTGCGGTAACACCGGGTGACCGTGCAACAGGCACCTATTATAATGGCAGTGATACTACTGGATACGGATTCAAAAAGAATCTGAGCCAAAGATGGACGATCAACGTCGAAGAGGGAACTCCTTACACAAAGGTACTTACCTTTGACATCGAAACAGCTGATGGTAAAGTTCGCTCTGCCCGCATCACGGATGGCGAGGACGGAAGCAACGGGACGATCAAGCTGAATCTGCCGGTCGGAATCGATTTGACCTCGTTGTCCCCTGAGGTGGATTATGCCGGTGAAGGCTTCTATTACACTGTTGACGACCAGAGAAGTGATAAAACCGAAGAGATCGACTTTACTAAGAAAATCGGACTGGTCGTTTACAACACGGAGTACGAGACAGAGGCCACATATGACGTTTTCGTCACGGCGGAAAAATCTGTGGAGAATGACATTCTCTCTTACAAGATTGGCGATGCGGTCGGTACGATCTCCGGCAGTAGTGTGTCCATAACGATTCCGTATGCCACAGACCTTACCACGGCAGAGCCGGAGATAACGGTATCCGAATTTGCGAAAGTGACACAGAAGCCCGCAGAGCTTCAGGTCGGTGAAAATCACTATACCGTGACCGCAGAAAACGGCGCTGAGCAGGACTATATCGTGACGATCACCCGCACTCCGGTAGCGACGGGGCGGCAGATCAAGTCTTTCCGCTATGGCGGGTATGAAGCCACGATCAACGAAGGTACGGCTGAGATCACCATGACGCTGCCAAAGGGTATCTCTCCTGTTTTCGCGCCGACCATCGAAATTTCCGAGTTTGCCACAGTTTCTCCGGCCTCCGGCGAAGTGCAGGATTTCAGCTCGCCTGTCAAGTATAAGGTCACGGCACAGAACAAGGCGTCTAAAACCTATACGGTCAAGGTCGCGATATCCTCTGAGGCTGCTCCCAATGCGTATATAGGCAAGCTTGAGCAGGTTCGTAACAATATCATCACCCGGTATCGCAGTGAAGCGAATGATGACTGGGAGTGGATGGACCTCGGCTTCTATGAAGACCGGCCAGAAAACTACAACACCTCCGAACACCCCTTCGACATTGCCGCAAAGCTTGCGAAGCTGGACACAACCACAAACGTGGCAATGACCGAGTTTGACCGTACCATCATGATGCTGACTGCCCGCGGCTTTGACTGCACGAAGCTCTCGCAGTACAACAATGGAGAACCGTACATTGACAGCAAGAACAACGAGATCGACAACCTTGTCGCAGCGCTCTACAACTATTCCGGTGAGTACACCATCAACGGCCCCATTTTTGCGTTGCTGGCTTTGGATATGGGAAACTACACCATTCCTGATAATGCCAGATGGACGCGGGAGAACCTGATCAATGTCATTCTGGACTATGGCAATTATGACGAGTTCGGCATTGACATGGTGGGAGCTATCATGTACTCTCTGGCACCCTATCAGAATGATGCTGCTTATGGTGCGCAGATAAAGGAAAAGCTGAACTTGTGCCTGGAAATCATCCTGAGAAAGATGAATTCCGACTTTTCCTTTGGCGCGTGGGGTGCGACCAACAGCGAGTCTGCCGCATGGGTCATGATGGGCCTTTGCAGTATGGGCATCGACTGGAATGCCGATCCCCGATTCTCGGATGGTCAGGGTCACAGTGCGCTGCAGCACTGGATGGACAACTTCGTCAACGTAAACGGCGGCTATTTCCATCATACGACCAGCGTGACCAACGATGCCATGGCAACCTATCAGGGCTGCTATGCCACCATGTGGTATCTCAAATTCCTGGAGAAAGGTCAGGGGACTCCCTGCTACTTCTATTACCACCGGTTTGATTTCGCCCGTGAACTGTCTACGGATGCCTCCATCACCGACTTCGAGATCGAAGGAAAGAAGGGCGTTATCACCGAGGGCGGCGAAGGCGGCGAGAATACCATCACTGTTACGGTGCCCAACGGTATGCCCCTGACGAACCTGACTCCGAAGGTGACGATGGCGGAAGGTGCGACATTGCTGGCTCCGAGTCTGCCTACGACCTTTGTGGAAGGCGTTAAGCAGCCGTTTACCGTGCTGGCCGAGGACGGAAAGACCACCAAGACCTATTATGTCACCGTGAATCATGGTGATGTGGGCGCTTCCGGTGCCGAGTTGGATGCCAGCAGCATTAAGCTGAAAAACGGTGTACTGAACGTAATGGACATTCTGGAGAAGAAAGTCACCAAGGCGTCCGATGGAGCAACGGAGATCCTGCTTACGGTGAGAGCCGGTGTGGATACCTCAAAGATGTATCTCAGCGCCAGCATCTCCTATGCAGCGACAGTTGATCCCTCTCTGGATGGTAAGGATGCGATGAACTTCTCCAACTGGCAGACCTTCACCGTGACTTCCGGCGATAAGACGGTACAGAATACCTACCGTATTAAGGTCGTATCCAAGGCGCAGGCGGAGATTACCAGTTTCCGTGTTCAGGCGGTCGGTGAATGGTACAATGGTGTCATCGACAATGCCAAGAGCACCATCACTGTCACCGGTGTGGACGATTCCAAGCTGACCAGCACCAAGCTGGTCACGGACATCGAATTCACCGGAAAGACTTGTTCGCCGACCTCCGGTATCGCTGTGGACTTTGCCAATGCGGTCACGTTTACGTTGGGCGGCGACAATGATTTGGCAAGCCGCACCTACACCGTCACTGTGCTGAATAAGAGCGGTCAGCAGATCTCCGCCAAGAGCAGCGGAGGCGATGATGATACGCCCATCACCAGCACAGCGAAGATCACAGGCTTCTCCGTCCTGGGTGTGGAGGGTGAGATCGACCAGAGTGCCGGAACCATCACGGTCAAGCTGCCGGTGGGAACGAATGTCACGGCGGTCGCGCCGGTCGTTACCGTTCCTGCGGGAGCCGTGGTCAGTCCGGTATCCGGTGAGGTCGTGAATCTCAGCAACCAGTCGATATACACCGTAACGCTGGGTACGGAAAGCAGAAACTATACCGTCACCGTTATCTTTGAGCGCAGCATTTCCCAGCAGCTCTGGGATAAGGTGGCAGAGAACAGCGACGTAGCGGATCACCAGACCAGCTACGGACACAGATTTAATTAAGCAGAAAGGAGAGAGCCATGAAAGCAACAAAATGGCAAAGGGCAGTATCACTGCTCCTTTGCCTGCTCATGGCGATGAGCTTCCTTACGGTTACCGCACCCAAAGCGTATGCGGCAGACGATGCCACAGCGGCAGAAGTAACGTGGGCACAATTAACGAGTTTCAAGTTGGCAGATGAGTCCTATGTCTACAACGACTACACGGCGAAAAACCGCAATACTGCGTGGGAGATCAAGAGTATATACATTGATAATTACTCTGAACTCGTCACAAGAACAGACCGTGGTGATCGTCCCTATGCGGGAGAGATTCAGATCACAGTTAAGCCTCCTGTCACTGTAGAAGATGGCACGGTAACAAGCACGGCTGCCACAACGATACCCACTGAAATATGGGTGGCAAAAACTGATTTTTCCGGAGTTGTAACGAAGGAAGGAACTATCGCTGCAAACAATCTGAAAATGGTTCAGGATGTTGCGGGGACTTATAAGAGTAGCGCTTATAAGACGGAAGTTGCGATTAACTACGGTGATAGTAAGATTGTTTACTACAGCCTACTTATGACAGTTGACGCGGGAAGCGGCGATACGAACACCGCGCCTGCTCTCAAGGCCGGTGTGGATAGTAGTGCGACCGCTACGACCACGGTGGATACGGCCTGGACGCTGAATCTGGCTGACATCTTCGAGGATGCGGACAACGACCCCCTGAGCTACAAGGTGAGTGTGAACGGTGCCGCTCCTGTTGACGCGGATGCCAATTACAGCTACACGCCCACCAAAGCCGGTGAGACGACCACGCTGGTGTTCACTGCCAGCGATGGCAAGGCTGACAGTCCGACGTACACTGTGACACTGACTGCCACAGCGGTGAGCGAAGTAACCTATGCAATTACCGCCACGGTCGAAGGATCGTATATAATCAGTGTCGGGAACAAGACTTCACCGATGGGAAAAACTGAGATCACAGTAAACGGTACGTCTGCCAGCGAAGCAAAAGAAGGCGATCCCGTTGTGGTCAAGGCCATTCCTCAAAAGTACAGATTCGCTAATATTGATGACTTATTCGATGCCAAGTTCGACCATTGGGAAGTGGTGGCAGGGCCGACAGGTTTATTGTCCGACCCTGAATTGAAGAAAGCGGATCTAGAGTTCAACATGCCGGCAGAGACTGTCTCACTTAAAGCTGTGTTTGTGGCAGTCGGATCACAAGTCACTTTGACCACAAACAATTTTGATGCGGGTGATGTGGCATTAAAGATTGGAGACTGGCAAACGGTTGCATCGACATACGATTCCACCTCTGGACAGCACAAGTACAACTCCGTTACTCGGACAGTGATTGCTGGTGCGAAAGTCTCTGCGTATATTGATACGGCCCCTACAGCTAATGCTGGCTTTAAACTGGACAGTTGGGAGATCAAAAACGTAACAAAGAATGAGATAGTAGTTCCTGAATATGTAGCATCGAATCATCCTGCAGACGGAAGTTCCTACATGATACCTTATTTTACCGTTGACGGAACCTCAGACTATGAGATCAAAGCCATCTTTAAAGCGAAGGACCATGGTAATGTGAATGTCACGGTAAATGATGAGAGCATGGGTACTGCCACTGCTCAGATCGGTGCAGGAGAGGCGGCTACAAGTATTAACGACGTAGTTGAAGGAACGGAAGTCAAGCTGCAGGCGCAGCCCAATCTCGGATATGTCTTCCAGGGTTGGAGTGCGACTTATGGTTCCGATAACACTCAGGTTGTTATTGCGAATAGCACTGCAGCTCAGACAACCTTCGTTATGCCGGCAACCAATCGTCAGCCCGTCAAGGTGGTTGCTACCTTTACGGAAGATCCCAACTATCTGAGTGAAGAATGTGATTTGGAGGAGGTTGCCCTGCTTGATGCCAATGGCAGTCCGGTCGGCACCTGCAATCAGGTTGGTAAGGTATTTACTATCACGCTGCCTGCTGATATGGATACAACCAATCTGGCCAATATGGTTCTTAAGCTGACGTATTCCAAGAATGCCAAGGTCTTTAGAGATGGAGATACAGCGGCGTGGAATGCGAACGGACAAGCCTGCAATATGACGCTGGGCACAGTAATAAAGTTCGTCGTGCGTTCGCAGAAGGATCTTACGGAAGACAACGAAGGCCCTACCCGGGAGTACACCATTACCATTCAGAAAGCTGCGTCTCCTGGTACCCCCACCCTGTCCAACGGCTCCGCTACCCGCACCAGCAAGACCGGTGCAACCGTGAAGTTCACCTCCAGCGAAGCAGGCAACTACTTCTACAAGGTGGTGGATCACGGCGCGACAGCTCCCACTGCGGATGAAATCATGAAATCCACCACTAAGGGTACGGCCAGCACGGGCGAGATAACCTTCACCCTCAGCAATCTGACTGAGGATGCACGCGACATCTACATCGTGGTCGTAAGCGCAGCCGGTGGCGAGAGCGCACCCCTGAAGGTGGAGATCCCCGCCTATGGCAGTGGCACCGATACGCCGGATACCGGCGCGTATAAGATCTCGATAAGCGCACCCAAGGGTGGTACGATCACCACTAACCGCACCAAGGCGGATAAGGGCGACGAGATCATCGTTACCGTAACGCCCGACAACGGCTATCAGATGGTGTCTGGTTCTCTGACCTACACGCTGGCGATAGAAAACGGTGAGACGGTGAAGATCACCAACAACCGCTTTACCATGCCTGATGGTAATGTGAGCATCAGTTGTCAGTGGGAGACTGCAGCGACGACCGCCAAGGGCATCACCAGTTTCTCCATCAACGGCGTGGCCGGTGCAGTGAACAATACCACTAACACCATTACCATCACCATGCCCCGCGGCACAGATGTGACGAAGCTGACCCCGGTTATCGCCACAAACGGCGTCAAGTCCCTGACACCTGGCAGCGGCGAGACGGTGAACTTCACCAACTCCGTGACCTACACGGCCACCATGGAAGATGGCAGCACCAAGACCTATACTGTCACGGTCTACGTGGACAAAGGGACGCTGGCCGATCAGTTCTGGGATAAGCTGACTGATTTCGCCACCCAAGTTCCCTGGTGGCAGTATGCCGAAAAACAGCAGAGCACCAGCAAGTATCCCAAGTATTGGTAAGTAGATGGCTCCCGACCCCACAGACACCCTGAAATACCAATCGCAAAACGAACAAAAGAGCAGCCATTCCTAGGAATGGCTGCTCTTTCTCTGTAATGACTCAGGCACGGGCGTGATGGGCGTTGGCCTCCCCGTGTGCCTGAACCCCGCCTACCCCCACGGCATGACACTATGGGGCTCTGAAGGGGCTGAGTGCGACTGCGAAGGCAATTGCTATACGCCGCGCGACTCACGAAACGTAAATACGCATTTGATGTGTCAGAGCAGGGATGCCAGTTAAGCATTGAGCCAGTTGTCGAGAATAGGCCGCACCGGTTGAATAAATGAAGGAAGACCACTTGCCGAAAACAGCAGGTAGCCTTCCCTTAGATAGAGAGTGATTTCCTTGGAATTTGTCCTTCCGAACGTATTGACAATATACTCGATTATGCTACGCTGGGATTAGGGGGCAGGTGCGGGGGGTACGAAGTTACATTTCCCCGCCTGAGCGTGACTGTCTAGGCCGCTGGGGTCACTGCGGAGTTGCGGAAGGCACGGTGCTCGTGCCACTTCCTTGCTCAGACCGCTTTTTGAGCCCCAAATCTCCATCTGAATACTCATTAATGATGGTAGAAATTTCATCGTCAACCCGAAGAACAGTCAAAGAAGCATAGCGCAGATTATTTCTCCAATCCTTTCTGCGAAAGGTTTGCTTTACATCCTCAAAGGCGTTTTCGCTATTAAGAATGATAATCATATGAACCGTCGAAATATTCTCGTTGGATAGCAAGTTGAAGACAACATCTGAGGCAAGTGTGTCACGGCCTTTGAAGTAATAGAAGAACCATGCTTCTTCATTTGTGCTATTAATCAGAAAATAGCGCATATTCTCATAGCTTTTTTCTGAATCTTCCGTATCTTCCAAGTGCTTTGGTGGATAAGGAATAAGGCCAGCCGTTTCAAATGTTCCTTCTATAAAGCGAGTCAGACGCTCACCATAGTAGATTTGTTGCCAAGACCAAATTAACTCAATTAGTTCTCGTGCGTTTCTTATATACCTTGCTAAATCAATATCCAACCCCAGTCTATATGCTACCCGATTCCATTCTGCTTTTGATTTTACATTATCTGTCCTTAGAAATCGAGAAAACAGGCTTGGGGCGAGTTCATATTTGGTTGCAATATCCACCTGCGAAACTCTTGGATTTTGCTGTAGGAACAAGTTGATTACATCTTTTACCAGTTGAGGATCTTTGGGGAAATTATCTCTACTTCCTGTAATTTCCATCGTTCGCATATAGTAGTCTTCAAATTTTTCCAATTCTTTTGGCATCTTTGCATCTTCACCCATATACAAACCTCCCAATTTGTTTGATTAATAGTACCACAAGAACGAAAAAAAGTCAACGTAAGATAAGCGAAATGGCGTTTGGTAGAAATGGTTGTATTAATATTTTGAGCGTTATGATTTATTTTTTTACATCTATATATTGACTTTTATCGCCACCTGTGTTATTTTAGAGGAGAAGACAGATAGTCTTCAAGTTATTTTCTGTAAATGACGGCAAAATACGGAATGGCTCGTTCGGAATTTACGCCTGCGGAGATGCTTCTATCTACGAAACAGGAAGTGGCTGATAGCCATCAGAGCCTTAAGCAAGAGATACGGGAAGGCCGTCTCGGAATTTACGCCTGTGGAAATGCTATCATTGACGAAGCAGGAAGGCTGAACGAAAAGCCTCGGCCAATAAAAAAGCACCTCCCGCTTGCCGGCGGGAGGTGCAGGATACGAGACAGCGAGAAGCCATCAAGTACCAGTGCAAGGTTATTTTATCATGGTTTCTCGGAAAAATCAATTAGAAAAGGAGACGCCATGAATTCTGTTTTACTCGACCGCCGGGACTCGGCGAAATACTTAGGGATCTCAGTTTCAAATCTCGACCGCCTGCGCGCAGCGGGGGAACTTCCTGCTGTCCAATACCGGCGCAAGGGAAACGTCCGCTATCGCGAAGAGGATTTGAGGAAATTTATCGAACAGCGGCTTGATGGCGTGGCTCGCGGCAGAGCGGATTTTTGCCCCAGCTTTCGCGGTGGTAATGGAAAGAGGGGGGCGTAATTGATGCCCCGGAGAAAAGAAAAGACAGTAGTTCGAAATGGAATCGAGTACTACTATAAAAGCATTCGCGATGAACGCGGAAAGTATATCACTGTCTATGGTAGAACAATTGCAGAGCGCGACGAGAAGGTAAAAAAGCGGGAGGCCGAGATTCGTCTTCGCCGCAAAATTAAGGAATTCCCAACTTTCAGCGAACGCGCAACGGAGTGGCTGTCGGATAAGTCCGCTGACCTAAAGCGGAACACCTATAACAATTATGAACAGATCATCCGCACACACTTCATTCCTGTGCTTGGTGACAAGCGATTGATCGACATCACCGGCGAAGATATAAAGAAGGCTATGGCTGTAGCAGAGGCGCAGTCCGCGTCCGTTTATCGCAAGGCTTCTATGCTAATCAAACAGATTTTTGCCGATGCCCTCACCTGTGATTTGATCCAGGTTGACCCAACGACAAAGTATACCTTTAAACGCGTGAGGCGCGAAAAAGAGGATACAGGGGAGGAATACTTGACGGATGCGCAGGTTGCCACGCTACTTGCCGCGATCAAAGGAATTTATCCTCTGGAAACGTTTGTCAAATTGGGGCTTTATGCAGGACTGCGGCGCGAGGAGTCTCTGGCACTCCAATGGGACTGCGTTGATCTCAATGCGGACACTCCGCAGATCGAGGTTACGCGTACATGTATCTTTTGCCACAATCGTCCGGAGATTTCCAATGTGACCAAGACCGCAGCTGGCCACCGTAATATACCTATTCCAGTGCCCCTTTTCAATCATTTGAAAGGAATCAAAAAGAGCGTTGCCTCTGATTTCGTCATTTGTAATAGCAGCGGCCTTCCGTTGAGTGAGACACAATTCCGGAATATGTGGCGGAAAATCAAGCGGCGCAGCGTTGGGCCGGACGAATATATCCGCTATAAACAGCATGGAAAGAAGTCTCATTCCGTCAATCGGGAAGCAGGCCAGACTGCTGCCCACAATCCCAATGTACGCTATATCATTGACTTCCCGGTTAAAACACATATGCTTCGAAAAACCTATATCACAAACCTGATTTATAGTGGGGTCGATGTTCGCACGGTAATGGATTATGCCGGACACAAGAACCCCGATATTACTCTAAAGATTTATGCACAGGCCAAAACCGCAGAAAAGCGTACAGAGTCTGCAAAGCAGATCAATGAAGTTTTCCCATCCGATCCGACCACATAACTATCCCCCGCAGGCACCATACGCACACCTTAAAAGACAAAACCGACGACAAATTTTACACGTCGAACCCGTAAATCGTTGCAAAAACAAGGTTTCTTGGCATATAGCATTAAGAAATACGGTCTGAAGGCCGCTCGTCGCGCACCTCAGTTCTCCAAGCGCTGATCGGACGCAAATTCACAGCTCAAAAGCTCAAAAACCCCGGAAAATCCGCATTTTCCGGGGTTTTCTTATGCTCATTTTCATAAAATATGACTGATTGTCTCCATCCTTTCCTTTGACCATCGACCGTTTTGCAAAGCTTATTATACCACGCAAGCATAAGGCCTATGTTAAGCAAGAGGTCTTTGGGGTGATTGGAACAGCGAAAGACTGGCTTTTACTACCCGGTTGACAAAACGGACCATTTCCTCTTTGCTGTACTTGTCATAGCCCTCCACGACGACATGCATCAAACCGTTTGACAGATGGGTATACATCATTTCCAGCTCTGTCTCACTGGCTCCGGGCAGTTCTTTCCGCCAGTAAGCAATGCTGTCCGCCTTGGCCAGGGCAATCATCCGCATAAGGACGGTTGCGTTTGTATTCCCCAGAATTAGAATTCGACACGCCGCCTGATTCTGATCGACCATATCGTAGATGGCTTCGATCAGAGCCGTCACATCAAACGAATTGACATAGCGAAGGGATTTCTCAAATGCGTCGATGAGTTCATTCTCAATGCTCTCCATCAGGGCAAAGCAATCGCTGTAATGGGCATAGAAGGTGGCACGGTTAAGCTGCGCCAGCGCACAAACCTCCTTCACCGTAATTCTGTTTACAGGTTTTTCCTTCAGCAGCTTCAGAAAAGACTGCTTGAGCACCATTTGCGTATAGCGTTTCCTTGCATCCATCTTCTCCATATAGAGCCCCTCCAAAAAAGTTTACAAAGATTATCAACACTTCAACAGACAGTGTTGCTTTTCTTTCAGCCGCATGGCAAGTGCTGATTGTTTCTGTCTTTCCCCTCAAGTATACTGTACTTGTGAAAGATAATCAACACTTGTATGCTTATTTGAGGAGGCTTTTTTAATGTATGATAAATATCTTGTTACAGGTGCCACCGGCTTCCTTGGCAGAGCTGTTGTAGAAGCGCTGGTACGCCGCGGCACACGAGTGTATGCGCTTGTGCTGCATGATGACCCCTATATCAATTTGCTCCCCAAAGAAGTCCATACCGTCATCGGTGATGTGTGTGTGAAAAACTCACTGACAGACTTCTTCGCGGATGCGGACAGCCGTACCTGTGTGATTCACTGCGCCGGTATCGTCTCTGTCGCGTCCAGACCCGGTTCGAAGCTCTATCAGGTCAATGTAGGTGGGACATGGAGCGTTCTCCGGCAATGTATGGAGCGTAATGTGGGCAAAATGGTCTATGTTAGTTCCGTCCATGCCATACCGGAAAAGCCAAAGGGCTGCACCATTACGGAGGATTGCGAATTCTCCCCGGGGCTTGTGGACGGAGATTACGCCAAGAGCAAGGCAACCGCAACAGAGCTTGTCTTCAATGCGGCAGAGCGCGGGCTGAATGCCAGCATTGTCTTCCCCTCCGGTATCATCGGGCCGGGCGATATACAGGGAGGGAGCTTCACCTCAATGGCGAAATCCTTTCTTGCCGGGAAGCTGCCCTTTGCCGTTTGCGGCGGATATGACTTCGTGGATGTGCGGGATGTGGCAAAAGGCATTCTCGCCTGTTCCGAAAACGGAGAGCCCGGCAAAGGATACATTTTGTCCGGCCACTATGTCACCATTCGCAAGATGCTCCAGCTCGTGGGGAAGGCTGCAAAGCTGAAGTATCGCCCCATCTGCCTGCCACTGGGGCTTGCAAGGCTGGCGGCTCCATACTATGAACGTCGAAGCACGAAGGAGCGAAAGCCGCTGTTTTTCACCCCTTATTCCGTTGCTGTTCTTGCCTCAAACGGGCAATTCAGTCATGCTGCAGCATCGGAATGCTTTGCGTATCATCCGCGCCCGCTGGAGGAGACCTTGCGGGACATGACAGCCTGGCTTTTGGGGCAGAGGAGAACGGACGAAGTGTAACCTCACCTCAACAAAAAGCACCTTTAGGGGCGCGGGCAAATAGCCCCGCGCCCCATTCGCTGTCTTCCCAGAAAAAGACGGCTGTTCCTCAAAAGAACAGCCGTCCCGTTTTTTTCTGCTGATATGTATCTGAAATCAGACCACAAACAGGTACAGGAGATATCTACAAGTCTGTTTGTCAGCCCATATCGGCGGATAGAGCCTTGCTGATTTGGGCTTGCAGTGCCTCCGCCTGCTTCTTTTCCGTGATCGCACCCACGATGGGGTCGCCCACGATGTTGCCGTTCCTGTCAACCACATAGGTGGTGGGATAGGCAAAGATATTGGTGGTGAACTTGCCTGCCTCACCGTCGGAAGCGAAATACACATTCTGATAGGTGGCGCTCTTCTTGGCCAGTACATTCTTTGCCTCAGAGATTGCCGCTTCGTCGCCGTCCAGCGTGAAGGTGTTGACGCCGATGAGGGCGCCGCCCTTCTCCGCAAGCTCCTTGTTCAGCGCGTCCAGCTCGGCAAGCTCCCCTACGCAGGGGTTGCAGGTGGTAAACCAAAAATTCACAACGGTGACGGCGTTTTTGGCGAACAGCTCGCTGCTCTTCACCGTGTTACCGTCCAGATCCTTGCCCTCAAAGGCGGGAAACTTCTGCATACTGCCATCGTCAGGCGGCGTGGTCATATCGCTGCCCGCCGGGACGCTCGTATTGTCATCACCATCAGGCGTCTCTGACAGCCAGGGATACTTCGTCTCCAGCTCCGCCCGCTGGTTCTCAATATCCTTGATCTTGGTGGCCTCGCCGGTGAGCAGCGTCAGCTCCTCCTCGGTGAACTGATCCTTGGCATTCTCGATGGTCTTGAGCAGAAAATCGCCGTAGTTGCCGCCGTCCTCTATCATGGCCATGCCCTTATCGGCTGCCATAAAGACCTTTTCCCAAAGAGCTGTGTTTTCCGACAGGATGGCATTTTCCTGCGCCATCAGCTGCTCGTACAGCGCTTTTGCCTCTTCACTGCCATCCTTGCCGTCCGTGTCCTCCGCGGGCTTTGTGCCACAGGCGACCATACCGGCGGCCAGCACCAGCGCCAGCAGCAGTGTGATGATTTTCTTTACGTTCATTTTGTTTCCTCCGTTTTTAATGTATTTGCAGGTTCTACAGGTTCTTTTTTGCCGTCTCCAAAGCCGTAGCGGAAACTGACGGCGTTGGTGGGACAGGCGCGGATGCACATCCCACAGCGGATGCACTCGGTATGGTTGGGCGTTTTTGTCACGTCCACATCCATCTTGCAGGCTCTGGCACATTTCCCACAGGAGACGCACTTGCTCTTGTCCACCTTCATCTGGAAGAGGGACACCCTGTTAAACAGCGCATAGAACGCGCCAAGCGGGCACAGCCACTTGCAGAAGGGACGGTAAAATACGATACTCAGCACGATCACCGACAGCAGAATGCTGAATTTCCAGGTAAACAGGCTGCCCAGCGCCGCCCGGATGCCGGAATTGGCAAGGGACAGCGGGATGGCTCCCTCCAGCACGCCCTGGGGGCAGAGGTACTTGCAGAAGAACGGGTCGCCCATGCCCACGTCATTCACAAGGAACGCCGGCAGGAGAACGACCATCACCAGCAGGACAGCGTATTTGAGGTATGTCAGGGGCTTGAGCTTCTTTGTGGAGAGCTTCTTTGTCGGGATCTTATGCAGCAGCTCCTGAAACCAGCCGAAGGGACAGAGGAAGCCGCAGATAAAGCGCCCCAGCAGCACGCCCAGCAGAATGAGAAAGCCTGTGATATAATAGGAGAAGCTGAACTTGGAAGACCCCACCACCGCCTGAAACGCCCCGATGGGACAGGCTCCGGAGGCCGCCGGACAGGAGTAGCAGTTCAGCCCCGGCACGCAGACAGTCTTCCCCGCCCCCTGATACAGTCCGCCCTTGAGGAAATTCGGCAGATGCAGGTTGGTCAGCAGCGTCGCTCCCGCCTGGATCCAGCCCCGGAAGCGGGACATGGTCTGTGAAACGCCTGAAAACTTTTTACCCAATGCCCACACACTCCAGACATAATTTGATTGCTTTGCTCAGCACCGTCGCCGCCTCGCCCCGCCAGACGCCGAAGCACAGCATGGCGGCTCCGGCCATCAGCAGCACGATCTGCGCCGCGGCCTTTTTCCCGCAGCTCATTTTTCATCACCCTTTCCGATTTTGTGCCCCCATCATAGCGCGGGAGAGTTAAAGTCTCTGTTAAGAACGAAAACTTAACGCAAACCTTATCTATTTTTGCTATAATGAAAGCAACATAAAAACGGAGAAATAAAAAGGAGGGCTCTCATGCACCTTTTAGTAATTGAAGATGAACGCGCCCTGTGCGAGACCATCGTCCGCAGCCTGCGGCGGCTGGCCTACAGCGTGGACTACTGCTATGATGGGGAAAAGGCGCTGGCGCTTCTGGGCGTGGAGCGCTACGATCTGGTGCTTCTTGATCTGAACCTGCCGAAAAAGGACGGCATGACGGTGCTGCGCACCCTGCGGCAGACCGACCGGGAGACGCGGGTGCTGATCCTCTCCGCCCGCAGCGAGGTGGAGGACAAGGTGCAGGGGCTGGATGCCGGGGCGAACGACTATCTGGCGAAGCCCTTCCACTTGGCGGAGCTGGAGGCCCGCATCCGCAGCCTGACATTGCGGCAGTTCACCCAGCAGGATGTGCTGCTAAGCTGCGGAGCCCTGACCTTTGACACCCGCTCCCGCACCGCCGCCGTCAACGGGCAGACGCTGACGCTCACCCGCAAGGAAACGGGGATACTCGAATACCTGATGGTGCATCAGGGGCGGCCCGTGAGTCAGGAGGAGCTGATGGAGCACGTCTGGGACAACAGCGTGGACAGCTTCAGCAATTCCATTCGCGTCCACATCTCCGCCCTGCGCAAAAAGCTCCGCGCCGCGCTGGGCTATGACCCCATCCGCAACCGCATCGGCGAGGGCTATCTGATGGGAGGCGAGGAAGTATGAAGCGTCTTTCCCTGCAGTGGCGCATCACACTGATGTCCGTCCTGCTCATCGGCATCACCTGCGTGGCCATGAATTTGCTGCTGTGCTCCTCCGGTGTGTACTATATGGACACCATTGCGGACAGCTTACAGGGCGGCGGCACGGTGATCCTGAATGATGGCGGAGCGGCGAGCTTTGACCCGCAGCTCATAGCGCCCAACGAGGAGTTGACCATCGTCGTCGATGGGGTGCAGGGGCGCTTCCGCACCACCAACTGGTACATCACGGCGGCGGTAACGCTGCTCAGCGGCATCCTCGCCTATTTTGTCAGCGGACGCGCTCTCAAGCCCCTGCGCAGCTTTGCCTCGCAGGTGGAGCAGGTGCAGCTGAACAATCTTGCCGATATGAGGATCGATGAAGATGCTATTTCGGAGTTCCGGCAGCTGAGCCGCTCGTTCAACCAGATGCTGGAGCGGCTGAACAACGCCTTTGCCGCCCAGCGGCAGTTCACCGGCAACGCCGCCCACGAGCTGCGCACGCCGCTGGCGCTGATGCAGGCGCAGCTGGAGCTGTTTTCCGCGGAGCATCCCGATGTGCGGCCGGAGACGGCGGAGTTCCTCACGCTTTTGCGCGAGCAGACGGAGCGGCTGACACAGATGACCAAGACGCTGCTGGAGATGAGCAATTTGCAGCAGGTGGCGCGGAACGAGCAGATTCAGCTTATCCCAATGATTGAGGAGATCTTCACAGACCTCGCCCCGCTGGCAGAAAAGCGCGGTGTCACGCTAAAAGCGGAGGGCGACGGCATTATGACCGGCAGCGACGCGCTGATCTACCGTTTGATCTTCAACCTGACGGAGAACGCCGTCAAGTACAACCGCCCTGGCGGCGCGGTGTGGGTCTACGTCACACAGGAGACGGAAAAAGTCCTGATCCGCGTTTCCGACACCGGCCGCGGCATCCCGGAGGAGTATCAGCGCAGTATTTTCCAGCCCTTCTTCCGGGTGGACAAGTCCCGCAGCCGGGAGTACGGCGGCGTGGGGCTGGGACTTTCGCTGGTGTGGGAGATCGCCGATCTCCACGGCGGCTCCGTTTGGGTGGAGGAAAGTTCGGACAAGGGCACGACCATCGCGGTGGAGCTGCCGATACAGTGAAGCTGCATCTCACATAAAGCAATAAGCCGCGCAGCGGGAGCACCCTTCGGGCGCTCCCGCCTTATCTTAGCATTTTGGATGACTTTGTATTTTCCCAAAGGCCCCCGCTTCGGCGGGGGCCCTTGTCTTTTCACCTTTCGTTTCCCGCTGCGTAGGATAGACTGTACGGAGTCGCCCGGCTCCGCATACTACGGATACGGAAAAGGGAGTGTCTATGCAATCATCTGTCCTTCAGGGGATATTGCTCCCCTTCTGGGGCACGTCGCTGGGTGCGGCGTGCGTATTCTGCCTGCAAAGAGCGCCCTCCGCCGTTCTGCGCCGCGTGCTGGAGGGATTCGCCGCCGGGGTGATGACCGCCGCCTCGGTGTGGAGCCTGCTGCTCCCCGCTATCGACTGGGCGGACATGGGCCGCTGGTCCTTCCTTCCGGCGGCGGGCGGTTTCTGGCTGGGGGTGCTGTTCCTGCGGCTGCTGGAGCGACTGCTGCCGGAGGCTGTTACCGACCGTTCCACCACCATGACCCTTCTGGCGGTGACGCTGCACAACATCCCGGAGGGGATGGCGGTGGGTGCGGCCTATGCCGGATGTGTGGCGGCAGGAGCCGCCGCGCCCGCTGCGGCGTTTACGCTGGCGCTGGCCATCGCCATCCAGAATGTGCCGGAGGGCGCCATTGTGGCCCTGCCCCTGCGTACCGCCGGCGCAGGAAAGGGAAGAGCCTTTCTGGGCGGTGTGCTCTCCGGCGCGGTGGAGCCGCTGGCCGCCGGTGTTACGGTGCTGGCGGCGGCGCTCATCGTTCCGGCGCTGCCCTGGCTGCTGGGCTTTGCCGCCGGGGCTATGCTCTATGTGGTGGCCGCCGAGCTGCTGCCCACGCGCGGCGATTCCGGCCCGGGGGCGCTGGCTTTTGCCGCGGGCTTTACCGTAATGATGATCCTGGACGTGGCGCTGGGGTAGGGAGGAGGGTTGACAACGGCCAATTCCTGTAATATAATGTCGCTGACAAGTAAATAAACAGTCTGTTGATCCAATGTCGCCGGCGGCCGTACAGCCCACCACGGGCCAGGCGTCGGCATAGAAGGAAAGGGGTAGCCAAACCCCGCACGACCGGTACTGTGAGCGCAAGGATGCACCGAAGCGGCGAGACCGCCGGGACGAAAGTCCGCCATTGTGGGTAAGCCCATGAGAAGGTAGGCTGCAAACGAGGAGGGATGTCTGTCCCCCGCGGCGCGAGCCAGGAGAATTGCATTGTGTAGGACAAAGTTGCAGCGGGCGCGCTCTCCGTGTGCGGGAATCTTGTACCACCATGTAGATGTACCACGCTGACCTCCTGAACGGGAGGTCGGTGTTTTTTGCACCGCCTTTTTCGCGGCCGGCCCTTTTGGGCGGGCGGCGGGGGCGGCGACGTCTTTCCGTGGTGCAGAGGTCGTATCTATTGCGTTCGCTGTCCGGCTTTGCGCCGGGCAGCGTTTCATTTTCGCGGGACAGAGTGCACTCTGTCCCGTTTTTCATGCCCTGCATGAAAAATACTCTCCTTGCCAGACTGACACGCTGCCATACACAGCGAAGCGGTGCGGAAAACTCGACTGTCAAGCTGAGGCGCCGTGCGCTTTCCATCTGACCGTGAAACTGTGCAGACGAGTCCCCTTTGTCAAGCTGAGGCGGCCATTGGCCGCGTGCTTTTCCATAAGTGGGGCGGGGATGTTGCCGCATCCCCGCCCACCCCCTCACGTCGACAAAAAATTTACATAAAGGAGAAAGAGACATGAAGAAGAGAGTCATAAGCTGGCTGCTGACCGTCGTGATGGTCGTCAGCCTGCTGCCCACCTCCGTGTTGGCCGACACGCTGGCCGCGGATCAGGAGCAGCAGACCCAGCAGGAACAGACCGCCCCGGCGGATACGGTCAGCAATGTCCCCACCGAGGATGAGGAGACGCAGGAGCAGCAGGAGCCTGCTCCGGAAACGCCTGTGTCCCGGTCTGCCCGCAGCGGCGGTGCGGCGCCGATGCTGGCGGCGGCAGGCGCGGTGCAGGATATCGGCACCGCGGAGGCGTTTGCGGCGATGGAGCCCGGCGGCAATTATCAATTGACGGCGAATATCACCGTCACGGCGCCCTATGGCAACGATATTACCGGCTTTACCGGCTTTACCGGCACCTTTGACGGCAACGGCCACACCGTAACGCTGGATATCACCGCTTCCACGGCCAATGTCGGCCTGTTCAGCAAACTGGCAGGCGGCGCCGTGGTGAAGAATGTGAAAGTGGATGGTACAGTGTCGGGCACGGAAGGCGTTGCCGGCATTGCAGCCCAAGCCAATGGCGCAACCATTAGTGGCTGTATCAACTGTGCAATAATCTCCGCAACCGGACGATATGTAGGCGGTATCGTTGGAAAACTGCGGGGAGGTACAGTAGAGAATTGCTATAACACAGGTGCCATTTCCAGCAGCAGAGACCGCAAAGGTGTTAATTTGGGGGGTATTGCTGGCTATATTGATAGTAATGGATCTGTCAAGAATTGCTATAATAGCGGGACGACTTCTGCAACTGCGGATACATCGAATTACGCCGCTATCGCCGGTTGGTGCGACAACTCCACCGTGACGAATTGCTACTATCTGGATACCACGGCATCTGCCGGTGCCAACGGCAATAGCCAGACGGCAACGTCAAAAACCGCTGAGGAGATGAAATCCCCCGCGTTTGCAGCCCAGTTAGGGGAGGCCTTCATGGCCAAGGCCGGCGACTATCCCGCCCTCAGCTGGGAGACCCCCACCGCGGCGGTATCCTTTACCATTCAGCCCGAGAATGCTGTGCTTACGATAAACGGCGGCACTTATACCGGTTCGACCACCGTGGCGCTGCCTGCCGCCGATGCACCGTATTCCTATACCGTGTCCTGCCCCGGCTACACGCAGCAGACCGGCACCGTGACCGTGACCGTGACCGGTGAGGACAACCCCGTGGCTGATCCTGCCAATGTTACTGTTACGCTGGCGGAGGACACCTCTGCTTGGGTGAACATGACCTTCAATGTCACGCCCACGGGTGCGGCCCTGACCGTCAAGCGGGGCGACACGGAGATCGAGCCGCAGAGTGACGGCAGCTATAAGCTGCTGAAAGGCGTCACGTACACCTATACCGCCGTCAGTGACGACGAGGGCTATGAGCCCGCCGCCGGCGAAGTGACGCCCACCGAGAGCAGCACCCAAACCGTGGCGCTGAAAAAGGTGCAGAGCATCAAGGTGACCAAGGCTCCCACAAAGACGGAGTACTACAAGGGCGATGCCGAACTTGACCTGACCGGCATGGTCCTCACGGTGAACTATGATGGCACCGACGAAACCCGCACCATTACCGATGGCTATGACGCCGCCGGTGTGACCTGTGAGGGCTTTAGCACCGAAAAACCTATCGAGAGCCAAACCGTCACTGTCAAGTACAGGGGCAAAACCGCCACCTTTACCATCAAGGTGAAGGACGCAATGCTCTTTGCTGACTTTTTCACGGGACTCAATGGCATTGCCACAGCGCAAAACAGCACTTCCTACAAATTTGAGCCGGTGCTGCTGGATGGCGGTTATGTCCTGAAATCCACCAATGAAAAGAAGGGCAACACCACCTCCAGTCTGACCCTGACCTTTGTCAAGGCTGCCCAGTTGACCTTTGACTGCAAAACCGACTCCGAAAAAAATTATGATGGCCTGCGCGTAGATATTAACGATCAAACGGGAAGCCAATTTGGTTCAACCGGCGGGTACAGTGGTGAAAAGCAAGATTGGAAAGAGTTTTCCATCGCTGTAAATGCCGGGGATAAGGTCACCGTAAACTACCGAAAAGATAGCAGCGGGGACAAGGGGCAAGATTGCATTTGGCTGCGCAATTTCCGCGCCGAGGTGCTGCCCACCGTGCGCTTTGCTGTCAAGGATGCGGCAGGAAAGGCAATTGATGCCACTGTGACGCTGAAAAAGGGCTACACCGGCCTGACAGCGGGTACAGACGGAAGTTATGCCCTGACAGTTGGCGAAAAATACACCTATACGGTGGAAAAGAAAGGCTACGAAAAGGTAACGCAGGAGTTTACCGCCCAAGCGGGGGACAACACCATTACCGTTACCCTTGTCAAACTGCCGGTCATTACCCTGCAGTTTACCCCCGATGATGCGGCGGTAACACTGAAACAGGGAAACACCACCGTTTACAAGGAGTCTGCGGACAGCGAAAAAGGCAAGAATGTCTATATCGCTGCCAAGAATACCGACTATACCTACACCGTCACCAAGTTCGGCTATGAGACGGCCACCGGCACGATCAGTGTTGCGATCGCCGATGTGAACAAGACCGTCAAGCTGACCGAGTTGGCAAAGCAGACGGTGACTTTCAACATCACCAAGCCGGAGGGCGTGACCGCCGAGCCCACCATCACCGTGAAGTCCGGCAGTATCACCGCCTACACGGGCAGCGGCGCGAACTGCACTCTCCCCGCCGGGGACTATACCTACACGGCCAAGTTGGATGGCTGCGATACCTTGTCTGGGAGTTTTGTGGTCAAGGCTGCCAAGACCATAGGCCTGGAGTTCGTCAAGTCGCTGACCTTTGACGATTTCTTTGCCGGCCTGGACGGTATCACCGCCGAGAACGGCACACGATACGGCTTTGAACCGGTGCGGGCTGCTGGTGGGAACTATTTGGAGAGCAATAGAAGAAGTTACGGCACGACCTCCTTGACCCTGACGGCGACAGAGTCTCGTCTGGTGTCTTTCCAGTATCTTGCAAAGGGAAATAAAGCCGATTACTCATGGGATGACGATTCTGCCTTTAGCGTGAAAAAAGGTACAAGCACTCTGCTGACAGCCTATGAGGAGAACGGTTGGAAAACCTTTAGCACGGTGTTGAACACGGGTGAAAAACTCACCTTGTCTTTCAGTGAAAGTGGCAGCAGTTACTATGTCCGGCTCAAGGATTTTGCCGCCGCCGCAGCCCACACCCTCACCCTTAAAACTCCCGACGGTGCAACGGTGGTGCTGAAGGACCGTAGCGGCGCGGAGATCACCGGCAAAAACGGCGCATACACCGTTGCCGCCGGTACCTATGCCTATACCGTCAGCAAGTTCGGCTACGAGACCAAGACGGGGAACATCACCGTTAGCGCCGATGTGAACGAGACCGTCACGCTGAGCGAACTTGCCTCCTGCACCCTGACCTTTGCCGTAACTCCGGCGGAAAACGCTAAGGTGACCGTGACCCACCCCGTGGGCGGCACCATCAAGCCCGAGGCCAACGGCGGCTACAAACTCTACCTCGGCGAGACCTATGCTTACACCGTCACCAAGGCGGACTATGTCCCCGTTCACGGCAGCATCACCGCCGCCGAGGACAAGACGCTCTCCTTCACCTTAACTTACGCGGGTGAGGGCTGGGACGGCACCGCCAAGACCGCACCCACCCAAGACAAAAACGGCGTCTATCAGATCGGCACCGCCGCGAAGCTGGCATGGTTTGCCGATGCGGTCAACAAGGGCGACACGACCATCAGCGGCAAGCTCACCGCCAACATCAACCTCAACGGCAAGACCTGGACGGCTATCGGTACCGACAGTAATAAGTTTGCCGGCACGTTGGACGGCGATAGTCACACCGTTAGTGGTTTGGCAGGAACTGGCGGATTAGTCTATTATTTGAGCGCCAATGGAACTGTCAAGAGTTTGTGTGTGGATTGCGCCATTGACGGTACAAGTAATGTCGGAGGTATTGCGGATAAGAGTGAAGGCCGGATTGAAAACTGCCTCGTCAGTGGTTACATCAAAGGCGGCGATGACGTGATCTTTGGTGTTGGTGGTATTGTTGGTCATGGTGTGGCAGGCAATGTCATTAGTGGCTGCGTGAGCACAGCGGATATTCTGTTCAAGTACTCCCGGTATGCGGTGCAAAATGGCGCGGGAGGTATCGTGGGTTATACTTACGGTACCGTAGAGAACTGCTATTTTGCGGGGAACGTCCACACTAACGCAAAGAGTGTTAGCGCTGGCGGATTTGGCGGACTTGTCGGCTGTGCGCGCAGTAATGCTGTTATGAAAGACTGCTACACTGTAGGTGCTGTCACCGGTCCGGAAAGCAGCTTCGGTGCGGTGGTAGGCAAGGTGAACTCCGGCGCCACCATCACCAACTGCGCTTATCTGGACACCGTCGCACCACAGGCCGCGGCGGATGGCACCACCAGCGGTATGACTGCCCGCACCGCGGACTATATGCGCACCCCGGAATTTGCGGCGGAGATGGGGATGCACCTTGACAGCGGCAACAGCAACGGCGGCTTCCCGGTGCTGCCCTGGCAGGGCGGCACCCCCGTGGACAATGCCGACCTCAAGGCCGCTGCCGCCGCCGCCAACGCCTTGGAACTTCGCGGCATGAGCGCCGCCGACGCCGCCAAGAAAGCCAAGGCCGACTGGTACGCCGAGACTGTGCTGGGATTCTATGACCTTACGGACTATAACGATAAGGCCGACCTCTGTGAGAAATACGGCATCGAAGAGCCCGGCGAAGCGGTCACGGACCTGCACGACTACTTCCTGAACGCCCTGCAAAAGCACTTCTATAAGGAACTGGGGCTCGATGCCGAGAATGCAGACCTTCTGAAGGCCGATGCCACCGGCGTCTATCAGCTCCGCGGCCTTACCCCGGTGAGCAGCGACCCGGAGGAGGAAGAGGAGATCGCGCAGACCTATACCGGCTTCCTGACCCTGCCCGCGAGCGTCACCGTTCCCGTGGAGGGCAGTGGAGAGAAGACCGTTTCCCTCGCATGGACGGCGGATAACGCTCTGGTGAACACCGCCACCGGCGCGCTCACCGCGCCTGCGGCGGATAAGGTCACGGTGACCCTCACCGCCACTCTCCAAAGCGGCGCTGCTACGAAGGTCAAGACCTTCACGCTGTGCCTCTGGTCCGAGAAGGCGGAAAAGGCGCAGACGCTGGAGGACATTGCCGCCGAGTTCACGCGCAAGAATACCGCCGTGCAGCCTCTGGAAGGCGTGGGGCTCTATGATGAAACCAACATCACCCAAGCCTTCCGCCGCCTGCTGGCAGAGCAGGGCTATGCGGATGTGGCGGACAACTCCGAGATCACCTATGTCAACGGCAGCGCCAAGGCCAACGGCTTTGACGGTACCAAGGTACAGTACATTGCCGACAACGGCAAAATCACCTACTTCACCGGCGACGGCACCGCCCGCCAGACCGTGCAGTACACGGGGTTGAAGTTCAACATCACCTATGCCGGGGTCACCAAGGAGATCACCCTCCGTGCCACCGTGGGGCGCAGCGCCGACGCGGTGCAGAAACTGCTGGAGAGCGCCGCCGGGTCCCTGAACTGGGAACTCATCCGCGGCGAGAACACCAACGGGGCCACCCAAAGCGAGGTGGCGGGCTGGACGCTCTACACCGTGAACGACCGCATCACCTCCAACCTCACGCTTCCCTCCAGCATTGCGGGACGCTATGATGTGAAGGTGCAGTGGGGCACCCGGAACACCGAGTGGCTCTACATCACCAACGGCACCGGCGTGGGAACCGTCAACCGCCCCCTGCAGCCCGCCGACGGCACGCCGCTGCCCGAGAAGGCCGGCAAGTTCCGGCTGATCGCCCGCGTGACCTATGACGCCTTCGATGACTACACGCTGGCGCACATCACCGGCGACAACGGCGTGGAGGTCTATGCCGATGTGTTCTTTGACGCCACCGTTGCGCCCTTCGACAGCAGCGTGACCAGCGAGATGCAAAACGCTCTGGCGGAGAAGTATCAGGGGCTCCTGCGCGACTTTGTGGACAAGACAAAGCCCGTGGACTTGACCGCCGTCAGCGACGATATGCAGATGCCCAGACCCGCTCTTCTGGAGGAAAAGGGCATCATGAGCGACAGTTATAACCAGAAGGTCACGATGGTGAGCCTCACCCCGGATGTGCTGGACTTCAACGGGTATCACGCCATGGTCTACCGCCCACTGCCCGGTGAGAAGCCGGTGGAGGCGAAGTATGTGGTGACCATCACCACCCGCAGCTCTGGCCTTCTGCTGGCGCGGCAGGAGTTCAGCTTCACCATTCAGCCTTTTACCCAGCAGGAGTTGGATGACGCTGCCGACTTTATGACGGCGGCGCGGACCGAGGACGCCTACTGGGACGGTATCAAGAACAAGAATACGGTTAAGACCAAGGTCACCTCCGACCTGTATCCCTTCGCGGAGATCTGCAAAAACGAGGACGGCACGCTGAAATACGTCCGCGGCACGGTGAATATGACCTTCGACGGCATCGAGGCCGACGATATCCCCGGCTGGCTCGATACGGAGAAGTACCGCTGCTTCCGATCCTCCCGACCCTCCGTCATCGAGAATGAGCTGCTGCGTGTACACCAGCCGGAGTACAATACGACAGTTACGCTGGACAGCGTCCTGACCTACACCAAGTACGCCCAGTATTGGGAAAAGTTCGGCATCAACGGCACCGAGGAGAGCAAGGAACGCTACAAGAACTTTGCCCAATTCTACAAGCAGCCCATCCAGATCGACCTGACGGTGCCCGGTACCACGGGGCAGAATGACCCCAACGAAAATCAGACCCTCACCGTGAAGGTCAAGGTGGACGGCTACAACAAGAACGGCCATACTTTCACGGGAATCTCCGGCTTTACCTTCACCGGCAAGGCCAACGAGGATCCCACCGCTTGGGACGCTGTGAAGGCGTGCCTTGACAGTGCCAAGTACACCTATACCGGCAGCGGCGCCTACATCAAGAGCATCACCGATGCGGCGGGCCACACCCTCAAGGAGAAGGGCGACGGTAAGTCCTCCGGCTGGATGTTCGGCCTCACCTTACAGGGCGGCACCGAGACCTTGCCCAAGACCACGCTGGACAACACCTATCTCAAGGACGGCGACACCCTGCGCCTGTTCTTTACCGACACCTATATCCCGCTGGATCCGACGGATCCCGCCGTGCCCGGTGCGGAAGTGCCCGGCTTCGATGAGGCGTATGCCGGCGCCAAGGCGTATATCCAAAGCGCGGTGAGCGCCCCGGTCGTCAGCTATCTCTTCGGCGAGTGGGCGGTACTGGGACAGGCTCGCGCCAAGGTGCCTCTGTCCGAGGCATATATCGCGGCCTATTATGAGAAGGTCGTGGCCTATGTAAAGGCGAACATCGGCTCTGACGGCATCCTCCGGGCTCCCGATGATAAAAACACCCCCGTCATCACCGACAATGAGCGTATTGCCCTGGCTCTTACCGCCATCGGCAAGGACCCCGCCAACGTGGGCGGCGAAAACCTGCTGAAGGCGCTGCAGAACAAGGATATCATGCAGGTCACCGATACCAGTAACACGGATATCAACGGCCTCGTCATGGGTCTGCTGGCGCTCAACAGCCGCAATTACACCTCCGACACCTCCTGGCTGGTGCAGGCTGTTCTTGCACAGCAGAACGAAGACGGCAGCTGGAGAGCCAGCGCCGACACAAAACCCGTCGGCGACGTGGACATGACCGCCATGGCGCTGCAGGCGCTGGCACCCTACTATAAGGACGGCGGCAATGAAACCGTGAACACGGCCGTGGAGAAAGCCCTCAACTGGCTCTCCGGCAAGTATCGAAGCGGCTACGACTCCTCCGAGAGCTGCGCGCAGGTGGTCATCGCCCTTTCCGCCCTGAATTTGGATGCCAACACGGACGCGCGCTTTACCAAGACCGTGGAGGGGAAGACCCTGAGCGTGCTGGGGAACCTCCTGCAGTACCGCGTGGCGGAGAACGGCGGCTTTAAGCATCAGTTCGCAGACAAGGCCGTCAACGAGATGGCCACGGAGCAGGCGCTTTGCGCCATGGCCGCCTATGCGCGCTTTACTGAGAAGGCCAACGCCCTCTACGATATGACCGACGCCGCCTGCGCCCATCGCTTCGGCGAGTGGCAAGTGACCGTGGCCGCCACCTGCACCAAGGACGGCGTCAGCCGCCGGATCTGCTCCATTTGCGGCGCCGTGGAGGAAAAGTCTGTTCCCGCGACGGGCCACAATTTCGGCGCGTGGACGGTGACCAAGGCGGCCACCTGCACCGAAAGCGGTATCAGCACCCGTAAGTGCAGCGTTTGCGGCACGGAGGAGACGATGATCGTCCCGTCTCTGGGGCACAGTATGACTGCCACGGCGGGCAAGGCTGCTACCTGCACCGAGGCAGGCAACAGTGCCTATTGGACCTGCTCTCGCTGCCACAAGTATTTCAGCGACGCGGCGGGAAAAACTGAGATCGCCAAGGACAGCTGGGTCATCGCGGCCCTGGGCCACGATGAGGCCACCCGTGCGGCGGTGGCGGCCACCTGCTACGCCTCCGGCCATGAGGCGGATACCTACTGCAAGCGCTGCGGCATTGTCATCACAGCTGGCGCGACCATTCCCGCCACCGGCAAGCACACCTACGTCAACGGCGTCTGCACCGTCTGCGGCGTCAAGAACCCGATGGCCAACGTCAAAGGCGATGACATCAAGGTGGACAGCAAGGACAACACGATCGTCACAGGCGGCGGCCTGACCATCAAGACCGACAAACCTGTTACGGATGAGAAGTTGGCGGACATCAAGGCAGCAGTGAGCGACGGTGCAATCACCGTGACCGTGACGGATACGCTCCAGCTCACCAACGAGCAGAAGGCCGCCGACGGCGGCAAGAGCGCCCTGACCGAGGCGGCCAAGACGGCCGGTGACGAGGTTAAGAAGGAGCTGAACAAGCTGGCCGAGAAGCTGGACGCCCTGCGCGGCGACAAATCCCGCAAGAACGCGCAGTTGGAGAAGGTCGTAGACGTGACTGTGGCGCTGGTCAAGACGGAAGGGAACGAGATCAAGACCGTGGCGCAGCTTATCGAGCTGCCCCACAGCGTCACCGTGACCATCCCCATCACCGACGAGCTGTACGCGGCCCTTCAGGGCAAGCACGTCTGCGTGGTGCGCAGCCACACGGATAGCAGCGGCAATGTGACCACTGCCGAGCTGTCCGCTACGCTGGGCGGCACCAAGGGCAATTATGTCCTGACCTTCCAGACGGACAAGGCCTCCGCGTTCGCTATCGTCTCCTATGAGACGGTGTCCTCCGGGTACTACTACGGCGGAAGCGGTACGGCCGACAGCGGCAAGACCGACTCTGCCAACACGGCGGACGACAGTCAGATGGTGCTGTGGCTGGGCAGCGCGGTCCTGGCGGCGGCAGCCGTTGTGGTGCTGACCCGGAAGAAGCGCGTTTCCAAGTAACAACAGAACAGCCGACGCAGGGGCGCGAAAGCGCCTCTGCGTATGGCGCTTTTATGAGGAATGAGAGATATGAAGAAAAACCACCGATTTTGGCTGTTGGCGCTGGCGCTGTCCCTGCTGCTGACCTGCGCCGCCTGCGGAAAAAAGACCGTATCGTACGCCCCCGGCAACATTCCCACGGCAACGCAGGAGCAGACCACGGACATCAGGAAGAACGACACAGCTGAAACGGGCACCACCAAGGCTGACGGCAAGCAGGACGCGGCAAAGACTAAGGATAAGACCGCAGACGACAAGAAGTCTGACGAGCAGAAGCCGGCTGGTGAAGCCAAAAAGACCGAGGAGGACACCAAAAAGCAGGAGGAAGCCAAGCGCCTGGAGGAGCAGAAGCGGCTGGAAGAAGAGAAGAAACAGCAGGAGCAGGCGCAGCAGCCCGCTGTGCCGGGCCCCGATCCCACGCCTGCACCTGACCCGGCGCCGGCGGCGTCCGTATCGCTGTACATCTCCTGTGCCACGGTGCTCAATAATATGGACAAGTGCTCCGACGGCGTGAAGGATATCATTCCCGCCGACGGCGTGATCCTGTCCGCCACGGTGACCATCACCGAGGGTGAGTCTGTCATGTCCGTACTGAAGCGGGCCTGCGGTGACGCGGGTATCCCGGTGAGCTCCAGCGGCAACTATGTCAGGGGTATCAACGGCCTGTTCGAAAAAAATGTGGGCAGGAGCTCCGGCTGGATGTACTGTGTGGGGGGAACCTTCCCCAGCTATGGCGCGGACAGCTATACGCTCTCCGGCGGCGAGAACATCCAGTGGCTCTACACCTGTAATATGGGTGCAGACGTGGGCAATACCTACATGGGCTGACAAAAGGGCGGCTTTTGCCGCCCTTTTTCCGCACGCAGGATTGACGTATCCCCTGGCGGCAGGGTATAATCAAAAAGTTAAGACATCATGTATGCAGGAGGTGATCCCATGGACGATACGCTGCGCACTTGCCATCCGGCGGTGAGCTTTGCCTATTTCGCCCTGGTCATCGCCTGCGCGATGCTGCTGATGCACCCGGTGTGCCTGGTTCTGTCGACGCTGGGCGGCGGGTGGTATGTTGCCCGTCTGCTGGGCGACAAGGGCCTGCGCCGCCACCTGCTGTGGCTGCTGCCCATGGCCCTCCTGGCGGCGGCCCTGAACCCGGCCTTTGTCCACCAGGGCGTCACCATTCTGGCCTACCTGCCCTCCGGCAATCCCCTGACGCTGGAGAGCCTGCTCTACGGTCTGGCCGCCGGCGCCATGCTCAGCGCCGTGGCGCTGTGGTTCGTCTGCGTCACCGATGTCATCACCTCGGACAAGGTGGTGTACCTCTTTGGCCGCGTCATCCCGGCGCTGTCCCTGCTGCTGAGCATGATCCTCCGCTTTGTACCCCGCTTTGTCCGGCGGCTCCGTGCCGTGGCGCAGGCCCAGCGGCATCTGGGCCGTGATACCCAGACCGGCGCCCCAGCCCGGCGCGTCAGAAGCGCCCTTCGTGTGTTCTCCATCGTTGTCACCTGGAGCCTGGAAAGCGGCCTCATCACCGCCGATAGTATGCGCTGCCGGGGCTATGGCCTGCCGGGGAGGACATCCTTCTCCCTCTACCGCTTTGACCGGCGTGACGGTGCCGTCGCCCTCTGGCTGGCCTTCTGCGGCCTGTATCTGTTGGGCGGCGGTCTGGCCGGCGGCTTGCGCTTTCAGTATTACCCCATGCTGCTCAGCGGCCCCGTCACACCGCTGACGGTCAGTTTTTTCGCCGTTTACGGCCTGCTCTGCTTTACGCCGGTGCTGCTGGACGCCCTGTCCCGGCGCCGCTATCTCGTCCGGAAAGGAGGGACGCCCCATGCCTGAACTGCTGCGTTTGGAGCATTTTGGCTTCACCTATCCACAGCAGCCCTGCCCCGCGCTGGCGGATGTGTCCCTCACGGTCCGTCAGGGCGAGTTCTGGGTCCTTTGCGGAGCCTCCGGCTGCGGCAAGACCACGCTTCTCCGCCAGCTGAAGCCCGCCCTGCGCCCCCACGGTGCGGCCGAGGGCCGTATCCTCTTCGACGGTCAGCCGCTGGATGACCTGCCGCCCCATCGGCAGGCCGCTGATATCGGCTTCGTCCTCCAGTCTCCGGAGGAGCAGACCGTCACCGACAAGGTCTGGCATGAGCTGGCCTTCGGACTGGAGAGCCTTGGCTGCGACACGCCCTCCATCCGTCGCCGCGTGGCGGAGATGGCCTCCTTCTTCGGCATCCAGGACTGGTTCCATAGGAAAGTGGACGAGCTCTCCGGCGGCCAGAAGCAGCTGCTGGCCCTGGCCTCGGTCATGGTGCTCCAACCCCGACTGCTGATACTGGACGAGCCCACCAGCCAGCTGGACCCTATTGCCGCCGCCGACTTTTTGCAGACTGTGGGCCGCCTGAACCGCGAACTGGGCATCACCGTCCTCCTGACGGAGCACCGTCTCGAGGAGGCGTTGCCCCTGGCCACCCACGCCGCCGTGCTGGACGGCGGCCATCTCCTCTGTGCCGGCGCGCCGGAGACGGTGTGCCGTTCCCTGCGGGGCCGCGGCCACGATATGTTCCTGGCCATGCCCGCCGCCGTCCGTATCTGGGCTGGGGTGGACAGCGACGCGCCCTGCCCCATCACCGTCCGCGAGGGCCGCGATTTCCTGTCCGGCTGGTGCGATGAACACCCCCTGTGCCCGCTGCCGCCGGAGCCGGTGCATCCCGCCGGGGATACCGCCCTTGCCGGCGCGGGTCTCTGGTTCCGCTATGAGCCGGACCAGCCGGACGTGGTCCGCGGTCTGGACCTTCAGGCCCGCCGGGGTGAGCTGCTGGCCCTGCTGGGCGGCAACGGCGCGGGCAAGTCCACCACCCTGGGCCTCCTGTCCGGTGCGCTGACGCCCCAGCGGGGCACCGTGACCCACATGGGCCGCATCGGCGTTCTGCCCCAGGACCCGCAGGCTCTGTTCGTGAAAAACACGGTCCGTCAGGACCTGTACGAATCCTTTGACGGCACGGACCTCCCCAAAGACCAACGTGACCGCCGGGTGGAGCAGGTGACGGCCCTTTGCCGCCTGACCGAACTGCTGGACCGCCATCCCTATGACCTCTCCGGCGGCGAGCAGCAGCGGGCCGCCCTGGGTAAGGTGCTGCTGCACCAGCCGGATATCCTGCTGCTGGACGAGCCTACCAAGGGCCTGGACGCCGCCTTCAAGCAGTCCTTTGCCGCTATTCTTTCCGCGCTGACCGCCGCCGGCACGACAGTGGTGATGGTCAGCCACGACGTGGCCTTCTGTGCCCGGTATGCCCACCGCTGCGCCCTGTTTTTCGACGGCAGCATCGTCGCGGAGGGCACACCCCGTGACTTCTTCTCCGGCAACAGCTTCTATACCACCTCCGCCAACCGTATGGCCCGGGACTTCTGCCCCTGTGCCGTCACGCCGGAGGATGTGATCGCGGTCATCGGCGGGACCGTCCCGCCCCAGCCGGAGGTGCCTGCCGCCTGGCAGCCTCTGCCTCCGGTGGCGGAGGAGTCCACCGCCTGGAAGCCGAAAAAGCTCCCCTGGTGGCGCAGGACCATCGCCGCCGTATGCGGTGCGGGTGCGCTGGCGATCTTCTGGCTGGCGGCCAAGCACACCGACCTCACCGCCCTGGTGGGCGGCGGCACGCTCTCCCAGGCCGGCTGGCAGGCCCTGGGTCTTTACGGCCTGTTCATCGCCCTGCTCTTCGGCTGCATCGCCGCCATCGGCCGGCGCTCCAAGCCCCTGACGCTGCTCCAGACCCCGGTGCAGAAGCGAAAGCTCTCCCACCGTACCCGTCTGGCGGCGGCACTGATCCTGCTGTGTATCCCCGCCACGCTGTATCTGGGCTTTTTCTACCTGGGCAACACCGCCTACTACCCCATCGCCTTCGCCGTGCTGCTGGAATGCATGGTGCCCTTCTTCCTGGTGTTCGAGGGACGGAAGCCGCAGGCCCGTGAGCTGGTGCTGGTGGCCTCCCTCTGCGCCCTGGGCGTGGCGGGCCGCGCCGCCTTCTTCATGCTGCCTCAGTTCAAGCCCGTCCTGGCCCTGACCATCATCTCCGGCGTGGCCCTGGGCGGCGAGACCGGCTTCCTGGTGGGCGCCATGACCATGCTGGCCAGCAATGTCCTGTTCTCTCAGGGCCCCTGGACGCCCTTCCAGATGTTCGCCATGGGCATCATCGGCTTCCTGGCGGGGGTGTTGTTCCGCCGGGGCTGGCTGCGCCGCAGCCGCGCCGCCCTGTGCGTCTTCGGGGCCATCTCCGCCGTGCTCATCTACGGCGGCATCATGAACCCCGTCTCCGCCCTGCTTTATGCCCGCACGCTGGAGTGGAAGGTCATCGCCGCCTACTATGTCACCGGCTTTCCCATGGACTGCGTCCACGCCGCAGCCACGGTGTTCTTCCTGCTGGTGCTGGCGGAGCCCATGCTGGAGAAGCTGGACCGCATCAAGATCAAATACGGCCTAGTGGAATAAGCAGGCGCCCACCCTGTCGGGGTGGGCGCGTCTGCGCGGTGCAACTTCAGGTTTCCCACCTTTTTTTTCGCCGCAACCCAAGGCTGATAGACAATCTGCCCGATCTGCTGTATAATAGATCCAAACACACAGAAGGGAGGACCGCCTATGGCTTCTATCCGCTGCAAGGCCTGCGGCAAGACCTATGATTCCCGTGAGGGCTTCTGCCCCAAGTGCGGCGCCTATAACCGCCCGCCCCGCCGGGAGTGGGTGGACGCCGGCGGCGACGTCCACTACGCCGAACAGGAGAAGGTCTGCTACGAGCAGAAGGAGTGCCACGAAGAGAAGGTTTGCTATGAAAACCAGACCCGCCGCCCCCGGCCCCATATCCAGTGGCACGTGCCCAAGAAGAACACCGCCTCCGGCGCCATAGGGGCCGTGATCGCCGTGTCCATTGTCATCGTGCTCATCAACACGCTGCGCGGCGTGTCCGGTGACATCTTTGACCGCAATGAGCCGATGCCCGACTACGGCTGTGAGCAGGTAGCACCCGCCGAGGAGATCGAAGCCACGGTGCGGGAGTATGCGGAGATGGGCGAATGCTTCACCTTGGAGGGCGGTGCCTTCGTGGTGGCCTATACCGAGCTGGACCACGAGAACCTGTCCCTGCTGGCCTATGTGGTGGAGGAGGGGGACTACCAGACCTTCCCCGACCTTATCTGGGTGGACGATGACGGCTTTGAAAACTGGTGCTATCCCGAGGATGTTGTCGTTTCAGACACCGACGACAATGTGTTCATATGCACGTATGACCTGTCGCCGATGGAGGAGCTTACGGAGGAGACTTACCTGCTCTTCTCCGGCATGGATAAAGAGGTCGTCGTTCCCGTTGACCTTGCACAATGGTGATACAAAAGCCTCCCCTGTGGGGGAGGCTATTTGCTCTATATAGACAGGCCCTCCGGCGAAGCCGGGGGGCCTGTTTCTCAGAACTTATCCTTATTGAATATCCGCAGGATCTCGTCGAAGGACTTGTCCATCTCGTCCTGACCCTGCTCGCCCTTCACCTCGTCCAGGGGCTGGGGCGCGCCGCTGTTCTCCGTCTGTGCGGGCTGGGTCACAGCAGCGGCATTGGCGGCCTGCTGCGCCTCGTCAAAGCCCGTGGCGATGACGGTCACGCGGATCTCATCGTCCAGCGTCTCGTCGAAGGCGGCGCCGAAGATAGTCAGCGCGTCGGGATGCACCGCCTGCTGCACCAGCGTGGCGGCCTGCTCCACCTCCTCCAGACCGATGTCCATGGAGCCGGTGACGTTGATCAGCACGCCCCGTGCACCGTTGATAGAGGTCTCCAGCAGGGGGGAGGAAATGGCCATCTTGGCGGCCTCCTCGGCCTTGCCCTTGCCGGCCGCGCGGCCCACGCCCATGTGGGCCAGACCTGCGTCCTTCATAATGGCGGTCACGTCCGCGAAGTCCAGGTTGATGAACCCGGTGTCGCGGATCAGGTCGGAGATGGACTGCACCGCCTGGCGCAGCACGTCGTCCGCGATCTCAAAGGCGTTGGCAAAGGTGATCTTCTGGTCGGTGGCGTATTTCAGACGCTCGTTGGGAATGATGACCAGCGAGTCCACCTTGCTCCGCAGCTCTTCGATGCCCTGTTCCGCCTGGGTCATGCGGCGGCGTCCCTCGAAGCCGAAGGGCTTGGTCACCACGCCCACGGTCAGAATGCCCGCCTCCCGGGCGATCTCAGCCACCACGGGTGCCGCGCCGGTGCCGGTGCCGCCGCCCATGCCGGCGGTGATGAACACCATGTCGGTGTTTTCCAGCGCCTTGGCCATCTGGTTGCGGCTCTCCTCCGCGGCCTTGCGGCCCACATCCGGGTTGGAACCCGCACCCTTACCGCCGGTCAGCTTCTCGCCGATCTGAATTTTATAGGTAGCGCTGGAGGCATTCAGCGCCTGCTTATCTGTGTTGACTGCGACAAAATCAACGCCCTGCGCGCCACTGCGTACCATGCGGTTGACCACGTTGTTTCCGCCGCCGCCTACGCCCACGACCTTGATGCTGACAACGTTCTCCGGGCCGGTTTCCAATCCAAAAGCCATGTCTGCTCCTCCTGCCATAATTTGTATGAAAATGACGGATTATCTCCTGGTAAATGCTATATCTTGTATTGTATTACGAATTGGCGCAAGCGTCAAGTGTAAGCACTTAATTTACCGAAAAAGTTTTGTGCCGGGAGCATGAAGCACCTACGCCGCGTCCCCGATGCGGTGCGGTACGCGCGGCATCACTCCGGAATGAACCGTGCCTTCCCCTCCTGCATCATATTGATAACGCCCTTTTCGTTGACCTCCAGCTTCTCCACCACGGCCATCAGATAGTCCAGCTTGTAGCCGTAGTCCGCCTCCCGGGGCAGCTGCACGTCGAACCGTTCCAGATACCGCAGCGTCAGCTGTGCCGGGTCGCTCATATCCAGCAGCGATACGTCCGCCGTCATGCCGCGCTGGTCCAGCGCCTGCATGAGCGTCAGCAGCTGCTCCAGCGCCAGCTCCTGTCCCTCCGCCGCCTTTGCCGGCTGACCCACCGCCGGGTCTGTCAGCGTCAGGCCCTTTACCTGCATCCGCTGCTTCGCGGCAGCGGGCGTTACCTCGTCCACGATGTTCCCCGTGTCGCACAGCAGGTACGCTTTCCCGTCCTGCACGATGGCCGCCGGGTCCGCGCACTCCGTCACGATGATAGAAAGCCCGTCCGGCAGCGACCGCCGGAACTGCACCGTCTCGATATACGGCAGCGCCTTGCGGATGCGCTCCGCCGCGCTGTACTTGTTCATCAGGAACATATTGTCCCCCTCGCTGACGCCCGCCGCGTCGATGATCTCCTGCCGGGTATAGCGGTCATTGCCGCTGACCTCGATGCTGCGTATACGGAAAAACAGCGTCAGAGCCAGAGAGATGGCGGTGCAGATCAGCACAAAAGCCAGCAGCTTGTAGAGGAAGCTCAGGCTTCCTCTCCGCCGCTTATGGTTGTACCGTCTGCGCCTTGCCATCGTCCGTGCTCCTCCGCTGTTTCTGCTGTCTCGTCTATTGCTCTGTGATCCGGGCGCCCAGCGCCCGCAGGTCCCCGGCCAGGTCCGCGTAGCCCCGCTGGATGTGGCCGATGCCCTGCACCGTGGTCACGCCCTCGGCGGCCAGCCCGGCCACCGCCAGCGCCGCCCCACCCCGCAGGTCGGTGGCCACGACCTCCGTGCCGCGCAGCCGTTCCGTGCCGCACACCACTGCCACCCGTCCCTCGGTCCGGATGTCCGCGCCCATGCGCGCCAGCTCCGGCACGTGCCGGTACCGGCTCTGAAAGATATTCTCCACAAACACCGTGGTGCCCTGTGCCCGCAGCAGCGCCGCCATCAGTATGGCCTGACAGTCGGTGGGGAACCCCGGATACGGCGCCGTCCGCACCGGCGGCACGGCCCGCAGCGGCCCTGTCCGCACCAACTGTATGTACCCCTCGCCGCAGCGGACGCCGCAGCCCGCCTGGTCCAGTACCGTGGTCACCGCAGCCAGGTGCCGGTGCTCCGTGTTCCGCAGCGTGACCTCTCCGCCGGCGGCTGCCGCCGCGCACAGATAGGTGGCCGCCACGATCCGGTCCGGTATCACCCGGTGCACGCACCCGTGCAGCGGGCGCTTCGGCGACACCGTGATGACCGAGCCGCCCGCGCCCCGCACATCCGCGCCCATGGCGCACAAAAAGTCCTGTAAGTCCGCGATCTCCGGTTCCCGTGCCGCATTGCAGATCACCGTCTCGCCCTCCGCGCCGCAGGCCGCCAGCATGGCGTTCTCCGTGGCGCCCACGCTGGGCGTGGCCAGCACGATCTGGCAGCCGGTCAGCCTCCGTGCCCGACACCGCAGGGTCCCGCCCGCGTCGTCGATATCCGCCCCCAGCGCCCGCAGGGCCGCCAGGTGCAGGTCGATGGGCCGCGGCCCCAGCTCGCACCCGCCGGGATAGCTCAACTCCGCCCAGCCGCACCGCGCCAGTATCGCCCCCAGAAAGATCACGGACGACCGCATCCGCCGCATCAGCGTCTGGGGTATGTCGCACCGCGTCAGTGTGGTGCTGTCCACCAGCAGGTCGTCTCCGTCCCACTGCACGGCGCAGCCTAAGTACCGCAGGATATCTGCCGCCGAGTCCACATCGCTCAGGTGCGGACAGCCCTCAATGCGGCATACGTCTCCGCTGAGCAGCGTGGCGGCCAGAATGGGCAGTACGCTGTTTTTCGCGCCCTGCACCGCCACCTCGCCCCGCAGCGGCGTGCCGCCCTCTATGGTGATATACCTCATGTGCCCTCCCTTTCCCGTCCATCCAACAGCTATGCCATTGTATGAACGGACAGGGGAGAGGGGTGACTCCCTTACTTCCGCACCAGCGCCATGACCGTGTCGTAGATACGCGCCGTGGCGTCGGGGATACCCAGCTCCTTCATGGCCCGGGCCATGGAGGTACGCTTTTCGTTATCGGAGAGGATGGCCTCCACGGCCTTGTACAGCCCGCCGCCGGTGCTCTCCGGCTCGGTGATGACCACCGCGCCGCCGTGCTTTTCCAGCAGCCGCGCGTTCTTCTCCTGATGGTTGTTGGTGACGTAGGGTGATGGCACCATCACCGTGGGCTTGCCCAGCGCCGTCAGCTCACTGATGGTGGAGGCCCCAGCGCGGCACAGCACCACGTCCGCCGCCGCCATCACCACATCCATGTCATAGATATACTGCCGCACGTCCAGCCGGTCGGACTTGGGCAGTCCCAGCTCCCGCAGCTTCTGCTCCATGGCCTCCCAGCCGCCCTTACCCACCGCGTGGATGTGGCGGAAGGGATAGCCCTCTGCGTCCTCCCGGCGGAAGAAGTCCACCATGCACTCGTTCATGTGGCTGGCGCCCAGGCTTCCCCAAAAGGATACCACAAGGGGTGCCTCGTCGTCAAAGCCCAGCTTTTTCCGGGCCTCCTCCCGGCTCAGCCGGAAGAAATCCCCCCGCACCGGCGTGCCGGTGACGGCGATGCGCTCCGGGTGCTTGTAATGCTGGCGGCAGTCCTCAAAGCCCACCATGATGACGTCGGCGTAGCTTTCCAGCATCTTCGTGGTCAGCCCCGGCACCATGTTGCTCTCATGCACCGCCGTGGGGAGGTGTGCCCTGGCCGCCGCCTTCACCATGGGATAGCTGGCATAGCCGCCGGTGCCCACCACCAGGTCGGGCCTGAAATCCCGCAGGATGGCCCGTGCCTGCCGTCCGGAGGACGCCAGCACCCGCACCGTGTGCAGGTTGTGCCGTATACCCTCGATGCTGAATTTCCGCTGAAAGCTGCTGACCTCCACCGCGGCGTAGTCGTACCCCGCCTTGGCCACCAGCTCGCGCTCCATGCCCGTGGGCGTGCCCACGAACAGCACGGCCGTCTCCGGATCTTTCTCCTTCATATACCCCGCCAACGCAAGGGCAGGGTTTACGTGTCCCGCGGTGCCGCCGCAGGTAAATATCACTCTCATTCTGCTGCTCCCTGGAACCGCCGCGGCGGTCCGACCTCTATATTTTGATACGAATAGTAGTTTTCCTGCAATAAAATACGGAATGTTGTCAAATCCTGCGCTTTTATCCCGCCCGTGCCGCCGGTATCTGTCGCGATACGCTCAGCACGATGCCCATCTCCACCAGCTGCAAACACAGCGCCGTGCCGCCGTAGCTGAAGAAGGGGAGGGAGATGCCCGTGGTGGGCACGAAGCCCGACACCACGGCGATGTTCAGAAATGTCTGCAAGGCCAGATGGGTCATCACGCCCACCACCAGCAGCGCGCCGAAGCGGTCCCGGGCGTGGAGCGCGATCCAGAAGCCCCGCAGGATCAGCATGGAGAAGATCAGCATAATAACGCACGCGCCGATCAGCCCCAGCTCCTCGCAGATCACGGAAAAGATGAAGTCGTTGTACTGCTCCGGCAGGTACAGGAACTTCTGTCGTCCCCGGCCCAGGCCCACGCCCAGCAGGCCGCCGGAGCCGATGGTGATCAGGCTCTGCGCCAGCTGGTAGCCGTCGCCATAGTAGTCCTCCCAAGGGTTATGCCACATCTCGATGCGCGCCGCGCCGTACTTGATGACGCCAGCCTCCGCCAGCTTGATGAACAGAAAGCCCAGCGCGCTGACGCCGCCGACGCCCACCGCCACCAGCCAGCCCTGTATGCCGCCCACGATCATCAGCACCGCGCCGGTGGCGAAGATCAGAACGGTGCCCGACAGGTGGGGCTCCAGCATCATCAGCACGCCGATGACCGCCAGCAGCGCCACATAGGGCAGTATGCCCTGCCGCCACGTCAGCATCTTCTCCCGCTTTTTGGAGATGGTGTCGGAGAAGTACACGATGACCGCTAACTTGGCGATCTCAGACGGCTGGAACTGGAACACGCCCTTGATGCCCAGCCATCGGGTGGCGTTGTTGGAGGTGATGGCCAGCGGGTTGTGGGGGATGATGACCAGTATCAGCAGAAACAGCGCAAGCCCCACCAGCAGCCGTCCCGCGCCGCGCCAGCGCTGATAGTTGATCTTGCTGACGATGAACATGGCCACAAGACCCAGCGCCGCGAAGGCGGCCTGCCGCTTGAAGTAGTAGGTGCCGTCCCCGGTGTCGTAATAGGCCCGGGGAAAGCTGGCGGAAAACAGCATGATCAGGCCGATGACCGTCAGCAGCAGCGTCAGGATCAGGAAGGGGAGATCCATCTGCCCGCGGGCGGCTTCCTTATGCCGGCGCTCCACCTGCCGCATCCGTTCCTGCTGGGCCTTCCGGGCGCGCTGTTCCTCCCGTGTCATAGTCTCCCTCCTTCCCTGTGAAAATAGTGCGAAGCCTTAGAAGCTGAAGCGCTGGCACACGGCCAGATAGGCGATGACGCAGCCTATGACACTGACGGCGGTGAACACCGCCACCACCTTGGTCTCCTTCCAGCCGCACATCTCGAAGTGATGGTGCAGCGGCGCCATCTTGAAGATGCGCTTGCCGTGGGTCAGTTTGAAATAGCCCACCTGGATAATGTCGCTCAGTGTCTCGCAGATATACACGATGCCCACCAGGATCAGCACCAGCGGCATATCATAGGCGAAGGCCAGCGCCGCCACGGCGCCGCCCAGAAACAGCGACCCCGTATCGCCCATGAACACCTTGGCCGGATAGTGGTTGTACAGCAGGAACCCCAGCAGACCGCCCACCAGTGCGCCGGAGAACAGCCCCAGCTGCTCGAAGCCGGGCCAGATCACCGCCATCACCAGGAAGAACAGACCCACCGGCACGGTCACACTGCTGCTCAGTCCATCCAGACCGTCCGTGATATTCACGGCGTTGACGGTGCCCACGATCACAAAGGCCGCGAACACCAGATACACGATCCACGGCAGCACGATGTGGGTGTTCCAGAAGGGAATATACAGGTTGGGGCTCAGCATCCCCTCGTACCGCATCAGGCACAGGAACGCCACCGCCGCCGCCAGCTGCAAAATAAACTTCTGCGGCGCGGTCAGGCCGGTGTTCTGGTGGTGCTTCACCTTCTGATAGTCGTCGATATATCCGATAGCGCCGAATACCAGCGCGAACAGGTACACATACAGGTGTACGAAGCTGCCGGCCATCATCCGCTGCCAGCCCAACACGACGATGGTGAGGCCGATGCCGATGATGAACATCAGCCCGCCCATGGTGGGGGTGCCCTGCTTCGTCATATGCCAGGAGGGCCCGATCTCCTTGATGGACTGTCCCGCCTTCAGCTTTACCAGCGCCGGTATCAGCAGCTTGCCTGCGATGGCGGTGACGATAAAGCATACCGCGACAGGCAGCACGATCTCCATAATTCCCATACTATCTTGCTCCTTCCCTCCGCGCCGCGCGGAGGTCTTTTCTTTATTTCTGCGTTTCCTTCAGGTGCTCGGCCACGATGACCCGTTCATCCATGGGATAGTGCTTGTGGTCGATCTCCTGGTAATCCTCGTGGCCCTTGCCGGCCAGTACGATCACGTCGCCCGGCTGGGCGTGGTCCATGGCGTAGTGAATGGCGGCCACCCGGTCGGGGATCACCGTATAGGGTGTGTCATAGCCCTTCAGTCCCACCAGGATGTCGTCGATAATGGCCTCCGGCTTCTCCGTCCGGGGGTTGTCGCTGGTGACGATGACAAAGTCTGCCAGCCTTGCGCCGATCTCACCCATCACGGGCCGCTTCGTCTTATCCCGGTCGCCGCCGCAGCCGAACAGCGCCACCACCCGCCCCTTGGCGAAGGACTTGGCGGATTGCAGCACCTTTTCCAGCGCGTCCGGCTTGTGGGCATAGTCGTTCAGCACGGTGTAGCCCGTTCCCGGCGTAGGGATGATCTCCATCCGGCCCTTCACGCCGTGGTTCTTCGCCAGTGCGTCGGCACACTCCGCCAGCGGCACGCCCAGGTTCCAGCAGCAGGCCATGGCGTCCAGCGTGTTGTACACGGTGAACAGCGCCGGTATGCCCACGTGGACGTGGCACCATTCCGTGTCCGCCTCCGCGTCAAAATCCACACTGCCGGGCTCCAGCGCCACGTTCTTCGCCATCAGGTCCGCCTGACCGTTCACGGAGTAGGAAAAACGCCGTGGGCAGGTGGCATCGGCCATCAGCCGTTCCGCCCACGGGTCGTCGGCGTTGTAGATGCCCACGTCGCACTGCCGCATCAGCAGCGCCTTGGCGTCGCAATAGGCCTCCATGGTCTTGTGGAAGTCCAGATGGTCCCGGCTCAGGTTGGTGTAAATGCCCACCGCGAAGGGTATGCCGTACACCCGGTCCAGCATCAGTGCGTGGGAGGACACCTCCATCACCACATGGGTGCAGCCCGCGTCGGCCATCTCCCGCAGCAGCTTCTGCAGCTCGAAGGACTCCGGCGTGGTGCGCTCGGTGTGCAGCACCCGGTCGCCGATCATATTCTGTATCGTGCCGATCAGGCCCACCTTGGCCCCGGCCTTCTGTTCCAGAATGCTCTTGATGAGGTAGGTGCTGGTGGTCTTGCCGCTGGTACCGGTGATGCCGATCATGGTCATCTCCCGTGCGGGGTGATCGAAGCGATTGCCGCCCACCACCGCCAGCGCCCGGCGGCTGTCCGCCACCCGGACGAAGGGCGCGCCGTCCTCCGGCGCGCGCTCGCACAGCACGCAGGCAGCGCCCTTCTCCCGTGCCATGGGAATATATTTATGTCCGTCCGTCTCCGCGCCGGTGACGGCGATGAACAGATCGCCCGATTCCACCAGCCGCGAGTCGTACCGTACCTCCCGGATGTCGCTATCCAGCTCGGCGTTTGTTTCCAGAATATCCAGCCCGTTCAACAGCTCACGCAGTTTCATCATCAACTCTCCTTTGCGTCTGTGCATAATGGTATACGCACTATTCTACCACATTTCGTCCGCGGACAAAAGGGAACCGTGTGCTCTGTTGGGCGCAAAACGTGTGGCGTCAGTCCGTCACGGACGTGTCGCCCAGCTGCACGGTGATGACCGTGCCGGCCTCCACCTCCGTACCCTCGTCGATGGACTGGCTCAGTACCCGGACGGAGCTGGACTCGCTGCCCGTGGTGCCGGAGAACCGTATCAGCAGCCCTGCCGCCGTGGCGGTGGTGTTGGCCTCTGAGGGCGTCTTGCCGATGAGATGCGGCACCACGCACTTGTCCGTGGACTTCTCCTCGCCGACGTACAGAATAACGCTGGACTTGCCGGGGATGATGGCGCCGCCGGCCGGCGTCTGGTCGGTGATGGTCTCGCCGTCGCCCACGATCTTATAGCTCAGCGCGCGGTCCTTCAGCTTTGTCTTGGCCTCCTCAACGCTCATGCCGATGACGTTGGGCACCGTGGTGTCCATGCCAAGCAGCTCCTCGGCGGAGTAGCTGGGCTCCACGCCCAGATAGGGCAGGATCTCCGCCATGACGGTGCTGGCGGTGGGTGCCACCATGTTGCCGCCGGAGACGTAGGTCCCCGTGGCGCGGCTGGGGGTATCCATGGTGATGAGCATAATGACCTGCGGGTCGTCCGCCGGCGCGAAGCACAGGAACGACACCACCACGTCGCCGGTCTGGCCCTTATCGGCCGTGCCGGTCTTGCCGCCGATGCGGTAGCCCGCCACCTGGCCGTTCTTGCCGGTGCCGCTGGCCACCACGTATTCCAGGCACTCCCGCACCGTGGCGGAGGTCTGCTCGCTGATGACCTGCCGCACCGGCGTGTCGTCGTGTCGGTAGGTCACGTTCCCGTCGCTGTCGGCGATGCGCTCCACCAGATACGGCGTGTGCAGATACCCGCCGTTGACGCAGGCCGCCTGCGCCGCGATCAGCGCCAGGGGCGTCACGGTGAAGTTCTGGCCGAAGGCGTAGCAGGCCAGGTCCAGCTGGGTAAAGCTGCTGTCCGCGGCGAACACGCCCACGGCCTCGCCGCCCAGGTCGATGCCCGTGGTGTTCATCAGTCCGAAGGAACGCATATACTCGTAGAACTTCTCGCTGCCGATCCGCAGCCCGTAGTTGATGAACGCCGGGTTGCAGGAATTCCCCACCGACTGCACCAGCGTTTGCAGGCCGTGGCCGTTCTTGTTGGAGCAGTGGATGGTGTAGCCGGAGATATTCACGCTGCCGCCGCAGTTGACGGTGGTGGTCTTATCCACCACGCCCTCCTCCAGCGCCGCAGACAGCGTCAGGATCTTAAACGTGGAGCCCGGCTCGTAGGTGTCGTTCAGCGCCTTGTTGCGCCATTGCAGCAGCTGCATATCGGCCACGGTGCTCTCCCCGCGCTCGATACGCTCCTGCAGCGTCTGGTCGCTGACGGTCAGAAAGTCGTTCAGATCGTAGTTGGGATACGACGCCATGGCCAGTATGCCGCCGGTCTTGGCGTCCATCACGATGCCGCTGGCGCCGTTGGCGGCGGAGAACTTATCCACCATGCTCTCGATGCCCTTTTCCAGATAGTACTGGATGGTGGTGTCCAGCGTCAGCGTCAGGTCGCTGCCGTTCTTGGCGGCGAAATACTGCTCATAGGTATACAGCATATCGTTCTCCGCCTGATCCTTGGAGGAGATGACCAGTCCGCTCTGCCCCTCCAGTTCCTTCTCGTAATAGGACTCCAGCCCATACAGCCCCGTGTTCTCGTCGCCCACGAAGCCGATGACCTGCGCCGCCAGCGAGCCGTAGGGATAGTACCGCTTCGTGTCCGCCACCAGGTGTACACCCGCGATCTTGTTCTCGTCCACATACGAGCGCACCTTGGCCGCCGTGTCCTCGTCCGCCCGCAGTTGTATGACCTCATACTGGGACTTCACGTTGTCCATCCGTTTCCGGATGGCCGAGGCGTCCTTGCCCAGGATCTCCGCCAGCCCTGCCGCCAGCGACTCCTTCGTCCAGCTGACGGGATCTTCCGTGTCGTTCACCGCGTTGTCGATCTCCAGCGGGGAGAGAATGATGGTCTCCGCGCTGGAGGAGATCGCCAGAATGTTGCCGCCGGCGTCATAGATGGTGCCCCGGTTAGCCGTCACCACCGTTCGCCGTGTCTGCTGGTTCACAGCCTTACCCTGCAATTCCTCATGCCGGGTGATCTGCAGGTCGAACAGCCGGAAAAACAGCAGCACGAACATCACGACGCCCATCAGGATCATCAGTACAAAGGATCGGGTCTGAATGATCCGGTTGGCCCGCCGTACGTTCTCGTTTTTTCGGTTGGAATTTTGGTTTTCTGCCACGATAGTGCCTCCTGTTTTGCCGTCGGACCCTGCTCCGGCGCCGCCGCGCCCTGCTGTTATAGACCAAGCAAGGAGCAAGAAGTCGCCTTCTTACTCCTCGCGCTTATACTATACTTTCCCTCAGCGGAAATATTCCAGTACATACGCCCACAGCGACTCTGCCTTTTCGGTAAAGCCGTTCAGCGCCGCCGCGCCGCCCGCGGCGTATACCTCCACGCTGTCCGCACCGGACAGGTCGATGTACTGTATCTGGCCGCTGCTGGGCTTGGACATACCCGCCGCCTCCGCCGCCGCCTTCACGGTGGCCAGGTCGAAGGTGCGCTCATACGCCGTCAGCAGCGCCACGTGCTCCTCCTCCAGGGCGGAGATCTCCCGCTTGATGGAGGACACATTATCGGAAATGCCGGTCAGCTTCACATAGCACAGCATCAGCGCGATGACCATGCCCACCACCAGCACCGTTCCCAGCAGCAGAACAGGGGAGGGCCGCACCGCGGCCCGTGCCGCGGTCTGCCGCCGCTGTACCGGCTGTACCTCCGGCTGCGCCGGCCGTACCTTCTTCTGGGGGAGCTTTCCGGCCTCGTCCAGCTGCTTTTCCCGCGCCAGCGCGTCCAGATCATATGCCAGGCTGCCGTAGGTGGCGCCGTGATGATAGTTGGCCATGTAAAACTCCCTCCTTCCTCCGTCGGCTCTTTTCCGCCGATACTTTGTTGCAGCCGCTTGCCATACACAAAGTATGGCTGCACGTCTGCGCCGCGTCTCGGCGAAAAATAACTCGCCGGATGTGGTTCTTTTCCACCGATACTTTGTTGCAGCCGCTTGCCATACACAAAGTATGGCTGCACGTCTGCGCCGCGTCTCGGCGAAAAATAACTCGCCGGATGTGGTTCTTTTCCGCCGATGCTTTGCTGCTATACCTTCTCCGCCACCCGCAGCTTGGCGCTGCGTGCGCGGGGGTTGTGTGCCAGTTCCTCTTCGCCGGATACGATGGGCTTCCGGCTCACCAGCTTCAGCTTCGGCTTCCTGCCGCATACGCACACCGGGAACTCCGGCGGGCAGATGCAGCCGGTGGCCAGCTCCTGCAAGGTCTTCTTGATGATCCGGTCCTCCAGCGAGTGGAAGGAGATCACCGCCAGCCGCCCGCCTGTGTTCAGATGCGCCGCGGCCGCCTCCAGCATGGGCGGCAGGGCGTCCAGTTCGCCGTTGACGGCGATGCGTATGGCCTGAAAGCTCCGCTTGGCCGGGTGCTGCTTCTCCCGCAGCGCCTGCGGCGGCATAGCGGACTTGATGATGTCCACCAACTCCAGCGTCGTCTCGATAGGCTGCTGCTCCCGGTGCTGTACGATCCGCTTGGCGATGGCCGGCGCGTAGCGCTCCTCGCCGTACTCAAACAGGATGCGCCGCAGCTCCTCATAACTCCAGCTGTTCACCACCTCCCGGGCGGTGAGATACGCCGTCCGGTCCATCCGCATATCCAGCGGCGCGTCGTGCATATAGCTGAAGCCCCGTTCCGCGTCGTCCAGCTGTGGGGAGGAAACGCCCAGGTCGAACAGCATACCGTCCGCCCCGTCTATGTGCAAGTCGGCGAGAATATCGCCGATGCGGTCAAAATTGCTGTGGACCAGCGTCACCCGGTCCCTGTAGTCCGCCAGACGCTCCTGCGCGGCGGCAATAGCCGTCTCATCCCGGTCAATGCCGATGAGCCGTCCGGTGGTCAGCCGTTTTACGATCTCCAGCGAGTGACCCGCCCGGCCCAGCGTGCCGTCCACATAGATGCCGTCGGGCTTGATGGCCAGCGCGTCCAGGCACTCGTGCAGCAGCACCGGCACATGGCCGTAGTCCTTCTCCTGCGTCACGGTGCTCACAGACCCATCTCCGCCATGGCGCTCTCCAGCTCGCCGGAGGCGAAGGCGTCGTTCTCCACGGCGGCCCAGCGTTCAGCGTCCCAGATCTCCGCCCGGTCAAAGCTGCCGATGACCACGACCTCCCTGGTCAGCCCCGCATACTCCCGCAGCTTGGCGGGGATGAGGATGCGTCCCTGGCCGTCCGGCTCGCAGTCCGCCGCGTAGGCGAACAGCGCCCGCAGCTTTTTTACCTCGTTGTAGGACAGCGCCTTCAGCTTGTCCATAAACGCCGCCCAGCTCTCGTCGGAGTACACCGACAGGCAGCGGTCCTGTCCCACAGTGATGTGGAACGTCTGGCCCAGCTCCTTCCGCAGCGCGGCGGGAATAAAGAGGCGCCCCTTGGCGTCGATCGTGTGTGCATACTGACCGGTCATGGGTCCGCCTCCTTCCGAAAAAAATAGCCCCCGGTGGAAAACCGTGGGAACATCCCCCACAAACGTGGATATTGCCCCCACAATTCACCACTAACGAGGTTAGTATACATAATCCCTGGCAAAATTGCAAGGAAAAATTATGTCTACCGCCACGGCAAAAGCCGGATATTCCGCCGGTTTTCTACCAGATTTTACCACTTTTTAAAACGTTTGTTCGATGGACATAAACGGAAAACTCCGGCGGGCACAAGATTTTGTGCCCGCCGGAGACTGTTAACACAAGATGAGGCTTTCTTGTGGAAATCGCAGAAAAATTTATGTGGATTTTATAGATTTTCCACAAAGTCTATAACTGCCGCTGGACACCGCGGCGGCAGCGGCGTTTGCCGCCGGTCGGGACCGGTCCCGCTTTCCGTCCGAAAAGACGGACCGCCGCAGGCAGAGCCTGCGGCGGTCAACGTAAATACTGTGTGGGGGAGGGGAGCGCTCAGCGCTGGCCCTCGCTCTTTTCAGCGGCGGACTCGTTCAGCTGCTGGCGCTGGGCCTGCATCTGCTCCTTGCTGGCGGCCCGGAACCGCGCCCGGGACTCCTGTACCTCGGTCAGCGCGGCCTGGATGGCCTCCTCGGTGCGGCGCAGCGCGTCCTCGGTGTAGGTGTTGGCCACGTGATACAGCTCCTTGCTGCGGTCCTCGGCCCGGCGGATGATCTCGCTGCTCTTCTGGCGTGCCAGCTGCAGCGTCTCGCTCTCGGACACGATGGTGCGGGCGTCCAGCTCCGCCTGACGCAGTACCTCCTGCGCCTCCTTCTTGGCCCCGGCCACATACTCGCTGCGGGCGGCGATCAGCTCCTGGGCCTTTTTCAGCTCCAGAGGCAGCTTGGCCCGGATCTCATCCAGCAGATCCAGCGCCTCGTCCCGGACGATGATACATTTGTCAGAGCTGAAGGCCACGCTTTTTGCCTCGTCGATCATGCCGTAGAGCATATCCAACAGGCGCTGTACATCTTTCTCTTCCATAGTGCGGTCCGTTCCTTTCTTTTTGTCGGCGCCGGGAGGCTCAACCCCGCTGCCGCATCAATTCCTCGGCGACCGGCGCCGGTACATACTTTTCCAATGGCTGGTGGTAGCGGATCATCTCCCGCACCATGGTGGAGCTGAAGTGCTCATACGCCGCACTGGCGGGCAGCAGCACCGTCTCCAGCCCGGGACAGATACCGCCGTTGATGCGCGCCATCTGGGCCTCCAGCTCCCAGTCGGCGCAGTTCCGCACGCCCTTCACCAGAATGTGCGCGTCCTTGCTGCGGACGAAGTCCGCCAGCAGCCCGGACCAGTTCTCCACCTCCACGTTGGGGATGTCCGCCACGGACTGGCGGATCAGCTCCAGCCGGCGCTCCGGCGTGAACATAGGCTGCTGCTTCTGGCAGTTCACCATCACGCACACGCACACCTTGTCAAAGCACCGCGCCGCCCGGCGGATGATATCCAGGTGTCCCAGCGTGATGGGGTCAAAGCTGCCGGGGTAAATGGCGATATTCATTCCGTATCCTCATTTCCGCCGCGATGATACACCGTCAGCTTGATCTTGCCGTATCTGTACTCCCGATACAGGGCATAGGGCGCGGGCATCTCCGGCAGCACCGTATCCACCGCGCTCTCTGCTATGATTATACCATGTGCACGGCAAATGTCAAACGCTGCGATATCCGTCAGCGCCTGCTGCAAAAGCCCGCTGGCGTAGGGCGGGTCCAGGAACACGATGTCGAACTTCTCCCCGCTGCGAAGATACGGCAGCGCGTCCCCCTGCCGCACCCTGGCCCTGTCCGCCAGACGGCACAGCGCCAGATTTTCCTGTATCAGCTTCACCGCGTCCGCCCGCCGGTCGATGAACACGCACTCCGCCGCGCCCCGGCTCAGGGCCTCGATGCCCAGCTGTCCGGTGCCGGCGAACAGGTCCAGCACCCGCCGTCCCTCAATGTCGAACTGTATGATGGAGAACAGGCTCTCCTTCACCTTGCCGGTGGTGGGCCGCGTCTCCAGCCCCTCCAGCTCCTTCAATACCCTGCCTCTGGCAGTTCCCGTGATCACGCGCATAGTCCGTTACCCCCTGGGGTCAAAATGTTCAAAGATGACCAGGTTCCCGGCCGCCTCGGCCTTTTCCATAGTCTCCCTGTCCCGCACGGTCCAGCTGGCCTCCTGCACCTTGTAGAAGCCCCGGCACAGCCGCAGGGACAGATTGCCCCGGTCCTCAAACCGATAGGCGATGAAGTCCGGCCGCGTCCGCACGTTCAGCAGCAGGTTGGACAGGATCCACCGGATACCGCCGGGCAGATGCTGCGCGTCCCCGTGGGCGGTGAAATCCTCGCTCAGCTGTCCCCGCAGGATATCCGGCTCGTTCTGCCACAGCCACATCAGGCACCGGGGGTCGAAGGACTCCACGCAGTACGCGCCCTTGTACTTCTTCAGCACCCTGCTGGCCGCCGCGGCCAGCGCCTCGGCGTTGCCGCGCTCCGCCTTCAGCTCCACGATCAGCGGCGCCCGGTCCGTGAACAGCGGCAGCACCTCCTCCAGCAGGGGGATCCTCTGCTCCGTTCCCTCCAGCGGGTACTGCTCCAGCGCCTCCGCGGTCAGGTCCTCGATCTCCACGTCCGCGCCCGCTGTCCGCAGCAGGGAGGCATCGTGGATCACGGCCAGCTTGCCGTCCTTCATCAGGTGCACGTCCAGCTCCGCGCCGAAGCCGTTGGCCGCCGCCCGCTTGAACGCCGCCATGGAGTTCTCCGGTATACCCTTCTCCCTGTCGTGCAGGCCCCGGTGGGCATACCGCCACTGCCGGAAATACGCCTGGTCCATCTTGCCCCGCCGGCACCGCAGGCACAGCAGATACAGCCAGAACAGCACCAGCAGTACAATAATGATAATTATGATCGCTTTCATTAGTCGTTTGTCAGCTCCTCCACCGTATTGTCAATAGCCCCGGCGTCCTCTGTGCCCGCCGCGGCAGTCTGCTTCGGCATCTCCCTGCTGTCGCCGTGCTTCACGAACAGCATGGTCACAAAGGCCAGTGCCGTGAACACCGCCGCGTAGGGGAACAGCACGTGCATCCCGAATTTATCCATCAGCAGTCCCGACACCATGGGCGTGGCCACCTGTGCCGCCATGGACGCCGTGTAGTAAAAGCCTGTGTACTTGCCCACGTCGCCGCCGGAGGCCAGCTCCACCACCATGGGGAAGGAGTTGACGTTGATGGTGGCCCAGGCGATGCCCGCCAGGGCGAACATGGCGTTCATCAGTGCCGAGGGACTGTCCGCTGTCAGGAACCCGGCCACGCCGAAGGCCACGGTCAGCATCACCACGCCGGCCAGAATGGTCTTCTTCCGTCCGATCTTCCCGGCGATGAAGCCCACCGGCAGATAGGCCGCGATGGCCGCCGCCTGGGCGATGATCAGCGTCAGGTTGTAGTCCTTGTGCAGGATGTTGCTGGCGTATACCGAGTATTTGCTGGTCACGGCATTGTAGCCGAAGAACCACAGCACGATGCTCAGCAATATCAGCAGCAGGCTCTTTACCTCGTCAGCGGACAGCTTCCGCCCCTCGTTGGGGTGATCGGTCTCCTCCGCGTCCTCAATGCCCGCGGCCACGGACTGCGCCTGCATCTCCTTTGCCCACTCCGGCTCCCGCACCGTCAGCATGAACACCACCAGCGCCGCGAGCATCAGCGCCGCGATGACGCCGAAGTAGCCCGTGTAGCTCATCATGCTGTTGCTCACCGATGCCGTGGCGAACACCATGCCCAGCGCCAGCACGATGATGCCGCCGGCGGAGCCCATCAGGTTGATGACGGCGTTGGCTTTGGACCGCAGGGGCTTGGGTGTCACGTCCGGCATCAGCGCCACCGCCGGCGACCGGAACGTGGCCATGCTCAGCAGAATGATGAGCAGCAGCGCCACGAACACCACCAGTGCGCCGGGATTGGCCGCCGCCGCGTCCCGGGCGCAGGCCTGCCGCGCCGGCACCACGTAGTTGGTGTACGCCGGATCGGTGACGGTCTTGCCCTCCGGGGTGACGGTCTGGCTGCGGATGGCGGTGAACTCCGCCTCCGTGAATTTATGCCCCAGAATAAAGCTCTCGCCGCTGGGGGACAGCAGCGTGGCGTCCTTCTGCTCGTTATAGATGACCGTCAGCGCCGCCGGGTCGTCAATGGCGGATACCTTGTCCAGCCGCTTCAGCTGCGCGTTGTCCGCGAAGGACAGCGCGATCAGCGCCACCGCCGCGATCAGCGTGCCCACCACGATGAACGGCGTCCGCCGCCCTCTCGGGTGGGTGCACTTGTCAGAGATGTGTCCGAACAGCGGCAGCAGGAACAGCGCCAGCACGTTGTCCAGCGCCATAATGACGCCGGACCAGGTCTGGCTCATGCCGAATTTGTTGGTCAGGATCAGCGGCACTGTGTTGTCATAGGCCTGCCAGAAGGCGCAGATCAGGAAAAAAGCAAAGCCGACCAGAATGGTGCGCTTGTAATTCAGCTTCATGGTGTCTCCTCCCACGCGCGGAATACCGCGTTGATATCGTCGTACACCCATGTGGGGCGTATGCCGTCTCTTTCAATGTCGTCCCGTGTCCCCTCGCCGGACAGCACGAAAACGCTGTCGATCCCGGCGTTCACCGCGCAGGCGATGTCCGTGTACAGCCGGTCGCCGAGCAGCACCGCCGCCTCCGGCGGATACCCGGTCCCCTCCAGCGCCAGCCGTACCATGGCGGGCCGGGGCTTGCCGATGAACTCCGGCTCCCGTCCGGTGGCCCGGTGCAGCATCTCGCATACGCTGCCGCAGTCCGGTACCGAGCCGTACCAGGTGGGGCACACCCAGTCCGGGTTCGTGGCCAGCCAGGTGACGCCCCGGTTCAAAAGGATGCAGGCGTCCTCCAGCTTCTGAAACGTCAGCTCCCGGTCGAAGCCGCTGAGCAGGATCTCCGCGCCGTCCTCCCGGTCACAGGTGACGGGTATCCCCGCCGCTGCCAGCTGATCGTAAAAGGACCGGGTGCCCTGCACGTAGCACCGGCGTCCCGGATACCGCCTCCGCAGCAGGTCGACGGCCGCGTCCACCGAGGTCAGGTAGTCCTCCCGCCCGGTGGCGATGCCCATGCCGTTCAGCTTTTCTATATAGCCCTCCACGCCTTTGGAGGAGTTGTTGGTCAAAAACAGATACCGCCCGCCCTTCTCCCGTATGCGGGAGAGAAAGGCCGTTACCCCGTCGAACAGCCGGTCGTCCAGATAGATGGTCCCGTCCATGTCCAGCAGAAACAGCCGCTTATCCTGTAAACGTCCCAAGGAGCGCCCTCCTTTTCAGATACATACCATAAAAGACAGAATACCACACGTTTGCCGCGATGGCAACAAAAACCCCGTCACACCACCTGAAAAATAAAGAATTTCAGATAGTTCGTCTCCTCCACGCCCCACAGGATGGGGTGGTCGGCGCACTGCTGCCGCGCCTCGATCTGCCGCAGCTGCACCCCCGCGTCCCGGGCGGCGTCCCGCAGCATCTTTACGAACAGCGCCTCCGACGCGAAGTGGCTGCACGAGCACGTGGCCAGATATCCGCCCCGGGGCAGCAGCTTCATGGCCCGGTAGTTGATCTCCTTGTACCCGGTCATGGCGTTGTGTATGGTCCTGCGGCTCTTGGTGAAGGCCGGCGGGTCCAGTATGATGAAGTCGTATTTCCGCGGCTGCTCCGCCAGCTGCGGCAGCAGGTCGAACACGTTGGCGCACACGCAGTCCATCACGCCGTCCAGCCCGTTTTTCCGCGCGTTCTCCGCCGCGCAGTCCACGGCGAACTGCGACACGTCCACGGCGGTCACGCGCTTCGCCCCGCCCTTTGCGGCGTTCAGAGCGAAGGAGCCGGTGTGGGTGAAGCAGTCCAGCACCGTCCTGCCCTTTGCCAGCTTCGCCACCGCCAGCCGGTTGTACTTCTGGTCCAGGAAGAAGCCGGTCTTCTGCCCGTTCTCAAAGTCCACCGTGTACCGTATGCCGTTCTCCGTGATGTCCTCGGCGGTGCCCTCCGGTACGGCCTCTCCGGGCAGCACCAGCCAGCCCTTGCCCTGCGCCATGCCCTCCAGCGTCCGGAGGGCCGCGTCGTTGCGCTCGTACACGCCCCGGATGACCTGCCCGTCCTCCCGCAGGATGCGTACCAACAGCGGCAGCACCCGTTCCTTGATGCGTTCCATGCCCAGGCTCAGTACCTGGGCCACCAGCACGCGCTCGAACCGGTCCACCGTCAGCCCCGGAAAGCCGTCCGCCTCCCCGAAGATAATGCGGCAGCACCGGCTGTCCGTCTCGCCCATCACCGTTTTGCGGTAGTCCCAGGCGTAGCGCAGCCGCCGTTCCCAGAAGGCGTCACCCGCCGGGTCGTCGTTGGCGTTCCGCGTCACCAGCCGCACCCGTATTTTGGACGCGCTGTTATAGAACCCACAGCCCAGCCAGCTGCCCTTTTTCGACACCACATCCACCAGGCTGCCGTCCTCCGGCGTGCCGCTGATCGACACCACCTCGCCCTCATAGACCCACGGGTGTCCGTCCACGATGGCGCGCTCCCCCTTGGGAGTGATGGTGACGATGGGATACGGTCTGGCAGCTTTCATGGCGGTTACTCCTTTTGTACAGGAAAATTTCTCCTAAGTATAGCACAAAGACAAGCATATTTCCATACGATGTATAAATAAAGTATCGCTGAAGTACAGACAAAGTATAGTAAAACGCACAGAACAAGTATAGGAGGAACTGCTATGCCGCGTATCTTTTTAAGTCCATCTACCCAGGAATATAACCCATATATCACCGGAAACGGCTCAGAAGAGTACTTTATGAACCTGATCGCCGATGCCATGGAGCCCTATCTTTTGGCCAACACCATCCGTTTTACCCGCAACACCCCCGACATGACCGCCGCCAGCTCCATCCGCCTGGCAAATTCTGGAAGTTACGATTTTTATTTGGCGCTTCACTCCAACGGCAGCACCGATGGTACCAAGGAGGGCGCCGTCCGCGGTGTCATCGCTTTTTATTATCCCACCAGTGCTAATGGCCGCCGCGCGGCGGATATTTTTGTGAAAAATTTGAAAGACATCTATCCGATGCCGGACAAGGTCTATGCCCGTGCCACCACCACGCTGGGCGAGGTCCGCCAGCCCTATATGCCCTCCGTACTGCTGGAGCTGGGCTACCACGACAACACCGCTGATGCCCGCTGGATCGAGGACAATATCCAGGCCATTGCCGCCAATTTGGTGCTGTCGCTGACAGAGTACTTCGGCCTGCCTTTCGTCACACCCATAACACCCTGGCAGGGCACGGTGCAGACGCCGGGCGGAGGTCCGCTGAACCTTCGTGCGGCCCCTGGCGCCCGGGCCGAGGTAGTCACACTCTTGCCCAACGGTGCAAAGCTCACTGTCTACGGTCGCTACCAGGAATGGTATACGGTGGGTTACCAAGGCCGTCTGGGTTACGCTTACGCCGATTTCATTCAGTGACCCAACAGATACGGTGCCCTGCCTGAAAAACGACAAAAGAAAAGTTTACTTTGCCCTTGACAGTTGACCATAATATGTTTAATATAGTAAAGGATCATTATCGGGGCATAGGAGCCTTTCCGCCCCGGTTGTCATCCGGCACCATATTTTGTGCCGACGCAAAAACCCAATAACAACATAGGAGGAATGTACCATGACCACAACTGGCTGGATCGTGGCCATCCTCTCGTTCGCTGTCGCCCTCGTTCTGGGCTTTGCGGCCTGCACGCTTATCCGCCGCCGCAAGGAAAAGAACGACCAGCGCAAGATCGAAGACGCCGAGCAGGAAGCTCTGCGTATCGTCAACGAGGCCATCAAGAGCTCTGAAAACAAAAAGAGAGAAGCACTCCTTGAAGCAAAAGAAGAGATTTTGAAGAACCGCAGCGAGTACGAGAAGGAAGTCAAGGAACGCCGCGCCGAACAGCAGAAGCAGGAACGCCGCCTGCAGCAGAAGGAAGAGAATCTCGATCACAAGACCGAGATGATCGAGAAGAAAGAGGAGGCCCTGGCCCAGAAGCACGCTGCTCTGGACAAGGAGCAGGAGGAGATCAAACTCATCAAGCGCAGCCAGACGGAGATGCTGGAGCGTATCTCCGGATTCACGGCGGATCAGGCTAAGGATTACCTGATCGCCCAGGTGGAGTCCGAGGTCACCCACGAAACGGCGCTGAAGATCAAGGAGATCGAGGCCCGCGCCAAGGACGAGGCCGACCAGCGTGCCCGCGAGATCGTGGCCACCGCCATCCAGCGCTGCGCCGCCGACCACGTGGCCGAGATCACCGTCAGCGTGGTGCCGCTGCCCAATGACGAGATGAAGGGCCGCATCATTGGCCGCGAGGGCCGCAACATCCGCACACTGGAGACGCTTACCGGCGCGGATCTGATCATCGACGACACGCCGGAGGCCATCACCGTCTCCTGCTTCGAGCCGGTCCGCCGCGAGATCGCGCGGCTGGCCCTGGAAAAGCTTATTGCCGACGGCCGCATCCACCCTACCCACATTGAAGAAATGGTGGAGAAGGCCCGCCGCGAGGTGGACGGCGTCATCCGCGCCGAGGGCGAGCGCGCCGTGCTGGAGACCGGTGTCCGCGGCCTGCACCCGGAGCTGCAGAAGCTGCTGGGCAAGCTGCACTACCGCACCAGCTACGGCCAGAACGTGCTGCAGCACTCTATCGAGGTCAGCCATATCGCCGGTATGATGGCCGCGGAGCTGGGCGCCGATGTGCAGGCTGCCAAGCGCGCCGGCCTGCTGCACGATATCGGCAAGGCCCTGGACCATGAGTTCGAGGGCACCCATGTGGCGCTGGGCGTGGAATACGCCCGCAAGTACCGCGAGAAGGAAGACATCATCCATGCCATCCAGGCCCATCACGGCGACGTGGAGTGCCGCACGCTGGTGGCCTGCCTGGTCCAGGCGGCGGACGCCATTTCCGCGGCCCGTCCGGGTGCGCGGCGCGAGAACCTGGAAAATTATATTAAACGTTTGGAAAAGCTGGAGGAGATCACCGGCAGCTATCCCGGCGTTGAGAAGAGTTATGCCATCCAGGCCGGCCGTGAGGTCCGCGTCATGGTCAAGCCCGAGCAGGTCAGCGAGGATGAGATGGTCATCCTGGCCCGTGAGCTGGCCAAGCGCATCGAAAGCGAGCTGGAATATCCCGGTCAGATCAAGGTCCACGTTCTGCGTGAGACGAAGGTCGTGGAGTACGCGAAATAAAAATTTAATGTTTGCAGGGGCCGCTTCGCATTGCGAAGCGGCCCCTCTTTTGCTATAATGTCTTCGAGTACACAGAAAAACCGACCGGACCCCCGATGGAGGACATACTATGAAGCGTTTTCTGCTGTTATTTCTGCTGCTGGCCCTGCTGCTGAGCCTGACCGGCTGCTTTACCATCACCGGAGACACGACCGACACCTCACCGGAGGGGAAGCAGGAGGAGCCGGAGGAGCAGCACCTGACCGCTGACGTTGACGAGACGCAGGTCTGGCAGCGCACTACCGGCGCGCCCTGGACCGGCGGAGAACCCCAGACCGTCAGTGCCGACTTTGAGCGCATTAGTGGCGCGGCGGCCCAGGGCATGACCGTGGGGCAGGAACTTCTGCTGCTGGATTTCATGGACTGTTACTACCAGTCCGTTGCCGACCTGCGGGTCATTGACCCGGCCGTGCTGTTTGCCGACAGTGAGGAGACGCTCTACCACAAGAATATCTGGCACGGCCTGTGCGTCATCCGCAAGCTCTCGCCCATCGACCTGACCATGACCTCATACAGCTACTCCCTCCGGTGCGTATCCATTACACCCTCCGAGGAGACCGAGGGCGACGTGGACCTGGTGCTCCGGGAGAATAATGTGGTCTATTTCAAGGGCTTGAATGGCCTGCCCTCGGAGCAGTTCGGTATCAAGCACACCTTTACCCTCCGGGGGGAGGGAGACGACTGGTCCATCGTGAAGCACTGGTCTGATGACAATCCCTATTACAGCGCCGACTATGACCGCACTACCCATCAGGACAAGAATTTTCCCGCTATCACCGACTACATAGAGGTCCGCCGCGACCTGCCCCGCGAGGGACTGAGCGTGACAGCCGCTGCCGATCACACCTATGACCGCGACGCGGCCCGGGCTTATATGCTCACCTGGGTGGGCAAGCGTAATCCGGCCTTCATGGCTTACGACGACTACGGCGGGAACTGCATGAACTTCGGCTCCCAGGTGCTGGCTGCCGGCGGTATTCCCATGGACACGAACGGTGGCTATGAGACGGGCTGGTACTGGTACAGCGCCAGCCAGACCACGCTGCCCTGGGTCAATGTGGGGTCCTTCCGGGACTATGTGGCGGCACCCCGTGTAAGCGGTTTGGTGGCTGTGGCGGACGCGCCCTATTTCAGCGGTGAGACCGGCGATATCATCACCATGGGTGTGGACGAGCCGGCTAACCATACCACCGTTATTCTGGACACCATTACGGATGAAAGCGGCAATGTGGTGGACTATCTGCTCTGCTCCAACACGGCGGATTTGCGGAATTTCCCCGCGTCCGCGTATTACTATACCAATCGTCAGCTGATCAGGATCATCGGCTGGAACGACTGAGCAAGGAGGCATATTCCGTGGAATACAAGGTTCTGGCACTGGGCGATGTGGCCAGCGAAACGGGCCTGCAGCTGCTGGAAAAGAAGCTGCGGGCATTCAAAAAGGAGCATGACGTGCGCTTTACCGTGGTCAATGGGGAGAACATCTCCGGCAGCGGCCTGACGAAGGCGCAGGCGGAGGCCCTGTTTGCCGCCGGCGCGGACGTGATCACCCTGGGCAACCACACCTTCGGCAAGCCTCAGATCGCCGCCTATCTGGACGAGGAGCGCTATATCCTCCGGCCCGCCAACTTTACCGGTCGCGCGCCGGGGCACGGCTGTCAGGTGGTAGACTGCGGCGCGTTCAGCGTGGCGGTATTGGTGCTCATCGGCCGCTGCGACCTGGACTTCAACGCGGAAAATCCCTTTACCACCGCCGATAAGCTGCTGAAGGCGCAGACGGACAAGCCCACCTTTACACTGGTGGAGTTCCACGCCGGAGCCACCAGCGAAAAGCTGGCCATGGCCTACCATCTGGATGGCCGTGTCTCCGCCCTTTGGGGTACCCACACTCACGTGCCCACGGCGGACATGCAGGTATTCCCCAAGGGTACCGGCTATGTCACCGATCTTGGCATGACCGGCCCCATCCGTTCTGTCCTGGGCATCCGGCCGGAGCAGTCCGTGGAGTTTTTCCTGGGCGGTCTGCCGGGCCGCTATCAGGCGGCGGAGGGCCCCTGCTCCGCCCAGGGGTGCATTTTTACCCTGAACAGCGACACGGGGCTGTGCGAAAAAGTGGACAGAATAGAGATGAAATAACTGGTAGGTACGAAAAGCGGACTGGAAAAATTTTTGAAAAAACTTGAAAACAGGAGTGAATTTTTGGCTATGTCTGTGGAGAAAGTAAGAGAATATCTGATGCCTTACGGCGTCGCAGATCGTATGCGCGAGTTTGAGGTCTCCAGCGCCACGGTGGAGCTGGCTGCTCTGGCTGTGGGTGTGGAGGGTGCCCGTATCGCCAAGACCCTCAGCTTTAAGGTGGGGGAGGACCCCATCCTCATCGTGGCCGCCGGCGACGCCAAGGTGGACAACAGCAAGTATAAGCACTTCTTCGGCGCTAAGGCCAAAATGCTCACCGCCGAAGAGGCTGTGGAGCGTATCGGCCACGCCGTGGGCGGCGTGTGCCCCTTCGCTCTGCCCGACGACGTTAAGACGTACCTGGATGTGTCCCTCAAGCGCTTTGACACGGTGTTCCCCGCTGTGGGCAGCGCGGCCAGCGCCATTGAGCTGACCTGTGACGAGCTGGAGCACTGCTGCGGAAAGAACTTCGTTCAGTGGGTGGATGTGTGCAAGGGCTGGCAGGAAGAGGAAGCGTAAATGGTGCGGGTCGTTCACGCAGGTGACTTCCACCTGGACAGTGCCTTCGGTGCGCTGACGCCGGAGCAGGCCCGCCAGCGTCGTATGGAGAGCCGCCGCACGCCGGAGCGCCTGGTGGAGTGGGCCAACGACCACGGTGCAGACCTGCTGCTCCTCTCCGGCGACCTTTTCGACAGCGACAGCCCCTATGGCGACACCGCGCCCCTGCTGGCCCAGGCACTGGGGTGCTTCCGCGGTCAGGCAGTCATCGCCCCCGGCAACCACGATCCCCTTACACCGGACGGGCCCTATGCCCGCACGCGCTGGAGCGACAACGTTCACATCTTTACAGAGGACCGTATGCAGACCATTACATTTCCGGACCTGAACTGCGCCGTACACGGCGCGGCCTTCACCGCCCCGGAGTGTCCCACGGACAGTGTACTTCCCGGCTTCCGTGTGCCGCAGGACGGCCTTATCCACATTGGTCTGCTCCATGGCGACGTTACGACCTCCGACAGCCGCTACCGTCCGATCCGCGCGGCGGATATCGCCGGCAGCGGGCTGGACTATCTGGCGTTGGGTCATGTTCACAGCTGCAGCGGCGTTCTGACCGCCGGGGCGGTCCCTTATGCCTATTGCGGCTGCATCGAGGGCCGCGGCTTCGACGAGCTGGGCGAACGGGGATTTCTCTTCGGCGAGGTGGGGGCGGGCACCGCCGATCTGCGATTTGTCCCCTTTGCCCGGCGCCGCTACTGCATCGCCCAGGTGGATGTCACCGATGGCGACGCCCTCACCGCCCTGGAACGTACCCTGCCCCATGATACGGAGCAGGATATCTACCGCCTGCGTCTGACCGGTACGCCGGAGCAGCCGCCCCGCCTGTCCCTGCTGGAGGAGGCCCTGTCGGGCCGATTCTTTGCTCTGCAGCTGCGGGACGAGACTACCGTGCGCCGGGACCTGTGGGACAAGTGCGGCGAGGATACGCTGCGGGGCCTGTTTTTGCAGGAGTTGCGCCGCCAATACGACGCCGCCCCGGACGACGCTGTCCGCCGCCGTATTGAGCAGGCGGCCCGATTCGGCACGGCGGCCATGGATGACCGGGAGGTATGAGCATGAAGAATATCCTGATGATCGGCACCGGCGGTACCATCGCCAGTGAGATGACGCCCTCCGGCCTGACGCCGGAGCTGAACAGCACGCAGCTGCTGTCCTTCGTTCCCCGTATCGGCGAGATGTGCCATGTGGATTGCGTTCAGCTCTACAGCCTGGACAGCACCAATATCCGTCCCGCCCATTGGCTGGGTGTGGCCAAGGCCGTGCGGGAGAATTACGCCAGATATGACGGCTTTGTTATCTCCCACGGCACGGACACCATGGCCTATACCGCTGCCGCGCTTAGCTATCTGATCCAGGGCAGCCCAAAGCCCATCGTCCTTACCGGCGCGCAGAAGCCTATCTGGTTCGACGGTACCGACTCCAAGCGCAACCTGACCGACGCGTTTCTCTACGCCTGTCGCGGCTGCGGCGGCGTGCAGATCGTATTCAACGGCAAGGTCATCCTGGGTACCCGTGCCCGCAAGACCTGCTCCAAGAGCTTTCAGGCCTTTTCCAGCGTCAACTATCCCGACCTGGCCGTGGTACAGGACGAGCACCTGCTGCAGTATATGCGCTGCGCCTGCTATCCCAGCCCGGTGTTCTATGACGCGCTGGACGACAAGGTGGGACTGCTGAAGCTGATCCCCGGCACCCCCGCCGCTGTGCTGGAATTCATGCTGGACCGGTTTGACGGCCTGGTCATTGAGTCCTTCGGCGTAGGCGGCCTGCCGGAATATGAGGGCGACGCCAGCTATTTCGATATCATTCACCGGGGAATCGCGCGGGGCAAGCTGGTGGTCATGACCACCCAGGTGCCCAACGAGGGCAGCAATCTGGCGGTCTATCATGTGGGCGGGCGGCTGAAAAGCGCCCTATGTCTGCTGGAGGCCTACGACATGACCACGGAGGCTGCCGTGGCCAAGCTTATGTGGATCATGGGGCAGACCCGTGATTTCGACGAGACGGAGAGGCTGTTTTACCGCCCGGTGGCCCGGGATATACTGTATGAGAATTAAAAAGGAAGCGCCGGGGGGCGCTTCCTTTTTTTGCAGTTTATGACGAAGAGGGGATACGTTTGCCTCAGCTGTTCTTTTTTGTCACCGGGCGGCGGTACAGCAGACGGGCCAGCTTCTTCCGGTCAAAGGGAATGAGAGGGTACAGGTATCCCTTACCCACCAGCGGCTTTGCCGTCACGATCAGCGTCAGCGTGATCGCGATCCCTGCCGCGAAGCCCCACCAGTCCCACAGCCAGATCAGCACCAGCAGCAGCATCCGGCACAGCTTTGTGGCGTAGCCCATCTCATAGCTGTGCTGGGCGTAGTTGGCCACTGCCACGAAGGCCATATACACCAGCACCTCCGGCACCAGCCACCGGGCCTGCACCGCGAAGTCGCCCAGTATCAGCGCACCCAGCATACTGAACGAGTTGCTCAGCACATCCGGTGTGTTCAGCGACGCGATCTTCAGTATGTCAATGATCAGCTCCACCAGCAGCAGCTGCACGATCAGCGGCACATAGTATTCGTCCTGTACCAAAAGGAAACGCAGGTTCTCGTGCAGCGTATCCGGGTTCTTCACCAGCAGGTACCACAGCGGTGTAATGAACATGGTCAGCAGCAGCACCAGCGTCCGTATGATCTGCAGATACGTGCCGATGAGGGGCGGGAAGTAGTAGTCGTTGATCTCCTCGTTGAACCGCAGGATCGTTGTGGGCAGCAGCAGGGCCGACGCTGAATTGTCCACCAGCACCACCACATCGCCCTCCATGATACACGCCGTGGCCACGTCCGGACGCTCGGTATACCGCACCTTGGGAAACGGGTTATATAAACTAAGTACTTACAGAAAATCAAATTCAATCCGGCGGTCTTTGTATAGCCGGATTTCTTTTATTTTGAGTTTCCAAAATGCTTGTTTATTTTCTTTGTTAAGTTGTTTGTATATTTCTTGCCATCCTGCGGAAAATAAGGTAGCAATTTCTTCTGGTGCGCGGCTTTGTGATTTTACTTGTGTAATCTCATCCATTTGTGATGTCAGTTCTGCATACTTTTTTGAGTAGTCCGCTTTTGAAATCATGTCGTCTATATATAACTCTGACAACTTGGATAGTTTTTTTTGTAAAGCCTTTAATTGCACATCTTGGTTTGCTTTGGGTTCCTGCCGCGGCTTGGCTTGCAATTTGATCTGTATCTGCTCGTCTATTGTCGACAAGAGATAATCTTCGATTTTCCATTCGACAGTAAAATTACCGTTGTTGCATCCTTTTCTCTGGGCAGACCCTTGACAATAGTAAGAGTAAGAACACGCCCCGCTTGGCCGTGGAGACGGATGCCCTGTCATTCTGCGTCCGCATTCCCCGCAGACTATTAGCCCTGAGAAAATATACGTTCGATTGTAAGGGGATTTTCGCGTCACCCTGGTGCGTAAGTCTTGCACACGCTGAAATTCCTGCGGTGTTAAATACGGGGGTAATTTTATCCCGTGCCAGTCTCCCATGTATCCGGTGTTGTCCAACATTTGGCTGGCTGTTTGGTATTTAAGTTTTAATTCCGGTACTGCGTCCATCGCTTTTGTTATGGATCCGGTTTCCAAAAATGTAGAAAAGTATCTCCGTATAACCGGCTCCGCTTCTTTGTCTATAACAGCAAATTTCCCTTCGATTTTGTAGCCTTTCGGCAGATGACCGGTGCAAACCTCATTTCGATCTTTTTTTGCATCAAGCACTTTTTTTATGCGTTCACTGGCGCGGTCAGCTTCGTCCTGTGCTACGGAAAGCATAATGTTAATCTTCAACCGGCCTGCGGCTGTAGACGTGTCGTAGTCCTCATAAATCGTTTTCCACGACACGTTGTGGGCTTCAAGGATTTCCTGCACCTTGTAATATTCACCGATGTTGCGAAACCACCGGTCGAGCTTTGTGACAAGAATAATGTCTACCTCATCATGCTTTACGGCTTCCAGCAGTTGAAGCATGGCGGGACGCTTTTCAATCTTCTTTCTGGCGGAAAACCCGGCATCCTGGAAAACGCCTACCACCTTCATATTGTGGGCTTTGGCGTATTCTTCGAGGTCGTTCTGCTGATCGTGAATAGACAAGCCAAACTTTTTCTGTTCTTCTGTGGACACACGCGGGTATAATGCTGCCCGCAATACTACACTCATTGTTTATCTCCTCCCTTATCTGGCGACAATGTATACTTTTTTGCATAGCGAAAATACATCATCAAAATAGCGGCAAAAAAGCCAATACCGACTGCAAGCAGCAAAAAGACGATTCATGCGAATATGCTGGCCTCTCCGCCCTGAATAAGCCCCTGGTGGGGGATACGGTAGTCAAAAAAGATATAGCCCACGATAACAGCCATAAATATGGCGCACAAAAACGTAAGGCCATAAATAGCAAATTTTGTGTCCCGCGATTTCTTGCGCTGGTAGTTAATAGTTTTTGCCATCTGCTCCATTCCGCCCTCAAGATGGGCTATCTGCACATCGGCATCATGGATCTGTTTTTGGTGCTTCAACTGTTCGTTGGCTTGCGCCAGTTTATCTTCGGTAGTAAGGACCGGCTCTATTCCAAAGTATTCATCCAATGATATGCCGAGGACAGAACAAATAAGGCCAGCGTTATATACGCTTGGGTTTTTGCTGCATGATGCAAAAAAGTTTTTCACAGTACCTTCCGGTATGCCTGTTTCGTCAATCAACTGTTGCATTGATATGTTCTGAGCATCTCGTGCCTGGGCGCAAATTTCCTGTAAAGACCCTCGCATTTTATCCCTCTTTTCCCCTCAAAAAGTAAATTTGCCCGTATTGTGGTAAAGTTCCCCAAAATAGATATAGACAAAACAATCAAAAGATGGTTTTTGGTCTTGTCCGGATAACGTCATTTTTGCTATGGTGGACGTGCAGCCGGAAAGCCGGGAGGCCACCGGCGAGAATAGCCCCGCTGTCCGTTGCGGGAGCAGCGGGGCTATTTAACAAAGGCCCACATATAAACACTTCCCCCTGAAATATTTTTTAATTTGTTGCCCATTTGTGGGCAACAAACAGCTTGCGCGTAACTATAAGTGTACTAACTTAGTTGTACACCGAGAAAATAATATGTCAAATTAAGAAAGGGGAAAGAAATGAGTTCTTGCACAAATGCCAACGCCTGGGGTATAATAAAAACAGATGCATTGGCGCAATGTGATATTGAAACGTTGCGGAGAATAGCCCTTAGAAAAATCGACCAGCTTTCCGATGAGGACTGCGCTGATATTATGAGTACGTTAAAAGAAAGAGGTGTGCTATGAGCAAAGACTACGAGATTTACATTGATAGGCTGGCTGAAAACAGCATTATCATGAAAGGCCAGATCAACGATGTTGTGTTTGGCCTAAAAGGGATTACAGACAAACTTGATACGCTGATCGCGCTCAAGCAAGTTGAATTATCACTCCTGCAACAGCAGCGATTGCCGCAACAGCCGAAAGAACAGTTGTAATAATAAACCGTGTTTTCTCACGGCGCTCCTTGTCGGCTTTTTCTTTGCGCTCCTGTTCTTTGTCTTTCCGTTCCGCTTCCGTTCGCAGCCAGTCTTGCGGATCGGTAGGATATAGTGTAGGCATTATTCCAGCTCCTGTAGTTTCTTCGTGGCTTCGTTGATAAGAGCCAACAACGCCGCACGATCATTTGTAGCTTTAATAAAGTTTGATGCAGCTTCTTTTGAGCCCTCGCCCTTTGTGGCGGGGGCTTTTTCTTGTTCGCCTACTCCGGCCATCAGTTCTGTGGCGGTAACGCCAAAATAATCGGCAATTTTTATAAGAGACGATTTCCGTGGAGTTGCACCGTTCCCCCATCCGGTTACAGACGCCCTGGTAAAACCCAATTCTTCCCCCACGGCAGACGGAGACTTGTTAATTTTGCTGCATAGTTTCACATAGTTAGAATAAAACAAAAATAAGCCCTCCATTTTGTGCAACACGACAAAACTTAACAAACTTTACAATTTGGCTTGACTGTTAACTTTGTTAGGTTTATAATGGGCTTGTGGCTTGAAAAACGTTACAAAAAACCAGACCCCGATACATTGTATCCGTGTCAACGCTACTTTATTGCTTGAAGGTACGGTAGTTAACGAGGCTCCGATGCTCCCGCAACGGACACCGGAGCCTCGGCAGGGACGTCGTGACGTCACCTGCAAGCACATAGTAGCATACTTTGTTAACTTTTGCAACCACAAATTTAGCCGCAGGCGGGAATACCGCAACTATTCTCGCCTGCGGCGCACCAAAAAAACAAAGGAGGGCTAAATTTGCTGGAGAGTTGGACAGGCAAACTGGTCGGCAAGATGCACGTTCACGAAATCACATACGACGAGGTAGCGGCAGAGCTTGGCGTTTCCAGACCTTACCCTAAAGGCACTGTCATCTGCGAGAGCTGCGGTATGCCCATTAAGAGCGTGACGTGCCAGGGCATTAGGTATTCCCCGGATGACATCTCCGACAGAGCGCTGGACAGATACGGAAAGCGGCTGTGCTGGGGCTGCATGAAGGCGGCCAACGCAGCGGAGAAGAAGCATGAGTGACCTGGTAAATGACATCCGAGACAAGAGCCGGATGTTGGACGTGGCCATTACGGAGCTGAAACGGCGTGGGCAGAAATATGCGGAGGCCGAAAAGGCGTACCGGGTAGCTCTGGCCAAACAGATACTTACAGAACGCGACAACGGCGTGCCGGTGACGATCATTTCTGACATCTGCAAGGGCAAGGCGGAGATCGCCGCGCTTCGGTTTGAGAGAGACTGTGCAGAGGTGGTATACAAGTCCGCTATGGAGGCCATCAACTCCATGAAACTGCAAATACGGTTGCTGGACAACCAGCTGGACAGAGAGTGGGGTGCGGCGAAATGAACAAGCTGCACATACAGCCCTGCTGGACGTGCAAGAAGTGCTACGGCGACTGTGGCATAGCGCCGCCCTGAAAGTGTGTCAGTAGACAGGACTTCCCGCACCTCTTGGCAATGTGTCCCAGGGAAGACGTTATATTCAGGTGAGGCGAAAGCCGGGTACAGACGTGCCAACGACAAAGGCCAGTGGTGGGAGGCCGGTGCGTCAGACAAAGCGAGGTGGTGACAGTGGCTGCAAGGTTGACAGACCGGCAGAAAAAGAAAATACTGGCGGACTATGTGCAGACGAACAACTTTTGCGCCACAGCGAAAATCAACGGCGTGTCCGCAACGACCGTTAAGAACCTTGTGCGGGCGAATGCCGACATTGTGGAAAAGTGCGAACAAAAAAAAGAAGAGAACACCGCCGATGTGATGGAATACATGAACGACCACAAAGACCTTGTGTGCTCGTTCATCGGCAAGGGGCTTGAAATGCTCAACGACCCGGAGAAACTGGCAGCGGCAAATCTCAGCCAAATCACAACGGCGATGGGAACGCTGATCGACAAGTGGGCGATGATCGGCGGGAGTCCTGCCGACACGGTGAGGGAAGACGCACTTAGTCAGAGCCTAAAGGAAATGGCAAAGGAGCTTGAGAGCGATGAGTAAAATGTCAATTAGGGTAATCTTTAAATGCGGTGCAGAATTTACGATTAAATGCGATAAATTCGCACTTGAGAAAACCGCACTTGGAGAGGTAACATCTTATGACATAAGCGGAATTGCAGAAAATAAACCTATTTATCTGGACTTTAACCAAGTTGCGGCGATTGTAAGGATTTGTTCTGACGAAAATGATTAGCCAAAAACAAAAGAAAATCCTTGCTTTCCCATATTCCAGCTATGATGCGCTAATCTGCGACGGCGCTGTGCGTTCCGGCAAAACCTCCATCATGATGTGGGCGTTTGTCCGCTGGGCGATGGAGAATTTCAGCGGTCAGCGTTTCGGCGTGTGTGGGCGTACGGTGGATAGCTGCACAAAGAACATCATCGTGCCGTTTATGGCGATGAGTTTTGCCAAAGAGCGCTATATCATTCGTTGGCGGCGTGGCGACAAGGTAATGGAAGTGCGGCGCGGCGCCGTGACGAATTATTTTGAGGTGTTCGGCGGCAAGGATGAGGCAAGCTATACGTTGATTCAAGGCCGCACGCTGGCGGGTGTGTTGCTGGACGAAGTGGTGCTGATGCCGCGCTCGTTTGTGGAACAGGCGCTTGCACGCTGCTCTGTGGACGGGGCAAAGCTGTGGTTCTCCTGTAACCCAGGCAGTCCGCATCACTGGTTTTATCAGGAGTGGATTAAGCGACACCGCGAACGGAACACGCTATATCTCCACTTCGAAATGACTGACAACCCCGGCTTGAGTGCAAGAACGCTCGAGCGTTACGCGAATATGTACGCCGGTATCTTTTATGATCGATATGTGCGCGGTTTGTGGGTAGCGGCGGAGGGCGTTGTCTACAAGGATTTTGCAAACGACACCGAAAAGTATTTGATCGATGATCCTTTAAAATGGGCAGAGGAACAGGAGACGAAATTCTCTGTTATTTCCATTGGCGTTGACTTTGGCGGCACGAAATCCGCAACGAAGTTTCAGGCGACCGGAATTACAAAAGATTATCGTGTGGTCGCGCTGGAAGAAGAATACATCAAAACCGAAGAGATTGACCCTGACGCGCTGAATCGGCGCTTTGCTACGTTCTGCCAAATGGTTACGGCAAAGTACGGATATAGCCAGACGCGGGCAGACAGCGCGGAAACGGTGCTGATTCGCGGGTTAGATCATACCGCGCAGAAAATGCACCTCGGGACGCAGGTAAAGAACGCAATGAAACTGCAAATCACAGATAGGATCAGGCTCGTGGTGCTGCTGATGAAGCAGGGGCGTTTTAAGGTTTCGCGCAGCTGCCCCCATCTGATCGATGCGCTGCAAACTGCGATTTATGATCCTGATAAGTTTGAGGACGAGCGCCTTGACGATGGAACGTCCGATATTGATAGTTTGGACGCATTTGAATACAGCATAGAGCCTTATTACAAAGACCTGGAACGTGCCGGTCATATGATGGGACGGTGAAAGAGTGAATATTCGCAGAGCATTAAAGGAATTAGGCTTTGATACGGTCGATAGTAAGTTTTACTCGCTGATTGATGTATGGAAATCATGGTATGACGGCGATGTAAAAGACTTCCACAGTTATACGGTGTGGAATGGCATCGAAGAACTGGAATGCCATAGGTATTCCGTCAACATGGGCAAGAAAGTATGCGAGGACTGGGCAAACCTGCTGATGAATGAGCGCGTGAATATCACGCTTGAGGGCAAGAAGGAGCAGGAATTTGTAGATGCGGTTCTTGCTGATAATAACTGGGAAGTAAAATCCAATGAATTGCAGGAGCGGAAATCCGCGGTTGGTACCGTTGCTTATGTTCCAATCATGGAGGATATGAGCGTTGACCCTGATACAGCAGAGATCGCTAACCCCGGAAGAATTCATATCAACTATGTAACCGCTGCAAACATCTACCCGCTGACGTGGGACAATGGCATTATTCGTGAGTGCGCTTTCGCATGGACAAAACGAGTTGATGATGCGGAATACACCTACATTCAGGTGCATCGGCTGAACGGCGGCGAATACGACATTGAAAACTACCTGTACGACGCGGAGAAAGTGCCGCTAACAAGTGTGCGGGGCTTTGAAGCAATCCCCCCTGTTGTCCGCACAGGAAGCGCCAAGCCGCAGTTTGTCATTGACCGCCTGAACATTGCGAACTCTGATGAAGATAACCCTATGGGCGTTGCAGTGTTCGCTTCCGCCATCGACCAGCTCAAAAGCGTTGATATTACATACGATAGTTATGTGAATGAGTTTGTGCTGGGAAAAAAGCGCATCGTGGTACAGCCGGAAGCAACCAAGGACATCAATGGTAGGCCAGTCTTTGATAAGCGCGAAACGGTTTACTACGTTCTACCGGAAGATCGCGCATCTGATGGAAACATTTTGCAGCAGGTCGATATGACGCTGCGCACAGCAGAGTTTAACACCGGTATGCAAGATATGCTCAACGTATTGTCGAGCAAATGCGGATTTGGCGAGAATCATTACAAATTCGATCAGACAAGCATTGCCACGGCTACACAGGTCATTAGCGAAAACAGTACTATGTTCCGCACTATCAAGAAGCATGAAATTTTGCTCGAGCAAGCGATTACGGAGCTGTGTCGCATCCTGCTTCGATTGGGCAATCGCTACATGGACGCAGGACTTGATGAGGAAGTCGAAATTTCCATTGACTTTGATGACAGCATCATTGAGGACAAGCAGACCGACTTTTCCCGCGATATGCAGCTTCTCAGCGCTGGCATCATGAACGATTGGGAATTCCGCATGCGTTGGATGAATGAGGACGAGGCGACCGCAAAGGCGGCGCTGCCGAAGATGCAGGACATGGTAACTG
>ENA-UOOD01000175-UOOD01000175.1-human-gut-metagenome-genome-assembly--contig:-CS67-NODE-175-length-90111-cov-12.977414_pt1 | contig 90111 bp, 63 predicted proteins | sample MGYA00242464_ERZ724011 | MGnify/ENA metagenome assembly ERZ724011 | reverse complement strand
CTTCTTTATGCTCTCATCGTCGTCCACGCTCCCGCCGGCATCGAGTATGGACTGGTGCGAATTCTCTGACGTGCATTTTAATGTGGAATTGGATGACGATGTAAAGGAGCATATTTATGTATTCAACGAGAATTTCGTGCGTGAGCAGATGCAGGTAGCTCCGGATGGTACGCGCCGTGACAAGCTTGGGACAATCGTGATGTATGGCAGACAGATAGCGGATTCAGGAGAATTGGAAAGAGCAAGAGCCGAGTATGAGGCTAAGAAGTCTGAAAGAGACCGGATGTCTGCGGAAAAAGAAAGGCTGACCTTGCGCCAGGGAGAGTTGGAGAATAGCATACTGAAATCCTTGAAGAAAGATGGGGCGTATTCTTCGCTTCAGTGTTGCAAGGTGTGGAGGAAGGAAAAGAGGACTTGCAGGATGCGCTTATATTCATTGATGATCCTGTCTCCAGTTATGATGCAGACAATCGGGTCGGCACACTGTCCTTTCTTAAATGGAAATTGTTCACCTTGCTGAAACCAGAATACTCTGAAAGGAAAATTGTGGTGTTCTCTCACGAATTGGGAACTGTAATGGATTTGGCTCGTTTGATTCGTACGCTTCCGGATAATATAAGGCCGGAGGATGAGAGACTTATGTACTATGAGATCACGAAAGATTCAGTGAATATAGTAACGGTTAATACGATGATGACGGAATATCAACGTCTTATCGGGCTTGTTTATGAATTCGCTAAAACCGGTAATCCTGATTTGGAACTTGTTGTGGGTAATGCTATGAGGCGCGTGGCTGAGGCGTACTCTTCTTTCAATTATAATATTGGTTTCAAGGAGATGCTTACGGACGGTAGGATATTCGGTAAACTTCCGAAACCTTTATACAATAAGGTGAAAAACAGAATGGTAGGGCTGCTTTTTGATAATGAGAGTCATAGTCGGGAAGATGTCGCTGTGCTTAGTTTGAATACGAGCCGTTTCTCACCAGAGGATTTACGTCAGGCGGCACAGTACCTTCTCGCTTTCTTGTTCCGGATAAATGAGCAGCACATCGATCGTTACCTTAGAGATGCGTGCTACACTATAAGTAGGTGGGCCGAAGAGTTCTCCACAGATTAAGAGCTCTGTTTGTGTATGTTTTAGAGTGTTTTCGCGTTGTCCCTCAGCGATTCGTGCCCATTAAGTTTTTCTTGGTTACGGAAATCGTACTTTCGGACACCTCCGCCTTTCTTGTCAATTCAGGTACTGTTATCTTGTCATTAGAAAATATGGAAGATAATATAATCTTTTGTATATCAGGTAGTTCTTTCATGTTATCTTTCTTGTCATCTTTGACGGAAAGGCAACCCGAGACAATCAGGATTGCGAGGTATATCAATCAAGAAATATGTCCGCCTACCCCTTACGTGGATCGTGTTTTTCTGATTACCTCGCAATTGAGTTTTCTCCGGCGGAAGCCCTCTTTCGCCGGAGAAATTGATGATATTTCAGAGTTTCTCCGGTAAAATACCGTTTCGGTGGACATTTTTGTTGAGGTAAACATCACGCACCATCCTTTCATCCGTCCTCATTTCGCGTCGGAATTTCTGTTGCTTTCTGGTATCCTCGTGCACAGATGTGACTGTTTAGCTCACGCGGAGGCATTCGGTCTCTGAACCTGAAGAATGCATCGTTGTTTTTTTGCCGGTTATAAATGCAGTGATGGTCAAATGATTTATTATTAATGCGTTGCGGAATTGTGGCGGTCAAAATGAGAGGGCACTGCTTTGCAACCGATTGAGAGTCTGATGGTGATGCTCCACTGTTTGATAATCAATGTTTTATGGAATTGTGCCTCCTCAGTTCAGCAAATCGCCAGTCAGTCCGGCTCACCTTGCATTGACACACTTGAGACGACTTCTCCTAGCCAACTGGCCTTCATCTTGTCACACTGACATTAAGGCAATTTCAGGAATATCGGTTAAACGACCTCTAAAGTGTCGACCATTTTTAGGAAAGGTCAAAAATTCACTCTTGGAACAATAGTTTGTTGAGTAATGAATGCGAGATATTAGTCAATTGCAATATGATTATCTTTTTTGGTTGCGGAAAGCTATGCTTTCGTGTATTCCATAATATTAAAGAACAGAAGTTATGGCAACAGTCGAGCAGAGGGTAAAGGATATTCAATCTTCTTGGGAGCGGGAGAGAAGGGGAGAGGTTTTCGTGGAGGGGGGACTTTTCGGGATGAGGGACATTGACGGGACGGTCATTCATCGGGCGGAGTTCGCTTTCGTCGGAAAGTGCCGGGATAACATCTTGTTCATTCGTCAGGATGGGACTTATTGCGAAAAGAGTCCCGGGTGCATCGAGAATGGCTATATGCCTGAGGAACTTAGGCCTTATGTAAAGGAGGGAAAGGCCGGATTCAAGATGGATGGAAAGGTTGTCATCGCGCCGGAGTACGAATATATTCAAAGCACATTCGGCGACAATACGGTGTTCACTGTGGTCAAGGACGGGCGTGAATATTACATCAACGACAAGGGGGAGGAGGTCCTGACAAGGGTCCGCAGGTTTGATGGGGAAAGCAGCGGCAGATCGCCCTTCCGGTTGCGAACTCATGAATTCAAATATTTCACAGTTATGGAATATGTCGGGCGCGAGGACGAAGGCAATCCGAATGTTGTGCGCATAGGCGGCGAGTGGATTGAGCTTGAAAGGTACAGCAAAGAGGAGGTCCTGCAGATGTTGATCGATCCCGAGGATGATCTTGCGATTACCGAAAAGGACACGGCTCTTCTTTGCGACAAATTCTCGTACGAGTATAGTTTCTATTTGGCGCAAGCCTCTGGAAACAAGCCTCTTGCCGAATGTATGGATCAGTTGGAAAAGATGGACGCTTTCTGTAACTCGTGGCATTTCGTGATCAAGATCTGGCAGGCTCCGGGAGAATATGTGAGTGTGGATGAGCTTCGACAATTCGAGGCGCGCCTTCTACGGAAACAGGTTCTCGGCTCTCCGTTATATGCGGTCGGGCATAGTGATTCTCTTAGGCCTGGTGAGGTGCGGCTTATTTTGGCGACTTTTTACCACGAGCGGTGCTGGCCGGGGGAGTTCGAGTTTGAGTGGACTGACAAGTGCCGGACTCTTCCGATAACGGAACTTCAGAAATGCGTCCCCGGACTCAGAAAGATCGTCGAGGAAGAGGCGCTGCCGCAATATGTGGAAAGCGTCTTTCACGACCAGATTGTGAATTGCGTGATGGATCTTAAATACTATAAGGGGCTCGGTTGGGGAGCGACACGAAAAGCGTTGGAATATTTTCTGGAGAAAGGCAGTGCGATAGAACGCTCTCTTTATGAATATGTTGTCAACGCCCGTAACGCTATCGGGAGGGGACACTTCAGAAAAGCAGAGTTTTTCCTGAAGGCAAGCCTGTGGGCGGTGGAAAAAGGCGCTGAGGTTAATTATTCATTCAGTATATTCAGCACACGCACGGCTTTGGACTATGTCAAGGAAATTCAGGAGAAACATCTTGACTCAAAGGTTGAATCTCTTGTGAAAGCGCTTGAAGACACTCTCCTTTCGCGCGGCGCGAAAACCTTCGGCGAGATGAGGGCCGAACGCCTTGCGAACACGGACTATTTCACGGAACTTGGTTACCTTCGCAGATGATATGATTCAGCAATCGGAAGAAAATATTGAAGGCCTCAAGTTCTGGTCGGTGCTACGCTACGGGGAAGTGTTACCGGAAGATAGTGTAGGACTCCAAAAATCATCATCTATGGAGGGGAAGTTTGTTCCTGTGGACATTGACGAGGTTAGGAAGAGGGTGTATGCTATCGCGGATGAATTCGTTGAGGCCAATGGAGGAATTGACGTGACAGTTGTGCTGTCATCATCAAGTCCGGTTTCTGTGTATTTGGCCGGGGTGATAGGGCAGCGGTGCGTTAGCCCTTTCTATATCACGGATGTTATGGCCAAACTTTACATAGAAGAGGTGGATGACTTGATCTATGAAGAAAAATCATTTTTCAGAAAGCATTACGGAGTGGCTTATTGGCAAATGTACAAGGTCTTCAAGAAATATTGCGATCAAATGATTGATTCCGGCTTCCAGTTCAAGAAGATCCCTGATCCGGAAATGCGAGGTGTCATTGAGGAGACAATCAAATCTGGCGATGCATACTATTCGAAATATATTGATGCGACCAGTGACAAGAATGTCCTGGTTTTGAGTGACAGAATTACGCTTGATGAGTCTGATCTTGAATCTTGGAGGATTATAAACACATATTATTCACCGAAGTCGGTTTCGGTGATGACAATCTTTCCACTGGCGGACAACCGGAATGAGGATAAAAAGGAAAACTATATAGGAGTTGACTAATTATTTGTCTTATAGTATTAACACTTAAATGGTTACGCTCTGACAGCACTCCTGCGCGATAATACGTATGTCAATGGTAAATATCCATTATGGTGATATAATCGCCTAACAGACAAGGTTGGTAAACGTGAATCTGGAAAGTTGCCTCTCGCCGATTTCGTCGTGAATTTACGAAACACTTTCAGCCTAAAGCTGGTCAGAAGCATCTGGATGGCACAAGGTCGTGAAAATCTTGCAATCTGGGTTCCGAGTTTTTCAACCTGATCTGACCTCTGTGGGCCTGGGGACCTTATGTGGCTGAAAGCATTTTGTAGAATCTTGGCTGTACGTAAGTGGATTTCACGGGAGAATACTGAGATCAGGCACACGAAAGAACTTTTATATATTCCCAAAAATAATTCAGGACGCTTGTTTTGTTAGTCGGAGCAAAGGAACATGTTATACGCTTCGCGTAACCGGTTTTCCACGGCGTGCTGAATCTTGAATTGTGGTTTGAACACAAACACTGAATATATATGCCGGTGCGAGGCGTAATCCGATGTTGTCATAATCGTATATGCGTCATCTGTGTCATCCATGTCAAAGCCCTTGGCCTTTATCCGCATGGTGAGTTCTACGGTAGGCGGGCATGAGACAACAAAGCCGAGGTTGATTTCATCTTTGTACAAAAATTCAACAATGTCTCCGGGTTTGAATCTTATTTGCTCTGGTGTGCGGCCAGGGTATGATTGCTTGTCATCGATGATGCTTGAGCACATGGTTTCATCGATCTTTACCCCTTCCTTGTCATAAATTCTGATGGAATAACAACCATTTGTAAGAGTGTCCAGTGACCTCTCCTCTACGCGGAAACTGTGGATACTTGGCATCATATAGTAATACTCGCAACATAGGATTACATGGTCACGGATGAGCCTTTCCGCAGATTCTACAGTTGTCGCGGTTGCGATCTTTCTTTCCGTCACCTTGTATGACGGATAATGTGGACCTTTTCTGGTGGTGTCCCTGATGACAACGATGTCAAAAACTGATTTCATATTCATTTTGTTGTTTCTATCAGTCATTAATACTATCAGGATACAGAATGTGCAACCCAAAAATCGGAAATAACGAAAATATTCACTAATTTGGTTGCTGAATAAGACTTATGTAAGGTAATAACACAAGAAAAACTATTAATGTCTATGAAAATATTCTTTCATCCAGATTTTTCCGGGCGCTGCCATCAGAATATTAATGGTTGTCGCTTGGGACAGATCGTGACCGGGGAGGCTGGTTTGCTTAAGCTCCTGCAGGATTATTCTGGCATTCACCGTGTTGCCCCGAGTGACAAAGACCGCTTGGTGACGTGCTTTGAAAGATTGAATAAGGTTGTGGACGGTGCCTGTCCTCTAAAAAGGTCGTTTGAGATTGACCCGATGGCCGCCGCGGCCAAGGTTTTGGAATGGCGCGATGAACTTGTTCTCAATGGCTGGTCACCGTCTGGTGAACGGGGTGACTGGAAACTTGACCTCATCACTTCTTTGGAGTGTGAGGACATTAAGGGAACGGCTGACCAATGGGCGGAAATGCTTCGTGTCACATCTGAGACACAAGTGCTTCCTAATGGGACGGAATTGGTCGTTCCTGAATTGTTTACGAAACCGATGTTCCTGCGCTTGCTCGAGAATCTCCAAAAGTATGGAACCAAGGTGTCCTACCTTGACTCAAAAGGAGCGGCTCCGGCAGGAACAAACCTGGGGATAATCCAGTCCAGGTTGTTCGACAATAATGATAAAATCCGGCTGAACAAGGACGACGGCACTTTCAATGTCTTGCATTTCAAGACCGAGGATGAGGCTGTCAGGTATGTGGCGACCACTATTCCGGCTTCGGAGAAAAGACTCTTCGTCTGTTCGTCCACAAAGCGACTGGACAATATCCAGACGTATTTGGGGCAACCTCGTTCGGGTTCTTCGGTTGAGGATTCCGAGCCTCAGATAGTGCAGTTGTTCAAGATCGGGATGTCACTTTTCCAATACCCGGCCAACATTGGTTCGGTTGTTTCCTGGCTTCAGGCTCCTGTGAGTCCTCTGGGTAATCTGAGGTTCAGCCTGATGCGTGCTGTCAAGGATTCTGGCGGTTTGTTCAACGAGGATTGGGACAAGGCTATAACTGATGAAAGGAACGCGATCAGTGACAACGAGGAAATAGATAAGAATGAACGAAAGCGACAACTAGCCAAATTTGATAGTAAGGTCAATCAATTCATAATCAAGCCATCCGTGGCGATAGACAAGGACAAGGTCATCGATTTCTGCGGAAATATGTCCCAATGGACTGTCGCGATGTCCCAGTCTGAGCATTATCGTGCGATGCCGGGAGCTGTCGCTCAATTCTCCACGCTCAAGAGTCTGTTTGACTTGATGCGCGAAGTTATAAATGAATATGCCGGTGATATGGACGGCATCACCTTGCGCCGTATGGTGATCCAACTCTGTCATGGTGATGAATATGATCTGTATCACGCTGAATGCGGAGGCCGCGAAGTCGTTGCCTCGCCTGGAGACATTCTGGATTCTGTGTCGGAGGTGGTTTGGGTTGATATGTATAACGTGTCAGCGCCTTCCGGACAGTTCAAATTTCTGACTGCCAGAGAGAAAGCACGACTTGGTTGTGAAGAATGGAAGGTTGGGGAGGAACTGAGATTCCGTGACGATGTTCAAGCGATGCCATTATTCAAGGCCAAGGAGAAATTGACTTTGATTTATGCGGATTATGCGGACAATGCACCGACTATGAAGCATCCGTTGCTGGTCCGCCTTGAGGCGCGGATCGAAAATTTCAAGGATTTTGTGAAAGACTATCCTGAAATCCCGGATGGGGCGTATGAGGAGAGAACCCGGATTGACAACTATGCGGAAAACACAGTTGAATCTCACGAGATCGGGCTCAGGGACAGCGCCATTCCTTCAAGGCGTGAAACGGAGAGCTATTCATCGCTGGATTTACTTGTGCAACATCCTTTCGATTATGTCTGCAATTATGCCGCGAATCTGCGTGAGCCGACATATTTCGACAAATCCCTGGTAGAAACGGTTATGGGAAATGTGGCTCACAAAGTAGTCCAGATTATGTTTTCCGAAGGGGGTCCGTTCAAGGAAAGCTTTGACCGGTCGGTTCTCGAATGCGGGGCGGTTCTGCTTCTGGACGAGAATGCGGTCGCCAGAAAAGAACTTGAGGTAAGGCTTGCAAAGGGGATTGATAGGTTGAAACACTTCATCCAACGAAACGGCCTGACATTCTATGCCTCCGAGAAGGAATATTCTTGTGAGTGGAAGGGAAAGTCTCTTGCGGCGAGAGTGGATATGATTCTTACTGACAGTGTTGGAAATCCTGTGATACTTGACTTCAAGAACACCTCTGTTCCCACTTCTTATGAGAACAAGGTGGCGCAGAACAAGGCTCTCCAGTTGGCTGTTTACGAATATGTAGTCCTGAAATCGGGAGAGTTCGCCGGCAAGGCGGTGAGGAAGGCCTACGTCATTTTACCTGATGCCGAGATATTCACGTCCGATGAGTTCGAGATGGTCTCTCCAATTGCTCCGGCTGACAAAGGACGTGTCGAAGGCGACTTGATGGAACTGCTTGGTAATTCCTTTGATTTCAGATGGTGGCAATTGGGTGAAGGGATTGTTGAATTGGGCGAAAACCTGCCTGTTGATGTGACGGAATACGGCAAGTCACAATCGGAAAAGAGATTTTACCCTATCAAAGAGGGTGAAAAGGGGATCAAATGTGACAACAGTTACTCTAACGTTAAAGGATTAAGATAGTCTATGAAAAATACAACGTATATAAGTGCAAGTGCCGGTAGCGGTAAGACCAACAGGCTCGTGAACGAGATGGCCGGCCAGATTCAGAAAGGAATTGTCAGGAACGGCGAGGTGGTAGAGGTGCGTGGTGATCAGGTTATCGCTACGACGTTCACCAAGAAAGCGGCTGCTGAACTGCAGGAAAGAACCAGGAAGATTCTAGAGGATAAGGGAATGTTCGACGAGGCTTCCAGGCTTGCCAATGCGGCTATTGGCACGATCCACTCCGTTGCATTTCAGATGCTGAGTAGATTCTGGTATCTCGCCGGAGTCAGCGCGGACGTTAGAATAATGCCTGAGGAAGATGTACGGTTCTATGTCAATCAATCGTTGGCATCGTGTGTGACCGAAGAAGACATTGCCTTTTTCGACAAGTACAGGAAGTTCTTTGACTTGACGACAACTAAGGATGGCAATTACCTAAAAGTGCCTGATACAGAATTTTGGCTTGATGACTTGAAGGCTATAGTGAACACGATTCATAATTTTCGTGTGGGAGATGTTGAATCGGGAGAGAAAGAGTCGGTCCGGCTCGTGGAGGAGTTTTACAAGAATCCGTATCCAAATCAAGATGCCACTTCGGAATATGCCAAAGGAGTTATGGAACGTCTGGAAGTTGGTGTCAGAAAATGTAGAAGATTGGCTAAGGCTGCGGATGATTTGGCCGGAATGGTAGCGAAAGCATTTTCAGAGAATGTGGAAGAAGCGAAACTGAGGCTTTTGCTGGCAAGCATTATCAAACGTCTTTCGGGATCGAAGAGCCTTGATGGTTCAGCAGTTGATGATCTTGCGGAACTTTTGCGTATCCAGAGGGTGCTTGCCTGTTCGCCGGAGGTGTTGGGATTGCAGAAAGAGTATATTCATAGAATATTTGCCCTTGCCGAGAAGTGGAAAAATGAATATGCCGCATTCAAGGAGTCACGTTGCCTGCTGGACTTCAACGATCTTGAAAGGAAATTTTACGAACTTCTAGAAATTAAGGATGTGGAGGAGGAGATCAGAAGCAACTTCAAATCTTTGTTTGTGGATGAGTTTCAGGATTGCTCGCCGCTCCAGATCAGAATTTTTGAAAAACTTGGGTCTATGATGGAGTCTGTGACTTATGTCGGTGACAAGAAGCAGTCCATTTATGGTTTCAGAGGGACAGATTTAAGTGTCGTTGAAAGTGTTACGAAAGAATTTCCGGAGCAGCTGGATGTTGTGGATGAGAACGGAAACATGATCACCACGCTGAAGGAAAGCTGGAGATCCACCAAAACCCTTGTGGATTTCACAAATCAGATTTTCGAGCGGGCGTTTGAAGGTGAGATCGCTCCAGAATTGGTGCGTTTGGAGAAGGCGGACGGAGGCAATGGAGATGCTGATGAGAAGCCGGAGCATTGGTGGTTCGATGTCGGTAATAATGATCTCTTCTATAAGGAATTGGCGTTGAAGGTGAATTCTCTGATAAAAGAGAGGGGTTTGAAAGCGAAGGATGTGGCTATCCTTTTCAGAAAAAATAATGATTGTGTCGAAATGGCTTCCTTGCTCAGAGGATTGGGACTGCCGGTCAACACACAGGAGGATTCGAAGAGTAAGAAAGATAGTTCTCGGTCATATTCATTTATGAATGCCCTTGTGTCGTTGCTCGTGAACGAAAAGGATGCGTACTCGAAGGCGGTTGTCCTGCTGGGCAGTGAGCCGGGTCACCATATAGGGGATGTTCTTTCCGACAGGATCGAAGACTTGAGGCTTTCCACTCAGGATGGTCAGGCACGAAATCGTTGGGACGAAGAACAGGTGATCAAGAGGCTGCTGGCTCTGTGCGAGCCTATCAGGCGGCAATCGGTCGCTGCGGCGATTGACAGTTTGGTGACGGAGTTTGGAGTGAAGGAGATTTTGTCCGGAATCGAAAATCCGGTGTCTGCGTCCCTTTTTGTTGATGGCTATCTGGCTGCTGCCAAGACTTATGAAGACCGTTGCCGTCTGAATGGAGAAGGTGCGTCTTTGTCCGGCTTCCTGACGTACGTCTCGAATTTTAACGTGAATGGTTTGCCTGACGAGAATGGCGTTTTTGTTGGAACTTACCATAAATCAAAAGGTCTTCAGTGGCACACGGTGGTTTGCTGTTCTCTTGACATGGACCCAAATAAGATAGATGTTAAACAGGATATCATCGGGGTGGGACGGTTTAAGGATGCGGACGGAAAGATAGGTGTGTACGTCTTGCCTAAGACCGGGTTTGCTCAGGATGTTTTGGCTCCGGATTTGAAAGCCAGCGTCTTGGCTAATAGTGTCCGCCAGGAAAAACTTGCGGAGGCGAAGCGGCTGATGTACGTTGGGTTGACGCGCGCCAGAACGCACTTGATAACCGCTGCCAAGCAAGATAAAGTCGCCTGGTTGGATGCTTTGACCGGAAGCGCTTCTCAGGCACGCCCGTTCCCATTCCTTGCGGACGATGTTATGGCAGTTCACACATTTGAACCTACCGCGGAGAACATAGATCCAAGTGTTCCAAAGGCTTCTTTCAAAGTACTTTCGACTCCTGCGGTCAGAACACTTTACAAAGAAAAATTTGTTGAGCCAAGCGCTGTGGTGAATGAAGAGCTGGTGGCGAATACGCAGGTGGAGATTGTGAAAATAGTCTCTGACAGGATAAATGTGAACTTAGAAGGTGATTTTGCTGATTACGGCACTTATTTCCATCAAGTCCTGTTTGGCTGGAGATTAGGAGAGGACAACACCGCTCTGATCAAATCATTGGCGCGGGACTTTCATTTGTCCGATCCGCTGAATGAGCCGGATAAGATTTCTGCGACGGTTGAGTCGTTCTATTCTTTTATGAAAAACACGTACGGTGATCCGATGTCCATGCACAGAGAACTGCCATTCAGGGAAGTGCGTGACGGACAGGTGATTTCAGGGAGTATGGATCTTGTTTATGAGACCAAGGATGGTGTGGTGCTGGTGGACTATAAGACTTGTCCTCGGCCAATCGAAGAACTGACCGACAGGACAAGTGATTTCTATGCTGGCAAATATGCTCCGCAGTTGGATTGCTACCGGCACGCTCTTGAAACTTCAGGTAAAACAGTGGTGGACACGATTCTTTTTTACCCTACATCCGGAGTACTTGTGAAAATCTGAGACCTCGGATTCTGATGGTATTCAATGCCATCAGAATCCGATCTTCTTGATGCTCCCGGCGCGCTGGAGGGTTTCGGTGCGGCAATATTCAGACAGTACGTTGTAGTCAAGGGATTCGTTGCCGGTGAGGACGGCGTCCACGGCTTTCATCCGGGAGATATTCTCGATCTGGCCGCCACTGAAATCGAATTCAGAGGCGAGCCTTGTGGCGACATCGTCAGAGAGGCCGGGGATCAGGGATTCCCAGATCTTGGCTCTAACGGCGGTTTCCGGTCTCTTGAAGTCGATCTTGTAGAGGAAACGCCGCTCGAAGGCCTTGTCGATGTTGTCGGTGAGGTTGGTTGTGGCGATGAGGATTCCTTCCATCGACTCCATCTCCTGAAGGATTATGTTCTGGATGGCGTTCTCCATCTTGTCCACGGCGCTCTCGGCTCCCTCCCGGCGTATTCCGAAAATCGCGTCAGCCTCGTTGAACAGCATTATAGGCTGGATTTTCTTTTTGGAGCACATCTCCTTGTAGGCCGCGAAGGCCGCCTTGATGTTCTTCTCGCTTTGCCCCACCCACATGCTCTTGATCTGGTCCACATTGACCGGGAATATGTCCCTTCCGGTGGCGCGCGCCAACTGATAGACAGTCTCTGTCTTGCCGGTGCCTGGACTGCCGTAGAAGAGGCAGGCGAATCCTTTCCTCATCCCGTGCTCTTCAAGGTTGGCGGTGATATTCCTGAAATTCTGTGGTTGGAGAAGATTGGAGAGCCTTTCCACCTGGGCGTTCACGTCCGTGTTGAAGAACAGTTTTTTCTCTGTCACCTTCTTGTGGGAAATGAGGCTGTTGTTGATGTCGTTCGTCTCATTCCTGCTTTTCATCTTGTGATTCGGCAGGAATTTCTTCAGTCCTTTTTTCGTGAACCTGTAGGAACCCCTGTCAAAAAACGATTCGGCCGAGTCAAAGACAAGAAGTCCGTCCGTGATCAGCTGGTTCTCACCTCTTTCCAGAGACCTCAGCATCGCTCGGAAAGATTTTGTGGACGGTAGGGCGTCCCGGATGTCGGACTGGTCGAACTTGTCCTTGCATTCGCTCACATACAGCGCGCACAGATAGACAACAACCGTCTTCAGGTCTTTGTTCTTCGTGTAGCAGGAAAGCGTCTTGACAAACTGAATCTCCTGGTTGGCCATTAGTGCTGAATTGATTTCAAGGAACAACGACTCGTCGTCAAGGTCATTGCGGGAGTTCCTTTCGTAGAGGTCCATGATGGTGTCAAACAATTCCTCTTCTGTCATCTTTGAATAATCCGGAGCGATGAACGGCTTGTCGGCGGCAAGGCATTTCAGGACACCCATCGGCACATTGTAGCCTGAAGAGTCGATTCCGCTGTTTCGTTTGAGCAGTCTTTTGGAGACGAGGTCCTCAATCTCATCCAGATGCATCAGCAATGATGTCCGGTGACATTGAAGATGTGAGCACAGGTTCTCAAGGGTGACCGCGGACCAACCGGACTGCTCTATGAACAAGGAAAACAACACGGCCTGTGTTTTCGTGATTTTCAGCCTCTCGCCAAGGTAGGAGGAGAACGGTTCGACCATATTCATAAACTCATCCGTCAGGCCCGAGTCGCTGGATCTGGAGACGATGCCGTCCACCGCCTTGAGAAGAGTCAGGTTCTCAAGTTCCTTAGGCGTCGGGGTCTGCAATGTCTGTCCATTGTCTTCCAGGTTGGATAATACGCTGTTTCTTCTTCTCATAGTCTTTTCATTTTTTATGGTTAATACTATCTTCTACGCTGTTTCTCAACCAAAATTTTGATAGATGTCGTGGCCGTCGTTTGTATGGCCGGGCGGACATATGTCGTGAAGATGTGCTCCTCTTGTGGTTGAGCCGTGCGGCGGTTGATAACAATAAAAACAGTGCCATTGTTCAAAGATTGTCCGGCCTATCTGGACACGATTGTTAAGATGACATAGTTCGCACTTTTTTATAGTTTATGGTTGCGGAAAGAGTGCTTCCAGTGTATTACATAACAAACAACATAAAAAAAAGGATGCTATGATTTGGAAATTTTTGTTACTGGCTTTCATCCTGATCTTTGTGGTGATCACGGTGCTGGATGTTCGTAAATTCTATGGATTTTTTGTGGATACATTCAGTGCTGACGATGAGTCTATTAAACAAGAGTTCAGAGGCCTTTTGTCAAGAAAAGATCTTTATGTGATGAGCCTGGACAACTTGGTGATGACGGTCTTGTGTCTGGCCAACTTGGTGATGCTGTGTTACATCCCGCTTTACGGTGGGCCTATGTGGCTGACTTGGAAGTGGATTGTCGGAGACATAGTTGTCAGTGCCGTGTCAGGAGTGGCAACGTTCTTTATCAACAAAAATGTGTCCGGAATTGTGGCTCCCTTTGTGATCAAGGCCAAGCGTTGCACGGATTTTTCGGGCGGTGAGCGGATCTGCTATTGGTTGCTCCGGGAAAGTGATGGAACACTGATATATTTGGGTGTCGCCGTCGCGGCTCTCACAATCATAGGATTCTTTTGATGATTGGAATAAGAGTTTTTTTATTAAATTTGTATTCGGAGAACTGCCACGTGAAAGTCCTTTTGCCTTAAAAGGAAAGACAACTTGATTCAGATTATAATATTAGTTTTTATTCTCCGCTTTTTCACGGGCTTGGTGAAAAGCTGAAAGAAACCCTGCTTGCTTGGGATTGTAAGATCCCAGGCCATCGATTAAGAACGTGAGTGTGACAGTTCTCCTTTTTTATTATGAAAGAATCATCATTTGAAAGCTTGGTCGATTTTGCGACCGATGATCAAATATTCCGTCTCATAGCTAAGGAGAGAGGAAAGTATGCTGCCAAAATACCAGATAAGGCAAAGAATCCTTTCGCCTCTGACTCTCTTTTTGACGAACTTAAGGCGATAACACCCCCGCACAGACTTTGGGGCAATCCTGGGCGTGGAAAATTGCCTCCGATTGTTGAGTCGGGACCTGCATCCTGGACGTGCTATAAGAAGCGGGCGACGGTCCGTGTGTATCAGGCGATCAAGAAAAAACGTGGTTTATACCCAGAAGCGCCGTGGGTGCGTAACTTGAATGATTTTGTCTTATCAGTTCGGAATAGCCTTTCCGGGATTGAGCCGCTTGCCTTGGAGTCTCCACGGATCCTTGCGAAATTCAAGGAGAAGGATGCCGGAAGTGGGGACTTTATATATCGTCCTATCTGTAAATATTCTGACCTGAAGACCAAGATCATCCTGGCGCTTGCCTATCAGTACATCCTTGCGAAGTTTGACAGGTATTTCCATAGGAATATGCTGTTTATGCGAGCGGCGAGACGTGTTGAGGGAAAGCGATATGAAATGCCTAAGTACACGGATGCCATCGACCTTGTGTCGGATTTCAGAAGACGGAACAACCGGAAGTCAATTTATGTAGGGGAGTGCGACATCCAGAAGTTCTACGACATATTCAATCACGATGTGATAGTAGAGTGTTTTGAGGACCTTTTTGCTGAGGTGAAGTTGAGGGATGGAGCCTCGGACGGTGATTTCGATTCCTTGCGTCGCGTGATAAAAGCTTATCTGGATTCGTTTGATTATCCAGAAAACGTGATGAGCAAGAATGATGACCCGGATTATTGGAAGAATGAAGTTCGAAGGCATCGAAGCGATGCGTGTCCGGAACCGGTATGCAGGTTCAAGTGGGTGAGCGATGACGCTTTTGTCTCTTCCGGTTGCTACACGACTAAAGAAGAATTCTATGCCGCAAGGAACGGGAGAAAATTAGGCATCCCGCAAGGTGGTGCCCTGTCCGGCATAATTGTCAATGTGGTTATGAGGGTCGTGGACAAGCCGATCGTGGAGTCGGACTCTCCGGACAAGCTCTTCATCCGCTATTGCGATGACATTCTTTTAATGCACACTGATGAGAAGGCTTGTGAGAACTATCTTGAGTCCTACTACAGCAGACTGATAGCCTGCAAACTGGTTCCGCATCAAATAAAGGATGTGGCTGATTGCAAGTCAGGGCGGAAAACGAAAGCGGAATTTTGGAAAGCCAAGTCAAAGAGTGTATATCGGTGGGGTCCAGGTGATGGTGCGGCTTCCGATTGGGTGGCGTTTGTCGGATATGAGATGCGCCGTACCGGAGAGATACGCATCCGCAAGGATAAGATCGATGCGGAGTTCAAGAAGATAGCCCATCAATACTATAACATAATATATTCAAAGGATGTGACTTCCGGAGAACCGGTGCCGGAGGAAAAACAGTGCGAGCTGTTTGAGAAAATGGACGGCCTTTCCAAGCATATCCAAAACTTTGTGAAGGCGGAGAATAATGTATATACCCGTTCGCAGGCTCGCCGACTTGACAAGTATCTCTACAGGAAGACCCGTCAGGCCGCTTCCAGAATCGGCATCGCCGATCCAAAAAAGGCGGCCAGGGAACGGGTGACCTATCTTGAGAAGATAGAAGGACTTTCCTGAACCCTCTCGGTCGCTTCGCTTGGCCCCAGTGACTTTTTGGCCACTATTTTTCTTTATCCGGCGAGCTCCCAAGCCAGGTTGAGGCGCTTGTCTGTCTTACGGAGTTTGCAGAAGAGTTTCTTGCGGCTTTTGGAGACGGCCTGATGGCTTATTCCGAGGCGTTCTGCGATCATCTCATCGGTAGGGGAGATGCATGCCTTAGTCAGCCGGATCATTTCATCGAGCACACGTCGCTCGCACGGTGTTATGTCAGTATATTCCAACAGGTGCTTGAGGCGGACGGCGGCGTTCTCACGGTCTTCCATTCTGGAGATGGAATATTCAGAGTCATGTTCAATGAAGTCATATCTTGCTTCGTCGCGGTCCTCACTGTCCCAGCCTTCGTCAATGGATACGAAGCGCTTTTGCTCGTTGGCCATCGTGATGAACTTCTTGCGTACGGCTGAACTGACGTATGCCGTGAACGGAGTGCCTTTTTCGGGGTCGAATCCACGCAGGCACTTAAAAGTGACCCACATTCCTATGCGCTTCAGTTCTTCTGCTGAATATGTGTTCAGGGATCGGCCGTAGCTTTTGATCAGCGCTGCCGTCAGGCCGGTGCAGTCGCGGATTACATTTTCTTGTGCTTTGCGGTCACCGTGTAGGGCGGCGAGGATTGTAGAGTCAGAGATGTTGACTGACTTAAAGGAGGATAGTTTTCCCATAAAGTTAATATTTAAGTTTATCTATCTGTGCTGTTGCGGACCATTGTTAGGTTGCGCGGTGGGGGAAAGTACTAAAAATTATGCCAAAATCCCGGACCTGTCCAGCCTATCTGTACAACTTGGAAAAAAACAAAAATATTCACGAATTTGGTTGCGGATTGGTGTAATGCGACGTATTACCAGTGTCAGTGACACTGACTGGCAGGCAATACAGTTCTTGCCGGAATGTCAGTGTGGGGCAACTGCCTGTAATTGAATATATTAGGAAATCATGCCCTCCTGATTCGCCTGGCAGCGTTTGGCAAGTTATTGAGAGTCAACGGAAAGCGATTTCATTGTAATAAAGTAAAAGAACATATTAATATAAGTATGAATAGAAGCACTATGAGAAAAGGACCTTATGACCCTGCGGTGACAACGCGCAAGGAAAAAAACGCTGAGATATTCTCAGAGACAATCGCTGCGATTAATGATAGTTTTTACACCGCTCCTTCCGGGAAGTTGGTGAATCTTCCTCCGTTGCGGCCGATGCTGGAAGGGGCTGAATGCTGGCATCGGGAGCAGCCTGTGGTTGACGCTCCGGAGGTCGTCGGTGGAACTGAGATCGTTGTGGAGAATAATGATTGCATCGAGGCAGCAAAGCGCCTGGTCGCGAGAGGCTATAATCCGGTGATGCTGAATTTCGCGAGTGGCGGTCATCCTGGTGGAGGTGTTGAAAACGGCGCCCGTGCCCAGGAGGAGACCCTTTGCCGCAGGAGCACGCTTGCCAGGTCAATCTACACCTTCGACGAGGAATACGCGCGGAACTATCATTACACGCACAGAAAGGGCAACAACTATCCTCTTGAGAATCTGAATTTCAGCGCCATATATTCCCCGTATGTGACATTCTTCCGCGAAGGGCTTGATTGTACCTTTATGGAAGAGCCGTTCCAGTGCGCGGTGGTCACCTGCGCGGCCTTGAACCTCAATGGGCGCTATTCTCTGAAGCTGACACGTGATGGGAATATGCCGCCTCAGGCCAAGTCAATCACCGCAAACAAGATCCGGACAATATTCCGTCTCGCCCTCCGCCATTACCACAATGCCCTTGTTCTGGGCGCTTTCGGCTGCGGAGCGTTCAGGAATCCGCCCGAGGAGATGGCGTCGATCTTCAAGTCCGTCCTGAACGAGGATGAGTTCCGCAATAAGTTCCTCCTTGTGACTTTCGCGATAATCGAGGATCACAATTCCCGCAATGTCAATCTCCGCGCGTTTCGGAAAGTGTTCGAATAGTAGGGATTGAATCCGTTTTGATTTGCCTTGATGTTCTTTGTCTTTTGGATAAGAAAGAGCCTTCGGGCGGATCAAAACGGATTCTGACGCTTCCCGCCGCTACTGGATTATGCCGTTTATGCTATTGATGATATGATACTTACAGAAGAAGATATTAAGAATCTTCCAGTTATCTAGGAAGAGGAAGATGATTTTTACGCTCCCGGCGAATTCGAAGCCGTCGTCCTGGCCGACTTCAACGAAGAGGCTGACCGGATTGATGAAAAGTACCGCTCCCGCACTGATTCACTTGATGACAGGACTGTCTCCACAGGTGAGATTATCTCCAAAGAAGGAGTGATAGTTGTGGACTCCATAGAGGAGTTTATGCGATTGAACGGTGCGGTACATCTGAAAGATCTGGATATTGAGTTAAGAAACTCAGAGCCATCCTTTTCTTGCAGAAGAAGTAATGAAAGATAAGATAGACAGATTATATGATATGACGATATTAAAAGAAGATGGCAGTTTAGATATTGAGAAAATTGATAGCCTCCCATTGGAGGAACATATGAAAATAGTAGGGACATTTACCCATGAGCAGTTCAAGGAATATGTCTCTGCCATACCACTTACTGAATCCAAGGTATGCCCAAGAGCTGTAAGGGTTAATTATTCCTTGGAAGATGAATTGGCAAGAGGAAGCGTGTTGGCAGAAGAATTTATGGAAAAAATGCGAAAGAAATATCTTGAGCGATGAAAACGTATTGGCTAAAAAAAGGTGGACATCATCAGAAATGTTCTTGTGGAAAAATGTGATGAAAAAGAATCTGTTGGCAGAGGATTATGATCCAGGTTACAAATGTATTACCCGTTTTGGAGTGATCGCGGCAGATTGTCCGGAGACAAACCTGCTGTCACCTGATCTTGATCACATACGTCGATCCTCTATGGCAAAAAGCCTTGGATCAGGTCATTATGTGTGGATGGGCGAGCAAGCTTGCCTTGGCGGAAAAACCGCATATTCAATGTTTGTCATTAACATATCAGTCAGAGCCGTCGCATATTACAGTCGCAAGTTCCAGCAACCGGCTTTCATCTATGGTGAGTTTCGAGACGGGCATATCCACAGTGAATACTGGGAAAAGGCGGATGTCACAAAACCATTGAGCGCCAGAGTTAACCAATATCAGAAAAAGGAGGAGATGGATGCGATGATCACCTCAGCAGGATTTGATGATCAATCAGTAATAGGGGAGCGTTTTGAGTACGCTGTCCCGTTCAGCCTTTTCCCCGCAATCTCAGAATATATCCATAAGAATATCTCGACTCTGGATGCCCATAGCCGAACCGGAGCGATGAATATAGCGCTTTACGGCATCGGTGAAAATGCTTGGCGCTACCGTGGCCTTGCCTACCGTGGCATCAAGCCTATGGAATTGAAGCAGATTATGTGACGGTGTTTTTGCTATCTATTATGCGCGGAATCCGATGCCTTTCTGCGAGATTTCATCAGCCCGTCACAAAGAGATAAGGTTGAACGAACTTTGCCCGGATTCTCGTTAGGGGAAAATCATTGCGTGGTTTCTAATAGGTTGTAAATGAATATATTCGTAAATGCTGCCCTCTGAATTTGACTGCCAGCTTTTGATAACTTGTTGTAGCTGAAAGGGTGGAGTTCCACACGCTGATTGTCAGTATGTTGCGAAATTCTGCCCTCCGGATGTTCAAATGGCGGAGTTACCCTTGGCTGGGATCACCTTGTCGGAGACAATAATCTATTGACCTTGAAGAGGATAATCAAGTTACCGGAGCCACCATTCTGGCCGACTTCAACGAAGAGGCGGACCGGATTGATGAAAAGTACCGCTCCCGCGCTGATTCACTTGGGGATAGAGCTGTTTCCTTAGATGAGTTCAAGGAGTCTTGATGTCGTTAACATTTATGGTAAAGAGATAAAATGAGAAAACATTATGTGTCGATTGGATGATTTAATCGGGCGAATCGAGAGTGAAACGCTTGACAAAGGTGAGGTTATCCCAAAAGAAGGAGTGATTGTTGTGGACTCCATAGAGGAGTTTATGCGATCGAACCAAGCGGTACACCTAAAAGACCTGGACGAGAAACTGAAGTGTTGCTGAGTGGTATCGGACTTTAATATTTCTGGCCACGCATTCTGTTTGAATGATTTGACATTATTGCTATGAAAGAATTGACAGATGATGAGATCAAGAATCTTCCTTTTTTGACAGAGGAAGAAATAATCCTTTCCAAAGAGGCTGCTATCGAAGAAACAATTAGGCTTTTTCTGGAAAAGGCAAAGAAAACGGACGAATTATATGATAAAGGTCTTTTGAAATGAAACGGTTCGTCGGACTGGTATAAACGCAGCTTCTGATCGGTTTGGTGAACTGCTTTATGCTTGGCTAATGTCTGGATATGAAAGAAGAAAAATATTCATTGACCGATGTTGATGAGCTTATGGAATATATGTGGCTGAAGCCTGACAGGACGGGGCTGAGGGTGGATATATTCGTGGATGATTGCGGGTCTTATGAAAGGTATGGGCATCCGCTGCTTCTGTGGGCGAGAAATGGTTATGGGCGTGAAGTGCCCGAATTTATTCCTTTTCTTGTTTCGGACCAACCGACTATTCTCAACTTAGGGATTGACTGTCGGATCTCGGAAGAAGATGTTGTGGCGATTAAGGGTTTTATCCAACGGAATCTTGAGATCCTCGTCAAATTGCCCGCCGATCTGATCAGTCAGACGGATTTCGTTGAATCTGTGAAAAGGCATTGTGTCTCAGATAAACAGGTTTAGGTGAGGTTGATCGGCGGTAAACTTAAAGTGTATAATTTTGAAATATAATTGATTATGGTGCCTTTAAAAGAAAACGGCGAACTGGATATCGAGCGGATTAATGAACAGCCGATAGAAGAATATATGGAAGTTATAGGTGGTTTGACTGAGGAGCAATATAAAGAATATCTGTCCAATCTGCCAATTAATGAATCAAAAGAACCGGTCCGTGCGGTAGTGGTTGACTATACATTAGAAGAAGAATTAGAAAGAGGAAGTGTTCTTGCGGAGGACCTTATCAATAAACTAAGGAAAAATGAAAAGACTTCATTTAAATGATAATATTTATCATTAGCTATTTTGGGTGAAGAAATATAATGAATCCCTTGACCATTGGAGAGTCACCGTGGTTGATGTTATCAACCAACTGCATATCATTGAACGAATTTCAGCGGGATCCCGTTTGGGAGAGATTTATAATGCGCTGTAAATGAATATATTCGTAAATGCTGCCCTCTGAATTTGACTGCCAGCTTTTGATAACTTGTTGTAGCTGAAAGGGTGGAGTTCCACACTCTGATTATCAGTAGGTTGCGAAATTCTGCCCTCCGGATGTTCAAATGGCGGAGTTGCCCTTGGCAAGATGAGCCTTGCCAAGGGCAATAATCTATTGACCTTAAGATGGATAATCAAGTTATCGGAGCCTCCATCAGCGGAGCCGGGCGATGGTCTCTTCGAGGGAGTAGGACTGGTATATTCCTTTGGCTTCGGCGTAGCGCTTGTTGATCGCCATAAAGGGGCGCCAGAGTTCGGCGAAAGAGCCGGAAAATCTGACGTTTTCAGTTTCACCGTTACGGGTTATGGCGTTGCATCGGTTGATGCCGGAAAGGGGGCTTCCGGCCAGATAGTAGGTGAGGGCGTGGATCTCTCCGTCTTTCTTGATAACGGATCTCTCGCAGGTCTCCCACCATTCAAGATAGACTCCGAGCGTGGCGTCGCTCAGGCCGGATGTGCCGGAGTAGGCGAGGTTGTTCCGGAACGGTAACGGGGTAAGGAACATACGGCTGTCGGAGAGGATCCGGTCACGATGCTCGTAGAGGAAGAAGGCTTCCTTGTAGAATAATTTCATCCAAGGCTCCTCGCTGGTCTTGCGCGGTGCCTTCGCGGGCATATTCCCGATCCGAAGGTATTCGCCTGTCGTGTCAAGCTCAAGGCCAGCGTCTGGCTTGATGTCATCATGCGCTTCCGCCTTTGGATAGCATTCAAGAATATTTCCGTTCATCAGCAGGATCTTCCCATTCGGGTGAATGACCGCGGTCTCATTGTTCACTGTACTCATATATTCATTGTTTTATGGGTGGCGCTTGGAACTTGCAAAAGATTTATAATTACTGTGCGCAAATCCTGGTGACAAAATTAAAATCATCAAGCGTCATCCAAGTATAGTACAAGGTTATTCAGGAATCCGCAACCAAAATCAAGAAAATGGTTGCGTTTTGTTGATTGAAAGTGTATTCAAGATGCAGTTTTCAGTTCCTGCCGCTATGGCAGCGGGCGATCAAGAATGAATATAATATCAGAAATTTGACCTATATGCAAAGATTTGAGAAAATAATCCTGAATATTCCGCATAGTTCGGATAGGATGCTTCCACGGCGGACCGAGGCCGCTGATGGCACGCGCGGCCCCGAATGGCTGCCGGATGTAGCCTTGGCCAGTAGCCAGAAGAACTCGGCCGGGCTGCCTTCGGTAAGCGGATGGACGGATCCGGCGGCCATCGCGAAGGAGGTGCGCCGTTGGACCGATTGGTACACGGATTCGATGTTCCGGCCTGATGCGGACCTGGCCGGCAGGGTCGTGCCTGTCGTGTTCGGCCTTTCGCGTTTCTGCATTGATGTGGAAAGGCTCCTTGATGACCCTTTGAATGCCACCGGCCAAGGCATCCTCTACGAAAGGTTCGGCGAATGCCGCCGCCTGATTTCCGGGCGGACCGCCTTGATGAATGAATATCACGGATTCATCTCGCGCCTTTCCTCTGAGTTGGCTCCCGGCTCGCTCATCATAGACTGCCACTCGTTTCCTTCGGATCTCGCCGACATCGACATCTGCATCGGCTATAATGACGATGCAAGCAAGCCTGAGCAGGAGATGATCGACAAGGCGACGCACCTGTTAGATCGCGCCGGATTTAAGGTAGGCCTGAACAATCCATATTCAAACTCGATAACTCCCAAGAAACCGATTGATTACAAATCCTTGATGATCGAAGTCAACAAGCGTTGCTATATGAATGAGGGCACTTTGGCGCGGACGGTAGGCTATGACATCATTTCTGGACTTGTTAACGACTTCTATCGCCTGGTATTGGCATAAAAGAATATCACCGTGCGTGAAAAGCGGCGTTTCGTTCACAAAATCCCTTTGGGGCGTGAGTGGAAAAGCGCTTTTTGCGCACAGTGATGATGAAGAATACGTCAGTCGGCCTTTTACCTCCTGCTGCCTATCGGCCTTTCCTTGGTGAAGCCAGGGAACACCCTGACGAGAACCACTCCGTGCGGAGGTACATCAGCATCGAAACGATCCCTGTCGTTGGTCATCTCGGCGACATCTTTCTGCCTCCAGACATCCCGGACGATGATTTTGTCCCCGATAATTCCGATGGCTCTCGGCTTGAAACCGATCTTCTGGGTTGTCTCGCTGAGGTTGAACATGGCGATTGCCAGCGAACCGTCCTCCAAAGGCTTGAAGTAGGTGGCATAGGAACTGTTGCCGTAAATCTTTGTGGCCGCGTAACCGAGCGGATCCTGATTGATGTCGATCACCTCGTTGTTGCACAGAAGGCTCTTTGTGAACTTGTCGGCGACCGCCATGTCGCAGCCGATCAGGAGCGGGGACGCCTGCATTGCCCAAAGGGTGACGTGGGTATATTGCTCGTCCGGAGTCAGGTTGGTGTAGTGGTATTTCCTGCCCCAGCCGACGTTTCCGATGACCATCATGTCTCCGTCAGGCCAATGTCCAGGGCCTGAATATGGCGCCCAGCTGCTGTTCCTGCCGAAACCGATGCCGGAGATGCTTTTCCAGTTGTCGCGGATGTCCCCGGTCGTCCTCCAACAGTTGGCGTATTTGACATATTCACCGGCCAAAGGAAGGAGGGCGGAGTTGGAAAGGCTATAGACGATGTCCCTGCCGCATTTCTCCAGCTCATCGTGCATCTCTTTCATGCTGTACCAGTCGTGCGGGTTCCAGTCGTATTTGAGATAGTCGAAGCCCCATTCTGCCCACTGGCGCGCGTCCTGGGCGGCGAATGAATATTTCCCGCTGTACCAAAGCTTCTCTCTGGTCAGCTCGCCGGACGGATCCACCATCCTGTAGTTCTCGTTGACGAGCCCTTTCTTGACCCATTCGTAGGTGCCGTCGGCGTTGTCGCACTGTGTTCCGATGTGTGCCGCATAGGTCGCAACCCACGGACCGGAATAGATGCCGACCTTGAATCCCATGGTGTGCAGCGAGTCCACAAGACCTTTCATGTCAGGGAATTTCACGTTCGGCTGGATCGCGTTCTCCTTTCCGCCGCGGAGTCCCTGCCAGCCATCGTCTATGTTGATGTACGACCAACCATAGTCCGCCAGTCCACTTTCAAGAATCGCCTTCGCGGAAGCCATCACTTTCTCATGGCTTACCGTGTTGCCCCAGCAGTTCCAGCTGTTCCAACCCATCGGAGGAGTCAGCGCGATCTTCTCTCCGATGACGATCCTGAACTCCCTTTTCGCCTCGCCGAGGCTGTTGGCGGCCTTCAGCGTGACATTGTAGGTGCCGGCTTTCTTGACCTTTCCGGTGATCACACCTGTTCCGGAGTCGATTTTCAGGCCTTTGGGCAGGTTCTCGGCCGAGAATGTCATCGGTCTGTCACCTGTCGCCGCCACCTTGTACAGGAAATCTGAGCCTGGACGGGCGCCATAGATCTTGGCTCCGTTGATCCGGGGAGTGTGTGGAGCCTCCGGAGTAAGGATATAGCCGGAATAGTCCGGAACCTTCACCTCATCCGACGGCTCTGATTGGGCTGATGCTGTGGCACTTGCCAGAATGGCCAGCGCGCCTGTCAGCAGAAAGGGAATTTTTCTCATGATCTGAATTTTGTGTTATTAGTATTGAATATCCTGCATTATAAAACGCAGCGACTCCGATTTACCCTACCTCGCATGATTCCGGAATATGTATGATTGCGTCCGTAAAGTCACTTCGTGCAAAAAAATACGTACCGATCATCGCGGAGCAAGAGGCAGTGGAATCTTTTGAAATATTCATTTGAAAACAAAGGTAGGGTAAAAGTCCGGTTAAACGTTAAAATTAATATGAAATAATTAAAGTCATTATGAGTAAAGACGACAGAAGGATTTCAGATGATCGGATCAAAGAGAAATGCTTCAGATATTTCCGTGGCGAATCCACTTACGAGGATGAGGTTTCCATCCGCGAGAGCCTTTCGGACGGTAAGCTGTCGATGGATGATTTCAGGACGATGGAGAAGGATTGGTGTGACAGCGAGAGGCCGACTGCGGGGCAGAGGATGGCCTACGCCAGGCTTACTGGAAAAATCAAGGCACGCCGGTGGAAACGCTTGCTGCTGAGGATTTCCGCCCCGGCGGCAGCGGCGGTGGCCGTCATCGTGGCGTTGTTCTTCAATCTGTTCAATGACAAGGAGAATCCGGTCTCCACTTTCTCGACAGCCTATCTGGAGACGAGACTGGTCGTGCTTCCGGACTCGTCCAAAGTTTGGCTGAACTCAGCTACGACCCTGACCTACGATTCTGATTTCAACAAGAAGGGCAGGGAAGTGACGCTGTCCGGCGAGGCGTTCTTCGATGTCTCGAAGAATCCGGCCAAGCCATTCATCGTCAGAATGGACGATGCCAGCATCACTGTCAAAGGCACCTCGTTCAACGTCTCTGCCTACAACGGTGAGAACGGAATCCAGGCGGCCCTCCTCACGGGACAGATTCAGTTCCAGACCGGCAAGGACTACATTTATCTCAGCCCGGGCGAGGTCATCTCCTACAACCGTATCGACCGTTCCATGAGCAAGTCCAGGCGGGATGTGAGCCAGTACCGCTCATGGCTTGACGGCAAGCTGGACTGCGAGTCAGTCACGCTTGACTGGCTGTTTTCCAGACTGACATCCTTGTACGGAACGCGGATTCATTACAATCCGGTGAAATACAGGAACAAGACTTTCCGTGTCATACTCGACACCCGTGAGTCCATCGATGATGTGCTTGGGGCGGTGGCCGTAATTGTGCCGATCTCGTGGGCATGGCAGGATGACAGCAGCATCGCGATCACAGAAAAATGACATACAATCAAAACTAATAACGTTAACTAAACCCACTGTTCAACAAAAATGAAGAGACAACTTGTTTTCAAGAGCGCGCTTCTTGTTTTGCTTCTCGTGATGACCGGGCAGTTCATCTCCGCCCAGTCGTTCACAAAGCGGTTCAAGAACGAGCCTCTGACTGGTGTCATCAAGGAACTTGAGCGCCAGACCGGCTATTCTTTCATCTACGAGACAGGAATTCTTCGGGATGCCCCGGCTGTCACGGCCGACTTCAACTCGGCGTCCGTGCAGACTGTCTTGCGGCAGATAGTCAAACCACCTTTCAAGTATGAGCTGAAAGGCAAGATCATCACGATCACCAAAACCGAGGCAAAGACCTCAGGCAAGACAACCGGCGATGACAAATCTACGGAGGTCAGCGGAACCGTCAAGGACGCCAAGACCGGCGAGCCGCTTGTCGGAGTGGCGGTTTGGGTCAAGGACACTCCGATTGGAGTCTCCACCGATCTTGATGGCCGCTATAACCTTTCATTCAAAGGCAATTACGGCTACATCAGCGTGTCCTGCATAGGCTATGTGGCCCAGGATGTCCAGATAAAGAAGGGATCACAGGTCATCAACGTGGCCCTTGAGCAGGATGGAAACACTTTGGAGGAGGCTGTGGCTGTCGGCTACGGCCACCAGAAGAAGGCCAGTATCGTGGGCGCCATCGCCACAATCGCTCCGGACGCGGTGAAGATTCCGGTGTCCAAGATCAGCAACGCTCTCGCCGGAAGGCTTTCCGGAGTCGTGTCGGTGCAGAGGAGCGGCGAGCCTGGCGCGGGATCCACTTTCTGGATCCGAGGCATCAGCACCTTCGGAGCCAACGCCAACCCTCTCGTCCTGATCGACGGAGTCGAGCGTGAGCTTGACCTTGTGGATGTCGAGGACATCAAGGAATTCTCCGTCCTCAAGGACGCTGCCGCGACGGCCGTTTACGGAGTGCGAGGAGCCAACGGCGTGGTGCTCATCACGACACGCAGCGGAGAGGAGGGCAAACCAAAGGTCAGCATCAAATTCGAGAACGGTGTGACCAGCCCAGTCAAGGTGCCGGAGATGGCGAGCGCGACACAGTATATGGAAATGTACAATGTGGCTTCCGGGACTGAATATTTCGATGCGGAGAGGGTACGCAAGACCTTGAGCGGAGAGGATCCTGACCTTTACCCTAATGTCGATTGGGTCAACAGCATATTCAAGAACCTCAGCAACAACACCAGGGCGAACGTCAACGTCTCCGGTGGAACCAGCTCCGTGAAATATTACATCTCCGGAGGTTTCTACAACGAGAACGGGCTCTTCAAGACTGATCCTACGGCCGATTACAACACGGGAATATATTACCGCCGCTTCAATTTCAGGGCGAACGTGGATGTGAAACTCACTCGCCACACGTCCATGAACGTCAATCTCGCCACGACTTTCGAGCAGAAGAACGAGAGCGGAACGAGCAGCAGCTCGATCTGGTCGGCCGCGCTGAAGACACCGTCTGTGATCTTCCCGATGGTCTATTCGGACGGCCATTATCCAGGACCGGGTACTAACATGGGCTACAACCCGTACGCCCTTCTGACACAGACCGGTTACAAGCAGGCGTTCTACAACACGGCTCAGTCTCTCGTGTCCCTCACCCACGATTTCTCGTGGCTCACCGATGGACTTACAGCCACAGTCAAAGGCTCTTTCGACGCCAAGAACAACGCTTACCAGAACCGCACCAGGACTCCTGAGCAATACGGTCAGGCGTACAGGGACGAGAACGGAGAACTGCACCTTACTGAGCTTGTGCAGGGCTCGCAGACACTGGATTTCTCATATTCCAACACCGGATGGCGTTCCCTCTATCTGGAGGCCAGCCTGAACTACGCAAGGTCATTCGGAAACCACAGCGTCACAGGTCTCCTTCTCTATCAGCAGTCACAGAAGAACTATATCGGCTCCAGTGCCACCTCCAGCAATGCGGCCCTGCCGTACAGACATCAGGGAGTGGCCTTCAGGGCTACCTACAATTATGATTCACGGTATTTCGCCGAGTTCAACGCCGGCTACAACGGATCCGAGAACTTCTCGCCTGGACACAGGTTCGGATTCTTCCCGTCAGTGGCCGGTGGCTGGCTGGTCTCCAACGAGAAATTCTGGACAGGACGCTTGGCTGATGTCATCAGCTTGCTGAAAATCAAGGGCTCCTATGGAATTGTCGGAAACGACCAGATCGGAGGCAACCGTCGTTTCATCTACCTGGAGACAATCAACTCCGGTGATAAGTGGAGTTTCGGCGAGACGGTGACCTCCTACCCGTCCTACCGGCGCGGCGAATGGGCCAACGACAATGTCGGCTGGGAGAAATCACGCAAACTGGATGTCGGCGTGGATGTCTCGTTCTTCGACAAACTCCGCGTGCAGGTGGACTGGTTCAAGGAAAAGCGTTCGGGAATATTCCTTCAGAGGTCTTCCATTCCTGAATATATCGGAATCACCACGAAGCCTTACGTCAACATCGGCCGGATGAGGAACTCCGGATGGGACAGCTCCCTGCAGTACGACCAGAAGATCGGCCAGGTGAACTTCTCGGCGATGGGTAACTTCACTTTCGCCCGTAACGTCATCGAGGATCAGGACCAGCCGGACTACATCGAGAAGTACATGAACCGTACCGGCCAGGCCAGATGGCAGACATTCGGCTATGTGTCCGACGGACTGTTCAAGGACGAGGCTGACATCGCCACGTCTCCGGACCAGAGCGCTCTCGGCGAGGTACGTCCTGGCGACATCAAGTACAAGGATCTCAACAACGACGGTGTGATCGACAGCAAGGACGTCAAGGCCATAGGGTACACCGACGTGCCTGAGATCGTGTACGGTTTCGGTGTGTCCGCCCAATGGAAGGGATTCGATGTGTCGGTTTTCTTCCAGGGCAACGCCCACGTAAGTTTCTCGATAAACTCCTCTATGGTACGCGGATTCACCGAGCCGAAGATGGCCGCGAACAACGTGTTCTCCGATATCTACGGGAACTACTGGACCGAAAGCAATACCGACGCGAAATACCCACGTCTTACCACGACCGAGGCGACGAACAACAACCAGTCATCTGACTTCTGGCTCGTCAACGGCCGCTACATCAGGCTCAAGAACGCTGAGTTCGGCTACACTTTCCCTAAGAGATTGATCCAGAAGATGCGCCTGAGCCAGCTGCGTGTCTTCGTGTCCGGAACAAATCTGCTTACCTTCGCTCCGTTCAAGCTCTGGGATCCGGATCTCCAGACGGGAGCGTCGAACTACCCTAACACCAGAGTGGCCAACATCGGTCTGAACATCGGTTTCTAATAATCAAGAAGTACTATGAAGAAGAATATATCAGCAATAATCCTGATGATTGCGCTGGCGGTCTGCGGCTGTGACAGTTACCTGGACAGGCAGCCTGACGACCAGCTGACCTCAAAGAACATATTCGACAAGAAGACGACCACGCTGCAATATCTTGTCAATGTCTATACATACATTCCGAGCGAATGGTCCCCGGAAGGTTACGGTTCCACATCCTGCATCGCCATCACTGCCAGCGACGAGGCATCCTGTGCCTACACCGGCTCCCGTTTCTTCGCTTTGCTGAACCATAACCAGCTTTCCCCTCTGTCAAACCACGGCGGTTACCGTCATGCGGTTTACAGACTTTTGTATCAGGGAATAAGCGAGGCGACATATTTCATGTCCAAGGTCCAGGACTGCCCTCAGCTCACGGATGATGAGAAAGTGATGTGGCGGGGCGAGGCCCGTTTCCTCAGGGCGTTCTACTATACCGAGCTGCTCAAATGGAACGGCCCTGTCATTTGGCTCGGGGACAGGCAGTCGGACTATTCCGACCCGGATGTGTCAAAGGTGGACAGGTCCCCTTGGAGCACGATAGTCGATTGGCTTTGTGATGAATATGACAAAGCGGCCACCGAGCTCCCTGACACGAGAAGCTCCTACGAGATCGGACGTGCCACGAAAGGCTCTTCCCTTGCGATGAAGGCCAGGCTCCTTATGTTCAACGCCAGTCCTCTTTTCAACGGTCAGAACGGCACCGGCATTTATGACGGCATCGTGAACAAGGACGGAGAGAAACTCTTCAACACAGAATATGACGAAAACCGTTGGAGACAGGCGGCCGAGGCGGCGAAGGCTGTCATAGACATGAACACGTACAATCTTGTGGATGACGAGAACGCCACTCCGCTTGAGAATATTCATAACGCTGCGGTGCTGCTCAATTCCCCTGAGAACATATTCACGGTGCAGTGCGGCGGACGCAGCTGGAGAGTCGGGGAGACTCCGGTCTCGGCGAGCGGATACGGCGGAATCGGTCTGTCCCAGAAGCTTGTGGACGCTTTCGCGATGGACAACGGCTACTATCCGATCACCAACATGGAAGACGAATCCTACGACAACGGCGCGGGTGTCATTGAGGTGGATCCACGTTCCGGCTACACTGAGACCGGGTCTCAGAAGTTCGTCAACCCGTTCTTCTCCACCATCCCTAAGAACCTGAAGTCCAACGACGCCATCGAGACCATGAACATGTATATCGGCCGCGAGCCGAGGTTCTACGCCAATGTGTTCTGGAGCGGCCAGACATGGATCATGGGCACGAACAAGCTGGCCAACATCCAGTTCTACAAGAACGGAAACTCCGGACCTATCACATCGAACAACTACAGCCCGACCGGTTACCTTTGCCTCAAGTTCATCGATCCGGATCTGGACACGAAGTCAAGCCGGTGGGGGAACCTCTCGTGGCCGATCATCAGATATGCCGATGTGCTGCTGATGTACATCGAGGCTCTCAATGAATATGACCCGGCGAATCCGGACATCCTCACTTACTGGAACATGATACGCCACAGGGCCGGGGTCCCGGCGATCGGAACCGGCGATGACGAGGTCTATCCTGAGATCATAGGCGACAAGGATCTCCAGAGAAAGTACATCCGCAGGGAGCGTATGGTCGAGCTTTGCTTCGAGGGAAAACGTTACTTCGACACCCGCCGCTGGATGATAGCCGAAAGGGAGGATAACGGCAAGGTCGTAGGATGCAACATCGGAGCGTCTGACCATAAGATTTCCGGTGATTATTGGAGGCGCACGTCCATTTTCGACACTTTCGGAGAGGCCGGCACCAAGTCCGAGAGGGTGTTCACCAAGAAATACTATGTCCTTCCTATGAATCAGGCCGAGCTTGACAGGGTTCCGGAACTGACTCAGAACTACGGATGGTAGAACTGGAAACGACTTCTAAAAAAAGAATCATTATGAAACGAAAATATACTCTTATAGGCTTAGCCGCGCTTCTGTCCGCCGCGGCCTGCGAGCCGAGCCACCTGGAGGACAATCTTTACGACCCTTCCGTGTACATCCTCAACAACGGATACCAGAAGACAGAAACAATCTATGACGTGCAGTCCTCGTTCACGGCTGAGGTGAACGCCTACTGTGGCAGCTATTACGACCAGAATCCAAAGGTGAGGCTGTCGGAGGATGCCGCCGTGCTGGTAAAGTACAATGAGGAGAACTCTGCGTCGCTTCTGGCTCTGCCTTCGGACTGCTGGTCTCTGGAATCGTCTGACCTTCAGATGAAGGACAAGAAGGCTACGTTCAAGGTGGATTTCAACATCGAGGCCTTGAAAAGACTTTCAACGGAAGCGGACTATTCCGATCTGAGTAACTACGCTGTGGCGTTGAGGCTGAAAAGCCTCACCGATGGCGTGAATGACGCCCAGACCGATGAACTTGGCAGCACTGTCATCGTCCCGGACATGAGCATGATGGCGTTCAGTCTGGACAAATCCGGAGTGTCCGAGACCGATCTTGACAAACTGGAGGACAATGACGGATTCGTCACTGTCGAATACAAGGTCCGCACAAGCATCGAGAACAATTGGGACAACGGCGTGAAGTTCACTTTCAACGTCCCATCGGACAAGGCGGAATATTCGCTTCTTCCGGAGGGATCATATTCAGTGACATCCTCTTCTGAGCAAGGTTTCACCCCGGGTGTCTCTGAGATTGTCTATACTGTGCGCATCGACAAGTCCAAGGCACAGGATAGGTATTATTCCCTTGTGGCTGGTGTCGAGTCGGAAGGCGGCTTCAAGGTGGAAGGCGAGTCGGAGTCAGTGATGAATATGTTCAACAGGCATCATTACAGCCAGTCCGACATCTCGGTGCGTGACTGCAACTCCTATAAGATCGGAGTCGGCCCGGAGCTGACGATCGACGGGAAGATCAACACGAAATGGGAATCCGGCTACCAAAAGACCGACGTGGCGGTGTTGAAGCTGCCGTATTTCATTGAATATGAACTCGCCTCTCCGGTGCGTATTTCGGACTTCGACCTGTACCGGCGTCAGGACCGTTATGCCTCCGACCTTAAAGGCGGACATCTGGAAGTGTCTTTGGATGGAGAGAATTACACCAAGGTCTGCGATTTCGACTATACCGGCGTGAGCGCATACCGTAACGTTCACGCGGCGGAGATCGAGCCGGAGGCGAAGTACGTCAAGTTTGTCGTGACGGCCTCAGGACGAAAGGGCGGAGCCTTGAAGGTTCCCCTGTGCAGTCTGGCCGAGTTCAGCATCTGCTATAGATAGTGGTGATGACATAATATTAAAGGGAGGTGGCTAAAAAGTCACCTCCTTTTCATTACCCCCAGTCACTTCGTGACAGCCCCGGTGGGGCACGGGGAAGGGATTCCCCGAGACCCCTTCGGTCGCTTCGCTCCGAGTCTGGTGATTTTTGGATTAGCTCCTTTAATATTCAGGAAATTGTCTATTCATAAATATATCCGTGATCAATCCACCATGCAGGTGAGGATGAACAGCAGCCAGAAATGAGCGGCTCCGCTCTGGAGATCCGCGTTCCCGTTGCCGGCGAGGCCGTCCAATTCTTTCCTGAACACCGTCAGGGCTTTGTGGATGTGCTTTTCCACAGCCTTCTCAGAGGTTTTCAAAGCCGCCGCGATTTCCTTGTTCTTCATGTTTTGGAACCTGCTCATCATGAACACTTCGCGGCATCTGTCAGGAAGCTTGCCCATGATGCTGTGGATGTTCGCCGTGAGTTCATCGTAGATTGTCTTCCGGTCGGAGTCGTTGACCGCGAAATCCATCTGATAGAGACCTTCGTCGCAGACGTTTCTGAAAGAATCCGTGAGACTGACAATCCTGAGTGATGACTGGTGGCGCAGTGTGTCAATCGACCGGTTCCGTACAATGCGGAACAGAAGAGCCTGCCATGCGTCGCTTTCCTTTCCTTCGAATTTCTCCCAAAGCGTGCCATAGGCCTCGTGCACGATGTCTTGCGCTGTGTGCTCGTCCGACACGAACCTGAACGCGAAGTTGTAAAGCCTGTCACTGTACTTGTAGTACAGCCCTTCGAATATCGTTTCATCCAGAATCATCTTTTCTTATCCTTTGACATGGCTTTATATCATACAAATATAGCCTTTTTTAAGGATTACCTGATAAAAGTCTTGATCGTTTTTTAGCATATAGGGCATCGAAGGTGTCTTACCTTATATAAAACATTTTTATACTCCATGAAACTAAAACTCATAACAAAACTCATTCTGGTCGTTCCGCTGCTTCTTGGCGGGACCGCTTGCCAGAAACAGACTGTGTCCGAGGTGCACGACACTGTCGTCATCAAGACTACGTTGGCCGCCAAGACACCTGCTACGTTGGTGGGAGGCGGAACCGATCAGATCACGATCAGCGCCACGTGTGACTGGTCGCTTGAAGGTGAGGACTGGTTCACGATCGAACCTGCTTCCGGCACCAAGGGCGTCAGTGAATCAACCATCACCACCCAACCTAACACGACAGGTGCAGCCCGTATCGGAACGATCCGTCTCAATGCCGGATCTTACACAAGTACCTACACATTCACCCAGGCGGGCAAATAATGAAGGGCGAAGACTACAGACGCATCCTGGATTTCTTCTTCAGCGGTGTGGAGGTCTCCGAGGAACTGAAACAACGGTACCTCGGGTGGCTTGCCGCGTATGGAGATGAACCGGAGGTGAAGGCTTTGCTGGAGGAATATTGGGACTCTGTCTCTTCGGACTCTCCTGATTTCGACTTGACGGCCGGACTGGAGAGGCTTATGGCTTCGTTGGGAGAGGATGGCGCTTCGACAAGCTCAGCGAGCATCGAAGGGACTGCCCCAACGGCTCAAAGACTCGGATGGCTGTCCAATCTGCTGCACAGCAAGCCATTACGTTACTGTGTCACCGCCGCCGCAGCCGTGGCGATATTCATAGGAGGCGCGACAGTCGCGAGAATGAATATGGCTCCCGAAAGGGAGACCGTGCTCATCGCTTCGTCCGACAACGTCGGCTCCTACACCTTGCCTGACGGCACGCGCGTATGGCTCAACCGGGACAGCCGGCTGTCCTACAACCAGGATTTCGGCAAGAGCGCAAGGAATGTCTCCATCGACGGCGAAGGCTACTTTGAGGTCACCAGAAACGAGGCCTGCCCGTTCATCGTGAATATGCACGACAACCTTCAGGTCAAGGTTCTCGGAACGACTTTCAACATTGTCAGCGACCCTGTCGGACATTCCGCCGAGGTGATCCTCCGCAGCGGTTCCGTGCAGGTCTCCGACACCGAAAGCAAGGAACTCGTCATCCTCAGGCCTGACCAGAAATATTCCTGGGACAGGGGAAGGACTGAGGTGACGGCGGTGAACGCCGATGACTGCTGCCGCTGGTACGAGCATCGCCTCGCATTCGACAATGTGAAGCTCGGCGACATTCTGGAAAGCCTGTCGCACAAGTACCAGATGAAGATCGCGGCTGACCTCGGCAACCTTAAGGACAAACGTATGTCATTGACGGTCAAGGATGAATCCGTCGATGAGATTATGGAGATCCTCTCAACCCTCCTTCCGGTCCGCTGGGAGCGTCAAGGAAAGACAATCACAATTGATAACAAAACCAAAAACACTAATTATTAATGAAAGGAATATCTAACATTCTTCCTTCATTCACCAGAACCGTGCTTTGCGTGCTGTGCGCCCTCGGGCTTTCGCTCGGTGCGTACGCTCAGAGCAGGACGGCGACCGTGAATGTCAAGGATGTGACAGTCAAGGAACTCCTGAAGGCTATCGAGGCTGGTAGTTCCTACACTTTCGCCTATGTGGACACCGACATTGACCTTGCCGGCAAGGTTTCGGTCACGGCGAAGAACGAGGACATCGAAGCTGTCCTGAAGAAGGTGCTTCCAGGTGTCAAGGTCGAATTCAAGGACCAGAAGATCCTTTTGAGCAAAAAGGCTCCGGAAGCCAGACCTAAGGCTTCGGGGACCGTAGGCCCGAAAATCATTACCGGAAAGGTCGTTGACAAGTCCGGACAGCCGGTGATCGGCGCTATGGTCATCGAGCGTGGCACCAACAACGGAACCGGAACAGACATCGATGGAAACTACGAGCTCAAGGTCAAGAGCGAGGACGCTGTCCTGGACGTTTCCATCATCGGCTACAACAGCGCCTCCGCTACATTGACCGCTGGCCAGTCCAAGGCCGATTTCGTGCTTGAGGAAGAGGCTATCAAGCTGGATGACGTTGTGGTCATCGGCTACGGCGCGCAGAACAAGAGGGATGTCACGACTTCCATCGCGTCCATCAAGGCCGAGGACTTCGCCAACACTCCGACCACGGACTTCCGTGAGTCGATGGCTGCCAAGATGCCGGGTGTTCAGGTCATCAATCTGGGTGGCCAGCCTTCCGGCAACGTCTCCGTCAGGGTCAGGGGTGTCCAGTCCGCCACATCAGGCAACGACCCCCTCTATGTAATAGACGGAATCCCTTGTGACTCAAGAGCTTTTGCTAACCTTGACGGCTGCGACATCGAGAGCCTTGAGGTCCTGAAGGATGCCTCCGCGGCCGCCATCTACGGTTCGAGAGGATCCTGCGGTGTCATCCTTGTCACCACAAAGCGTGGCGCCAACTCAGAGACTCCGGTCATCTCCTACGACGGACAGTTCAGCGTCTCCAATGTCTCCAAGAAGATCGATATGCTCGATGCCTACGAGTTCGCGGAGATATTCAAAGAAGCCAGGGACGGAGCCTATCTTTTTGAAGTTCCCACAGGCTCCATCGGAGATCCGTATAGCGGTCGTCCGAAGAGTTATCATAATGTCGATCCTCTCATCACTTCTTATCTTCAGGACAAGACCGGAACTTTGACAAACACCGATTGGCAGGACGAGATCTTCCGCACGGCGCTCTCGCACAAGCACGCCCTCAGCGTCTCCGCCAGAACGAAGAACTACAACTACTATATTGGCCTGAACTACCTCAACCGCGAGGGAACCATCATCGGATCGGACTTCGAGAGGTACGGACTCAGGGCCAACCTTGACGGCAAGAAAGGTAAGCTGAAATATGGCGTAAGCTTCTCTCCTTCATATTCAAAGACCAATTATGTGAACTCCGATGGCCAGTACGGCAGCGACGGTGTGATCGCGTCCGCTTTGATGGCACCGCCGGTATTCCCGGTTTACAACTCCGACGGGTCCTATAACTGGGATATGAACGGTTATATGAGGTTCAACACTTGGGACACCCAGACCAACGAGGTGCTGAACCCTGTCGCCCTTGCCCTTGAGATCGATGATGTCAGGGAGAAACTGAACCTTGTTGGCAACGTCCACGCTTCCTACGAGTTCATCAAGGGACTTGAATATAAGGTCACGGTCGGTGGTGACTATTATTCCTACATCAGGAACTACTACCGTCCGTCCTACATTCCGCTCAAGAACCTGAAGTACTACGACAAGCCTTCGGCTCCTACCGCGGCCAACTACACCCAGTCATATTTCCACTGGAACGTCACCAACCAGATCTCGTTCAACAGAAAGTTCGGCGAGCACTCAATAAACGCCGTGGCTGTCTATGAGGCTGAGAAACAGGCTATCCAGACCTCCGCCATCAAGGGTACCGGTGTAGAGGGTGACGACAAGATCAGGACCACCAAGAGCAAGACCATTTCAATTGATGACACATTCAACGACAAGTACGCCTACACATTCGCGTCTTGGCTTGTCCGCGCGCAATATTCCTACAAGGGACGTTATATGTTCTCAGCCTCGATCAGAGGTGACGCCTCCTCTCGTTTCGCTCCGAACACAAGGTGGGGATATTTCCCTGCCGCGTCAGCCGGTTGGCGAATCAGTGACGAGAATTTCATGAGGAACACGAAGAACTGGCTGAACGACCTCAAGCTGCGCGCCAGCATCGGTCAGACAGGTAACGCCCAGATCGGTAACTCGGCTTATCTGGCCCTTTACGGATCCAACACTCTCGATCTTGGCAACGGACTCGTCACTTCTATGTACCCGTCGCAGATAGCCAACAACGAGCTTGGATGGGAGAAGAACACCCAGACAAACATCGGCTTCGACGCTAACCTCTGGAACGGCCTTCTCGGCATCAACGCCGACTTCTACTATTCCAAGACCACGGATATGCTCTTTAATATTCCGGTGTCATCTGTGTCCGGTCTGACGAAGTCCAATGTCAACATCGGATCGATGCAGAACAAGGGTGTCGAGATCACCTTGACCTCTCACAAGTCGTTCGGTGACTTCTCGATGGACTGGAACGCCAACTGGTCGCTGAACAGGAACAAGGTTCTGTCGCTTGGTGACGAGGACGCTCCGCTCATCGTTGCCTCTTCATATTCAGGTGCCAACTACATCACGAAAGTCGGCTATCCGGTAGGTTGCTACTACCTGCTCGTGCAGGACGGTGTGTTCCACAACCAGGAGGAACTTGACACATACCCTCATTTCCCGACAACCACTGTCGGCGACTTCCGTTTTGTGGACGCCAACGGCGACGGCAAGCTCGACAAGGATTCCGACCGTGTGATCGTTGGCAACTATATGCCTGATTTCTACTACGGATTCGGTGTTCAGTTCGGCTGGAAGGGACTTGATCTCTCAGCCAACTTCCAGGGTGTCTATGGCAACGAGATCCTGAACCTTGAGAGACGTTACCTTCTGAATATGGAAGCGTCTTCGAATATGATGAAGGAGGCCTTGAACCGCTTCCCTTACGGCAACCTCAACAGGGCCACCAGAAAATCATCTGGAAACAACGGTTCATGCACCTCGACCTTCCATCTGGAGGACGGATCCTACCTGAGGCTCCAGAACCTGTCCCTCGGCTACACGATGCCGGACAAGTGGTTCCGCGGCACTACCATCTCAAAGATGAGGGTTTACATCCAGGGCACGAACCTGTTCACCTTGACTCATTATTCAGGCTACAACCCAGAGGTCAACAAGAGGTCAACCAACGCCCTCAGCCCGGGCGAGGACTATTGCTCCTACCCTCTTTCAAGAACCTTCAGTGTGGGTATCAACTTTAATCTGTAATGAATATGAAGAATATCATAAAATCAGCTTTGATCGGCCTTGCGGCTCTTAGCCTTGCTTCCTGTGGCGATAGCTTCTTCGAGCAGTACCCGGCGAACACCGTGACCGAAGGCAACTATTACAAGACCGATGATGATTTCAACCAGGGCGTTTACTGCTGCTACGACAAGCTGAAGACCCAGATGGGCTTTTTCATCAACGAACTGGCTTATAGAAGTGACGAGTGTGAGCTCACCGCAATGGCGGTCTCCACTCAGGACAGGTACGATCTCGATCATTTCCAGGAGAGATCCAACAATGCCATACTCTCGAATATCTGGAACGCCTGGTACAACGGAATATACCGCTGCAACGATGTTCTCGACCATATGGCCGGCAAGAATCTCGCGAACGGGGACAAGTACCGTGGCGAGTGCCTGTTTATGAGGTCATGGTGGTATTTCAGCCTTTACAGGGTGTTCGGAGTCGTGCCGGTGACACGCACCGTCGTGACACCTGTCCAGGCCAAGACCATCCCGAGATGCACTGAGGAGGAGATGTACAACCTTCTTGTCGAGGATCTCAAGGAAGCGATCGATCTTCTTCCCGCCAAACGTTCCGCCGAGGTTGCGAGAGTGACGAAGATCGCCGCGCAGGCCCTTCTCGGCAAGGTCTATCTGACTTTCGGCAAATACGCCGAGGCGCAGACCGTGCTGGAGGACGCGATGAAGGACACGAACTTCGGCCTTATGGCGACTACCGGAGCCGCTTTCGATGTGGCCAACAAGATGAACAAGGAGATCCTCTTCGCCATCTACTACAACAAGACAAACGACAACGGTCACGGCTACTGGCACAGCACCAACATCGCTGACCCTAAGCTGAGGCCTAATCCGACCGGCGTGTTCAAGTCTGTTTATCCAGCGGATGACAACAGGTACGCCCTTATTGGTGAGTATCAGGAGATAACGCCGGGTAAACTTTACGCGATCAACAAGTATATGGACACCTACGATGCCACATATACCACGTTGGTTGGCAATGATTTCCCGTTCCTCCGTTATGCTGACGTCGTTCTGATGTACGCCGAGGCTTTGGGACAGCAGGGAAACATCTCCGAGGCTCTTACGTATCTCAACAAGACCCGTACCCGCGCCGATCTTCCTGAACTGACCGAGGCCGAGGTCTCCGGCAAGGATGCCTTCATCAAGGAACTGGCCGATGAAAGAGGAAGGGAGTTCGCCCTTGAGGGACAGAGATGGTTCGACCTTGTCCGTCTTGGACTGGCCGTGGATTTGTTCAAGAGCCTTGGCTACTCGCTTGACTCCCACAACCTTCTCTTCCCGATTCCTCACGATCAGATCGAGATTGTGAACGATGATTCCATCCTTTGGCAGAATCCTGGATTCTGATGATAACACTAAGATATTGATAAACATAGAAAAGAAATGAAACGAATATTATATTGCATCATTGCGGCGATCGCTTGTCTGGCGATGAGCTCCTGCTGGCAGGAGGATATTCCCGAGACAGGAGGACCGCGCCATCAGGTGACTGATTTGAAGGCCGTTCCAGGTGATGAGGAGGTTCAGTTGTCGTGGTCGGTCCCTGAAGGATGGAATCCGACTGAGTACATCATCACTTACACGAAAGGCTCTGAGCAGACCATCCGCACCGACGGTCAGAACTACACTGTGACCGATCTTGCGAACGGAGACGACTATGTGTTCTCCGTCCAGGCGGTTTATGGCAATCTGATTTCCAATCCAGTCGAGGTTTCGGCGAGGCCGAGCACCTCAAGGCTCCCTGTGACTGACCTTGACGCGGACGCTTCCGACGCCACGGTTACCTTGACTTGGACCCGTCCGTCCCGATTGCTTACTTCCTACACCTTGACTTGGTTTATGGAAGGAGCCGAGACCGACGTTCAGAAAGCCGAGATCGAGGCCGACAAGGAAAGTTATGACGTGACCGGCCTGACCAACGACAAGAACTATACGTTCACCCTTGTGGCTAATTATGCCAAAGGTCCTGCCGAGGCCGCGCAGGTAAAGGCGATGCCTACTCTGGCGATTCCTTACACCCTTGACAGGAGCAAGGCTGCCATTAACCAACCGATCAAGTTCACGTTCAACACCGAAGGTTATCCTGGCGCGACGAATGTCAAGTGGACATTCCCTGACGGAAAGGTTCTCGAAGGTGTCGAGGTTTCCAAGGGCTTCACCGCGACCGGAGCGCAGCAGGTTACTCTGAGTGCTGACATGAAGGGCAAGACAAAGACCTGGACCCTTGAGGTGGAAATCCGTCCGTATGTCGTATTCTTCAACGATTGGGAGATGTCCGGCACAAACTACGAGGGCTTCAAGGGCAGTTGCCCGGTCTTCTCGCCTGACGGAAAGACCGTCTATGATATCACCTTCAACAAGAAGGCTGTTCTCTACGCATTCGATGTCATCAGCGGGGATATCAAGTGGAAATATGTCCCTGAAACCAATTCGGGCAGTTACAACCCTCTGACCGTCAACCCTAAGACAGGTGACATCTATTATGGTACCACATCCTCAGGTCAGTTCTATGCTGTCACCGCTGATGGACAGCTCAAATGGAAGTTCACCGAGGCCGGCTCAATGCAGAGCGCCGCGCCGGCTGTCAATGCCGCCGGTACGGAAGTCTATATCGGTGACAAGGCCGGAAATGTGTTCGCCCTCGACGCCGCTTCCGGCGCGAAGAAATGGCAGGCGGCCATTGGCACGGCGGTCGCTGGTCTCCTCGTGAACGGAACAGAGCTTGTCGTTGGCGCCGGAGCGACCATAACGTTCCTGAACATTTCGGACGGCTCGCTGCTCAAGGCATTGACGATGAGCGCGAAAATGGTCGGGATCTCCGGCTTTGCCGTGGCCGCTGACAAGAACACAATGTACGTTCCTGTCGCAAACGGCCTTAGCTCGATTGATCTAGCCAAGAAGGAGATAATCGTTGACAACTTCGTGTTCGCCGGCAATAACCCTTACGAGCCGGTTGTGGCTCCGAACGGAACCGTCTTCGTCGGCTGCAAGGACAACCACGTCTATAACATCGACAAGGATCTGACTAAGGTGAACTGGAGCTACGAGCATGTCCTCTCCAATGGAGGCAAGGCCAACGCTTTCAACTTCTCACACCCTTGCGTTGACACAGAGAACCATTTCTACATCACTTCAGGACAGTACGGCAACACTTCCTATATTTTCAACAGTGATGGAACGATCAAGGAATCCTGGAGCGAGAACGCTGATGACACAAACCAGAAGCAGATGGGGGGCAACAACCTTCTTGACGGTGTGTTCTATTCAGCCTTCATCGGATCCAAGACGGCCAACGGTCTGATGGTCGGCAAATATGTCGGTGGCCAGAGAGCCTCAGGATGGAGCACCCACGGTGGTGACATCTGCGGTTCCTGCTGCCTAAGGTAATCATTTCCGGCCCGGCCCGTGGGAAAAAGTCCTGCGGCCGGGTCGGGATATTCATTAAAAATGAAGAAAATGAATAAGATAAGGTTTATATCCATTGTGTCGGCCGCGCTTGCCTTGTGTGCCGCCGGCGCTTGCTCGGAGGACAAGGATTCCGAGATCAGGGATCTTGCGGTCAAGGCCAAGATAACCTTGAGCCCGTATTATGAGGCGAGCAAGGACTTCAAGACCGCGGGGGCTATTGTCACACCGGCTTGGGGAGCCGATGACAAAGGTGTCATAATGCTGGAGCCGGACGGAATCGCGAAGAGAGCCGAGGCTTCTCCGATCATCACGGGAAGCAGCTCATCGTATTTTCTGTTCAATGTCCAGGCTTCCCGGCTTGAGACCACGGTGTTGAGTTGGTACCCTTCCAAGGCGGATGTGCGTTTGTCCGGGAAAAACGTGAAATATACCATTCCGACCAACCAGAACGGAACCGAGGTTCCCGTTATGCTGGACGTGGTGAGCGCCAATGTCAATTCCTACGAAGGCTGTGACTTCAAACTGAAGCCTGCCGGATGTATGGTGTTCGTGAACGTCGCGATGGGGGACTACGATGTCGCTTCGCTTGAGCTGACCGCCAACGGCGGAGAGAATCTTGCCGGCGAGGTCACCGCTGACATCGCCGAGGGCACATTCACCGCAAACTCAGCGTCCGTCAAGATGACTCCGACCACTCCGGTGGACTGCCGCTCGAACTCTGTGTTCATCCCTGTCTATTGCGCTCCTGTCACCCTTTCAAAGGGCTTCACCGCTAAGATGACAACTTCTTCCGGCCAGACGATCACAGCCACAAACCACAGCGAGATCGTCCTTGAGGCGGGCGAGAGGATCAGCACCGAGAAGCTGGCAGAGGACGAATCGACCGAACTTGTTTTCTGCGGAGACAACCACGTGTTCGTCATCAACGCGGCAGTCGCCAAGGATTCCTACAAGGAAGGTCTTATCTGGTCGTGGGATGCCAGAACAGCTGCCTCTGAACTCGGACTCGCTGCCGATCGTTGCGACCATCTGGACGAGTGCAAGTTCGTGGACAACGGCACCAAACTGCTGCTGACAAGTTCCTACGGATGGTGCATCCTTTTGGACTACGCCACCTCAAAGGTGCTTTTCCACGCGACCGGACTGCCTAACGCCCATTCCGCTGAATATCTCCCTGGAGGCTACATCGCTGTGGCCACATCCACAGGATCGACCGCCAACCACAACAAGGTGCATATCTATAATTCGGCCAGGTCAGAGGTCTCATTGGCGAACGCCGACCTTTATTCCGGCCACGGAGTTGTCTGGGACTACAAGAGGAACGTGCTGTACGCCGCCGGCGGAAATGTCATCAAGATATTCAAGATCAACGGCCTCGGCACCGGCAAGCCTTCGTTTGAGCTCGTCAAGAGCATCACGGCTCCTCGGGGTGGAATCCACGACATCAACCGTGTGGACGACAACACCATCACAGTGGCCGGCAGCAAGGCTTACCTGTTCAATGTCGAGACGGAACAGTTCACGGAGATGTCATTGTTCTCAGGCTCCACCGCTCTGAAATCCCTGAACTACAACGCCGAGACCGGCGAGGTTTGGTACACGGACGCGACCATCCCGGAGGGAGATGAGAGCTGGTCTTCCCACAAGATCCGCTACAGCAGGAACACCAGCGCCTCCGCCCCAGACAGAATCATCAATGTTGACATTGATATGTACAAGGTCCGTGTAAGAAAGTGGTAAATAATCGTTATATTTGTCATGTGAAATGCTTAATGAAGACAAGCAGTTACTTGAGCAGATAGCAGGAGGGGATGTCAAGGCTCTTGGCATCCTCTATGTTCTGTATGCCGGGCGCATCCGAAATTTCGCGTTCAGTATGCTTCAGAACTCCTCGGAGGCGGAGGACATCACGCAGGATATGTTCCTCAAGATCTGGAACTCCCGTAAAGCTCTCCGTGAGGTTGATTCGCTCAAGCCCTACCTGTTCAGTATGGCGCACAACGCCGTCCTGAATTTCATTAAGCGCAAGGGCGTGCGCGACAGGTACCGGAAGGCCACTGTCGGAGTCAGCACGGAGCAGTATGAGCCGTCGTCCCAAATGGACACGTTCGAGTTGCTGAAAAGCATAGACGAGGCTTTGGAAGATATGTCTGTCCTAAGGAAGACAATCTTCAGGATGAACCGCTACGAACACAAGACTTACCAAGAGATTGCCGACGCGCTGATGATAAGTCCCAAGACGGTCCAGTACCACATCTCCTGCGCCCTCGCTGAACTAAGGAAGCTTCTTTAGACATTGACTGACAAAATTTTAAAAATTAATGAATATATGAAAGCAAGAATTTTGTACCTGATCGCCGCCGCTGTGTGCCTCTGCTCCTGCGGGACGGCAAAGAAGAATGTGGTTGATGCGGCCAAGTACCCTAACAGGGCCGAGATGATCGTGGCGCAGATGCACGACCCGGCCTCAAAGTATGTGGTCGTGGCCTGCCACAGAGGCGACTGGCGCAACTATCCGGAGAACTCCATCCCTGCCATCGAGTCCATCATCAGGATGGGCGCTGACATAATGGAGCTCGACCTCAAGCTCACCAAGGACAGCGTTCTCGTGCTCTCTCACGACAGGACGATCGACCGCTGCACCACCGGAAAGGGCCTTGTAAGCGATTACACCTTGGATGAGCTCAAGAAGTTCCGTCTCAAGCGCGCGCACGGTGTTGCCACCGACTCCCTGCACATCTGCACCCTCCGCGAGGCGCTGGAGTGCTGCAAGGACCGCATCTGCGTGAACGTGGATCAGGGTTATGAATATTACGACTTGGTTCTCGCCCTCACCGAGGAACTCGGAGTCACCGACCAGATCCTGATCAAGGGCAAGAAGCCTGTAGCCGAGGTGGCCGGGAGGATGGCCGCTCACGAGCACAATATGATGTATATGCCTATCATTGACATCCAGAAAGAGGCCGGAAAGGCTCTTTTCAATGAATATATGGAGACCGGCACCGTTCCTCTCGCCTACGAGGTTTGCTGGAAGAAGATGACCCCTGAGGTTGAGGACTGCTTCAAGAAGATTATCGACTCAGGCTCAAAGCTTTGGATCAACACTATCTGGGGAAGCCTCTGCGGCTATCTGGACGATGACAAGGCTCTTGACTGCGGCGATCCTGCCCTCATCTACGACCAGGTGATCGGCTACGGCGCGTCACTCATCCAGACCGACCGTCCTGAGCAGCTGCTCAAGTACCTCCGCGAAAAGGGATTGCACGATTAGGAAGCCGTCTGGATAGTCATAATATTCATTTAAGATGGCTTCATTTCTCGATTTTTTCAGGATAAGTTCTCCGTCCGCCGCCAAGGTGGCTCCGGAGAACACTGACAAGGTCTGGAAACGTTCCCGCTTCCAGTCCTTCATCGCCATCACGTTCGGCTACGCGCTCTATTACGTGTGCCGTATGTCGATGGGCGTGATGAAGCAGCCGCTGATTGACGCCGGCCTGCTCAACGCCACGCAGCTTGGTATCATTGGCGCCTGCCTTTACTGGACCTATGCCGTGGGCAAGTTCGTCAACGGATTCCTGGCCGACGGCTCGAATGTCAAAAGGTTTATGGCCACCGGTCTGGTGCTGTCGGCCGCCGCCAACCTGATTATGGGAGTGCTTGGCGCCACAGCGGTCAGCGCTGGCATCAGCGGCTCTATCATATTCATAGTGTTCGCGATAATGTGGGGCATCAACGGCTGGGCTCAGTCTATGGGCTCTCCGCCTTCCATCGTCACACTTTCGAGGTGGTTCCCGCTGCGGATACGTGGCACGTACTATGGATTTTTCAGCGCCTCGCACAACATCGGCGAAGGCCTCTCGTTCATATTCGTAGGTTCCATTGTGGCCGCCTTCGGTTGGAAATGGGGCTTCTTCGGAGCGGCCTGCGCCGGCCTTCTGGGAGTGCTTTTGATCTTGTTCTGGCTGCACGACACGCCTGAGAGCAAGGGACTTCCGTCCATTGAGGAACTTTCCGGCGAGGAGACAAAGAAGCCGGCCGCGCAGGAGTCTGCTGAGTCCGCCGAGGCCAGGGCCGCCGAGACCAGAAAGATCCAGAAAGCCGTTCTCCGCAATTCCGGAGTGTGGATTCTGGCCCTGTCCAGCGCGTTCATGTACATGAGCCGCTACGCCATCAACGAGTGGGGCACGATCTTCCTTCAGGAGACTTATGAATATGACCTCAAAGCCGCCGCCGCGATCATCGGCATCAACCCGATCTTCGGAGTGCTGGGAACGGTATTCTCAGGCTGGCTGTCCGACAAGGTGTTCAAGGGAGACAGGAAATATCCCGCCTTCACCGCAGGTGTCCTTGAGGCGATTTCCCTCTACCTGTTCCTGTTCGGAAACGGCAGTCATTTCACGCTCATCCTGTCAATGGTTCTGTTCGGAATCGCCATCGGTGTTCTGATCAGTTTCCTTGGCGGTCTGATGGCCATTGACCTCGTTCCGAGAAAAGCCTCCGGAGCCGCCCTCGGCATCGTAGGAGTGGCCTCCTACGCCGCCGCCGGCTTGCAGAACGTAGTCACCGGCCTCCTTCTGGACAACAACACAGTCGAGGTGGTGAACAAACTCGGCGAGACCGTGACCAAACACGATTTCACCTACGTCAGCTGGTTCTGGCTAGGCGCCGCCGTCATCTCCTTCCTCCTCCCGATGCTCAACTGGCGTCGCAAGCGGCAGGAGATATAAAAGACTTTGTTCGGATCAACATAAAGAGAAGAGTGACCAATATTTGGTCACTCTTTTTTTATGTTGATTGTTTTTGGACACTTGCCAAGATAGTAATAATGTGCGAATGATAGCAATGACACTTGAATATCTTTAAGAGATTGCTAACTTTGCCATATATTGTCTTTTGGAATATAAAATGCCTGTACAAAGTGAACAGATTCTGGAGGAAGGGTTGATCAAAACCTTGATTGAGAACAGTTATGAACGTGTCATTCTCAATGATGAGAATGAACTTAAGTCCAATTTCAAAGCTCAGCTTGAGAAGCATAACACAGAAGAGCTCAAGCGACACGGCCGCACGTCTTTCACTGAGTCTGAATTTGACAAGATTCTGCTTTATCTTGAAGGTGGAACGTGCTTCGAGAAGGCCAAGAAGCTTCGTGACTTGAAGGAATTTGAACTCGAAAACGGAGAGCGTGTCTGGATTAATTTCTTCGATTCCAAGAATTGGTGCAAGAACGAGTTTCAGGTGGCGAACCAGATAACAGTTGAGGCTAAGAGGAAGAACCGCTTTGACGTTACTATCATTATAAATGGTCTTCCGCTTGTGCAGATTGAGCTGAAGAAAAGGGGCGTTGAACTGAAGCAGGCATATAATCAGGTTCAGAGATACCAGAAGACCGCATTCAATGGACTCTTTGACTACATTCAGCTTTTCATCATCTCCAACGGGGTAAACACCAGATACTTCGCGAATAATCCTAATGGCGGCTATAAGTTCACATTCAATTGGACGACTCCAAACAACGAACCGATAAACAACCTTGAACTCTTCGCCGATGACTTTTTGGCGAAATGCACTCTTGGCAAGATTATAGGCAAGTACATAGTCCTTCACGAAGGAGACAAGATGTTGATGGTATTGCGCCCGTACCAGTATTATGCCGTGGAGGAGATTCTGAAGAAAGTGCAGGAGTCCAATGATAACGGGTATGTATGGCATACAACAGGAGCTGGAAAGACGTTGACCTCGTTCAAGGCTGCGCAGCTGGTTTCGGAAGTCGATGGCGTTGACAAGGTGCTGTTCGTGGTGGACAGACACGACCTTGACACTCAGACACAAGCGGAATATGAAGCGTTCGAGCCAGGGGCTGTTGACAATACTGACAACACAGGCGAACTCATCAAGAGACTAAGCGGAAATTCCAAGATCATCATCACCACCATACAGAAATTGAACTGTGCGGTCACGAAAGACTACTACAACAAGCACCTGCAAGACATTCGTGACAAGAAGGTCGTGATGATTTTCGATGAATGTCACCGCTCTCACTTCGGTGACTGCCATAAGAATATAGTCGGTTTCTTTCACAATCTCCAGATTTTCGGATTTACCGGAACACCGATTTTTCGGGAAAACGCCAGACAGGAACATACCACAGCGGAAGTATTCGGGAAATGTCTGCATAGATACCTGATAAAAGATGCCATAGCTGATGATAATGTGCTTGGTTTCCTTGTTGAATATTATAAAGGACAAGAAGATGTGGACTTGGAATCGGAAACAAGGATGCGGGAGATCGCGCGGTTCATATTGAACAACTTCAATCATTCTACCTTTGACGGTGAGTTCAATGCGATGTTCGCTGTCCAGTCTGTCCCGATGCTCCTTGAATATTACAGGATATTCAAGGAACTGAAACCGTCGATCCGCATCGGCGCGATATTCACTTATTCGGCGAACGAGAGCCAGGATGACAATCTTACTGGAATGGGACAAGGCTTTGAGGATGAGAAAGTGACCGCCGACAAGCTGCAGGAGATAATGGATGACTACAACAGAATGTTCGGCACTGCATACGATGTGCCTCATTTCAGTCTCTATTACGATGACATCAACGAGCGTATGAAGAAGCGCAGGCCTGATATGGAGCCTCTTGACCTGCTGATTGTCGTGGGTATGTTCCTGACCGGATTTGATGCCAAGAAGCTGAACACCTTGTATGTGGACAAGAATCTGGAATGGCACGGTCTCCTTCAGGCGTTCAGCCGTACCAACCGCGTGCTCAACGAGAAGAAGCGTTTCGGCAAGATAATCTGTTTCCGCGACCTGAAATCCAAGGTTGATGCAGCCATCAGACTTTTCAGCAACAATGAGCCAAATGAATATATCGTCAGAAAGCCGTATCAAGAAGTTCGTAAGGAAATCAATCAGAAGATGATTGATTTCCTGAAGAAATATCCGGATCCGGCTTTCATCGACTCGCTGAAGAGCGAGCGTGACAAGAAAGACTTTATACTTGCTTTCAGGGACATCATCAAAGGAAAGACCGAGATCCAGATTTATGAGGATTATACCTCGGAAGATAAGTATTTTGCCATGTCTGAGCAGGAGTATATGGACTTCCGCAGCAAGTACCTTGACATCACAGTCGGTGTTGTGGACAAAGACGATGCTCGGACCGGAACTTTAGAAGAGCCCGAAATCCCTTATGGCGATTCCAAACTTGAAGACATAGACTTCTGCCTTGAGCTGCTGCACAGCGATGTCATCAATGTCGCATATATCCTTGCCCTCATTGAGGATCTGAATCCAGAGAACGAGGATTATGAATCCAGACGTCAGCATATTCTTGACACTATGATAAGGGATGCCGCGATGCGTAACAAGACAAAACTCATTGACGGCTTCATCAAGCAGAACATCGACAATGACAAAAGCGGCTTCATCAGAGCCAAGGCGGACGGGAACATTGACCTCGAAGGCCGCCTGAACGACTATATTTCAAAGGAGAAGTCGAAAGCCATCGCCAATCTGGCCGATGATGAGGGACTTGACAAGGATTCGTTGCAGAGTTTCTTCAAGGAATACGACTACCTTCAGCGCGAGAAGCCGGAGATCATACAGGATGCCATAATGAGAAAAAAGGTTGGCCTTATCGAACGTAGGAACATCTTCAAACGGGTTATGGCCAGACTTCGTGGCATTATAGACACTTTCAGTTGGGATTAAAAAGACAAACACGATATGAGCGAAGAATTACAGCAGAAACTGCGCACACAGCTTTGGACAGTTGCCAACACACTCAGAGGCAATATGTCCGCCGGTGATTTTATGTACTTCACCCTTGGATTCATATTCTACAAGTATCTTTCGGAGAAAATCGAGCTTCGCGCCAATGAGATACTACAATACGACAACATAGACTTCAAGACCGCCTGGGAAAGCGGTGATGAAGAATTGAAGGAGGAACTGAAAGCGCAGTGCATCCAGGACTTGGGATATTTCGTTGAGCCTGAATACCTGTTCTCCACCATCATATCTATGATTCAGGGAAAAGAGAATATCCTTCCGGCTCTTGAGCGCTCTCTGAAGAAGATTGAAGACAGCACCATCGGACAGGAAAGTGAGGATGACTTTGGTGGCCTGTTCTCCGACATTGACCTGGCTTCGCCGAAGCTTGGAAAGACGGCTGAAGACAAGAACAGGCTCATCAGTGATGTCCTTGTCGCGCTCGACGGCATTGATTTCGGTCTTGAGGATGCGCAAGATATTGACATATTGGGCGATGCGTATGAATATATGATCGGGCAATTCGCCGCCGGAGCAGGCAAGAAAGCCGGTGAGTTCTATACTCCGCAGGAGGTCAGCCAGATTCTGTCGGAAATCGTCATCACCGGAAAGAACAGGCTGAAGACCGTCTATGACCCGACTTGCGGTTCCGGTTCTCTGCTCCTTCGTACCGCCCGCGAAGGCAATGCCGACGAGATATTCGGCCAAGAGAAGAATCCTACCACATTCAACCTTGCAAGAATGAATATGCTTCTTCACGGGGTTAAGTATAGGGATTTCGACATACATAATGGGGATACGCTTGAGGACGATGAGTTCGGAGACAGACAATTTGATGCGGTGGTGGCGAATCCTCCGTTCTCAGCCGAGTGGTCCGCCGCCGCGAAGTTCAATAACGATGACCGTTTCAGCAAGGCCGGAGTTCTGGCTCCGAAATCCAAGGCCGACTACGCTTTTATCCTGCATATGGTCTATCACCTCAACGATGGCGGCACAATGGCTTGCGTGGCTCCTCACGGCGTGCTTTTCCGAGGCGCGTCCGAGGGCAAGATCCGTGAATATCTGATCGAGAAGAAGAACTACATCGATGCTATTATCGGTCTCCCGGCGAACATCTTCTACGGCACAAGCATCCCGACCTGTATCCTCGTGATGAAGAAATGCCGCAAGGAGGATGAGAATATTCTGTTCATTGATGCCAGCAAGGAGTTCGAGAAAGTCAAGACCCAGAACAAACTAAGGCCTGAGCACATCAAGAAGATTGTCGATACCTACCGTGAACGCAAAGAGATTGAGAAATACAGCCACTGCGCGACCCTTCAGGAAGTCCGTGACAACGACTATAACCTCAACATTCCGCGTTACGTGGACACCTTCGAAGAGGAGGAAGAGATTGACATCAAGGCCGTGATGAGCGAGATCAAGGATTTGGAGGCAAAGCGTGCCGAACTTGACAAGGAGATCGATGTTTACCTGAAGGAGTTGGGAATATTGTAGTTTTTTTATTTTGATGAATGACTAATATGAAAATTGACGATAAAACGAGCCATAATAGCCCGTCTCTCAGATTCCCGGAGTTCACCGGGGAGTGGGAGAATACGACCTTAGAAGAATGTGTGGATTTTTTGGATGGTCAGAGAAAGCCGATAAAAAGTGATGATAGAAAAGGTGAAAAAAGGTTGTATCCTTACTATGGAGCTTCTGGTATTATTGATTATATAGACGAGTATATCTTTGATGGTGACTACATCCTACTCAGTGAAGATGGAGCAAATATAATTGATAGAAATTATAGAGTTGCTTTTATAGCAAATGGGAAAATATGGGTAAATAACCATGCCCATGTTTTACAACCACACAAGGAAATGAATATAAACTTTTTATCAGAGGCCCTTGAACGAATTAATTATGCAATATACAACACTGGGACTACTATGCCTAAGCTTAATCAAGAAATTTGCCGTAAGATAAACTTGAACGTGCCTTCATTATCTGAACAAAATAAGATTGGAAATTTATTATATTTGTTAAACGAGCGCATCGCGACACAAAACAGGCTCATTGACAGATTGCAGTCCCTAATCAAAGGGATTAATCGAACCATCTTTACTGGCTCTGGTCTTGAATATAGTTTATGTGATGTTTGTGAAATAAGAAGTGGTTACTCTGGCAATCAGCTTCAAGGGGGAAAAGGGTTAGGCGTGTCTCGAATAGAAACAATTAGTGCACACAATATTAATCTTGAAAGGATTGGTTATGTTGCGCCTTTTGATGCATCCGAGAACTACAGACTACAAGTTGGAGATATTTTATTTAGCAATATCAATAGTGTTGAATACATTGGTAATACGGCATTCATTGATAAAGACTACAACCTGTATCATGGAATGAACTTGCTAAGACTAATTCCATTCCGCAACGTAGTCGTTCCGTTCTATTTGTATATATTATTAAACACGAATAGAATGCTCAAACATTTTAAGACTATTTGCAACAAAGCTGTATCTCAAGCAAGTATCAATCAAAAAGAATTAGGAAAGACTATTGTTATGCTTCCGAGTTTAGAAAAACAAAAACAGGTATGTAACATATATCAAGCAATGTACTCAAAGTTGAAGACAGAAAAGGATGTTCTTTCATTTTATCAAGAACAAAAGAGGTATCTGCTTCGTCATATGTTCATATAAACATTTGACGAAGCAAGTACTGTTTCTGCTCTTGATACTGTTGAAGCATATTTTGCATAAGATCCTTTTTAGCATTCAGCCGAAGCAACAAATTCGAGATTTGCTGTAAATCATTTGAGTCCGTTGGTATAAGAATATAATTATCCAAAAATCGCTGATTAGTAATATTTATGGTGTTCTTCGCACCTTTCTGAATCAAAGAGTGTAAATAATTAAAGGTATTGACCTCGCTCTTGAAATACTCTTGAAGGAACACACCGGTAAAGTAGTTCGCAGGAGTATAAACACCATATAACGGTGACACCGCGACTTTGTATCGGTTGCTGTTTTGCTTTACAATACCATATGGGAATGAGCCGGTTGGACTTTTCGTATATATCAAATCTCCGAAATGCGCAACATGATACTTGCTTGTGTCTTTCGCCGCAAAAGAGCGACCAAGATATTCCATTTGGTTGACAACGCCTTGACTGACAGAGACTGAATAAACAGGAAGAAGCCCTTCATTCAATTCCGTTCTTTCTTTTAAGATACTACTAAGAGGAACTCTCTTCCAAGTGCCTTTTGACAAACCTTGTTGTTGGAGCTTCACCATAATCCCTTTGATTAGGGAGCATAGCCAAGGTTGGGAGCTATGTCACGGCTTTAGGCAACCTATCGGAACAACCAGAACTCCATCTTCCGGACGTTTGTAGGCGAAGTTGCCTATGCCAGTCAAAACCATCATAAACGAAGGTGTTTTCATTCTGGTAGAATCGATTTTTGAAGATAATGTCTTAAGGCTTTCCGCACCCTCTCTGATTGGTTCGGTTCCTCCTATCTTCACTTCTACCAATCCATAAGAACCATTCCTTAGATGTATGACCGCATCACATTCAAGGTTGTTCTTGTCCCTATAATGATAGACCTTGCCATCCAGTGCATCCGCATATACGCGAAGATCTCTTATGGCCAATGTCTCGAAAATAAACCCGAATGTCTCCATATCATTTATCAAGTCCTTAGGCCCCATACCCAATGCCGCAGTGGCTATTGACGGATCAATAAAATACCGCGTGTCTGAAGTTCTTATTGCCGTCTTGCTCCTTAAGTTTGGATTCCAAGCGATAGAATCCTCAATAACGAAAATCTCTTTTAATGCCTTGATATAACTGTAAACAGTACTGTCTGACATCCGCTCATCCCCGTTGCTTTTGATGTCCGCAAGGATGGTTCCGACAGTTGCCTGTGTGCCTTGGTTTCTGGCATATGAGCGCATAATCCGCTTTGTCAATTCTTCATCCCTGTCAATATCATCAACCCGTTTAATATCATTGCTTACAACAGAATCATAATAGTCGAATGCCTGGGCCAACGCCGCCTTCTCACTCTTTTTCAGAACAGCCTTTGGCCAACCTCCACGACAAGTCAGATATGCGAGCCTGTCCAGGTCAATGTCACTGACACCATCAACCGTGTCCGGATTGATGAACAATTCCTCCAAACTGACATCTCCTGTGGAATCCTCCGACTCCCATAGGGACATAGTACGTAATCTCAGGCGGGAGATACGTCCGGTCCCAGTGTGATGGATATTCTCCTCCTCAATGATGTTTCCACTCTCATCTTTCTTCGGTTTTGGCGGTACAGCGGAACCAGTGAGCATAAATTGACCGTCCTCGTTACGCTTATCGACCTCATTCCTTACCGCATCCCAAAATTGAGGCGCAATCTGCCATTCATCAATAAGCCTGGGCGTTTCTCCCGCAAGAAGCCTTGAAATGTTCGTTCTCGCCAGAGCTAGATTTTGGCCAAGAGTGTCCGTGTCGGCCATTGATAGAATGCTTCTGGCCTGTTGCGTTGCCAACGTCGTCTTTCCGCAATACTTAGGCCCCTCTATGAGAACGGCACCGAAGGCTTCTAGTTTCTCTGCAAGCAGGCGGTCTGCCACTCTATTTTTATATCCATTCATCCAGCAGTAAATTTTGGACAAAAATAATGATTTATCTTGTTAAAAACAAGGATATTAAATAAAATCTGATGCGACAGTTGGCCGATTTTTGATGCGACAGTTGGCTGATTTTTGATGCGACAGTTGGCCAGAGATTAAGGATTCTCTGCAAGGTCGTACTAGGAACTGTATATTTTAGTCCTGTCTTGATTCAAGGATTCGAACAATTTCAGCCGGGGTCACCACGAATGGTCTGATAGGGAAATGCTTGATATTTCCAGTTATGAGGTAAGAATCCTCTTTTGACAATGCTATCTCATAAAAGACGACATCTTTTGGATCTGGAAACTCTACATCCACCGCAGGAGTTCTGTCAAGACATAGGCCATCTGTCACAATTGCTTTAAGGACTGTCTCAATCAAGGTTTTATCCAAATGAAATTTTTCCCTTGAAAGTACAGACCGATACTCCTGAAGAATCTCATCATTATACAGTGGGACAATCCGTTCCGTCACAATAGCCCGAAAGACTTTCATCGGGTTGGAATCTATTGATTTTGAAATCAGTGCTGAAACAAGTACGTTGGTATCGACTACTGCAAATATCTTATCGCTCATTGCGCACCTCCTGAATCTCCGCATTGATTTCATCCAGAGACATATCCTGCGCGCCGGCCTCTTTAGCCTGCGCTCTCATTTCGATAAATGCGTTCCAGGCATCCTGATTTATCTGTCTCTTTGAAGATGCCTTTATCTCAAACGGAATCTTTCTTTCCCGTACAACAGCTTTCATAAAGACAGTTATGGCAGCGGTGCTGGTGAATCCAAAATCATCGCATATCATATCGAACTTCTTCTTCAGAGTCTCATCCACTCTCATAGATAATGTTGACTGTGCCATACTATTAATATTTTGGTTTTGATACAAAAATAATACAACGTATTGACAAACGCAATACAAATCATTTCTAACATCAAAAAAAACACATCGATTTCGCATATTTCCTCATAATCTCTAATGTGCGCGGTTTCAAATAAACTATTTCAATCAGTTAAAGGAGTTGTCATCCCATTATCAGGCATAAGCAATATCGTTAAGGGTAAGCAAATTAATGGAGACTTTCTTGCGGAGGTTGGAGAATACTATGTTATGAATGGAGGTACAGATCCATCTGGCTATTATGACAATTATAATGTAGAAGCTAACACCATATCTATAAGTGAGGGTGGAAATTCTTGTGGTTATGTACAATTCAATCGAATGCCATTTTGGAGTGGTGGACATTGTTATATTATTCAGGACATAGTTTCGGATGTGGAAACATTATACTTGTATCATTACCTGAAATCAAAAGAAGATTCCATAATGAAACTTCGCATAGGTACCGGTTTACCTAATATTCAGAAGAAAGATTTGGCTGAATTCAAAGTGATAATCCCGGCCATAGAACAACAGCGAACAATTTCGAATATTTTATCTTTGCTTGAAAGAAAAAACGAAATTGAGGGACAACTGTTGATCGCTATGCGTACAGAAAAACAATACCTACTTCGTCAGATGTTCATATAAACATCTTGCGGAGCAGGTACTGCTTCTGTTTCTGGTAGTTATCATATAGCGCAATCTCATCATTTTCTTTTTGGGAGATGACGTTCAGCATAGATGCGATGATTTTTTGTTCTCTCATACAATGGAAACGATGCCTTGTATTGAAATAGTCATTGACGGAAACATTTAGCAGACCATGATTCCTTGCTCCTTCTCCAGCGATGTCTGATAAGCCCTTATGCCATTTGGTTGACTCAAAATAATATGCAAGATAATCAGATTCAACGGCGGACTCATCTATCTTGAAACATATGTACAAAGTAGAGAGCACTCCTTCTGGATATTTCTCCAATCTCTTAACGGCACCCCAATCATAACCTGCAGAATAGCTTCGATTATAGGCGAACTCTCCTTTGTGAAGCAAGTAATATCCTGCAAGGTTTTCACTTGCTACTGTTTTATTAAAAAAGGACTCTTGATCGACCAATCCATACTGCGCAGCAATAGTAAGAACCAGCGAACATTGATTGTCTTTATTCTTTCTTGTTATGCGTGAACAAAAGTCTTCCATTCTATATGTTGACAGCGGATCTGTATTACCTTTAAAGCGTAGTGCAGATTCATTATGGTTTGGTGAACAAAATACGTTTTCAATAATCGCGCACCTTAGCTTCTTCAAGTCCTCAATGAGCCTGTTTTGAACTGCGATGCGCTCGTCTAGAAGTGCAATAAACTTGTTCAGTTTCTTCTGTTCTTTGATGCTTGGATATGCTATTTTGAATTTTTCTAAGATGTCGTAACTTAGATTTTGTTGCTTTGTGCCTTGCGCATAACGTACACCTATAACTTCCCCATGTTTTTTATACCACGAATACAAGAACTCATTTTCAATATCACCTTGGGGGATAAATGCCATACATGCTTGACTGATAGTTGAAGGTTCCTGCGTTATAGAACCTGTACCTCTTACGCCCTCTGCTTCCAAACCATAGATTGCAATAACAAAAGTTCCTTTTGGTAATAGTTTCAAGTTCTTGGCTGCATCTTCTGAAATTTGCTCTTTTGAAGAATATATATAATGATTCTTTAATTCGCCACTTGAAATCCAATTTACCTTACCTTTGAAATGTTCTTTGTTTAGTCTGCTTGGCGTGTTGCCGGAATACAAATCGAACTCTTTGCCAATGGTACTTTTCTCCCACTCCCCGGTGAACTCCGGGAATCTGAGAGACGGGCTCAAAAGGCAAGATTATCTTTAATTGTTCAAATGAGTGGCGGATTTCGGGCAACGTTTTCGCCACATAATGATTCCATAGCGTGTCACGTGACACTCTTAGGCAACGAAATCACACTAAAACGTCGCTGGATAATCCACGCTTACCACAACGGTGGCATTTCCCTTAGATAATGCTGCCGTCGAATGAACTTTTGACGTCGACGGGAGCAATATCGCTTTTTTATGATCCTTTAGCTGTGTGTAAAGATGATTTTCCACAAGACTTAAATCATAGTCGATTTCCCGTTCCATTATAATTACCTTTCACAAAATTAAGAATCATTATGGAGACAAAAACCATCAAAGAGATCGCATTGGCTTGGAAAGATGACAAGCGATGCTATGTAAAGCGGTCAACATTCGCTGCTTATGTGCTTATTCTGGAGAATCACATCTTGCCTTCATTTGGCGAGTGTGATACTCTGAATGATAGTCGGGTACAGGATTTCGTCTTACGGAAACTGGACAGCGGACTCTGCGTCAAGACGGTGAAGGACATTCTCATTGTTTTGAAAATGGTGATGAGGTTCGGCGTGAAGAACGGGTGGATGAACTACTGCGAATGGGATATCAAATATCCGACGACAGAGTCCAGTAATGAAATCGAGGTACTGACGGTGGCGAACCATAGGAAGATTCTCGAGTTCGTCAAGTTGAACTTCACGTTCCGTAACCTCGGAATCTACATCAGTTTGACTACGGGGCTACGCATCGGTGAGATCTGCGGATTGAAGTGGTCCGACATAGATGTCGTTAACGGTACGATAACAGTAAGGCGCACCATTGAGCGCATATACATCATCGATGGCGAAAACAAACACACGGAACTCATTGTCAATACTCCCAAGACAAAGAACTCCTGCCGAGATATACCGATGTGCAAGGAACTGATGGCGATAGTCAAACCTTTGAAGAAAGTTGTCAATGATGATTTCTACGTGCTGACCAATGAGGAAAAGCCAACGGAACCACGGACATACCGCAATTATTATCATCGACTGATGAAACGCCTCGGAATCCCACGTCTGAAATATCATGGGCTCAGGCACAGCTTCGCGACACGTTGCATCGAGAGTAATTGTGACTACAAGACTGTCAGTGTTCTGCTCGGCCACGCCAACATAACGACAACCCTGAATCTGTACGTGCATCCGAATATGGAGCAAAAGAAGCGTTGCATTTCCAAGATGCTTAGATCGCTCGGGAAGTAAGTCTTGGAAAACCCAACGAATATTCTTGAATCTGTTCCAATTACGGGAACATATTCTTATCTTGCGTGATATTGGAAAGCGTTTATGTTTATGGACAGGAGGATATTCATAACATATTTATTGATTTGTGTCTGCGCTCTTTGCGGGGCGCGGGAGAGACAGGAGAGACACAGGTACGAGATTCGCTTTGACACTCCGGCCTCGCTTCGGCAGCAGCCGACGTGGTGTGGGGGAGAGGATCCGGAATGGGAGTCACGGTCGCTGCCGCTCGGGAACGGGAGCATCGGGGCCAATGTGCTGGGGTCTATTCAGGCGGAGAGGATCACGCTCAATGAGAAAAGTCTCTGGAGAGGCGGTCCGGGAACTTCCGGCGGGGCGGAACATTATTGGAACGCCAACAAGGAGTCGGCCGGAGTCCTTCCTGAAATCCGCGGCGCTTTCGAGGCTGGCGATTATGACAAGGCGGCGGAACTGACCCGGAAGAACTTCAACGGGCTTGTGGCTTACGACAGTTCGGAAGAGAAGGAATTCCGTTTCGGCAGTTACACGACTGCCGGGGAACTGAAAATCTGGACGGGGATTGATTCGGCCTCTGTCACGGATTATCACCGGGTTCTGTCACTTGAAGATGCCGTGGCACGGGTGACTTTCAGCAGCGGAGGGGTAAACTATTCAAGGGAATATTTCATCTCGTACCCGGCGAACGTGATGGTGATGCGGTTCCGTGCCGACCATCCCGGAATGCAGAGTCTAAGGCTTGAATATTCACCTAATCCCACCGCTGACGGCAGTGTAAAGCCTGACGGGAAGGATGGCCTTGTATATTCAGGAAGATTGAAAAACAATCAGATGGAGTACGCCGTGCGCGTCAGGATGACGGTCAAGGGTGGCTCGTTTTCCAATAGGGGCGGTGTGCTGGAGGCTTCGGGTGCGGATGAGGCCGTGTTTTATCTGTCCACCGACACCGATTACAGGATGAACTATGATCCGGATTTTGGCGACCCTAAGGCCTATGTCGGAGTGGAGCCGTCAGTGACGACCGAAAGAAGGATGAAGGCGGCGCTTGCGAAAGGCTACGATGCTCTGCTGGACGAGCATATTTCCGACTATTCCTCATTGTTCGGTCGGGTCGGTCTGTCGTTGGGAGGAAATTCCGCTCCAGTCGATCTGTCCACTCCTGAACGCCTTGAACGTTATCGCTCTGGTGCTTCCGATCCTGGTTTGGAGGAACTTTACTACCAGTTCGGCCGCTATCTGCTGATCGCCTCCTCCCGGCCCGGCAACCTGCCCGCCAATCTTCAAGGAATATGGCACAATGGCATTGACGGCCCGTGGAATGTGGACTACCACAACAACATCAACATCCAGATGAACTACTGGCCGTCCTGCTCCGCCAACCTGCCGGAATGCGCCGAGCCATTCTTTGAATATGTCCGCTCGCTCGTGAGGCCGGGAGAGAGGGTGGCACGCTCGTACTACGGAGCTCGTGGCTGGACCGCGTCGATCTCCGGGAATCCTTTCGGGTTCGCCTCCCCTTTGACTTCCGAGGATATGACCTGGAACCTTTGTCCGATGGCCGGTCCGTGGCTCGCCACACATCTGTGGGATTACTACGACTTCACACGTGACACTGCATTCCTTCGTGACACGGCTTATGAAATCCTCCGCTCAAGTGCCCATTTTACAGTCGATTACCTTTGGCATAAACCTGACGGTTCGTACTCCGCCGCTCCGTCCGCATCGCCGGAACACGGCCCTGTTGACGATGGTGCCACTTTCTCTAATGCGGTGGCGAGGGAGATTCTGCTGGACGCGGCGGCAGCCGCTGAGATTCTCGGTCTGGATGAAGAGGAACGATCCGAATGGCTTTCCGTGGAAAAAGCCCTGCCTACGTACAAGATCGGCCGTTTCGGTCAGCTGATGGAATGGTCAAAGGACATAGACAATCCTGATGACCATCACAGGCACGTCAACCACCTGTTCGGGCTACATCCGGGCCACACTCTGTCTCCTTTGGCTACTCCCGAGCTCGCCGAGGCCGCCAGAGTCACCTTGAACCATAGGGGAGACGGGGCCACAGGCTGGAGTATGGGCTGGAAACTGAACCAATGGGCACGATTGTATGACGGAGACAGAGCCTACAAACTGTTCAGGAATCTTCTTGGGAACGGTACTCTGGACAATTTGTGGGACACCCATCCTCCGTTCCAGATTGACGGCAATTTCGGCGGCACCGTAGGCATCACCGAAATGCTGTTGCAGAGCCACTTGGGATTCATACATCTGTTGCCGGCGCTTCCTTCCGCCTGGCCTGACGGCAAAGTCACCGGCCTTCTTGCCCGAGGCGGCTTCGAGGTCGATCTCGAATGGTCCGCCGGCAGGCTGACAAAAGCCGTCGTCCATTCCCGCGCCAGCTCCCGATGCGCCCTCCGCAACGGTCAGACCACCCTGGAATTCGACACAAAGCCAGGGATTGCTTACCACATCACGTTCTGAAACGGCGAATTAATATTCATGACGAGGCTTTTGAAGTGAATATTTTATGTCCTCGCATTGTTTGCTAAAGATTATTTGATATATTTACGCCCCCAATTCTGGATATCCTCGTCTTGATGATGAGGCGGCTTCATATTCAACGTGTGTTATTGCAGAGTGCGGAGCCGGGTCGGTGACGAACTTAATAAATATTCTTATGAACCACTTTCTCGGGAAAAGTGTGGGGGGGTGCTGTTTGCCGTGCTTTCGGCTTGTGTGCTCCATGCGTGCAAGACAGACCTTTCAGATGTCTGGAACTCCATTGACAACATCGATGACCGGTTGTCGCAGGTAGAGAAGAAAATCGAGGAGATGAACACGAACATCGACGCGCTTAGTAAAATCTGTGACGCGTTGAGTTCCAATGTCTCCGTCTCAAGTGTAACCCCTCTTCAGGATGCATCCGGCTATGAGATTGTCTTTTCGGACGGAACCAAGGCCACGATCCACAACGGGACAGACGCGGAGCTTCCTCGTCTCGCTTCCGGGGCTTCGTTGGGTGAGCCTTATGTTCAGGATGCTACCTACATCTCGGTTGACGGAGGAAAGACCAGGACCAGGATTTCCGGAGAGAACGGAGTCTCCTTCTTTGAAAGTGTCAAGGCTGATGAGTCCTCCTCCAAGGTCACATTGGTCCTGGCTGACGGAACGGTGATCGAGGTGCCGTTTGTGAAAGATTTTATGTTCGCTTTTGCCGAGTCCGATGTCAAGGCGACCACCGCTCATTCCGTCTGCACTCCTTCGTCTGATGCCGCCTACTATCTTATGAAGCACGCCAATGACACGCAGTGGAGCGTGATTGACCAACAAGAGCAGGGCGGAATTTATGAATATGTCTGCCGCAACGGATATAAACTCAAGGCCACGGATGTCTATGATTGGACCGGACTTGTCGGTACCTATTCTGACGGAAAGATTGAGTTCGCTGACAACGGAGCGGTCGGAGGTCCGTACACTCTCCAAGGATATTGCTGGGTCGCCTTTGATTCTGATGGCAATCCTGTGGGCAGGGCTGACGCTGTGATTCCGGTCAACATCTCTTTCGAGAAATACGCTCAGACGGCTTCCGTTGCCGCTAAGAGCAGTGCGGAAATTTCCGGCCGTACTGTCGCGGACCGGACAAATGCACGTGATTCGAGAAGTCAGATGCTCTTTGGATTTGATATAGAGTAATTTGTCCCGCGATAACAGACAACGCGCTCCCTGGCACGGAAATCCGGCAGGGAGCGCGTTTTTGTTAAAGGGCCAGACTTGTTGACGGAGGTTTTCTTTGGTCAGGACCGGCCGAATCTCCAGGCAAGGAGGGCGGCCAGATTCTCATCGGACTCCTTCCGCCACGATCTTTGGCAGGAGGTGATGTCAAGATATTCATCCTTGAGTCCGCTGTGGTCGAAAGCGAAGCCGAGCGAAGGATCTTCGGCGACCATATTCCTGACTTTGGTGTACATCTCCAGAAATCTGGCTCTCAGCGGACCACAGAGGACGAAGCCCTCATCGCAGTCGGACCAGTTGAGGTCACTGCCTGAAGTGCAGACACTTGAGGCTTCGATGTACTGCCTGAGCGCCAGGAATGTAAGGCCTGACTCGTTCAGAAAGTTTCCGTACTCCTCCCGCGCGAAGCTGAGAGCAAGGATGAACGGGACTTCCTCGCCGGCCTTGTGACGTTTATAGACCGTGCTCTCAAGACTTTTGATCCTTTCGAGATACTCTTGGGACATTTCCTTGATCAGGTCAAGGCTCATCTTCACATTCCCGCCTTCCGTCCAGGCGACAAGCTGGCATTTGTCGTTGTTCATACGCACAAAATATTTCAAAGAACATAATGGTTGACAAGACGCTGTCGGCCAACCACATAACACCGGCCACCCGGTTCCTGCCGTCAGGGTACAATACACCCTCCTTAGGACCTTCGTCCGGCTTTGTGCGTATGTAAGGAATGATGTGTCAGTGCATTCTGCTGTGCGATTACAATCACAAAAGTAATGAATATTTTTGATAATCCACAATGATATTCATATATATTTTGTGGAATGCGGATTGAAATCTATTAAGGGGACTATTATAGGAGTTGGCCAGCATTTCTCTTATGGCACTGATATTTAAACAATTGCGACCCATCGATATTCCTGCGCAAGAATCTGTATGTAAAAGACCTAATCTCCATCGTAGAATAAGACAAGGTGTAGCGGAAGATCCCTGGCTTATGCATCGGGTGAAAAAGGTGGCTTTCCGCACCCGACTCTAATCAGGGATGTCTCTCCGGGTGTATAACCACCATTTTTTCACCCGGAATAATAGTTGTTTGGATCTGAGCCGACAATGCCACGTGCCAAGGTTGAAGAATGAATGTCGCCCACTGTTTTCTTCCCCTAACCAAAACCAGACGTCTTGTCCTTGTTGGTACACCAGAAGCGCGTTTCAGTCCATCCCGAGCTTTTCCTTCACTTTCGACCAGAAGGATGTCTGTTGGACTATCGGGGTGCTGTACGCATCGATGATGTCCTTCGGCTCAACATTCAGATTCATGACCGTATTGATTTGGATGGGCAAAGGTAGCCAATAAAAGGATGCGAGTCAACCTTGCGGGGAGAATAGGCTTTTTGCTCTGAGTCTTTTCTGAAAACAGCAACATTATTCAACGCAAGCCGGGAAATATTCGTAAATTTGCGGTTCGCTAATCGCTGAACTATGACGGAGGAAGGAAAGATAATCATCAAAGGGGCAAAGGTCAACAACCTTAAGGACATCACGGTTGAGATTCCGAGGAACAAACTTGTGGTGGTGACAGGCATTTCGGGCTCGGGAAAGTCGTCATTGGCTTTCGACACTTTGTTCGCCGAGGGACAGAGGCGTTTCGCTGAGAGCCTGTCCTCGTACGCGCGCCAGTTTCTTGGAAGGATGAGCAAGCCTGATGTGGAGTCCATTGAAGGCATCCCTCCGGCGATAGCCATTGAGCAGAAGGTCAATGTCAAGAACCCACGCTCCACCGTGGCCACCACCACCGAGATTTACGACTATCTCCGCATCATCTTCGCGAGGATAGGCCGGACATATTCCCCGGTCAGCGGCAAGGAGGTCAAGTGTCACAGCGTCAATGATGTGATGGCCAGTATATTAAGCGGAGATTCAAGGACAACGTATATTCTCGCCGACCTGAATTGGTCCGCCAGGGAGGACAAGGTCGAGTTGATGCTCCGCCTGAAGGAGGAAGGATATTCCCGTTTCTTTGGCGACGATGGCATCATCCGCATCGAGGATATAATGAGGATGGCTGACAAGGGGAAATATCCTGAACATCTCAACCTGTTGATCGACCGTCTGAAACTGCCCATATTCAAAGAATGTCTGCCATATTCGGAAGACGGCTCTCCGTGGCCACAGAACGATTGGGAGGATCTACAGACAAGACTTCGCTCCTCGATTGACACGGCGTTCAGGGTGGGCGAGGGCAGACTCATCCTCCGCAAGGACAATTCCGTTGAGGAATATTCCAACCGCTTTGAACTGGACGGAATGACGTTCCGCCAGCCTGATGAATATCTCTTCTCGTTCAACAGCCCTCTTGGGGCGTGCCCGGTCTGCGGAGGGCTCGGAAAGATCATCGGGGTCAGCGAGGACCTTGTGATTCCGGACAAGACCAAGAGCATCTACGATGGTGCGATCGCCTGCTGGAAGGGTGAGTCGATGGGCTGGTTCAGGGATCATCTGATCAAGGTGGCGCCTCGTTATGGGATTCCGATTTTTGAGCCGTACTGCAATCTGCCGCAAAAGGTCAAGGACATCATCTGGGACACACACAGTGTTGAGGGGGATGACAGTACCCTCATCGGAATCAACGAGTTCTTCAAGTGGGTTGAGTCCAACAGGTACAAGATCCAGTACAAGTACATGTTGAGCCGATTCTCTGGAAGGACCACCTGTCATGCTTGTCACGGCACGAGACTCCGTCCTGAGGCATTGTACGTGAAAGTCGGAGGGAAGACGATCGCGGAACTGCTTGACATGAACGTGGATGAGCTTCTTGACTTCTTCTCGAACTTGAAGTTGACAGACTACGAGAACACGATCGTTCGCAAGGCCGTTGAAGAGATCGTCTCTCGTCTGAGGTACATAAAGGATGTCGGTCTGGCGTATCTGACCCTGAGCCGGGCATGCAACACCCTTTCCGGTGGCGAAAGTCAGAGGATCAATCTGGTGACAGCTCTGGGAAGCTCGCTGGTCGGCTCGATGTACATTCTTGACGAACCAAGCATCGGCCTGCATCCACGTGACACGGACCGGCTTATCGGAGTCCTGCGCAAGCTCAGGGACATCGGCAACACGCTTGTCGTGGTGGAGCACGATGAGGAGATCATCCGCGCGGCCGATGTGCTGATTGACATGGGACCGTACGCCGGAGTGAACGGTGGCCGGATAGTTTTCCAAGGCCGGACCGATGATAAGATTCCGGAGAAGGTGATGAACAGTTCGCTGACGCTCCAGTACCTGACGGGGCGGCGTTCCCGCTATGTCAGGGAGAAACATCCGTGGACATATTCAATCACCGTGGAAGGCGCTCAGGAGCACAATCTTAAGAATATAGATGTGCAGTTCCCGCTGGGAGTGCTGACCGTCGTGTCGGGAGTCAGCGGCAGTGGCAAGTCGTCCCTTGTGGGGGACATCCTCTATCCTGCGCTCTACCGCATGATCAACCAGACCGGCGACCTTCCGGGAATATTCAGGAAAATCTCCGGCAACACCGACCGCATCAAGAATGTTGAATATGTCGACCAGAACCCGATAGGGAAGAGCTCACGCTCCAACGCCGTGACCTATCTCAAGGTCTATGATGACATCCGCAAGCTCCTCGCCGAGCAGCAGTACGCCAAGATCAACGGCTACACTCCGTCCTTCTTCTCGTTCAACCAGGACGGCGGCCGCTGCCCGGAATGTCAAGGGGACGGTTTCGTGCGCATTCCGATGCAGTTCATGGCTGACGTGACGATGGTCTGCGAGACGTGCGGCGGCAAGCGCTTCAAGCCGGACATCCTTGAGGTCAGGTTCAAAGGCAAGAACATCGACGACATCCTGAACATGAGCGTCGAGGAGGCGATCTCGTTCTTCGGATCGCAGCCTGAGGACCTTTCCAAACAGATCGCCCGCAAACTTCAGCCTCTTGTGGATGTGGGGCTTTCCTACATCAAACTCGGGCAGAGCTCGTCAACCTTGTCCGGTGGAGAGAGTCAGAGGATCAAACTGGCTTGGTTCCTTTCCAAGAACGAGGAAGATCCGATGAACGGCCGGAAAAAGATTCTGTTCCTCTTTGACGAGCCGACGACCGGCCTGCATTTCTACGATGTGGAGAAGTTGCTGAAAGCCTTTGACTTCCTGATTCGTAACGGGCACACCGTGATTGTGGTGGAGCACAATCTGGATGTGATCAAGGCGGCGGACTGGGTGATCGATCTCGGTCCGGAGGCCGGTGACAATGGCGGACAGGTGGTCTTCGCCGGTACCCCTGAGGACATGGTCAAGAATGGACTGTCCTGGACCGCGAAGTACCTTCGTGGGTAGGATACTGCAATGCTTTTTAGGTCAGAAAAAGGCAAATTCCAAATTTTGCACGTTACCAAAATTTGAAACTTGATTTTTCTGACCTTGATAAAGAATCTGGTATATTCTTTTATTGTCACTATTTCTGGTCGACAAATCTTGTCGATGGTCACTGAATTGTAACTATTTCTGGTCACTGAGCTTGTCGAAGTGACCAGATTTGAGCTTGCCGAAGTGACATGATTAATCTTTCCAGTAGAACGAGATGTAATTCTGAAGAGGTCTCCGTTTGTTTTCCGGAGGTAGGGTCATGAAATCTCCGTAGGAGTCGCGCAGTATCTTGTCGTAGCCTTTCCAGACAAAGAACTCGCTGTCTTCGAAAGGCATTTTGACATATTCACTGATCTCGTCGTCATCGAAAAACTCGTTGGTCCCGGAGTCTGGACAACAAAGTTGCGACCAATGATGGCTTTCGGCGGGGGAGACCAATGATATCAATGTGTTCATGTCCTTGACAATGTCGGCGGGATTTCGCTTGATAAGGCGTGGATGAGTCCTTTTCAAGACCCAAATTTTCAGTCTTTTCCTAACGGATAATCTGGATGATGAGATTGTGTGCACTCTGCGTATTCCGACATTGAACTTCATGAGCAGAAGGAGGGAATCGTAGATTCTGTCAAAAGTGTCCTTGTCGTCAGGTACCCTGTCAACCGGGAATATGTCAATCCAGACCCCGACATCCTTTTTCACCCAAGGAATGCAACTTGACGCAAGAGTCTTTTTGGTGTCACAGACCCTGCCGAAAGCGATGTAGCAGTCTGGAGTGTTACGACTGTCTATGAATGAGTACAGCTTTGACTTGTAGATGGTTCTGAACTTTTCATAGTCCTCGCGCGGCATCATGATGTCCACGTCGTCATCCCACGGAATGAACCCTTTGTGGCGGACCGCGCCGAGCATAGTGCCGTAGCCTAATGAATATCTTATATTGTTCTTTTCGCAGAATCCGGCCACATCCTTGAGTATGTCAAGACTGAACTGTTGCAGTTCCTTGAGTGTGAGGTGTTTCATCGTAGTTTAGCTTAATTTGTAGACATTCTTTCCGTTGATGTAGTCTTCCTGGATCCCGGTCATCTTCAGGATCTCATCCTTTGTAAGAAGGTACATGCTCTGGTTCGGGTTAAGTATGCGGGAGATGAACTCCCGTATCTCGTACCTCAGGCCTTCGCCCATGAATGGGAAGAAGCATTTTCTGTTAAGATTCTGATCCTCGAACCTTTGCTCGAAATAGTCGGTCTTCCACCACGGGGCCGGCACATAGATGTAGCCCTTTGTTCCGGAGATGACCATATTCCCTTCCGTCTTCGCTCCAAGGCCGACCTGGAATGACGCTGTGGCATTGTCGTAACGGAACACAGCCTTGGTGTACATGTCAACCTCGTTCTTCATGATCGAGTAGAAGTTGATGTTGCGCACTTCCCGTCCCAGAAGCTTGATGATCGGCAGCAGAGGAAAGCATGCGTTCTCGTTCATGCTGCCGCCGTACGGATTGTGGTCCAGTTTCGAAGACTTTTCGTCTGTCAACGTGGTGACGGAAGCGTTGATGTCCACGATCTTGCCGATCACGCCGGACTTGAGCATCGTCACGAGATGTCTGAACGCCGGACAGTAGGCCGTCTTGTGGGCGATCAACAAGGTTTTGTGTCTGGCTTCGGCTATCGAGTACAGTTCCTCGGCTTGAGTCAGGCGAAGGACAAACGGAGTCTCGCACAGGACATCCTTTCCGGCTTCAAGGGCCGCTTTTACATATTCATAATGAGTGTAGTGCGGTGAAGCGACATAGACCGCGTCGCAACCGTCCAGAAGTTCCTCAAACGTCCGGGCTGCGAGTGGTATGCCATTGGCGGAGCAGAAAGCCTCGCATTCCGCATGGTCAGGATTGTAGGCTGCGCTGATCGTGTTGCCGCTGACGAACTTCGCCTCCGGGACGAACCTTCCGGCGATGCTTCCGGTTCCGATGATTCCGATCCGGACGGAAATCTGTTCCTCTCTCAGCATTGTACTGGAGATTCCCTCTGTTCGTGGCAGATAGACAACCTCGCAGAATTCCTTCATGTAGTCGAAATATCCTTCCCAGTCCGAGCCTATCGCGAAGACATCGACATCGTATCTCTGGACATCATCAATCTTCTGGCCCTTGTACTCTTCAATGATCACCTCGTCGGCATACCCCGTCTCCTTGACAGCCTGGACCCTTTTCATCACACTGTCCCGTGTGTTGAGCTTTCCGCGCTCCATGTCGAAGTTGTCCGTGGTCACGCCGACAATCAAATAGTCCCCGAGTTCTTTCGCCCGTCGGAGAAGATTGATGTGACCTTGATGCAGGACATCAAAGGTACCGTAGGTGATGACAATCCTCCCGTGTGGGCGGTCGCCGCCTATGTTGGGAATATCCTTACTCATCAATCTCTGTCTCGATTAAGTGGATGCGCTCTGCCAAGGTCCGGAGCTCCTCGTCAGTCTGAAGCCCCATATGTGAGATCCTGTAGAATCCCGGAAGCGAGCCTGGCATAATGAATGTCTCGTAACGCTCTATCAGTCCTCTGAATATCCTGCGCTCGGCTGTGTCCTTTGTCTGGATGGCCGTGATGGCGTTGGACGGATTCTCGGCCGGCATTGTCCAGCCGTACCTGCGGCACTCTTCTCTGAACACCTCAGCCCTGTGCCGTACCTCGGAGATGTTGAACGCCTCTCCGCCCTGCTCCTGAATCTGCCTGAGCCTGGCGTTAAGCTGGAGATAGATAAGGGTCGCCGGGCTGAACGGAGTCTGGCCTCTTTGGAGGTTGCCCAGATTGTCCTCGAAGTCCCAGTAATAGCCCCTGTGGGCATATTCATACCCTTCCAGCCTTTTGCTGATGAACAGGATCGACAGTCCCGGAGGAATATTCAGACCCTTCTGGGTGCTTGTGACGCAGATGTCGATTCCAAGCGCGTCCATATCCAGCTCTTCGGCGAGGAATGTGCTGATGACATCGACAACCAATGAGACATTGTGCCTGTGGCATATCCCTGAGATCTTCTCAAGGTTGAATATCTGGCCGGTCGAGGTTTCGTGGTGCTGGCAGAGGAACACTTCGGGGCTCTCGGCCTCCACTGTCCGCTCCAGCTCGTCATAGTCGATGTCCTTGGCGAAGGGAACCTTGAAGTCAACCACCGGAACTCCGTAATATTCACAGAGTGAGACCCAGCGCCTGCCGAACGAGCCGCCGTTGATCACCAACGCCTTGCCCTTCGTGCTGACGTAGTTCTCCACAACAGCGCTCATCGCGCCGGTGCCGGAACCCGTGTAGATGATTGTCCTTCCTCCATGGCAATGGATGAGGTCCAACAGGATTCTCTCGGATTCGAGATTGATTTTTGAGAACTCCTCGGTTCTCATATATGGGATCGGCTGTGACCCGACCGCCGCTATTTCCTTGTCCAGATCTCCTGGAAAAACATAAGAATGCATACTCGGTTCGCTACAGATTACGCAAATTTAGCAAAAATCAGTTATATTTGTGAGTATTCGGCAATATTTTGGACTTATAATGCAAAAATTATCACATAGAGAGATTCAACTCTACCTCCTGGACATCCTGAAGGCTGTCGACGCTTTCTGCGCGAAGGAAGGAATCAGGTATTCTATGGCTTACGGAACGCTTCTCGGAGCGGTGCGCCACAAAGGCTTCATTCCTTGGGACGATGACATTGACCTGTTGATGCCACGTCCTGATTATGAACGCTTTGTCGCTACTTTCGGCAAGGATCCGGACTCCCGTTACCGCTGCCTTTGCCACAAGGAAGGGGTGAAGGGGGACCGTTTTGTCCATTTTTTCGCCAAGGTTGAGGACACTCGTACCAAAAGCCTGCAAGGACGTGGTTTTGACTATGATTTCGGTCTGAACCTCGACATATTCCCGGTTGACGGAAAGCCTGAGGACGCTGTCCTTCAAAGAAAAAGGGAGCGGTTGCTGACGCATTGGTCCCACAGGCTGAACATCTGCGGCACCAGATTCGACCTGTTCAATTTCCATCAGCCGCTGTTCTCAAAGCTTGAGGCGCACGCGAGGGGTGTTGAATATTGGTGGAGGAAGATCAACACCGAGATGCTGAAGTACCCTTACGAGACCTCAAACCTTGCCGGAACCGTCTCTGTGACATACAACGGCACAAGGGAAATCTTTGACAGGAATATGTTCGAGGAATATGTTGACCTGGAATTCGAGGGCGCGGCGTTCAAGGCGTTCAGGCGTTGGGACGAATGGCTGTCACAGGAGTTCGGGGACTATATGACCTTGCCTCCCGAGAATGAGCGTAAAACTCACGATCTTACTGTTTATCTTCTTGATGATTAGTTCTCTATGGATGTCGTTATAACTTACGTCAACGGCCTTGACCCTGTTTGGAGGGAAGAATATTCACGGGCATTGAATATCCCCGCATTGGACAAAAGGTTCCGGGATTGGGGAACATTGAGGTATCTGCTCCGCGGAGTGGAGACGTATATGCCGTTTGTCAGGAATGTCCATCTGGTGGTCTCCGGGAAGACCCAGGTTCCGGAATGGGCGTCGGATCACTTGAAAGTGGTGACCCACAGGGACATTATTCCGGAGGAGTTCCTGCCGACATTCAACAGCACGACCATCGAGATGTTCCTTCACCGGATTCCGGGGCTGGACGAACGGTTCATCTATTTCAATGACGATATGTTCCCGGTGTCGCCTTGCCGTGAGGAGGATTTTTTCCGTGACGGGAAGATTGTGATAGGGTTCTCGACCCATCTTTTAGCGACCGGGATGTACAAGCGTCAGTGCCGGAATTCGGACCGTTTGGCGAGAAAGGCTCTCGGGCTTGGACACACTCCGTTTTTCATACGTCCCCAGCATATCTGTTCACCTATGTTCCGGAGCGCCTGCGAGGAGGTTTACGCTAAGATGAGAACGGAGATTTTCTCCACCGTCTCACAGGTCCGTACTATGGATAACCTGAACCAGTACCTGTTTCTGGACTATATGTACCATCAGGGAAAGGCCATCCGTGAACGTCTCTCCGGCAAGTTCTTTTCCATAGCCACGTCTTCCGCGTCATCAATCGGGGAATATCTTCTACACCCGTCACGTAAGCTTGTCTGCATCAATGACGTGCATCTTAAGGACGAGGCTTATGTTTCGGAACGCCGCATCCTGTTGGATTCCTTTGACGCGGCTCTTCCAAAGAAGTCAGTTTACGAGAAGTGAGGTTTACCGTTTCAGGGCGCTTTTGAACAAAGCGTCCCATTTCTCCATCGTCTTTTCCAGAGAGAAGTTCTCCGAGCGCCTTTTTGATTCCGCCCCGAACCTTTTCCGCAGCTCTTCGTTGGCTATGACGCTGCATATTCCCTGTGCAAGCGTGCCGGTGTCGCCAACTTTCGCAAGGTAGCCGTTCGCACCGATGGTGACAATTTCCGAAGGCCCTTTAGGGCAGTCGTAGCTTACGATAGGCAATCCGGTCGCAAGGGCTTCGAGAAGGATCATCGGGAAACCTTCGAACCTCGATGACATCACCAGGCAGGAGCTTCCGAGCAGTTCTTTCCTGACATCGTTTGTCCGCCCTTTCAGAGTCACTTTCCCTTTCAAGCCCATTGAGTCTATCTGATCCTGAAGGGATTCTTTTTGGCTGCCATCGCCGTAAACGCTTAATTTCCAGTCCGGATGCCTGGCATCAACGGTTTTCCAGGCCGTGATCAGATCCTTGAAGTTCTTCTGGCTTTCCAACCGTCCGGCGGCTATGCAGCGTTTTTCGTCGAGGGGGGAGACTTCGTCAGACACAAACGGGAGCGGGTTGTAGATCTGCTCGACTTCAGGAGTCACTTTCAGCCAGTCATTTTTGTCTGCCTTGGTCAGCACGACAAACCTGTCCAGTTTCCTGACAGCATTTTCCAGTTTTCGTGTCCTGAAGGAGGCGTATAGCTTACCAATGGCGTTGGTGCCGTATTTCATAAGGAATTTCTCGTGGGAAAAATGAAATTCCCCTATTTTCACGCTACCGTCAGTGCATCTTGTGAGGGCATAGAGACTGTTGTCGCAGACGGTCACGGTGATGTCAGGACGGATCTTGGCCAAAAGCGCGTCAAGGCGTTTCCTGTACTTGATGAGAAACATCCTGTCATTGGCGTCAAGATCGTGGCGGATTATCTTCCCGCTTAGTGGAAAGAACTCTTTCCGGCCTTTTTGCCGGGCCGTGATGATGTGTATCTCATAGCCCATAACATCGGCCAGGTAGTTGGCCTTTGTTGTGAGTACTCTCTCGATGCCACCGGAAAGGTTCAGGGCGTGTATGCAGTATGCAAGTCGCATGGCTTGGTCTTTTTACGCCACCAATTTACGAACTTTATGCTGGAATTCAAAGTGTTCGGATCATTTCACGCATCTTCCCGCCGGCCAACCTTCGAGACTCCGACGAAGAGTAAAAGCAAGTTCGAAATTTTGAGTGGATACCGCGGCAGAACGCCGCTTAGTGTTGTTGTGAACCGGTGTCTGACCGGCCGGCCTTCAGGCGGGATTCAAGCGTGAAAAGAATCATGTCGGACAGTCTCTGCCGGGCAAAACCCTGATGCAAAGATAGTTCTGTGGGTGACATGGAGCGCCGTTCAAAAAGAAAATCGATGAAAAAGTTTCTGTTTTTTATCGAATTGTGGCGAAATCGCGAAATAGGTTGTAAATTTGGGCCGTGACAAAAAAAGTTTATCGGGTATAAGAAAATATTTATGGGGCTTTTGAAAAGATTTAGGATGTTGTTCCGTGGGACACGCCACGATTTTGTTCCGATTCTTGCGCAGCAGACAGATTTTCTGTGCAAGACCTCCTCTCTTCTGGTTGAAATGTTCGGGACGGATGATGTGGAACTCCGTTCGGGGATGGAAAAGGAGATCAAATCCTGCGAGGCGCAGGGGGATGCCCTTCTGACCGAATTTCACGAGATGTTGTCCGCACGCCCGTTCATTCAGGTCAACATACTGGACCTTCAGGCTGTGGCGATGGCGATGGACGATTGCCTGGATGTCATCAAGGACACTTCCAAGGCCGTCCTGATCTACCGTCCCGCCAAGTTGGACGACCAGTTGAAGGATCTGGCGCAGATGGCCAAGTCCCAGTCGGAGGTCATTCATGACACGATACCTCTTCTTGTGGATCTTCGCAGGAACCTTTCGGCTGTCTCGATGGCCTGCGAGCGTGTGACGGAGTTGGAACATGCGGCGGATGACGCTTATGAGGAGTACATGGGGTACATATTCGGCAACGAGGAGAACACCCGTGAACTGATCAAGTACAAGAATCTGGCGGAGATGCTGGAAAACGCCACGGACGCGCACAAGCGCATTTCCGATAATATTCGTAAACTACTGCTGAATTATTTGGTGGATTGAACCGGCGGAATAGGTGTCTATGATGCGTAATGCGATGATTCATAGGGTATTAATGCGTGGATAGGCGACCTTTTAAGGAAAGAGGCCTCTGACTGACAAAAGGTCATTCCGTCATTAGGGGCTTAAAAATTGTAAATGTCTTTGATTATCATTAAATTTGTAGGATAATCAGAGACATTTGATTTTTTATGGCTATAGCTAGTATTCTTAAAAAAGTGTTCGGCTCGAAGGCCGACAGAGACCTCAAGCAGATCAGGCCTGTCCTCAACAAGGTTCTGGAGGCTTACGGTCCGATAGACAATCTCTCCAATGATGAGCTGAGAGCCAAGACAGAGGAGTTGAAGGCAAGGCTGCGTGAGTGCGAGGCACCGTTCGAGAAGAGGATCGCCGAGATCAAGGCCAAGCTGGACGAGGATATTCCTGTTCACGAGAAAGAGAACCTCGCGACCGAGTCGGACAAACTTGTGAAGGATGAGGACGCGGAGATCGAGAAGGTTCTGGAGGAGATTCTTCCGGAGGCTTTCGCCATCATGAAGTCCACTGCCCGCAGGTTCAAGGAGAACGCCACCATCGAGGTGACGGCCAATGACTTCGACCGCGCTCTCAGCATAAACCACGATTTCGTGCACATCGAGGGCGACAAGGCTGTCTATCAGAATCACTGGATCGCCGGCGGCAACGAGGTGACCTGGGATATGGTCCACTACGATGTCCAGCTGATCGGTGGTATTGTGCTGCATCAGGGCAAGATCGCAGAGATGGCGACAGGTGAGGGAAAGACCCTTGTGGCGACCCTCCCTGTGTTTCTCAACGCCTTGGCTGGCAAGGGAGTGCACGTGGTGACCGTCAACGATTACCTCTCCAAGCGTGACTCCGAGTGGATGGGACCTCTCTATATGTTCCACGGCCTTTCGGTGGACTGCATCGACAAGCACGAGCCTAACAGCGACGCGCGCAAGAGAGCGTACAACTGCGACATCACTTTCGGTACGAACAACGAGTTCGGTTTTGACTACCTTCGTGACAATATGGCAGTGAACATGACAGACCTCGTCCAGAGGAAGCATCACTATGCCATTGTCGATGAGGTGGACTCCGTGCTCATCGATGATGCCCGTACCCCGTTGATCATCTCCGGTCCTGTGGCCAAGGCTCAGGATGACGAGCAGTATATGGAGTTCAGACCTTATGTCGAGAGCCTCTACCAGAAGCAGCGCACACTCGTGACACAGGTCCTGAACGATGCGAAGAAGGCGATCGCCGCCGGCAAGGAGGACGAAGGAGGAATGCTTCTTCTGCGTGCCTACAAGGGTCTTCCGAAGTACCAGCCTCTGATCAAATTCCTCAGCGAACAGGGTATGAAGCAGCTGATGCAGAAGGCCGAGAACTACTATATGCAGGACAATGAGCGCGAGATGCACATCGTCACCGACGAGCTGTATTTCGTGATCAGCGAGCAGCAGCATTCCGTGGACATGACCGACAAGGGGCACGACTTGCTCGCCAATGCTGTCTCCAACCCGGATTTCTTCGTGCTTCCTGACGTTGGAAGCCAGATTGCCGAGATCCAGAAGAACACGGAACTCTCCGCCGAGGAGAAGCAGGAGAAGAAGGATGCCCTTATGGAGGACTACTCCCTGAAGAGCGAGCGTGTCCACACCGTCATCCAGCTCCTCAAGGCCTACGCTATGTTCCAGAAGGATGTTGACTACATTGTGATTGACAACAAGGTCAAGATTGTGGATGAGCAGACCGGACGTATTATGGAAGGCCGCCGCTGGAGCGATGGTCTGCATCAGGCCGTCGAGGCAAAGGAGAACGTCAAGGTCGAGGCCGCCACACAGACATTCGCGACTGTCACCCTTCAGAACTATTTCAGAATGTACCACAAGCTTGCAGGTATGACTGGTACGGCCGAGACAGAGGCCGGCGAGTTCTGGTCCATCTACAAGCTGGATGTGGTTGTCATCCCGACCAACCGTCCTGTCATCAGAGACGATCAGGATGACCTTATTTATAAGACAAAGAAGGCGAAATACACCGCCGTCATCAATAAGGTTGAGGAACTCATCAAGGAAGGCCGTCCGGTTCTGGTCGGCACCACGGATGTGGAGACTTCCGAGCTCCTTAGCCGAATGCTCCGGATGAGGGGCATAAAGCACAACGTCCTCAATGCCAAGGAACATGCAAGAGAAGCGGAGATCGTCGCTCAGGCTGGTATGTCAAGTACAGTGACCATCGCCACGAACATGGCGGGTCGTGGTACCGACATCAAGCTCTCGCCAGAGGTCAAGAAGGCCGGTGGTCTTGCCATCATCGGTACTGAGAGACACGACAGCCGCCGCGTTGACCGTCAGCTCAGAGGTCGTGCCGGCCGTCAGGGAGACCCTGGCTCGTCAGCGTTCTATGTTTCCCTTGAGGACAAGCTGATGCGTCTGTTCGGATCGGAGAGGATCGCCGGAGTGGTTGACAAACTCGGAATGGCCGATGACGAGGCTCTTGTCAGCGGAATGCTCTCTAAATCAATCGAGAATGCCCAGAAGAAAGTCGAGGAGAACAACTTCGGAATCCGTAAGAGACTCCTTGAGTATGACGACGTGATGAACTACCAGCGCGAGGCCGTCTATGCCAGAAGGCGCAACGCCCTTTCCGGTGAAAGGATCGAGATCGATGTCAGAAACATGATGATCGACTCAGCCTCCATCATTGCCGGACGCGCGGAAGGAATGCCTTATCAGGATTTCGAGGAATATGTGATGGCCCAGCTGTCCATCGACCTCGGATTCGACGAGAAGTTCTATTCCAACGCCAAGGGCGACCAACTCACCGACGCTCTCTGCAAGCAGATGCAGGCGGTTTACGAGCGCAGGATGAACACCCTCGCCGAGAAGGTCTATCCGTTCATCAAGATGATCTTCGAGAAGCAGGGGAATATGTACAAGAACATAGCGATTCCTATCTCCGATGGCCGCAAGATGCTGACTCTAAGCGTGGATCTTGAGAAAGCTTACAATACTCAGGGCAAGGAGATCGCCAAGGCTCTCAGCCGTTCCATCATCCTCTATCAGATTGATGAGCATTGGAAGCAGCATCTGCGTGATATGGATGACCTCCGTCAGAGCGTGCAGAACGCCGCCTACGAGCAGAAGGATCCGCTCGTTGTTTACAAGCTGGAGAGCTACAACCTCTTCGCCACAATGCTTGAGGAACTCAACAAGGATGTGCTCTCATTCCTCCTCAGAGCCTTTGTTCCTCTTCGTGAGGACAGTGAGGCCCGTCCGGCGCAGGCTCCGAGAAGCCAGGATATGAGCAACATGAGGACCCAGCGCAATGACCTCACCACAAACGGCGAGCAGAAGGCGAGGACTCCGATTCACGTGGACAAGAAGATCGGTCGCAATGACCCTTGCCCTTGCGGATCCGGCAAGAAGTACAAGAACTGCCACGGCGCGGGTCTGGTTTAATGAATATATTAACTGAATATAATAATAAAGGAATATGAGCGCGAATTATGGTTCCAATGATTCTGCAAGCGTGAACGACATCAGCAGGATCTCAGCCGGTTCGGTAATCAAAGGAGAGATCACTTCCCCTAATGACATAAGGATTGACGGTACTTTCGAAGGAAGGATTTTCTCCCAGGCAAAGGTTGTTGTCGGCGAGAAGGCCGTGATCAAAGGCGACATCATCTGCAACAACGTTGATTTTTGGGGAAAGATCAATGGTGACTTCTTCGTGAAGGATACTCTTTCCCTAAAGGACACCTGTGTTGTAGAGGGTGATCTCCACATCCGCCGGCTTCAGGTTGAGTTGGATGCCAAGTTTAACGGTAACTGCAAGATGATCACCGAGGAAGAGTTCAATCAGCTCACCTCCGGCTCCCGTCCTGGAATGTACGAGGTCCCTGCTCCGGCTCCAAAAGAGGAGGAGGACTTCACCGTGGCTTCCGGCAAGTCCCCGTTCACCATACCCGCCAACGACGAGATCCCTGAGGCTTAGTTCTATTTTCCACAGGTGTGTCCAAAGAATCAGGAATAAATGATAACAATGTAAAGTTCAAGGAAATATATGATAAGTATTTCCACGAACTTTACTTGTATCTTCATTCTGTGACCGAGGATAGTCAGGAAATCGAGGATATTCTTCAGGATGTCTTCTTGAAACTTCTTCAGGGAGGCATAGATATTTCATCTATCTCCAATGTCAGGGGATATGTCTATTTTTGCGCTCGAAACGCATTGTACAACCGTTTGAGGGACAAGGCGAACAGAAAACGGATTATTTCGGAAGTTTTCACTGAGCTCTCTATGCAGTCGGATGAGCCTGACGTGACAGACACGGAGGCATTGATCAAGTGCGCCAATGATGCAGTGGAGAGGCTTCCTGAGAATTGCGGTGAGATTTTCCGTATGGTGAAGATGGAGCATAAGTCGTATCGGCAGACAGCGGAGGCCAAAGGGCTTTCCATCAAGACGATTGAATCGCAGATGGGCATTGCTCTCAGAAAGATCCGTGAATACGTGAAAAAAAATCTTAAATCTTTTTAAGGGTTTTCCGGAATCAAGTGTCTATATTGTGACAACACAGATAACAGATATGGACAAAATCCCGTATGAGCTGATAGCCCAGTATCTCAGCGGAGAGTGTCTGCCGGAGGAAGAGCGGACGCTTGAGCGATGGTTGGATGAAGGCTCGGAAAACAGAAAGATTTTTGAGGAACTGTCGCAGGAATGGTCGGCGGTGTCTTCATCCGAGAAGTATTCCCGGGTGAGGAATGATGTTTGGTCGTCTTTGAAAGACCGTATATATTCATCAAGCCGTCACACTCGCAGAGCCGGCATATTCAGGCGTGTGGCAGGTATCGCAGCCGCTGTCGCGTTGGTTTCCGTGCTTGCGTTCGCTTTTGTCAAGGTGGACAGGACGGAAAAGTTGTATGCCTCGCAGATGATAACGGTCAGGACGATGCCGGGGCAGAAATCCGAGGTCGAACTTCCGGACGGCACCCGTATTTGGTTGAACTCGGAGTCCGAGATCACCTATCCTGCCGATTATAATGTCAATAACAGGAATGTCTCCCTGACCCGTGGAGAGGCGTTCTTTGATGTTGCGAAATCCGAGACCAGCAAGTTCTTGCTTGATGCCGGTGAACTTGGCGTTAAGGTCTATGGCACCAGGTTCAATGTCAGGAGATATGACGAAGACCCGGAGGTGGATGTCGCGCTGGAGGAAGGTCACATCGATGTGCTCTCTCCTGAGGGTGGAAGATGGGCCGAGATGTTCCCGGGGCAGAAATTCACATTGGAAAAGACCACGGGCGACAAATCTCTGGTGAAATGCGACGCCGGGATTGAGGGAATATGGCGTATGGGCGAGCTTGTGATAGATCAGGCCTCATTCGACAAGGTCCTCAAGTCAATGGAACGCTGGTACGGGGTCCGGATAACAGTGTCCGGGGAATATGATGCCGGGAGACAGTTCTGGATGACAATCAAGACAGAATCCCTGCGGGAGATGTTGGACAAACTGGACAGACTGATTCCGTTCAGTTACGACATCAACGGTGAGAAAGTCACACTAAAACTTACGAACTAGAACTCATTTTTACATAACTAATAACAGTATGAACAAGAGATTAATGTTTATCTTGAGTTCGTTGCTGTTCAGCCTTGTCACCATTGCCTCTCACGGGCAAGGGAAGGGCGGTGCGGTCTCACTCGACCTGAAAAACGCGAGTGTCGTGGACTGCATCAGAACAATCGAGCAGCAGACGGACTACACTTTCATCTTCGACGATTCTGTCGTTTCCACCGGGACTGTCACGTTCAGTTGCCGCAAGATGCCGCTGGAGGATGTCCTGAGAGGCATTTTCACTCCCCGTGGGGTTCGCTTCGAACTGACCGGGAAACAGATCCTGCTGAAAAAGGCTGAGAGAAAAGACACGCCGGTTACAATGAAGACCATCACCGGTGTGGTCAGGGATGAGTCCGGACAACCTTTGCCTGGAGTCGCCGTAGTGGATCCTCGCACTAATGATGGTGTGTCATCCGATTTGGACGGAAAGTACAGCATCGAGGTCCCTTACGGAGAGTCGGAGCTGATGTTTCTGTGTCTCGGCTTCGCTGATATGCGGGTAACTGTGCCGGCTGACAGGCAGACTGTGGACGTTGTCCTTGGGGACAATATGCAGTCCCTTGAGGAATCTGTGGTTGTCGGCTACACCCCGATGCGTAAAAGCGACTTCACTGGTTCCGTCGCGCAGATCAAGGCCGGGGAACTATCTCTGACCTCACCGACTGTGGGACAGTCTATAGTCGGCAAGGTGGCCGGAGTGGAGGTTCATCAGACAAGCGGCGCTCCGGGACAGGGCGTGCAGATCCGTGTGCGTGGAGTGAACTCTCTGTCAGCCAGTTCCGAACCGTTGTACGTTATCGACGGCTATCCGGCCTCGGAGGATGTTTACATCAATCCTAACGACATTGAGAGCATCGATGTCCTGAAGGATGCCGCCTCCGCCGCGATCTACGGATCCAGAGGTGCTTCCGGTGTTGTCCTGATCACGACTAAGCGTGGCAAGGAGGTTGACAGGGCTAAGATCTCCTACGATTTCTCTTACGGGATCCAGCAACTTGACAGGAAGGTGAAACTTCTTGACGCTGACCAGTTCCGTGACTTGTACATCGCCGCCAGAAACAATTCATACCGTCTCCGCGCGACTGCCGCAGGTGTAGAGTGGAGTCCGAATGACGACAATACCGTAAGGGCGGCGAAAGGCTTTTCCCTCTCGGAAGTTGGCATCCATCCTATGTTCTTTGATTTCACGACTCTTACTCCTGTAAAGCAGCAGTACAATACGGACTGGCAGGATCTGGTGTTCTCAAACGCCGGAATGATGAGGCATAACGTCTCCGCCACAGGCGGCACCAAGAATGTCAGGTATATGGCCAGCATTGGGTATATGAACCAGGATGGTATCATCTCTCCGTCAAACCACAAGAGGACCAACGCAAGGCTCAATCTGGATGTCAAACTGACAAAGAGGCTTTCCGCCGAATTCTCATATTCAATGTATGACGCCAAGAACAAGGTGGTGCAGGCAGAGGGGCGAATGATCAATGACGGTATCATCCAGAGTGCGTTGATGTACCTGCCGAACCTGCCGGCTTATGAAGAGAACGGTGATTATGCCAGAAGCGCGATGATCAAGATGCGTGACGACTGGGGCATCAACTTCCCGGAAAACCCTCTTGTGATAGCCAACGAATTGGACATCCGTGAGAAAAGTTCAAGGCACAATCTCAATGTCAATTTCACTTACGAGATTCTTAAGGACTTGAAGTTCCAGGCCCGGCTCGGACAGCAGTGGTACAATTACCGCTATTTCTATTATCGTCCGATGAGTATAGGCCGTGATGGCGCTCCTGCCTACAGTTCGGCGCTGTCCGCATACAATGTTGGAAGGACGACATCCGTGTATGACGTTGACAAACTTAGTGAGTTCACACTGGATTACAAGAAGGACTTCGGCAAGAGCCGCATCAACGCTCTGGCAGGTTACACGATGCAGAAGAAGACCTACGACCGCGTTGGTGTCGAGGCGAAAGGATTCGCCAATGACAGGATCCACGAGGTCACCGCTCACGGAACGAACGCATCTGACATCTCTCTCTACAGTACCAGAAAGGCTGCGTGGGCGCTTTTGTCCTACTTCGCCCGTCTCAACTGGTCCTATGACGGAAGGTATGCGCTTACCGGTACAGTCAGGGCTGACGGATCATCACGCTTCGGAGTTGACAACAGGTATGGATTCTTCCCTTCGGTTTCGGCCGGATGGACATTGTCCAATGAGCCTTTTTTGAAGGATAAACTTGACGATATCGCATCCGTCAGGCTGCGTGCCAGCTGGGGAAAGAGCGGCAACAACAACATCGGAAACTACTCCAGCATCGCGTCGATCTCCACAGGTGGCTATGCGTTCGGCAACACGGCTGTCTCCGCGACCGCCGAGGGGGCTTTTACAGACACCGCGCTTGGCTGGGAGACCACGACCCAGACCAACATCGGTGTGGATCTCGGATTTCTGGACAACAGAATCAATGTGATAGCGAACTATTACAACTCAATATCCTCTGACATCCTGTACAAGGCTCCGATCTCCGTGATCTCCGGCTCCACATCCACAACAACCAATATGAGCGGGGCGAAGATCCGCAACCGTGGTTTCGATGTCCAATTGGACACAAGGATCCTCACAGGTAAGGTGGACTGGAACTTAAGCGCCAACGTTTCCGTGAACAGGAACAAGGTTGTGGATATGGGTGGTCTGGACGACATCATATCTGTCACAGAGAGGTCCGTGGGCTCACATATCACCAAGAAGGGCTACCCTATAGGCTCGTTCTATGGCTATGAGGCGATCGGCATAATGTCGGAGGCCGACTATGCCAACGCGCTGCTGGACAGGAAGGTGTACGTTGCCAACGGCAACAAGTTCCCTGAGGGGTATGTCCTCAAGGGACCTGCGGTGGGATCATATTCATTGGACAACCTTTCCTACGGTAACGTCATCTGGAAAGACCAGAACGGGGACGGAGTCATCAACACTGACGACAAGACCATCATCGGAGATGCCTATCCTGATTTCACAGGTGGTTTCTCCACAAACCTCAGCTGGAACGGCTTTGATCTTGCGGCAAGCTTCTCGTATTCATACGGTGGGGAAGTGATCAACTTCCAGGACTATTACCTTTATAATATGGAAGGATCGTCCAACCAGTACGCCATCGCTAAGGACCGCTACATCTCCGATGCAGAGCCAGGTAGGAACAATGTTCCTATAGCAACCAGAATATCCACGACAAACGGTTCGCTGAAGCTTTCGTCTTACTATGTTGAGGACGCTTCATATTTCAGGTGCACGAATGTCACCCTTGGATATTCATTGTCTTCAAAATGGATGGAGAAGATAAAGATCGCATCCTGCCGTATTTACTTGAGCGGCGACAATCTGTTCACAATCACTCCTTACCGTGGCTACAATCCGGAGGTCTCCTACAAGAGCAGCAACCTTATGCCAGGATTCGACTGGGGATGCTATCCTCTGTCCAGAATCTGGTCCGCCGGACTTAATCTGACATTCTAAAAGATCACATTATGAAAGCAAGAAATATATTGATAAGCGTCTTTGCGGCCGCGTCTTTGGTCTCCTGCGACTTTTTGGATGAGTTCGATCCGAACTCTGTCACAACGGGGAATTTCTACAAGACAGAGAGCGATATCGAGACCTCTGTCAACGGGATATACTCGGCGCTTACCCAAAGCTATTATTTTACATACAATCATTATTTTACGGATGTGCGTGCCAACGCCACCATCGTCAAGGACGCAGGTGCCGTGAGCGGAATTCCGTACCAGTTCTATAACTTCACATTGACAGAGGAGAACTCTTACGTTTACAACCGTTACGCTCAGATGTACAAGACTGTCTCAAGGGCGAACAAGGTTCTTTCCCACATCGATGATGTCGTGTGGTCCTCGAAAGACAGCAGGGATATCTGCGAGGCCGAGGCCAAGTTCCTCAGGGCGTTGACCTATTTCTACCTTGTTACTGAGTGGGGGGACGTTCCTCTTGTGATGAAGGATCTAACAACTACGGCTGAAGTCAAGGCAAATAATGTCAGGACTCCTAAGGCTGATGTCTATAAGGCTATAGCGGAGGATCTTGAGGCTGTGGTTTCGGGACCGATTATGGATTTCCCTTCCGCGTCAGTGTGTGGAAGAGCCAGCAAGGCAGCCGCTTACGCCTTGTTGGGGAAAGTGTTCCTTCAGCAGGCTTGTGATGAGGATTTCGCCGGCGAGAAGGATGGACTGCTCAAATCGGCGGAGACGAACCTCAGGAAGGCTTGGGATCTGAGAAAGTTCTCTAGTCTGGCGGATGTGAAATATTCAGACATCTGGTCGCTTGGCACGCAGAAAGGCTGTCCTGAGAACATATTCCAGATCAATTGCATCCAAGGAAACGAGTCTTTGAGCTCTTCCTGGAATTGGCTGTTCGGCCCAAACACCACCGGAGTCACATCGAAGAAACTTGGTAATATGCAGAACATCACCACATCGGCAGTGTATGATTCGTTTGAGTCGGGTGATGTCCGCAAGGGTTTCCTGCGCAAGTTCGAGACTGCCGGCCAGACATATTACCATACTATGAAATATGTTGACCTTGATTGCGGCACTGATGGTTTCGGAGGCAACAATTGGGTTGTCCTGCGGTACGCTGATGTCGCGTTGATGCTTGCCGAGACTTGCTATTGGCAGGGCAATGCAGACGAGGCGAGGACTTGGATGAATATGGTCCGCACGAGGGCAGGGCTTCCGGCCTGGTCCGGAACCGACCTCCGTCAAGGAATCTATGATGAGCGTCTGCACGAGTTTATGCAGGAGGGGCTCAGGTGGCAGGATGTCCTCAGGATGTATTCCAGAGAGGAGATGATCGCCCACTACAATGCCATCAACAGCAATTTCGGACTTAAGGATCTGCTGCTTCCTATCCCTTACAATGAGCGGATCCAGAATCCGGATGGACTTTATCAGAATCCTGGTTATGGCAACTAAACTGATATATCTCATCCCGGCGTTGGCCGTTGTCATCTCCGGGTGTTCGGGAACCTCCGGTGAGCCGGATTCTCCGGTCTCTGAGGGCTACGAGATAGTCTGGACTCCAGAATCTCCGCTGAAAGGGGAGACGGTGACCTTCTCTGTCCTTGAGGCGGAGAACGATGTCAGGTCGATCCTTTGGACATTCGGAGACAATGGCACAAAAAGTTCCGATGGAGCTTCCTCCGTCACCCATATCTATGGATATGCAGGGTCTTATAACGTTCAGGCATACCTGACATTGAAAGCGGGCGGAATGAAGGAGGTGACGGCAAAGGTGACGGTCTCGGACACGGAAGCCGCGGTCCTTGTCAGCAATGTCTGGCCGGCCAGAATGGAAAAGGTGACGTTCGGAGTGACATCTGTGCCTGGAATCCAGTCTGTGTCGTGGAACTTCGGCGATGGAACCACAGAGACAAGTCTGTCTCCTGTCCATCAATATTCCGCCGACGGAGAGTATGAGGTCAAGGCAGAGGTCTCAATGACCGGAGGCAAGACCTTGAATATGTCTCGGACAGTCAAGGTCGAGGGGGAAAGCCTTAGTTGGGGATGCCAGAATTTCAACAAAGGAAAAGTCTGGATTATGGCTCACCGTGGCAATGTCGATGCCGGCTACGAATATGCTCCCAACTCTTTTGCCGGTTTCCGGAAATGCGTGGAGTCTGGTTGCGTGGATTTCATCGAGACTGACGCCCAGGTGACTAAAGACGGGGTTGTAATCTGTCTGCACGATAACTATCTGAGCCGTTTCACGGACTACAGTTCCTATGCCTCTGACCGAGGGTATATAAGTCAGTTCACGTACGAAGAGATCAAGAAGTACCGCATCAAGACCACGGACGGAAAGGTCTCGGACCAGATTGTCCCGACATTGAAGGATGTCCTGACGGAACTAAGGGGAAAGGTATGGTTCAATCTGGACAAATGCTCCGACACGGACAAGGACATAGAGATGATCTCAAAGATCTATGATGTCGTGAAGGAGTGCGGATGTCTGGACAGGGTTCAGTTCTATGTCGGCAATTCAGGTACTTCCAACGCGAAATGGCTTACGGAACAGCCTTGCCCGGCGATCATCTCTCCACACGCGAACAGCAGCAAGCAGCTTGCGGCGATGACATCTTTCCGTCCGTTCTATTTCGTCCAGATCTCCACGGCCACATTGCAGAGCGATATCTCGTGGCTCAGGACGGCAGGGGCTGCCGGACTTACAATCACCAACATTCTTGATGACAACGGTCAGGCTTTCAAGGAAGGAAACACGACATTGATAGACAAGTTTGTGGGCGCAGGACTGGATATGGTCCAGTGCGATTACCCGGTTGAGATGGACAAACATCTGAGATCTATTGGAAAACGTTAATGACAAGATAATGAAAAGCTTAAAATATTTAACAGCGATACTGCTCGGCGCGGTCGCGATGGCCTGCTCCGAGAAAGAGGAAGGCGAGCCGGTTTATACTTCTGAACTGGATCCTTCGTTCACATACGAAGTCGAGGGTGACATCGTGGCAGGTGAGACATACCTCAATTTCAATAACACGACCAAGGTGGAAGGTACTGAGGTCGCGAGATACTTCTGGCATTTCGGATTCTCTGGAGAAGGGAACTGGTCCGAGGATGCCAACCCTGATCCGGTCCTGTACAAGACTCCGGGTGAATATACGGTCAAACTTACAGTCTGGGGAGCGGACGGCAACAAGGCTACGGCCGAGAATGTCATCAAGGTTCTCGCGGCGAACGTTCTTCCTGTGGCTGCGTTCTCATATTCACCGCTTTCGGTCAAGGCCGGGGATTCGGTGACATTCACTGATGAATCGAAGGATGAGGATGGTGAGGTGATTTCACGGAAATGGCTGTTCCCGGATGGAACGACAGCGGAAGGCGCGCAGGCGTCGTTCACTTTCGCGTCCGCGGGAATATTCAAGGTCACTCTGACTGTCGTGGATGACAGGGGCGCGGAGTCCTCATTGACAAAGGCTTTGTTCGTCCGTGGAGCGGATGTCAATGACTTTACTGTAAACTGGTCGGTTCCAGTGGCTTCCGGTTCGGCAAACTGCCCGGCGTCTGTCGTGGCTGTGAGCGGAATGGGAAACATATTCTTTGCCTCCGGTGACGGCAGGATCCTGGCCCTGGACATTCTTGGAAACAAGGTTTGGGAATATGACGCCGAGGCGAATGACGGCATTTATGCTAAAGGCTATGTGGCATATCCGTCCGTTGATTCCGACGGTAAAGTCTATTGGGCGGCCAATGGCGTAGGCGGTCCGGCGACCTCCAAGTCCGTTATGTATTGCTTTGACGGCTCCGACGGGACGACTCCGCTATGGAAAAACACGACGGCATACGCTCAGGGTGCAAGACTTTCGTTTATGACTCCTGCGATCACGCCTGACTTTGTCGCTGTCGGCAACCGAGGCACGTCAGGAAGCCTCAAGGCCTTTGACAAGAACACCGGCAAGGTCATCGCCACGGTGACTCCGTCCAAAGGTGGAGTCAATTCAGCCGCCGCGTTGCTGAAGAACAACACAGCTGTTATGTCCTTGAGCGGCAACTATGGCTATGGTCTTATGGTCTCAGACCCTGATTTCACTTGGTCAGCGGTGCCTTACGACGCGTCATTGACTCCAGGTGGCATCTTGACGGGCAACCAGAATCAGATCTGCATCGACGCTGATGGCTGTGTCTATGTTGTCGGAACAATTAAGAATGGAACCTGGAACATCGCCTGCTTTGACTGCTCCGCCGTTGATCCGAAGACTGTCAAGACCGCCAAATGGACCCAGACTCTTGACGCCGGCTTCAACAGGACCGGTGCATCGCTGAGCGCTGACGGCCAGACGGTGTATGTGATCACGGACAAGGCGGCTCCGTACAACCTTTATGCGCTGAATGCGGCAAATGGCTCCGTAAGGTGGTCATATTCATTGGAGTCGCAGAGCCAGAGCGTGCCCGCGATAGACAATCTCGGTCAGATTCATTTCTGCACGATGGATGGTGTCTATCACGTTTTGAAGGACGGCGGGACAGCGGCGTCTGTCGTGTACGAGAGAAAAGTGGCTGACAGCATCGACGGCTCGCCTACCATCTCATCAGTGGACGGAGCGTCGTACTTTGTGGGCAAGGACGCCGCGGCTGATGTCCTTAAGGTATATTCAATATCATTCCCTGGAGTTTCAGGACCGGCTGAGTCGGCGTGGGGGCAGTACGGACAGAACCCTGGACATATCAATTATCAGAAATAATCAATTATGAACAAGATAACATTATTCGCTCTTTCGCTGGCCTGCCTGTCGTTCACGGCCTGTCAGGACGACTTTCCGACAGTCCTGAACACTGAATATGCCCAGTCGGATGATGACACACCAGAACCTGGCGACGAACCAGGCAAGGAGGGTGAGGAACTGTCAATCGGCTCGTATAATCTTTGGATATCCACAAAGGGTGTAGCTGAATATTCCTGGACTTCCAGACGTGAAGTCCTGGCGCGGTCAATCGTGGATAATGATTTCGACATATTCGGATTTCAGGAGGCTGACGCGACCATACAGAATGAATTGCCTGTGCTTGTCGGGAACAAGGGAGGCAAGTACGAGTGGTGGTTTGTCGGCAGGGACTCTCAGGACGCCCGTGGCGGCGAGGCTGTCGGACTGGCCTGGAACCCGGAACGTTTTGAATTGACTGACAGACACTATTTCTGGCTGTCGGAGACCCCGGATATCATCAGTTACGGTTGGGACGAGAAAGCCTACCATAGGGTGGCGGCCTGTGCTGTTGTAAAGGACAGAATCTACAATAAATCATTCTTTATGATGGTGACCCACGCTCCTCTCTCTTCGGATGCGAGGGCGAAGGCCTCGGCGCTTCTTGTGGAGCGCGCGAAAATGTACAATCCTAAAGGGATGCCGTCCGTCATTGTCGGTGATATGAACGCTTCTCCTTCCGACCAGGCTTCGCGGGTTTTCCGTTCTTACTGGTCTGATTCCAGGTCGGCTGCCCCTTCGGACAAGGTCTTCGGACCATTAGGGACATTCCAGAGCCATAATCCGTCAGTGGATCTTTCCCAGGAGAGCAGACGTATAGATTACATCTATGTGAACGGAGAGATTGATGTCAAGTCCTACAAGGTGGATGACAGTCTTTACGGGAGCATCTATCCGTCGGACCATTGTCCGGTGAAGGTGACGGCTGCCGTCACGTACATTCCTGACGAGGTGGAAGGAAAGGGCACCGCAGAGGAACCGTACCTTGTCAACAGCGTCTCGGATTGGAATGAGATCGCCGCGTCGATGGATCCGGCTGAAGAGTCACCGGAGTTCTCAAGGTCCGCGTACTACAAGATTCTCAATGACATTGATTTCTCTGAGAAGCAGTTTTCAATCTGGAAACAGTTTGACGGTGTGCTTGACGGAGGGGAGCATAAACTGTCCGGGATAACGGCTGCCAATGAGACTGACGACTATTCTTTCGGTCTGATCGGTGTCAACGCCGGAACGATAATGAATATTTCTGTGGAGGCTTCATTCACGTCATCATTCAAGAATCTTGGCGGAGTGGCCGGAACCAACAACGGATTGATTGACGGCGCATTCTATAGAGGAACTCTGACGGGAAAGGATGGAGCCTCCTGCATCGGAGGCATCTCCGGAATGAACACGGGAGTCATCGTGAACTCCGCCAACCTCGGCGGAAAGATCCTTGCCGCTGACGCGACGAAATCCGAGAACTGTGGTGGTGTGGCCGGTGCGGTGGCACAGGGGCACTATGTCATCAACTGCTACAGTTGGATCGAGCGTATCGAGTCGAGCAACAACAACATCGGCGGTGTTGTCGGGTTTGTCGGCAATAATAGTTTCGTCGTGAACTGCTACTCCACGATTGAGAGTATCAAGTCCAACGGAACGTATTGCAGTGCTGTCGGTTACAGTAAGATAGGCAACATACGTAACGTTTATGGCAACACCGTCTGCAATGCCTCCAAGGCTGGAGTTGTCGTGGCCAATGATAAGAAGGCCGGGACCGTTTGGAAAGTGACAACCGGAAGTCTGCTCACATTGGAGCAGATGAAGGACGGTCCTGTGGCGGTCGCCTCGACCGGTGAGACAGCGGTAAGCTTCGCCGAGGCTCTCAGCAAAGGTGCGGAGGAGTTCGCCGCGATGTCGAAGGATATCCTTCCGACCAAGCCGGATGTGGCTCTTCGCCATTGGGAGATGTCCGCATCCTATCCTGTGTTCAAATAATCGCTTTAGAACAGTCCGGAGTCGCTGTCGGAGTTATTGATTTTCTTGCTGACGGCCCGGACTTTCTTTCCGTAAGAGAAATTATAGACACAAGTGAGGATGACCGTGTTTTTCTGGCTGGTCATCCTGCTTGTGTTTTTCATTGTCACAGGCGATCCGGGTGCGGTCTCCTCACTGACTTTCCAATGGTAGAACGGATAGCGCATTCCGGCCCCGATGCGGAGGTTCTTTCCGATCCTGCGAGAGAACTCAAAGTAGCCGTAGTTCTCGCCCTTCGAGATGCCGATGTCGCTGATCGATTTGAAGGGCTGGTTGTACATAGCCTCGGCTGTCCATTTCTTTCCTGAATATCTCAACATCGCCATTCCGCCAAGACTCTTGACCGATCTGTCCGCACCGCCTCCTGTCAACCTTTGGTCGTTGTACATAG
>ENA-UOOD01000174-UOOD01000174.1-human-gut-metagenome-genome-assembly--contig:-CS67-NODE-174-length-90291-cov-11.158628_pt1 | contig 90291 bp, 79 predicted proteins | sample MGYA00242464_ERZ724011 | MGnify/ENA metagenome assembly ERZ724011 | reverse complement strand
CGGAGATTCAGCCTAATTTTTTGTACTGTCAAAAAGTTTTAGCGGACAGTAATATTTGAAAATACGTTTCTTTGTCTTCACATATTCCACCAAATCCGCTATCCTGCTTTTTTGTGATTCGGCCATCGGTAGAGATTGGGCTTCACTTAACAATACCCACTTGTATCCTCTGGATTCTCCATCAATGGTAACATTCATTTCGGAGACATTGCCGATGTAGACAATCGTAAATTCTCGACGGACTTCTCCGTCCGAATATGCGATTCTTATGTCGGGATCAGTGTAAGTGCCGAGAATGTCTTGAATCGAAACTTTCAAGCCGCACTCTTCCTGAACCTCCCTGACTGCACAGTCAATCATGCTTTCATTTAATTCCAATGTTCCTCCCGGTAGCGTCCATTTACTGTTGTCTTTACGGTGAAGCATCAATACCTTATCCTCTTTCAATATGGCGACGGCAGCGGCAGGCCTGATGGAATTTGCTACAGGCATATTAGCCTTGTGACTATAATCTGTACGGACGGTGCGCATCTTGCTCCCATACCATTCCTGTACAGTCAGATCCACGTCAACCACCGTCTTATCGTTGATGGAAGGGACTTTTATGAAAAGGATCTCAGTCCCTGCTTTACACTTCTGAGCGTATGGAGTGCCTTTCTCGATGGCGTAGAAATCTCCTTTGCGGAACTCAAATTCCTCGTGAGTCTCAGTATTGAAATATTTAGTCCAGCCGGAAATAACATACTGATATTCAGCCGCAGTCGTATGCTTATGGGCGACTTCTTCCGTATATTCCTTATATGAGCTGATACCGATTTCCAGAGCCTCGCTCTTTATATAAGGGAGAGACTGAGGTAGTTTCAAATTACCTACGAGATACTGCCTGCGCACTCCCTCCAGTGAGGATTTGATGGCGCTGTTGTCAATCTTTACAAAACCCATATTACAAGAAAAATAATTGGAAATAATTGATGCCACTTTTGCTAATAAAGGCATCAAGGACACCTACGTTGTATCTATAATTCATTCTATCTGCATGAATTCTAAGCTCTTTTGCTTCATCGGCAAGGCCTTCCTCCCCCATCCTTGCCTTGCATAGAAGCAACAAGGTCTTACCATTTATCTCGCCCAAGACATGATTGATTGCTTTATATCGTCTTATAACATCCTCAAGGACGGGGATTGCTGCATCGCAAAGGTTTTTTTCATATAGTACCATGCATTGAGCAAGTATTGCGTGCGCAATCCAACCAGGTACGTTTTTTTCCTGGCTTTTGTTCTTGACGATATCAAAACACTTTGAAGCAATGGTTAAATCACCTCGTTTCCTATAAGCTTCACCCAGCGAAGCGAGCAGATAAATCTCATATCGCTTGTCAATCTTGGAATCTACCGTAAGGTATCTTTCAATCCTTTTTATCGCTGTATCCGGATGCCCGTTATAAGTATCTAAATCAGCCAACTTCCTTACATTCCGGAGAGTAAAATTGATCCTTTGGGTCTTCTGAGAATAATTTAAGGCTTTGTTTAGCCATCTTCCAGCCTTTTCAAATTCTCCGGAAAGAACGCCAAGATTGCCTCCTAAAAGAAACAGAAGTTCATTATATTGCTCCGGGTACTTATCTACGTTTTTCCTGCCAACGATAGCTTTTGTCTTCGTTATCAATTCATCCACTGGGGTAAAGAACATTGAGTGATGAATTTGCCGAATCCTCATGCGACACAATCCCTCGTCCTTAATGATTTCATCCTGAGAGAACGAGGAAAGGTAATTTTCGCATGTTTTGACGGCAGCTTCATAATCCCCTCCAAGATGGAGCATATCGATGTAAATGTTTACAACTTCGTTACTAAGCTGCTGCGTCCCGTATCTCTTGATTAGGTTTTCCGTTATACTGAAGACATCGGCTTGTTCACCCAGCATTTGAAGGTCCTTCAAGACTGTATTATACGCGTTGGAAAAGAACCATTCCTTAAATTATTCTATGTCCTTAATGGCCGCTGCATGATAAACCATTTGTGAAAAGGACTGTTTGTCCTTGTCCCTGGAATAGAGTTCTTCATAGTATTTGTGCATCAGCGCGTTAACTTGATTGTAGGATTTCTCCGCGGTGTTTTTTATCAATCCTTCCCTCATTAGAGCGTGTATGTAATAACGCTCATCAATGGGCTCCTGAATAAAAGAATAGGCAGTGATTTGCTCGAACCGCTCCGGGTCACAGGCAATCTTAAAATGCGAAAGGAGATATTCGAAAATCTCTTGCGTGAAAAAGCGAGGTATCGCTAAATACTTAAGTGTCCGAACCTCGTCATCGCTCAGATTATATATAAACCTTTGGATGATCTGTTTTTGATCCCCTTCAAAATCGTCTTTTCTCGGTTGAGCACCCTTGTTTTTAATGTCGATATAAGTTTTTGCAGACAGATACAGATAGAATGGAAGGCCTTGACTGGCCCTGATGATGGCAGCACGAATCTCAGGCTCTTGAACCCCGACTTCTTCTAAGTAGGTACCGGCCCATTTTTTTGTGAAGTCAGTCAATTCCACCTGTGCTATGTATTCATCCCACTCATCCTCCCAATTGAGCTCGTCCCTGCCGCAAATGACAAACGAGCAATTGGGCGTTGAGTCGTTCGGGAAATGAGCAATCATATCTTGCACCCAGTCCTCGTTACGCCGGCGATGGATTTCCTCGGTCTGTTGGACGTTCAAAGCTTCGAACGTATCAATGGTAAAGAGAACATGTACGTCAGGATTCTTAGCCAAGTAACGACTTAAATCGTATTGAAAATATGAGGGCAAACGTTGCTCGATTTCCGTTAGCGAGAGATCCTTCAAACTCTTTAAATCTTCCTGAATCATCTCGTCCAGAGCATTTTTCTTGGCAAAATCGACGACTCTTGTAATTAAATCGACAGCGACTCTGACTCTGCCATTATCCCACACTCCAATTATATCGAGGAACCCGGAGAATCTGTTTCCTATAGTATTTTTGTTCCTACCATACTCCTCTCCAGAATGTTTTTTGCTGAAGTATATGGCATATGCAAGATTGTATGCGACAAAAGGTATCTCATGATTTGAACAATCGTCCACAAACTCTGCAAGGGTTTCACCCACGGACCGCTTGTTTACATCGTTAAAATCAACGGAGAAACATACTGTTTTATGGTAACGCTCCTTGAAATAAGAGATGTTCTCTGCGAGCAACCTGCTTTTTCCAATGCCTCCGATACCATAGTACATTAAAATATTGTAGTCCTTCTGATTCCTCTCAATGAAGTCGGCAAACTTTTTTTTTGCGGCTTCCCTGTCAACGAAAAGTTTCTCGTTGAATACGATGGAATCTGGACTATGGAATGTATGCTTGGGCTTAATCATTAGGCTCTGACATAAATCATACAAATTTACGAAAACTTTGCTAAATATAATAATGGTCAGGACATAAACGGCCATTTCAATAAGTTCTCGTATCTTGCACCATTGCCGTCCGGTAAATGTTCCGGACGATTATTATAAAGTTTAACAATTAAACAAATTTGGTTCGGTTGAATCATCAAGTTCATTGACAATATTGCAGTTAGGTTTTGCAAAGAGGTCCCTGAGATTGGTTGTATCTGTAGGTGAGATACTTACAATCTGCAACATCTCGAAGACTTTCACGGTTGGATAGCTGACCGAACATCAATACGCAAAGTTGGTTATAGCAGGTGAACTGCTTGACATATTTGTCACCACCATATTTCCTTGCGAGATAGTTGAAGTCGTTGCGACCAAGGAAGTCTAGAAGCTGAGAGAACACGTGTTTTCCTTTATTCATATGCCATTCTACGTTAGTCTGGCAAAGATAAATCCAAATCGGTTGACTCGAATGACCTCTATAACCACCTAACTTTCAATATTTTCAAAGAGCTTTCCCGATTTTTTACCGGACACTTATGACTTCTAACATTAATATTACATACCTATAATTTACTGATTTGCGATCTCGTCCAACAATTTCAATACCTTGTGAACTTCACTATATGCCATAAGGTCATCCTTGTTGTCGTTGCATAGTCTGCACAGTTGTTCAGCATTTGACATAGCACGGGACAAGTCTCCGTTGTCACGAAGATAGCAGTAGATGTTTGCTTTTGCCAGATATCGTTGAGTCTTTTCATAGCCTGGCATATATTTACGCAACTCGGCAATAGCCTGATCTTGGTTGACGTAATGTCGAATCGCAAGACTAGGCAGGAAATGTAACAGGAACCAGAATTCGGTGCAAGGATTCGTTTCCACCCACAGCACGCAAGAATCACTCTTTGATTTCAGACGTTTGTAGGTTTCCATTTCAGCCGGGTGTGCCAAGAGCCTGTCCATATCTACCAAACACACGACATAGTCATACTGCCGACGGACATAATCATTGACCAGTTTGGACATATGCGGGATATCCGAATGCTGTGGAAAGTCTGGCGCAACCTTAAACGGGTAGCGATGGGCTATTCTTAGGGAGTCGAAGTAAAACCACTCTGTGATTCCCTCTCCTATTACAGCTATACTCTTCTTTCCCATAGGCTACAGAAATATACTGCCAATAAAAGGTAGTTTGCCAAGTTTCCCTTGCTTGTACGCATTGTACGGAGAAAGTGTCTTGTGAAGGCCGTACTGCGTAAGGCGTTTAACTTCAGTCTCGCCTTTCTCATTCTTGTCAGTGAACCATACGACATCACGGCGGATGAAATCTTCGTCAAGAAGATTTACATCGTGAGTCGTCAGCAACATCTGGGAGCCGTTGTCGCTGTTTACGAGAAACACTTTCAAAAAATACGACAGCAACTCGTAGTGAATACTAGTCTCGACCTCATCAACTGTGATGAACCTTTCTCTTGAGAGAAGTTTATGTAGAATAACGCCCATACCTAAGAAACGCATTGTTCCCCGGCTTTCCATTACTTCGGGCAAATCATATCGTTTTTCACCATCTGTTGTATGAAGGAACGACAGTTCTTCATTAGTGAGGGTACCCTTTTTTAGCATTTCTTCCCGGGCGGCTTCCGGCATTGGCGTATTCTTGATTACAAGTCCCATATTCGGAGTTATTGGAACCTCCTCTTCTTTCAGGTCAAAGTCCACGATATTGAAATCTGATGCCCGAAGTACCTTTAGGAGAAAAGCTTTCAGTTTTCCATCCTTGTCTCGACGAATTTGGCCTCTTACATAAGACGACAGTATCTGATTAGGTGAAAGTAGGTCTGCTATTCCTCTTGCGTAGAATTCGTACACCTTATTCAGTCTCGATTCTTCTACATTGCTTTTACCGAATGCTGCCATCACAGTGCAGTTGTTGATAGTGTTGCCTTCAATAACATCCTGGCTCTTTTTTGTTATGCCGGATTTGCTTCCGAACACTATGACGCTATGATCCGTGTCTTTGTTATATGCCCTGTCATATAATGTCGTTGGTCGCTGACTGCCGTAAAAAATCAGGCTTTCCTTGTATATTCGTTTGTCGTCAAACTCAATTTCGTGAATATAGCGTTCTCTATCAAGCCAAAACACAAGGCGCATCTTGCAAGTTTCTTTTCGACTGGTATCATCCAATAGAAATGGTGCATAGCCTTCGATTTTGCTCATTCTATCCTGTGGGGCACTGAGCATCAAGTCGTGGAAGAAATCAAGCGCCATAAGCATATTGCTCTTGCCGCTGGCGTTGGATCCGTATATGATGCCTATCTTCAATAAATTCACACCAGGCTTCACTTCGTGAAAATAATTTTCAGCCTGAGTGCCGTCCTGCGTAGGGGCGAAACTAATTTTCTGCTCATTTTTGATGGAGTAGAAGTTTTTTACTCCGAATTCTTGTATCATAATTTTCTATCTTTTCGTTTTAGACAAAAGTATGGATACTTTTCGATATTTGCAAATATAAATACTATTTTCGTGATTATTTCACTACAACAAAATATATAAACAATATCAATGCAACTGGAACACCCATATTATGACAATGAAAAGTTTAACTTGCCGGTAACTTGATTCTTGGATGGCATAAGTGTCATAGACATCGCTATACGGAACATTGTTACCTTGATTTAACTTGCTGGCAACTTGCTTAGCTCGCAATACTGATACGGCTTCTAATTCTCGCAAAGTCTCCTGTAACAAGTTTCTATTTTCCACGCAGAAGTTATCCGAACTATCCCGAAGAAAAAGTTATCAACAGCCTTTAGGTAGTGTCAAATGATGCTGAACAAGTGCATTTTTGTCTGAACCGCAGTTGAACCACATCCTCGCTATAAGATTGTTTGTCAGGGTATTAGTTATTTTGCGTGGAAAAACAACTCACATATAAGATCGTCCGCGAGACAGTTGTCCTCAACTCTTATCATATTATCATTCTCGGATACGTACCCCAAGAGGTTTATGCCTCCATACCACACAATGGATTTATCTATAATCGAGGCACATAATGACAAATTAGGCTCTGTTTTGATTGTCAAGCCTCTTAACCTTAAAATTGCAGCAGATTCCGACTCCGAAGCAGTCATAATAACGATGTCAATCCCATTATGCATCAAATCACAGAGCTTGGCAAGTAATGCGTTTCTTTCCACCCTGTATAGCTTTGGTGAGGAGATTATTATAGAGCGCTTCGCTTTGTTCAAATCAGAAATGAATGTTTGACGAAATGAAAATCCATTGAAAATGCCCCCTTTCGCAAGATTATCTTCTGTATCGATAACATCACCGAATAGACTTGGTTGACCGTTTGTTATTGTCTTATACCCGATTGACGCATAGCCATTCAGACGTTTCCTATACATATTATCGCAAACAGGTTCGTGAATATCAATGTAATCATAGATGCGAACATCCTTCTTGCCATCATATTCACGATGCAGACGACCTGCATATTGCGCGACAAGTCCCTTCCACGAAATCGGGAGCGCAAGGAAGAGTGTATCAAGCCGCGGGTAATCAAAGCCTTCTCCAACATATTTTCCCGTGGCGACAATTACCAATGGTTCCTTTGGAGGAATACTCTTGAGCTGTAGCAAAGCTTCTTTCTTTTCACGGGTGGAGCCAGCTCCCATAAGGGTTATCGTATGCTCAATGTGAGCAGACAGCTTATCAGCTAACAATACTACGTGTGATTTTCGATTAGTCAAAACGATAGGAGTACGACCATTGTTTATGGAATTGATTACATCATCTACAATCAGATTGTTACGAGTAGCATCCTCCGAAAGACTCTCATATAATGCCGTTATGGATTGCTTGTCATCTGTAAGTGAACGGTAGGACGTAAATCGTGGTATGAGATAACGGTCAAAAGATTGTTTCGCCATCTGGCTTTTGGCATCAGCAGAATAACGGATTGGCCCACATTGCATAAATATGATTGGTTGGTGTCCATCCTTGCGAACAGGAGTTGCGGTCAATCCATACACGTATTGAGCCTTGACACTCTTGAGCACCTGTTCAAAAGTGACAGACGAAACGTGATGGCACTCATCCACTATCACCATACCGTAATCCTGAACGAAAGGCTTTACTCCATTTTCGTCAATACAAGACTGTATAAGGGCAACATCGATTAAATTATGCAAAGTATTCCCTGAAGAGTCGACGCGGCCAATGGGAGAAAACGCCTTTTTCCGTCCACGTTTCTTCGGATTCTCCGGCTCTTTATAATCAATGTCGAGATATTCAATCAATCGTTGGTGCCATTGAGACAGCAAGGTCTTCGAATGAACGAGAATCAAGGTATTAACTTTCTTTCGGTCAATCATCGCCGCAGCCGTGACAGTCTTACCGAATGCTGTTGTCGCATAAAGCACTCCATTATTATGGGACAGCATTGCCTCAATCGCCTCCAACTGTTCTTCTCGTTCCTCACCCTTGAAAGTGACTTCTATATGTCTTCCGTGGTTCGTTTCATCGACAACATCAAATGCGACCTCATTATCCTTAAGAAATGCCACAATGGAATCCTCACATCCACGAGGCATCGCCAAATAATCTTCTGTAATGTCAAAGCACGAAATAACTCGTGGAATTGAATATGTTGAAAGGCGCATCGCTTGCTTGCTGTAGAATTCCGGGTTCTTGAAAGCCGCAATCCGCTTCAAGTGATTGAGGGCCTTGGCTGAAACAGACTTTAACGGAATATAAACTTTATCAGCCTTAATCATTGTCACTTTCCCATAAAAATCCTCTTTGCCTATATTTTGCGGAGTCGGAGTGACCCAAGGTTTACTTTCGTTTGATGTTGACAGTGGCCCCAATTCTTCTTGAATATGCCGCTTCAACAGAAAGTCCACCTCCTCTTCTTGCATCTTCCTGACACAATGCAAGAATGACCATTGATCCTTGTATGCCAGAAAATTCTCATCAACAAACACACTGTTCAATCTTCGCCGTGCCTTTCCTTGCAGAGGCAATGCCACAAGATTGCCCAATCCGCCATCTGGCAGACGATCCTGATTCGGGAAGAAACGGTCGTATGACTGAAAAGACATCCTCCCATCCCTGTTCATCGCCTCAGTCAATATCGCATTGCCCAAACGTCTTGCCTTATAAGCCGGGACAGGAGACTCGAAGAATATCCACACGTGCGCACCATTTCCGGAACGGGATCGTTCTATGGCATAAGGGATATTCCAATCCTTGCAAACGCCGGTAAAAGCCAAGACATCTTCTTTATATCCATGCGTGCAATTCTTGTCATCAAAATCCGTACAGAGAAACGCACAGTTATTGTCAGGCATAATGGCGTAAAGTCCAATTACATCGCAGCAATTCTCATCTTTACCCTCCAAATGTCTATATACATCATTGTAAGTGAGTGAAGCGAAACTTCTGTTTGGGCAGTTGGCGCATTTGTACTTCTTCTTGTCGCATATATTCAGTCTCCATTCATTTTTACAGACCGGTTGATAGCCACTCTTCCCTGTCATCTTGCTGAACCATCTGCGCGCAAAGACATCTTCACGGCCTTTGAAATAGGATTGAAAGAGCTTCACTTTTTCGTCAAGAGACAAACTTATGGTTGGAAGAATAGTTTGGGAAAATGCTTTGTCATCTACTATTTCCACAACGCTCGCCCCATAGGAGATACCGTGAGAGTGAAGCCATGTTTTTAACGCTTCATTCTCTTTTTGAAGCAGTTTACATTGCTGAAGCAATCGGCGGTATTTCTCTTGAAGATCGTCTACTTCTCTGTACATATTGTCAATAATCTGTCTGTGTTAATTTCACAAAAGTATTGTTTAATGACGATTTATGATACAACAAATGATTATATTTACAAAAAATCCTTCATTATGAGATCCTACACTCTGTTTCAGGAATATATCTGGCTTGTGAACATCATTCATAGGGCGCACGGAATCACGTTCGGGGAAATCAACCGGAAGTGGCTGGAAACCGAGATGAGCGAGGGAATAAGCCTGGCGCGCAGCACATTCAACAGGCATAAGGACGCCATTCAGGATATGTTCGGAATCTATATCGAGTGCGACAAGAAAAACGGGTTCAAGTACTACATCGGCAACGAGGAAGTGCTTGACGAGGATTCCATACAGAACTGGATGCTGTCCACTCTGTCCGTAAACAACATCCTCAGTGAAAGCAAAAGCGTGCACGACAGAATCCTGCTGGAGTCGATTCCTTCCGACGGCGAGAATCTTCATAGATTCATAGACGCTATGAAACGCGGCCTGCGAATCATCGTCCGTTACCGCCGCTATACATCTGAGTACGAGACATCTATGAAGGTTGAACCATACTGCGTCAAACTATTCAACAGGCGTTGGTACGGCCTTGTAAAGTCGTTAAAGAACGGAGATTATTTCCTTCTGGCATTCGATCGCATAAAAAGCCTGGAAGTCACGGAAGAAAAATTCACTATGGATGAAAACTTTGACGCCGCCCGATGGTTCCGTGACTGCTACGGCATAGTGAAAGACACTGCCATCCCTGTGCAACGCGTTGTAATCCGCGCCTTCGGAAATGAAGCGTTCTATATGCGCGACCTGCCTATGCATCCCTCGCAAAAAGAAATCTCCCACACTGATGAATATACAGACTTTGAACTGACGCTCAGCCCTACCGGAGACTTTCATACACCTCTGATTGCCAGAGGCGGAGCGATCAAAATCCTTGAACCTCAATGGCTTGCCGACACCATCCGCGACTATCATCAAATGGCGGTGGAGCGCTACAAATGAATATTTTGACTCTGTACCACGATTTGAGACAGCCTTATTTCATATTTGTACCCTAAACCAAATAAAACTACGTAATATGAAAAAGGAAAACAGACAGGAGATGAAGAGGTATCTCGCCAATTTCCACATCGCAGGATTCACCTACTGGGATGGCAGTGAGGCTTTCGAGCACCTCAAAATCGGCACAAAACTCGATCTCGTCAGGGAAGAGGACAACCGCTTCGATCCCTATGCCGTCGCGATCTACTACAAAGATCTCAAGCTCGGTTTCATCCCGCGCGGCTCCAATCAGGAAATCAGCAAATACCTCGATATGGGTTGGGGTGACCTTTACGAGGTCCGCGTCACAAGAGTCTCCCCTGACGCGCATCCCGAGTCGCAAGTGGAAGTTGTCGTGCATATCAAGCGGAATATTCAGGAATAATCACATTATATCTGAATGAATCCGCAACCGCCAGAAGCCGCGTCTTATCAGTTTAATGCTCCCGCCGCACGCATTATTGTCCTCGACGGGAGCAATATCGTATGTTTTTGCGCCACCTCTGTTCGCCGTTCAAACTTCGGCGAGTAAATTTATCATTTATAGTCAACCCATATAGATAAGCATAGGATATTTATCGGATTATCATTAAATTCGCTACCGAATAAAACTAAAATATCCAAAACAATTATGGAATCCGGAAAAGGTTATGTTTACATATTGACAAATCCTTCATTTCGTGAGGATTGGGTCAAGATCGGCAAGAGTTCACGTCCTGTGGATGTTCGCTCGAAGGAATTGGACAACACTGCGGTTCCACTGCCGTTTGAGGTTTACGCCACGCTTTACACCAGCAAATACAGCAAGGTTGAAAAGCAGATTCACAAGCAGATAGACAGGCTGACGGATTTGAGGATCCGCCAGAACAGGGAGTTTTTCAACATCGCTCCCGCTGTGGCACTTGACATTATGCGTGATATGGCCGATCTTCTGGACGATGCGGAACTGGCCATCTATGTTGACGGAAAACCGGTAATATCCCAGAATAAGGAACAGGACAACGCCATCAAGAACGAAGAGGCGGAGAAAAAGAAGCGGATAGCCAGGCCAAATTTTAAATTCCATATGGTTGGAATAAACATAGGAGACACGGTCATATTCGATGAACTGAATATTCCATTAAAGGTCGCGACGGATGACAAGGTTGAATATGACGGGCGGCTTTATAGCTTGTCAGCCTTTACGGGAACGTTTCTTCCTGTTGAAAAGCAGAACACTTCCGGAGCTTACCAAGGTCCGAAATATTTCAGTTTCAAAGGGAAGGTTCTTGCGGATCTACGTAATGAGATCGAAAAGGAGCAGTGTGGAGGCGATAATTAGGCGGCAAGAATAATCGTTTAATATGAAACGGATAGCGGTTGTTATATTCATAATGATACTTGCTTGCGTGGTGGCGGACGCGCAGTCTTACATCAGGCGCGGGAAGGATGTTTACTCGGCGCCCTTGTACAATTGGGACGGAAGTTGCCTGCGGGCGGGGAACAGTAAATATTCAGAGGTTTTGATTAATTTCGATGGTGAATATATCCGCGGGGGTGGCAGCCGCTACGGTGAGATTCTATACAATTGGAACGGGGTGGAGCTGCGTGGCGGTCGTGGCAAATATGCCAAGGTGCTTTTCAGCTGGGACGGGAAAAACATACGCCAAGGCGACAGCAGATATTCCACCGCGCTGTATAATTCTGACGGTCAATATATTCGCAAGGGTGAGGATAAATATTCACAGCCACTGATGAATATTTCAGGACCCGTTCCCGCGGCGGTGCTGATTTACATATTGCTGCTGTAGCACGCCGCAAAGTTGTTAACGTTTGTCTGTATATTCATAATATGAGCATTAATATTAAAATATTGTATCATAATGAGATTGGTGATTCAAAGGGTGTCGCGCGCAAGCGTTGCCATTGAGGGCAGAACCGTGTCCGGGATCGGGAACGGGCTCCTGGTGCTTGTCGGAGTCGAGACCGGAGATACGGAAGAGGATATGCGCTGGCTTGTGGGCAAGACTGTGGGGCTGAGGATATTCAATGATGAGAATGGCGTGATGAACAGGAGTGTCGTGGATGTTGGAGGGGAGGTTCTTGCGGTGTCGCAATTCACTCTGACGGCATCCACCAAGAAAGGGAACCGCCCTTCCTACATTCGTGCCGCAGGCCACGATTTGGCAGTCCCGTTGTACGAGAAGTACTGCGAGGAAGTCTCGGCGGCGATCGGCAAGCCGGTCGGCAAAGGAGTATTCGGCGCGGATATGCAGGTCTCCCTTGTCAACGATGGCCCGGTGACGATAATCATCGACTCAAGGATTCGGGAATAGGCTTTGTGTCATTAACTTATATTTTCATCTTACTTGCCGGATCAGTGTATGAATAATTTGACATTGGCGATAACAACAATAGGTGATTTGCTGTTGGAAAACAAAATCACGAAGACGGATAACGGACTAGCCTTGAAAGACATAAAACTGGTCATTCCTGAGTACCAGCGGCCTTATAAGTGGACTGCACGTAACGCCATTCAGCTTCTTGATGATATTATTGAGGCAAGTAACAGCAACAAGGAAGTGTATCGTGTCGGCACACTCATTTTGCACAAGGACACTGATTCCCAAGGACAGGAAGTGTACAAAGTAGTGGATGGGCAACAGAGAACCATAACATTCTCCTTGTTGCTTTATGCTTTGTACGAACTTGAAAAACCAGAAGACAGACGTGACATTGACTTGCTAAGGCAGTCTGTATTCTGTAATTCATTCAGTTGCCGTAATATTCCCAATAACCTTAACGCATTCAGACGTAGAACGCAGAAAACGTCCGACTGTGACGAGAACATCGACTTCACAAGGGAGATGAGACATTTGCGAGATTTCATAGAGAAACAATGTGAGTTGATTGTTGTAATTACCGGAGAGATTTCAGAGGCGTTCCAATTCTTCGACTCGCAGAATGCCAGAGGCAAGGCCTTGTATCCGCACGATTTGCTGAAAGCTTATCATCTGCGCGAAATGACTGATTTGGACGAAAGTCAAACAGAACGGATTGTTGAAGAATGGGAACAAATCCCACAACAAGAACTGGCGGCATTCTTTGGTGACTACCTCTATCGTATCAAAGAGTGGATCAACGGTAACTGGGCGTATAATCTGAACGAGCATAACATATACAAGTTTAAGGGAATTTCCAGGACAGCACACACACCTTATGCCCAATTCTACAAGAGCGCGTTTTCGTATGCGGACTTCATCAACTCTTCCGCGATGCCATTCGTGACGGGAACCAGAGAGGTGAACGCATTCCAACTGAATACTCCAATTATCGCGGGGAAACCATTCTTTGCTTACACTAAGCACTACTATAACATACTTAAGGATATTCAAGACAACAGCCAATATGAGGGTTTCTATATCAAAGGAAACCAGATTGTAAAGACGTTGGACAAATATTTCAGCAAAGGTGTCGGCAACAGAATAACGCGGCTGCTCTTCGACACGGCTCTGCTGCTATATGTGGATCGCTTTTGTCCGGCTACATATCCTACCAAGGTTGACACGGAACTGTTTGAGCAGTTTGTGACCTATGCTTTCATTTGGGCATATTCATTACGCGCACAGTACTATCGTTTAGGATGGTATTCCGCTCAGAATTATGTAATTGAAAGATGCGAAGGTATAGTTAATTCTCTGAATATCTATAAAGTCATCGCTGACTCTGACACGCCGGTCTCATTACTGAGTATCTTGGCGGACAGACTATCGCCATTGCCAGGCAAAGACAATGACAATATAAAAAGGATTATAGGCAATGTCGATGATGAGGAAGATGGCGTGTTCATGAACTATCTCCACTTCTTCAAAACGTACGCATTTTTAGCAATGTAAACATTATGGAAAAAGAATTACCTCTCGAAGAGCAGTCCATAAAACAAATCTACCTTGATAGCCAAGGAAAAAAGACGTATGTTATTCCGGTCTATCAACGTAATTATGCATGGGAAGAAGACGAGATAGCTACCTTGATAAAGGATGTGTATGACTCTTACGTTTCCAATGTACCTTATTATTATATCGGAACTTTGGTGACATACAAGCGTGAAGATAATGTGTATGAAGTAATAGACGGCCAGCAAAGACTGACGACAATCTACATTGTACTGAAGGCTTTGGGAATCGGACAACCGTTTGGAAGCAAACTGACATACAGCGCCCGCAAAGTGTCAGCGACTACCATTCGCAAACTGGACGATTATCCAGACTTGGGCGATGATGTTGACAGCGGTATAAGAAACGGCTATAAATTTGCGCTGAAGGCCATTGACTCTATTGTGGAAGAATCAGAACGAAATAACTATAAGGATTATTTCATTAATAGAGTACATATAATTCATTATAGCGTGCCTAAAGATGTTGACCTTAACCATTACTTTGAGGTAATGAACTCTCGCGGCGAACAGTTGGAAAAACACGAAGTCGTAAAGTCAAGGCTGAGCCAATACCTTAGTGACAAGAAAGAAATGGCCACTTTCAGTCGAGTTTGGGAGGCTTGCAGTGAAATGAATATCTACATACAGCAGGTTTTTCCTGCAGTTTTTGGCGGCAACCTTAATGATTTCAACATTGACCGCTTTGAGGATATTCCAATGCAAGATGAGTCGGAAGGGAAAGAGACCATTATAAATCTTATGCAAAAGCCTGTCGTCAAGAAAGATGAAGAGTCCGCAATTGAACGGAGCGACAGATTTCAGCCTATCATCGACTTTCCAAATTTCTTACTTATGGTGCTGAAAATCACAAGGATGGAATATGGAGACTTCGACCCTTCAAAGTTCACACTTGACGACAAGGAGCTGCTGAACGAGTTTAAGTTTATCGAGACACTGAGTAATGTTAACAGAGCTGACTTCTCAAGGAAGTTCGCATTCAATCTACTGAAAGCAAAGTATTTGCTTGATAATTATATTGTTCATCATTCGATTGGTGACAAGGAACTGTCTGGCGATAATCCCTGGAAGTTGCAGCGCTACTGCCTTGAAACAAACAATAGATACAAGAATCTGTCCGCCTCACTGGATGTGCAGAAAGAATTGGTTCATCTCCTATCGATGTTTGAAGTGTCGTTCACTCCAAAGCAGCGCAAGAATTATCTCTTCTATTGCCTGATGTATCTCTTTGATAACAAGAAGCCATCAGCCGAGGAGTATCTGAGGTTTCTCCAGAATCTGGCTGACAAGTATTTCTACGACGTGTATCTGAATCCCGATTGGCTGAATGAAAGGAATCTGCCTAAGCCAAACGCATTTGACAGCGTAGTGCTGGCGGATAGGAAATTAAATGTGCGTGAGATTTGCCGCAAAGACATTGACTACAAAGGGATGTTTGAAGTGATTTACAAGCAGGGCAGATCGGACGTTCCGTTGTTTGTGTTCAACTACACTGACTATCGGATTTGGAAGATGTATGCGGATGAACTGCGTGGCAACAATACAAAGAAAGGGTCGGAAGAGCGGAACATTTTCTTCAAGAAATTGGGATGCGGTGACTTTGAACTTGACCCATTCAACAATTTCTATTTTTCACGCACAAGGAAATCTTTGGAACACTTTTATCCTCAGGCCAAGGCAGGAGACGAAATGCCTCTGAATCAAAACGATATCAATTGCTTCGGCAATTTCGCGATGATAGGTGCGGAGGCGAACAGCTCTGGATCTAACTGGGATCCAATAACCAAACTCGATCATTATGGCGACGGAAAATCAGATCAAGTAAGCGTGGCCTCTCTAAAATTTAAGATTATGATGCAGATATGCCAAGACAATCATAAGGATATTCTTAATGGCAGCTTGGATAGAGTGATTGGTATGGAATGGAATGCAGAGGACATACAGACGCATCAGCGAAAGATGTTGGATATCCTCTTCCGGATAAACAAATAGCTTGATTGGGAATTCCCGTGTCGCTTTTTACAGTAACCGGGCGATCTTGGGGATCAAGGTGATGTCAGCAGGCAGCCATTCGACTGAACAGAGCTGTTCGGCGGTCAGCCAACGGGCGGCCTCGTGCTCGACCAGATGAAGGTCACCGGAAAGGATGGTGCAGGCGTAGCACTTCATCGAAAGGTGGAAGTCCGGGTAGTCATATTCAATGGTGTCAATCAGTTCGCCGACTCGGATCTCGGTTTCCAGCTCCTCGCTGATCTCCCTTCTAAGTGCATCCTCAGGACTCTCCCCCGCCTCGACCTTGCCGCCCGGAAACTCCCAACCATCCTTGAATGCACCGTAGCCACGCTGCGTGGCGAAGATTTTCCCATCTTTGAATATCACGGCTGCAACTACGTTTATCGTTTTCATTTTCAATGTCATTTAAAGTTAAACATTCGCTGACGTGATGTAGTCGTACAGATTCTTCTCTACCGGTGTGTCAATAGTAGTTCTTCATACCTTGACCGAAGGTACGTCTAAGTCAATTGGGTACGCGCCGCGTACCTTTTCTTCATATTCTCTTTTACCGTTCTTCATAATAATACGAATAATCTATTCCTTTCATGAACATCTCCCTGTCATTCACCTTATCCGTCAGTGCATCTTTCAGAAGCCCTTTGATTTCCGTGCTATCCGCCACGCTCTTTTCCATTGCCGCAAGATAAGCATATTTGTCAATTTGGCTCCAATCAATGCACTGTCCAAGTCGCTTCTTCAGAATCAGGTCTAGCCAAATCCTCGTTGTTCGCCCATTACCTTCACGGAATGGATGCGCCACATTCATCTCCACATACTTGTCAGCAATCTCATCAAAAGTCTCTTCCGACATCTGTTCAATGTTATGCAACGTCTGTGAAAGAAACGCTACAGGAGCGAAGGTGAATCCGCCTTTGGAAATATTCACTGAACGTATCTGTCCTGCAAAGTCGTACAATCCTCCAAACAGATAAGCGTGAATCTGCTGAAGTCCTTTTACCGTTCCCACCTCAATGCTATCGAGCAATGAACTCTCGAATAAAGTATAAGCCTTTGCTTTGCTCTTTCCGTCAATGGTATCTTCACCGTAAGTAAACCACTCAATGAATCGCGATGCCTTGTTGTTCGGCATATTCTTCGCCAACTCGATAACTCCAGAAGCATCAAGGACATCTGTCAATCTCATCTTCCCGTCTGGCGCTCGCAGTTTGAACTGGTTAGTGTCACTAACCAGTTCAACCCCATCCTTCTTCAACTTGCTCTTCAGATACTTCCAATAGTTCCTGTTCTTGGCATAGTCATCCTGCGCATTAAGCACACCGACAATGTCAAGCACACTGTACCACCACTTGGAATTCCCCTCATCCCAAATAGCCCTAACCTCTCGGTCATCAAAGAAACGTATTGATATTTTGTTCATAAGCAAATTACAATCTTACAGTGCACACCGATAGTGCCTGATTTCGAATTGTAAAGTTAGTGAAAAATTGTTACATGCGACACTTTGCGTAACTTCTCCAGGAGTCCGTCATTCTCCAGATATCCATTCTCAAGTGCTAGTATCAGAGTACCATCGGGCTTATTATAAATCTTTCCGTGGAGAAGATAGAAATTTTGTTTGACGAATTCCTCTATTGCCTGAGAGAATGGCTTGATTGAATAAAAAGTGTATTTTGATTTCAAAAGGCCGAGCGTCGCATGAAAGACTTTGCTCTTAAATTGTTCCTTAAATGTGGATTGTTCTGTCTGATCATCAGCGGCATATAGCGACATCACATAAAGTAGATTGATGTCGAAATGTGATAGCCAAAGCGTATCTCGGTCAAAAAGACGGTTTTCGAAATGAAAAATTCTGTGCTTTTCTTCTTCCGCTCTGTTTCCGGAGAAATCGCGAAGTACCAATCCTGAGACCTCGAATGAAAGAGTGTCAGGAATAAAGGCACTTATGAAAAAGTTTGGTGTGAAGTTATAACCTTCCGTGAGAGGGTCGCGATAGCCCCTCTCATCAAGATTCTTTGATGTCAAGCTGGCAAAATGGTACTGGATAATGTTCTTTGCATAGGTGAACTGTTTGTAGATGGAGTTGTCGCCTATGGATGAACCGATGGAGTAGTATTTACTGTCCCCAATGTAATATATTTCGCGACCATCAATTGGCGACCTGAACTTGAAGAGATGGTCAACAATCTTGCCGTCTTTCTGATTCCGGAGCATTTCCGGCAGGTCAGTGTCTGAAATCAGTGCATCCATCATTGCCTCAAACACAATTTCAAAATTGCTGATTAGAAGATAATCGCAGATATCTTTCTTTTCTTGGATTTTCGCTGTTTTAAGAAAAAATGCACGGCATAGATTCCATAGTCGTATGTCCTTGTCGGAAAAGTATTTGTACTTAATAGCGTTTAATCTTATGAGTCCTACGCCGTCAAGATAGGATTCAAATCGTGCACCTGTAATCGGTTCATAATGGTATTCCAACTGAACAGCAAGTCCGAGTTCCGTGGATATATAGTGCAGGATTGAGTGGAAGATAATCATAAGTTCCTCATCGAAATCAATCAGTTTCCTGCGGTTGACGACTTCGGTATAATATGGTTGACCATCCTGAAAGATAGGTGTCTTTGCACGAATGGTCTTTTGCCAATTTATGCGTTCGTACCCAGTATGGAGATTTCTTATAATGTATATGAAGTAGTCCCGGTTGGCATTGTAGAAATGGATTATGTCAAGAATGACATCAAGCAGTGTGCCTTCGGGAGCATCGAAATCCACAGCGGTTTCTGATGCTTCGGATTTTGTGACTATACTGCTGTCTGGATTCAGCCTTGCATATGTGGATATTGTGCGGTAGCTCCACAGACTGAAACTTCTGATAAAAGTTGTCTGCTCTTCGCCGAGTCGGTTCTCAGGAGTAAACACATTTATTAGGTTTTCCGGTGACAGCCCTCCGAGAACTGTTCCGCCGAAAGCATCAGAGACGACTTTCGGCAGACACAGAACACAATCATTAATGATAGAGTTGAAGTAGTAGCCAACCTTTGTGACCTTGATTTTCCCGTCATCGGTGGCAGTTTCAAAGTCACGGCAGATGTCCCTGACAAGTGCCGCATCGTAACTGTGGCCTTCAACCAGAATCTTCATCAGTATATGGTTTTATCCGCATCCTCGCTCTCGTTGTCAATGCCGTCGTTTGAAGCCAGTCCTTTATTGACAGGCTCAGGAGTCAGCCCGACGTTGGAGAGAAATGTATGAAGCACTCCGAGATTCTCCACGACATCTCCATCGATGTTCTCTTCAAAGAACGAATTGAACGACATTATTTCATTCTTTCCATCAATCCTGATTGTGAACGGGTTGGTATCCTTCGGCCCAATATCCTTAAACACGTCGTTCCAGAGATAGAATACTACTTTCGATACAAAGGAACTTATTGATATTCTGCCGGAACTATCGTCTGCCTTAACAAACCAGTAGCCGAGCTGCTTGTCCTCAGAGTGCGTGATATTCAGAATCCTTGTATTGATGTTGGTAAGAAAATCTTTCCAACTATATTCATAGTCACCGGCACTGATTTTTCTACCATCTTTCATCTCAATGGCATTTTCAATAGACAATTCAAGTTGCTTGTCTCCATTCTTCGGCGCTATGGTAGGAATATATTTCCATTCCCAGCGTCGTTTGAATGCACTGTCCATAGGAAAAAGTGACTGGTCAGAAGTGTTCATCGTTGCAATTATGTTGAAATTCGCTGGTATGCAGAGCTTTCCGTCCATAATGCCTTCACTTCCGTCACATTCCCCATCTTCTGTCTTTTGCAATTCAGTATCAAGATATAATCTCAGATCCGTGTCTGCATCAATAGGGTACTCAGATATGCCGTCTTTGCGGTCAAGCAGTTGGAACAGGTCTCCGAATATCTGTGCACAGTTTCCTCGATTGATTTCTTCTATGACGAGGTAAATCTGTTTGTCAGGATTCTTCCAGGCCTTGCAGTAAGCTTTTGTGAACACCTGTGGACTGAACTCATAACTGATTCTTGAGACTTCGGACGAGGCAGACTCATCTTTAATCTGCATACCCGCACGGACTATCGTGTCGTATGTGGTGTTTGCCTTGTACGCATCCTCGACGAGTTTTGCGATTGTGTGCTCTCCAGATTGTTCCATTGCGGAGAGACTTTCTCTATATTCAAAGCCGAATATTGAGAATCCAGCGGCAAGATTCGAGGAATGCTCGCTAAGCATCGCTTTTAATTTTATGACAAGATTCTCATAATCAATGATGATATCCGAAGCAGATCGGGATTTATGACATATCGGTTTATAGCATCCGACAAAGGATGCATAGTCACTATCCGGATGAAATGTCGTCCGGAAAATTTGCCATTCAGGAATGCCATTCAGCACAACTGTTTTCACCGTGTGTGACTTGCCTGTCCCCGGTGATCCGAAATAGATTGTCTGTAGTGGGGATGTGTGTTCTTTCGGAATATCGCAGACTGCCTCTCTTAATGGCGGGAAAGTGTATGTTCCGTTATTCAAGTTTTTCCAAGCATTGATTCCGCCATTGAAGTAAGCCTCGCTGCCGGAATTGAATCCGCCGTCGAGCAGGAGTTGCGCATAGTTGCCCGCATAATACTTCGTTATGGCTTCACCGTGCGTAAAACCGAAAAACATACAGAAATCGTTTTTTGAGATTCTCTTGTTCTGGTAGTCTTCAAATCCTTTTTTACAGGCTTCAATCAGTCCTTCTTTAGAATGTATAGTTTCAATAAAAGGTGTCATCGGTCTAGTGGCTGTTGTTAATAAGATGATTGGCGAATATCTTGACGCAATTGACATTTACGGCATTGCCAAGTTGCTTATATGCTTGAGATTCTTTGTTGTCAGGGATGAAGTTTTCTGGAAAACTTTGTAGTCTAGCGCATTCTCTTGGTGTCAGATACCTTTTGCGAGGCCCGATGATGGAAGTCTGCACAATTGCGACCAAAGCGGGGTAATATGAGTTAACTTTCACTCTTATCCCGGACGGACGCAATTGGAAGATTTGTTTCCATATATCAGGGTGAGGTGTTTGCCCTGCCTGCCATTCCAATTTTGCTTTTGCTCCAAAGAACAGCGGATTGTGTCTTGCCTTTTTCAGCCACTTATCAATGAATGCTCTGTTTTTAAGGTAGAGTTCATTGTTCTTTAGGATGAAATTTCGTTTCCACTGCGGGTATATGTTCAAGTCTTCTGTCGCATCCAGGTCACATAAGCGATCTGACCAAATTGGAAATCCCGGCAATTTTTCAACTTTTATGTTTTGGAGAAACTCATTCCATAAATCTATGAGTTTTTCCATATCATCTGAGATTCGATAGTTTTCTATATTCGGAATCTCACTATCGTCTTGAAGAATGCTTTCAATGGAGCAGGACAAGGATTCTTTATCCCATTGATTAAACGGAGTGATATGACCGATGTCTTTTCTTATGCACATTATATATACCCTTTCCCTGTGCTGCGGGATCCCGATATAGTGTGGACTGAAAATGACAGGCTCTGGCAGTAAATCATAGCCTAGAGACTGTAGTTTCCCGTGTATAACTTTCCAAGTGTTCCCGTGGTCGTGTGTGGCTAGGTTGCGGACATTTTCCAGCAGGACATATTCAGGATAATGATACTCGATAATCCGACAGACATCAAAAAACAATGTTCCTTTGGTTTCGTCATCAAATCCTAACCTTTTCCCGGCTTTTGAAAATGCTTGGCAGGGAAAGCCAGCGCAAAGAATGTCGTGTGGAGGAATTTCTTCCGCCTTGATTTCTGTTATGTCACTTTCCGGCTTTATACCATAATTCAATTCGTACGTTTTACGGCAGTCAGCATCAATGTCGCAGGCAAATACACATTTGGCTCCTAATGATGACATCGCTTGGTGAAAGCCACCTATGCCACAAAATAGGTCGATTTACCACTACAATCATTAGTGGAGTTATGCCGAACCATAAATCAAAGCTTTCGGATTGGGAAATCCCACTCTATCTTAATTTGTTTAGCGGAAGGTTCCTGATTTCTACGATTTATTCGTATATTCGCAATCATAAAGGAATAATGATTTTATGAGTAGAAAACAGCTGACATTTATCGACCCTTTTACTAATAACAAAGAGGTTGATAAAGGGATATTCAACATCTTTTCTTTTTTCTCTGGAGCAGGATTCTTGGACTTAGGGTTCGAACTCGCCGGAGGATATGATATTGTTTATGTTAATGAATTCCATAAGGCGTTTAACGATGTTTATAAGTATTCCCGCAAGATGATGGGGCTAGGACAGCCTAAGTACGGCCATCACGTCGAAGATATTACTACTTTACTAGATTCTGACAAAATGGTACTGTTGCGCAAACAGATTGAAGAGTCCAAATCCGAAAGGATAACAGGCATAATAGGCGGTCCTCCTTGTCCAGATTTCTCTGTTGCAGGCAAGAATAAAGGAAAAGACGGAGAAAACGGAAAATTGTCTGGTATCTATACTGAAATCATTTGTCAGGCAACGCCAGACTTTTTTTTATTTGAAAATGTCAAGGGACTATACAGAACTTCAAGGCATCGTGAGTTTTTTGAGCAGTTAAAGCGTAAGTTTAAAGAAAGCGGTTACTCTTTAACGGAGAAACTTATTAATACTTTGGAATATGGCGTACCACAAGAGAGGGAACGCATTATTCTGATTGGTATTCACCAACGTATTCTGGATAATACTGATATACCAAACAAAGACGGTCAATTGCTGAATTTCAGATGGGATGAATTTAAAAAATACAATATCGAAGACATTAGAAATTGCAAATGGCCTACGACTTCAGTTTATCACGAGGATGTCCCAACCACCGCTCCAGAAGGCATCATCCCTGAATTGACTGTTCAGTATTGGTGGGATAAAAATGATGTTACGCATCATCCAAATGCAAAAATGTATTTTACCCCACGAGCAGGACTATATCGCTTTCAGACAAAAGATGAGGGCGACGATCAAAAGAAATGTTATAAAAGACTTCACCGTTGGAGGTATTCTCCGACTGTAGCATACGGAAACAATGAAGTTCACATTCATCCTTATAAACCACGCCGTATTTCAGTGGCTGAGGCATTGGCTTTACAGTCTTTACCTAAAGAATATGTATTGCCGGATGATATCACCTTAACAGATGCTTTTAAAACAATCGGGAATGGGGTCCCATTTCTGGCTGCGAATTGTATAGCAAAGAGCCTTCACAACTACATAAATAAGTACTCAAAGAAATGAGAATAACCATTCAACATATTCTGGAACTGATAGATGTTCTACCTAAAGGCGAGCCTTTTGATTATGTCAAGCCAGGAGACAACAAGGTCGTATTAGTCAACGTCGATTTTGTGAATAGAGAAATTTCTGCCAAACGTATATCCAGCAATGGTGATGAACAATATGTGAAATTCATTGAACCTAATTTAAAACTTATTGAAAGTGGGATTGAGGATAATAAGCCATTTTCAATGGATAAACTATTTAACAATGGTGGCAACGCACGTTCAGTTATAGAAGCTATTCTTGCAAGGACTCCTGAATTCCACGCCTGCTGGATTGACAGGCACAAACATCTTGTATGGATTCCAACTATGACACACGCAGCAGGAGCGTTATCTGTTATTAATGCGCAAGATATCCCCTCACAAACTCAGACACCAATAAAAAACACTATTCAGAAAATATATTTCGGGACTCCTGGATGTGGAAAATCACACACTGTCTCTGAATATATTAATAACAACCCTGGGATTGAAATCAGAACCACATTCCATCCGGACACAGACTATTCTTCGTTTGTTGGTGCATATAAACCTAAAAAGAAGAACGGTGATTTAACTTATGAGTTTGTCCCTCAAGCGTTCACAAAAGCGTATTGCAAGGCTTGGAAGAACCCAGATGTTCCCGTATATCTGATAATAGAAGAGATTAATCGTGGTAATTGCGCTCAAATATTCGGAGATTTGTTCCAATTACTTGACAGGTCTGATGGATACTCTGAATATCCGATTGATGCCGATACTGACATTGCGGAATATTTGGAAAAAGAATTATTTAGGCTAGATGATGGGGAAGTATCTGGTAATGAAGGCATCGAAAACGGTAAACTGTGCTTGCCGAAGAACCTGCATATTCTTGCGACGATGAACACCTCCGATCAGTCGCTGTTCCCTATGGACAGCGCGTTCAAGAGGCGGTGGGAATGGGAATATGTGCCGGTGGATCCTGCGAATCCTAAGTCACAGTTTATTATTACGATAGGAGAAAAACGCTACAAATGGGCATCATTCCTTGTCAAGGTCAACGAGCGCATCCACAAGCTCTCGGATTCAGAGGACAAGCAGATGGGTAACTTCTTCATCAAGAGCGACATCGGAGTGGAAGAGTTTAAAAGCAAGGTGATGTTCTACCTCTGGAGCGAGGTGTGCAAGGAATATGAAAAGTGCGGTTCGTTCTTCAAAGACAAGGGCGACAACGAAGCGGAGTTCACCTTCAACAGCCTCTATCCAACCAACGAGGCCTCAAACAAAAGGCTTCAAGGGTTTATGGAATATCTCGGTGTCGAAGAAGCGTAATTTCACCGTCTGATGAGAATACTATTCGAAGGGCAGACTTATAGCCAAGAATTATTGGAATGTTACGGACTCGACCCCTATGTCTATTCGTCAAGGGATGGATCCGAGGGGGTTATGCCGTTCGTAGGGTATATATATTCATCAAAGGTCAACGATGTCATATTCATTCTTCCTAAAGTGTTCCTATTTGAGGGTGACGGTGAGATCAATGAAGAAAAAGGGCAGTTGAAAATCGCTTTCGGTAAGTACGCTATAAACGATGTGACTGAAATAGTTCCGGAGCATAATCCTCTGAAAGCGGACGGGTTGGATCGGGTCCTGTTCGGGCTTTCCACTTGGATTTACCGATCCATCGACAAATACTCCGAACGTCACCCTGGCAGCGAGATCATCAGGCGTTCCGCCATCCGTGGCGTGAACTCAAACAAAGGCGTGGATTCGCAGACTCTTCTGGACACGATTCTCGCCCTGCTTGATTTTCACAAGCAGCACGCGGGCTTGTTCACATACATCTCGATCATAAATTCCAGCGGCAACAACAGGATCCATTGGGGCAAGACCATCAGCAAGGTCCAGCCGATAATCCAGAACAATGAGCCGTTCTACGCCGAATTTGGAAACCGCGGCAAATCAATCAATTACGACGAGGAACTTATTATCCTCTTTTATTCTGTCCTTGAATATCTCCGAACACGTTTCTTCTTTCCGGTCCACGCGAATCTCAACTACGAGTTGATAAAGCCATCAAGAATCGATGCGCTGATTGAGTCCGGAAGAGGAAGCCGCCTGTTGCGCTCAATTCGCCGCAGGTACTTCAAGGATGAGTTGGTTCACCTCTGGAAGCTTCTGTATGCTTTTTTCGACAAATCCGAATCTGTCCGTTCAGGGAAAAGCCGTGAGGAAGCTCTGCTTGCCGGCAAGTTCGACCGTGTGTTTGAGGATATGGTGGACAGTCTGATAAGCGACGAGATATTCGCTGACCTGAAGGAGAACGAGGACGGAAAGGAGATCGATCATATTTATAAGGACAGGTCGCTTGTGGATGACAGCCAGATCTATTATATCGGTGACAGCAAGTATTATTTCTACGGATCCGATCTGGAGGATAAGTCCATCTACAAGCAATTCACCTATGCAAAGAACATCATTCAGCTCAACATCAACATATTCAATACTCCTACCTGCGCCCGCGATAAGAAAGAATGTGAGATTGTTGATAATGTCCGCTATCGTGACCCGTTGACTGAAGGTTACAATCCGACTCCGAACTTTTTTGTCCGTGGGTATGTGAGGGCAGAGGATTTGACTGACGGCCACGTGTGCTATACGGAGGACCGGCTATGTGAAAACAATCAGATTATTCCTGTGAACGCGCATTTTCCGAATCGTCCGTTTGATCGGGACACACTTGTCCTGCAGGCCTACAACATCAACTTTTTGTTTGTGCTTGCCTCCTACGTCTCAAATTCAGATGACACCAGTGTAAAGAAACGTCTCCACGACAGGTTCCGCACCGACCTGCTGAAAGTCTATAATGCCAAATATGATTTTTTCCGCGTTACACCTACCGGGGATGTCAAGGATTTCGTAAAGGCTCATTTTGAGGAATATATCGGCAAGATGTACCATACGGAGGGAGCGCCTTTCATCTGGTTCGCGTTCGACAAAGGGACAACCTCGCTTGATGCACTTCGCAAGGCTTTCTGCGAAGAGGCGTCAGTGGAGGCCGTTGCTTTGGGATAGAAGCTTGTTTGGAATGGTACAGGAGAAGGTGCTCTGGTGTACGAAAGGCAAATAGACTTGTCTTTGGTACAGGAAACTGGCTTCTGAGGTACGGAATCCTATTACTCATCAAGTGTTTTCCGGGCGAGTTCAAAGATTGCCGGGGAAAGGTGGCAGTAGCCGCCGGGATTCTTGTCGAGGTAGTTTTGGTGGTACTCCTCGGCTTTGTAGAAACAGCGGAGGGGCAGTAGCTCGACGGCGGATTTCCTGCCGGCTTTGTTCTCAAAGGAGCCGAGTACAGTTTCGATCACTTCCCTATCCTCACCGTTGTCGTAATAGACGCCGGTGCGGTACCTTGTGCCTTCGTCCTCACCTTGTTTGTTCAGGCTGAACGGGTCGATCATATTCAGGAATAGATTGACAAGACGCTCCAAAGACACTTTCTCGGGATCGTAGCGGACGTGGACGCATTCGGCGTGACCGGTCTCGTCGGTATAGACTTGTTTGTAGGTCGGGTCGATTTCCCAACCGTTCGCGAAGCCGACTTCCGTGAAGACTACTCCGTCCACGAGTTTGAAAAACTTCTGCGCTCCCCAGAAGCAGCCGGCGGCGAACCAGATGTCTCTTTCCTTGCCGTAGAGCAAGGAGGTAACCTCCTCAAGATACTTTCTGTCAACTTCATCGAACGTGTTCAGATCCTTGCTGTCGATGTCAAGGACGGCGGCTATCCGGCCACGTTTCCAGCAAGGTACAACAATCTCGCTGCGGCTCTCGCTTGAGCAGGCTATGTGACCGGGGAACAGCTCGACATCGGGGACAATGACAGTGCGCTCCTCGTTCCATGATGTGCCGCACACTCCCCTGCCCTTTGCGATGCGCATGCATGCCACAGGTCCTTGGAACGGCCCGAGCACAAGTTCCTCGGATGACGCCACACGGTAAAAACCTGTCCACCAGAAGCCGAACTCACTATTAAGCATCGCAACTATATTCGACATCCTCGCCACCTCGTCAGTCTCCCCGGCAAGAAGAGCCTGAATCTGAGGCAATAGCGCAAGATATTTTTTCTCTTTTGTCATATTCATTAATCTTTCAGGTAAAGATAATGTTTTTAGTTCAATAATAGTACAATGCTCCCAAGGGCACTCCGCAAGGTATAAAAATACCGGCACAGAATCATAATTCCACGCCTGCGTATTGTGTGCTGATATGCCGCCTATGTTCCCTAAAAGCATAGACGGCATATTAACAAGCCTCTCACAATATTCTGTACAGGACATATATGCCGCCATATTTACAAAGCAGGGGAAATATTGGAGAGCCAATGCCGTACGTCTGATTATATCCTGAATAAATTGATCTTTAACCGATTGCGAAGATATGCACGGCAATATGAATATACAGATATCAGAAAAATATATTGGATTTCTGATCAGAAAACTTATCTTTGTCAAGATCAAAACAGATAGTCCCAAATATGCTGTTGGCAAACTTCATCATAGTCGGAATTGTGATTCTTATGCTCATCACATTCTCCATCTTTATCCTCATCGGCAAAGGGGACGATCTTATCGCCGGCTACAACACAGCGAGCAAAGAAGAAAGGGCGAAATATGACATCGGAAGGCTGAGAAAAGTCAGCGGCTACGGTTTGCTGCTCACATGCTTACCGACCGGCCTGCTTCCTTTGGCCGAGATGTCCGACATAATATTTTGGTCATCAATGATTTCTATGATAATTATAGCTATCGTTGTCACGATACTGGCGAACACCTATGCAAGGCGATAAAAACAAACAATAATTGATATGAGGAATATGAAAACACGAAGGAATATTCTCACCGCTGTACTTATGCTGTCTGTTGTGGCGTGCCGGAATGATGAAAGCTGGACCAATGCCGAGAAGAGTCTCATAAAGGGTGATGGCGAAGCTATGCGCGTGCTGACGATTTATGACAAGGAGGACTCGCTTGTGCTGCGGACGGAGTGCTACGGAATCAGCACGAAGGAACTGACGAGTGATGAATATAGGATCCTGGCTGAGAAGATGGTGGCCACAGTGACCTCTCCGGAACAGGATGGAGTCGGCATCGCCGGGCCGCAGGTGGGAATATCACGCCGTGTCGTGGCGGTGCAGAGGTTCGATAAGGACGGTGAGCCGTTCGAGGTCTATCCGAACATCCAAATCACTTGTCACATAGGTGAAAAGGCTCTTGGACCTGAAGGATGTCTCAGCATTCCTGGGAAGCGCGGCAATGTTGAGCGCTATCAGGACATCGACATCAACTACACCTCGCTCAAAACCTTGCGCGACACGACCGAAAGCATCAAAGGCTTCACCGCCGTGATCTTCCAGCACGAATGCGACCACCTCAACGGAATCCTCTACACCGACTATCTGGATGGCAACCAATAGCGTTTATATTCGCCATTCGTTTGATATAGAGACATTCATAATTCGGGAATAACTACTAAAAAGATATTGCTATATTCAAAAAATATAGTCATCTTTGCAAGGAAAGTCTGAATGCCGTGGATCGTTTGGAGTTCCACAACGCGATATTGGTATAGTCGTACTGATGTCGCTTTTTTGTTTTTTCAAAAATATCCACCAAAGTATAGATAGAGAACTTGGATGGGGTTCTCATCCTGAATATGTTCTCTGACTAACGTTTTACTGAACTTATATAACTTGGGAATATGATATGGTCATACGGCAAATGCTGTATGGCCTTTTTTTGTAATCAAAATTGTTACAATTATGGACACACAAACAACAAAGGAGCTATTGAATGCTCCGCAAAGAGGAGAAATCATCCTCTATCAGACTGCCGATGGCAGGACAAAGATCGATGTCAAACTTGAAAATGAGACGGTTTGGTTGACGCAGGATCAACTTGTGATTCTTTTTGAAAGAGATAGGTCTGTGATTTCCAGACATATCAGTAATATTTTCAAAGAAGGTGAACTTGATCCCAATGTGGTATGTGCAAAAATTGCAACTACCACTCCGCACGGAGCTATACCTGGCAAATGGCAAACACACGAAGTTGTTTTCTACAACCTTGATGTCATCATATCCGTAGGCTATCGTGTAAAATCGCAACGTGGCACTCAATTCAGGATCTGGGCGAACTCCGTCCTAAAAGACTACCTTATCAAAGGCTACGCCGTCCGCAATGACCTTGCACAGCAGAAATACGATGATCTGAAGGCTCTTGTGGATGTGATGGGCCGCACTATGGGGTATCTTGACTCCACGGACGAAGAGCAGATCAAGAGCATATTCGATGTAGTGAAGGACTACACTTATGCTTTGGACACGCTTGATAGCTACGACTATCAGACGTTGGGAGTAAAATCAACCACAAAGGAGTGCTTTCACGCCTCTTACGAGAATGCGATGGGGGTCATCAACGACCTGAAAGTCAAGTTCGGAGGAAGCGAGCTTTTCGGACACGAAAAGGACGAATCCTTCCACAGTTCAATCGGTCAGATATACCAGACTTGGGATGGAGTTGACCTATACCCGTCAGTGGAGGAGAAAGCGGCTATGCTGTTGTATCTTGTTGTCAAGAATCATTCATTCTCCGATGGCAACAAACGCATTGCCGCCACACTGTTCCTCTGGTTTATGGAAAACAACAGGATCCTTTATGCTCCGGATGGACACAAACGTATCGCTGACAATGCCTTGGTAGCATTGACTTTGATGATCGCTGAAAGCAAGACAGATGAAATGGATACGATGGTAAAGGTTGTTGTAAACTTGATCAATGGCGACAACAAGTAAAATGAATATTCAGAGGGGAATATTACCAGATGCGGACCCTGTCCTCTGGTTTGACGTAGAGGGAGTCGGTCGGCTGGATGCCGAAGGCGTCGTAGGCGACATTCAAACCACCGTGATCGGCGATGTCTTTGATCAGTCCAGCGAGAGCCTTAACATTCTTGTCGCTGACTTTTGTCACGGTTCCCCACATAGGGTACTCAAGCGGCTGGGGGTTCAAGTCGGCCCAATGACCGGTCGCGTATTTGGCGAAGTCGTCTCCAGGACGCGCAGTGGTGTCCATGTAGGCGTAATTGATTCCGGCGGTCTTGGCCGGTTGGTTGCAGCAGGCTGACGCGATGGCCAGACAGCCGCAAAGTAACAAAAATGACTTTTTCATAGTCATTGATGCAATTTGAATTTTCCAGACGCAAAGATACGGCGGAAAAGTTATTCCTTATCTATGAATATGTTGACAATGGTAGTTGATAATACTTTGAATATTAATAAAATCAGTATGAGCAAGGTGGACATCCGAAATCAGACAACCTACTCCCTGCGTCTGAAATAAAGGATATAAAACACAACCAGAGACACAACAAACGTAGCAAGTCCGATGGCGCGGTTCCAGGAATTAGGCAGCCCGAGCCCGATCTTCGCCACACAGATGTAGGTCGTGCAGACAGCCGTCATAAACGCCGCCGGAATCATCGTGATCAGATAAGTCAGCCCCTTCTTGAACTTCACCAGATAAGCAGTCGCGGTCCACAACATAAACACGGCAAGGGTCTGGTTCGCCCATCCGAAATACCTCCAGATGACATTGAACCCGTTCTCATCGGCGATGTTGTACCAAAGCAACACCCCAGCGATCAAAAACAGCGGAATGCTGATCATAAGCCGGTTGGCGACCGGTTTCTGATTCAGATGCAGGAAATCCGCCACGATCAGGCGTGCGCTTCTGAACGCTGTGTCCCCGCTCGTGATAGGAGCGGCGACCACACCAAGGATGGCCAGAATGCCACCTAAAACGCCAAGCCAACCTTTGGAAACCTTGACAACCACATCCGGAGCCGCGGCGGAAACAGCCGCACCGACCTCAGCGGCACCACCATCAAAGAAGAACCACGATGAAACGGTCGCCCAGATCAACGCCACAATGCCCTCAGTGATCATCGCGCCGTAAAACACCGGCCTGCCAAGTCGCTCGTCAGTCAGGCACCTGGCCATCATCGGACTCTGCGTGGCGTGGAAACCGCTCACCGCGCCACAAGCGATGGTGATGAAAAGGCACGGAAATATCGGCTGGCCGCTCAGAAGCCCCTTCGACTCACCTAGATTGCCAAGCCCGTCCCAAAGCTCCGGAAGCGAAGGCCATTTGACAAACAGGCAGACCATCAGAGCCAAAGCCATAAAAATCAGCGCGAAAGCGAAAACCGGATATATCCGTCCGATGATCTTGTCGATCGGCATCAGCGTGGCAAGAAGATAATAAAGGAATATCACCCCGACCCATATCATAATCGATATGCGGCCTCCATCCCCCGCGATGTCTCCGAGAATCAACGCAGGGCTGAACACGAACACCGTTCCCACAAGCATCAGCACAATGATGGAGAACGCCAGAATGAAAGTCTTTGTGCCTTTCCCGAGATATTCCCCGACCAGGTCAGGCAGTCCCGCTCCCCCGTTCCTTATGGAGAGCATTCCGGTCATATAGTCGTGCACTGCACCGGCGAAAATGCAGCCCAGAACAATCCACAGGTAGGCTGACGGTCCGAACTTGGCTCCCATAATGGCACCGAAGATAGGTCCCGTTCCCGCGATATTCAGAAACTGGATCATATAGACCTTCCACGCCGGCATTGGAATATAATCCACCCCGTCCGCCTTGGTGATGGCTGGTGTCTTACGGGTCGGATCCGCCCCGAACCTCCGCTCCACGAACTTACCATAAAGAATATACCCGACCACAAGGGCCGCGAGACTGATCAAAAAAGAAAACATAATCCCAGTTATTAGTGACTTTCAATAGTTGCCACAAATTTACACAATAAAACGAATATGCCGTATCAATACATTCATGAAATTTTCTTTCCGTCAATATGTCAGCCTTCCGGAAGTAGCCTGATTTTTGAATTATTAGCGCCGTGACTTTTAATGAATATTATATTATGAAATTCGTGGAATATCCTGAAGATAAGAAGACTGACTCTCCAAAGGAGACGGAAGGGCAGACCCGTGGAGGATGGTTTCCAAACGGGAACATATTCTGGACTATGGTGCTGATGTTCGCCTTTCTGGCATTGATCAACACATTCCTGTTTCCGGGAAGCAGGGGCAGCAGCGTGGTCGAGACTGACTATGGGACGTTCATCTCCGACGTGGATAAAGGTTTGGTCTATGACGTTGTGATTGATGGAGATAAGGTGTTATATTCAAAGAGTGCTCCGCTCACATATCAGGAAAAACTCAAAGGGCAGAGAGACACGACCTATGTCACCGGCGCGGTCACGGATCCGGATTTCGTGAGTCGCCTGTCAACGGCCCCGAGTCCCAACAAGGACGGCAAGATCCGTTTTGTGAAGAAACTCAACCGCGAACGCTCCCCTCTTCTGGATTTCATCCTTTGGTGGGTGCTTCCGGGTATGCTGATGTACTGGCTTCTGAGCTCGGCTATGAGGCGTGTCGGCAGCAATATGGCCAAAGGTGGCGGAATGGGTAATTTTATGCAGTTCGGACAAAGTGGCGCTAAAGTCTATGCCGAGAATGACATAAAGACACGTTTCTCGGATGTCGCCGGGCAGGACGAGGCCAAGGACGGGCTTATGGAAGTCGTGGATTTCTTGCACAATCCCGCAAAATATAACGAGGTCGGTGCCCACTTGCCTAAAGGGGTCCTTCTGGTCGGGCCTCCGGGAACCGGCAAGACATTGATCGCAAGGGCCGTGGCCGGAGAAGCCGGTGTCCCGTTCTTCTCGATGTCCGGATCAGAGTTCGTCCAGATGTTCGTGGGAATGGGCGCCGCGAAGGTTCGTGACCTGTTCAGCCAGGCACAGGCAAAGGCTCCGTGCATCGTCTTTATCGATGAGATCGACGCTATCGGAAAGAGCCGTGAGAACAACATCGGAGGCGGCAACGATGAGCGTGAGCAGACTCTCAACCAATTGCTTACGGAGATGGACGGCTTTGACGGGGACAAGGGTGTGATCATCCTTGCCGCGACCAACAGGCCGGACAGTCTGGACAAGGCTCTTCTCCGTCCGGGACGCTTCGACAGGCGTGTCCAGATGGAACTTCCTGACCTGCAAGGCAGAAAGGCAATCCTTCAGGTTCATCTGAAGAATATCAAGCACGAAGACATAGATCTGGATCTCATCGGACGCGCGACTGCCGGCTCTTCGGGAGCGGAACTGGCGAACATCGTCAACGAGGCCGCTTTGAGAGCTGTGCGTCTCGGCAAGAAAGCCGCCACGACCGAAGATCTTGAGGAAAGTGTCGAGGTCGTTATGGCCGGCGAGCAGAGAAAGAACGCCGTTATCTCAGCCGAGGAGAAAAAGATCATCGCCTACCACGAGATCGGACACGCTATGGTGGCCGCCGCGCAGAGCAATTCCGCCCCGGTTCAGAAAATCACGATCATTCCGAGAACTTCCGGAGCGCTCGGCTACACGATGCAGGTGGACGAGGGCGAGAAGTTCCTCTACAGCAAGGAATATCTTCTTAACCGTCTCGCCACCCTGACCGGTGGACGTGTCGCGGAGGAGATCATCTGCCACACCTGCACGACCGGAGCGTCGAACGACATCGAAAAGGCCACACAGATGGCCAGGGCTATGATCACGACCTACGGAATGAGCGACAAGTACGGAATGATGGCCCTTGAGACCAAAGGCAACTCCTACCTTGGCGGATCATCTCAGTTGGCCTGCTCGGACGAGACTGCCGCTGACATCGACACCGAAGTCCGCGAGATGATCGCCGCCGCCAAGAAAAAAGCCACCGACATCATCACCGCCAACATCGACAAGATGCACAAAAGCGCGCGGTACCTCCTCGAAAAAGAGACCATCACCGGTGAAGAGTTTATGAATATCTTCAACGGAGCGTAGTCCCTGGCATTTAATGCGCGGATTCGACTGCAAACACGACAGATTATCAGTCCAAAAGCAGGAATCCTGACCAGTAGTAAGGATCTGGATAACGCTGCCGTACGGTTTGGCGGGCTTTACGGAATGCATCATGGATGTCGCAGCCGTTGCGTACTACAGCCTTGTAGAACTCAGCCATAAAAAGCGAGGAAGCTACGTCGCTGGCCTCACCGACGTTGACAAGAAGGTAGCGGACACCAGCTTTCCTGAACGCCCTCTGGAGGCCATAGATTCCTTCGGGAGTCGCATGACCGAGGCCAGTCTCGCAAGCCGAGAGGCTGACAATGGTTGTTCCGCTCAGATCCATGGCGGCGATGTCGGCTGCGGTCAACTTCTCTCCACCAGCCATGATAAGGCCAGACATATTCATCGACAATCTGTAAGCGTCTGATTTGCTTTCGCTTCCGGTTGGCTCGCAATAGAAGCCGTGCGTCGCTATGTGGATCAGGTCCGGGGATTCTCCGCCAAGGGAAAGGAACGCTTCCACCGTACCCTCCGGACCGGAATTTTCATGAACAATGGCTTTCCTCTTCAATGCCTTGGCTATGTTCCCGAGTTCTGTTGCGGTCGCGGCCAGCGGTGCATATTCATTACCATACTCCAGATTTCCGAAGAGGTATGCGGAGAGCCGTTTCTTGTGGTTGATGTCTTTATCGTTGATGCCCACAATGTCCCTTGCGGAAGACAATCTGACAATATTGTAAGCCTCCCCGAACAGTTGCCCATCGGTCAGCGTCCCAGCCTCGACTGGAATCATGTGGAATGCACCAGAAGGAACGAGGAACACATTGCCACCATGCTGAAGTTTTGATGAAAGCGATGCCAAGAAAGTCTTTACAACGCCGTTCGCCAGAGCTTCGAAACCATAGCGCAAAGAGTCCTGCGGACTTTCAACACAAAGACGCACCAGTTCCGGATGCGGTGCCTCTTTTCTGACGATGTAGGCATAATAAGCGTGCGATCCGTCATCGGATTTAAAATCCGCCATGTCCACGATGATATCGTGGTTCCCTAGAGCTGACCGGACAGCATTGGCGTCAATGTCAAGGAAGGTGCCGACATTTCCGTAGGCGGCCCATTGACGTGCGAGCTTCGCATCAGTCAGCAGAAGCTGCCGGCTGGCCTCCTTGGCTGCGTCGGAATCAGAACCGAACCGGGATTCCATGGCGGCGAGTGTCCTTTGCGTATTCATAACTTTGCCGTAAAGGGCCATGTCCTCTGAAGAGCCCTTGCTTTTGATGATGTCGTAAGCGCTTCGTTCTGAGGCAAGCAGGAGACCTTTTGACAATAGCAAAGCTTCCCATGCATTCTCGGTGAATTCATCAGATGTGTGTCCGGCCTTGAACCCGTAAGCGGTCATCCTGAACGTCACATCAAGGAAATTGTCGAGGTACGACTCTCTGGTCTCCGAAGGCAGGAAACGCAGCCTTTCGGCAATCTTTCTCGTCATCCTCTCCTTGACATCAAGCAGGTTACGACTCCCCTCTTCAAGTTTCCCTGAATATGCCCGGATGTTAGCCAGATAGTTCAGCGCCGTGATTGTCACATCAGCGTCATCTCCATAGACTTTCCTGCATCCTTGATAGTATCTTGAATATTCCGCCTCACTCTCATCCAACCTTTTCGCGTTATACAACGCAGAGGCTTTCAATGATCCAAGCCACAATCTTTCTCTGTCTGAACCCACAGAGGCCATAGCCGAATCCGCCTTTTCGTAGCACCTCACGGCCTCGTCCCATTTTCCGAACCGTCCGTGAAGCATGCCGACCAATTGCAGGTGGCGGCCTTCCATCATCGGATCGACACTTGGTTTACCTCCATTGTTCATGATGGAGTCAACGTATGACAAGGCCTTTGTTGTGTCTCGAAGAGCCTGATAGACCTCGGCGACATGGAAATATTCCATCCCGACATCCGAACCGCTGTCCTTTTCCCTGATTGCTAGCATCTTCCGGCTGATGTCCATGGCCTCGGAGTATTTTTGTGTGGCCAGACACAACGGGCGGAGTCTGTTCAGGATCGCATACATTTTTGTGTCACGTCCTTGGGTGTCACTTGATGTTTCCAACAGCCCGATCGCATCATGGCACAAAGAAATCGCCTCGGAAGTGTGACCGGCCTTGACCGCATTGTCAATCTGAAGTTCCAGGCACATCAGCCGGACTCCTTTATCCGATGTCGCACTCATCAAAGAATCCACTTTGATGGACAATGCCGGAATCTTGTCCACAATGCCGTACTTGTTGAAGAGTCTGAACCTGTTTTTCAGAATGTCGGCAAGTTCTTCATCCATCCCTATGTCCAATTTCTTCTCAGCCTCGTCCAGACTGGCCAAAGCCCTGTCTATGTCGCCTTTATAGTCTTTGAGAAAAGACAACTCTGTCAGCGAAGCGACAGCCCAAGATCGTTCCCCGGCCTTGTTGTACCATTCCAATGAGGTTTCCAGATCCTTTTCGGCCTTGTCAAAATCACTGACCTCCATGTCATCCGCCGTCTGGTGGTACCAGCTGAGGCCGATGTAGCGGCAAAGCGTCACGGTCAAGGCGGAATCAGCGTATGGCAACGCCTCAAGAAAACACTGACGACCTTTCAGATAGCCTTTGTCGGCATCATTAAACACGGCCACACCGGCTTTCATGCGTTCACGGGCGTAGGCCAGAGAATCGACGCGCTGTTCCTGCGCAGACATCCACAGCATTGCGGACAGCAGAAGCAAGGCTATTGATAGAATACGTTTATTCATTGGTGTTCAATATTTTATTCTCCAATTCATCAAGTCTTGACAGGAGATCCTTGACGATGACCCTTGAATATTCAATCTCATCCTTAGATGGCTTCGGCTCAACCGAATGGAACGCTTCAATCGTGTCTGTCCCGATCGCTTGGCGGGTTTCTATGATCCGCTCGCGTGCCTCGGCTGTGTCACCGGCTTGGATGAGCGAGTCAATCATCTCAAGGGCCGCGTCGTATGACACGCCACCTCTGAGCACGGGTTCTTTCAAGGCCGGCCCGGAAGGGTTTCTCAAGAATAGGAACACTCCGAACGCAATGCATGCCGCAAAGGCCAGTGATGCCACCAAAATTCTGGCGCGCTTCTTTTTCCTTGAATATTCAACCTCCCATCCGGCCATTGCCTCACGCTTTTGGGCGATGTCCCTGACCGCATCGGTGACCCCGTCCGTCAGGGCGTCCTTAGGTGTGTCATCTATCTCTTTCATATTCATTAGATTTATTGTTTGGGATATTCAGAAACCTTGATCCCGGCATCTGAGAATTTGTTCAGTATCCGTGCCCGCAGGATCGCCATGCACTTGGCTTTCGCGCTTTTGACTCCGTTATATGTTGTGCTTTCAGGACGTTCCGCCTGAATTTCCTTCAACGTCATGTCGTGGTAATAGAACATGGTCAGAATCTCCCGGCAACGAGGAGCGAGCATCATGACCGACTGCTTGATGATCATCTTCCGCATGGTGTCCCTGTCGTCGGCCCACCAAAGGACACTCTCGTCATCAAGTTCCCCGATGACCTCAAGAATCCTCCCTTTAGACCGCAAAACCTCATGGTACAGATTCTTCGCGATACGCAGGAAATAGCCGCCCAAGTCGGGAACCTCCGTCGCCTTTCCGCCACGTCTGGTCGCATAAACCTTACCGTCATCTATGAATATCTGTCCGTTCCCGATCTTCTCCCACAGAATCACGAACGCATCCTGAAACAAGTCATTTCTCTCCGCTTCCGCAAGGTGTTCAAAATGAGCGGCGTGTCTGTCAAAGCGATCACGACATTGCGTGTAGAGGTGCTTCTGAGCCTCCTCCTTCCCAGCCAGAACGCCTTTGACGCATCTGCAATCGGAATATTTCCTCAATGGCCAAGTCATTATCTTTTGAATATTTCCGAAAATCGCCGTATGTCCATCTCGCCTGTCAAGACTGGCGATTGCGGGTACCGCCCTTTCACGTCACTTCTTTGGTAGTAAGCGTCAAGCGTCCGCACCAAGGTCTCGTTGTCCAATCCCCTCATCTTTGGCCAAAGTGTGTGGAGCGCCAGAGTGAGCTTGCCGTGTCCGTCAGGATGCTCCTGGTTGAGCTGGTAGTCAAGGCATGAACAGAGAGTCAGCCACTTTTCCGGCAGCTGCTTCCTCTTGTTCGCCCGATGCTTCCCGGGAATGACGAAGTTGTCGTACACACCCCTCACCACGTCGGCGCTTTTGCCAGACTTCCGTGTCGAGTCTCCCGCATGGCACGCATCCACCACCACCGCGATCAATCCGCTCTCCCCTACCTTTTTACGAATATTCATGAGCAGCACCCCGATCTCGTCATCGCATAGGTGCTTCTCACCTTGATCCTTGCCGCAGTACTTCCTGTAAGCGTCGTATGGAATCCACGACTCGTCCCAGCCGTCCTCCTCATCGCCGTCGATGTCCGTCATCCGCTGCCCATGCCCAGAGAAATGAATATACACGGTGTCGCCTTCGGCGCATCTTTCCGCCAATGCCTTGAACTCCTTTACAATGGCTGATTTGGTGGCTTCTTTTTGTGTCAGTGTCGCGATGTCGTGGAAAATGTTTAGTTTCAGCATGTCCACAACCAGCTTGACATCCTTGTCCCCATTGATCCTGATCCACTCCGGATCCTCGTAAGTCCCGACGCCTATGACCAACGCCCGCCTCGTCCCGGCAAGGGAAGACAGGCATAATGTCAAGAACAACAGTGTCAAGGTTATTCTATTGCAAAGCATTAGATTGGATTACAGTAAATTCAAACAAGTTTTCACCACATTCTAAATCTTCATCGGTCGCTGAGCCCGCCGAAGCGCCGGTTCAGTTCTTTCCGTTCAGGTCGCCGAGCCTGTCGAAGCGCCAACATTGCAAAGGTAACATTTTTATCCGATTCTCTTCCCATGATTCGAAGACAGATAACATTCCCGGAACTGATTTATCGCCCGATGCCTGATGTTATAGACATTCGAGACATTGGTGTGCCAAAGCTCCGCTACCTCCTTGACCTCGTAGCCACGTAGAACCAGCAGATTCACCGCCTCCGCATACCGATGGTTAGGCATGGCCTCCAGCACCATGCGTACGTCAACCCTGTCCACCACCCCCTTTGATGGATAACAAGGACATTCCTCCGGACACTCCCCCGGCAAAGAAGAAAACAACTTCCTGTGCCCCAGGAAGAACCTCCAAGCCACCGTTGACAGCCAAGTCCTCAACGAGCACCCGTTCCGCGCGTCGAAAGTCCTAATCCTCCGCCAATCATCCTGAGCCAAAAAGAGATAAAGCTCGCTGACCATCTCGTCATATTCAACACGTCCGTTGAACACCCTGCGTCGGATTGTCTCCAACATTCCTCTGAGTTCCCCATAAAAGTACCCCACGATGATCTCCTCATCGTAAAAATCTGACAGTTTCATAAGAGTAAAATTACTTTGTTCACTCCCTTATGAAATTTCAACCGGTTTGTAACCCAACAATCCGCAAAAATTTTCAGGAATATCCCCGTTTTGTTAACATCTTCTTCCTGTCACCTGGCTTTTGTACACAGGACGCCATTTCTTGTACTAAACAGCCGCACGGCATCGCTTGGTACACCAGAGGGCGCTCCCTATTCCTGTACCAACCGCCAATTACCGCATCATTGGTACGCCCAGAGTCCTTTCCCTGTACCAAAGCCACTCTTCGGTGTCACTTGTCCACGGAATGCCATTTTCGCCGGACAAAACAGCTCTTTATCAAGCTTTGTCCACCGGAAGGCATATTTGGCCGGAAAAAAAATGTCATGTAACGGCCAATCAACACATAATTCCCATTTTATACTTGCTAATCAGATAATTCTTTTTACCTTTGCGATTGGATTTTCATGGCAAGGAGAGGCAAGCTCCGAGCTGATAGAATAACAGGGTTTGAATTAATGTTCTGCCCTGTTTTTTTAGTATCACGGACGAAGTAGTCTTCATGAAGCCGCTTCCAGCTTTCCAACTTGCTATAAAACATTTTGTTAAATGAAAATCCAAATTACTATCAGCTTGGAAAAGCGCCTTGATAATGATTACAAGGAGGCTTTTCATAAACAAGTTCTTGTCCGTGGTCACTTTAGGGTGATCCATGGCAAGAAAGTTTACGTAAGGACTCACTACCGTAAAAAGTAGTTGTGTCATAGCTTCTTCTCGTCCGTCGGGGAGTCACTAGTCATCAGATTGGTGGCTTCCTTTTTATTTTCAACATAGAAACAAGAATTTCTGTTATCAGCAAGATGATATGCGGTAAGATTGGCCTTTTCAGAAGGTACTACCGACAGTTGTTTTTTCATTCTGGTATTGTTGTTATCTTTGCAAATGTCATAGATTTCTTATCAGAGATCCAATAACGATAAGGTAGTTGCTTTATGAAACAGAAAACACTTGAGTTCTTGACGAATAACCAGAGCGAAACTCCGTCAATGTGGCGCGAGGAAGCTCAATGGAGACGTGTCAACTGGGCATGGTTACATCATTCACAAAGATTGCGATAAAGGTATTATTGCGTATGAAGCTTTTGGGACTGATGCAGAAAGCCTTGGCGGAGCGTATGAACTGCACACAGCAATACATCTCGAAGATTCTGAAAGGGAAGGAGAATATGTCTCTCGACACACTCTCCAAACTAGAGAAAGCGTTAGGTATCACCTTGATTCTTGATGAGGAATATGACAATCTGCCAATAGGCATGGTGGCGGAAGACATGCCGCCATATTCTAGATGACTGATGCGGTATTTGGACAGTCATGCGCAGTATGTTGTAGGTTTTCGCTATGTCAAACGACAAAGATGGTCAAAATGCTTGCGTGAGCATTTACCATTCTCGGTTACACTACCATCTTCATGTATGGCTAAAAATCCGACATTTTTGCCCTGTCGAAAGAATGCACCAATAAAGAAATATTCTTTTGGTGGTAATGGACCGGGACCAGGCCAACAACATTCTCTGAAATTGGATATCTCATCATATAAGAAATCAACCATAACGTTTCCATCGCCATCAACTATCCCATATAATGCCTTATCCGCGGATTTGACAATTCTATACTCTTGCATTGCCGCGATGATTGATTCGCTGTAATCGTTTCTAAAGTTATTACAATAATTGATTGCAGAGGGTTTATAAATTGACTGCGTGAGAATGGCATCAGAAGAAGCTTGCCGCTTGGATTTTTTTGATTGAATATACACAAAGTATGCTAGTATAGCCGCAACTAAAGTGGCTATAATAATGCTCCAAAATTCAGTTCCCATTGAAGGTCTTATTAGATCACTCTTATCTGGAATATAGTTTATGAAATAAATAACAGCAGTCTCAACTATTAGAGAACTCCACAGGACCACGTTTTGAACGCCTCCTTTAATCGACTATTGATTTGATCTCCCATGTAAGTATGGTCCAAATGCTTTCGAATACACTGACTTCTTCGCCAATAGAAATTATACCGCTCGGAATATGCCATTACGGAAAGGAATCCGATCAATGACAGGAACATGATCATGGCACAAGCATATATGCCATTAAGATATCCCTGAACAGCGAACCCGAATATTACGGTATTTGCCGTGATTATGCAGATCGACAGATTCGCCTGTGCCGTCTCATGATGCCGACGCTGCGACTGGCATTCATCGTACATCTTGATCCACAATTGAAGCTGAATGTCATCTCGCGACTGCCCACTACCATTATCCTTCAGAATGGTAATTCGATTATTCTTTATTATTTCCATGTTGCTCATCCGCTTTTCTCTGAATCAAGTCTACCGAAAAAGGTACATAATTAACACTATCGCTAGAAATATATAACTCAACACGTAAGTCCTCAATGTAATTAGTTTTAATCGAGGTGATGGTGCGGTCATAATCTCCCATGCCTTTATTCCTTTATATTTGAATTTTAATATATAATAATATATCCGTGTAAATACAAGTAATCCTGATGAAAATATAAAGGTATGATATGAGTATAAGTAAAGGGAAACAGCCTCTGGTATCATTAATATTAATAAAGATATCTGTCCCACAAGTGCCATATGCCATAGCCCTCTCTGCTTTAATCGGAATAATTCTAAATTAAAAACGAAAATAATCAAAGATAATAAAAGTAATTGAACTGTAAGATCGTGAAATTCATCTGAAAACTCCCAATAGGCATCAGATGAATGTGTCACAATCTCGGATATACTAAATATTATCCCAATTAAAGATAAAACCTGAACCAATGACATAAATCGATTAACCCAAGGGTTAATATCGTTATAGTCATATTCTTTGACATGTGTATGATGAGAGTCTTCATTCTTCCTTTTAAGAATATCGTTTGCAAAGTCTTTGATTATTTCGGCTGTCGGTCTATCCCATGTGTTATTCATCAGGCATGAATGTACAAGTGATTTAAGGTTATCCGACCAGTTACTTGACATTTCCGGGCTGGCGGCACCATGAAGAACCATAACACCACCCTGACCGCAAAAAGGCAATTCGCCTTCCGCTATCTCGAAAATGGTCGCACCCAACGCCCAGATATCAGTAGCCTTGACGGCATAGGGATGCGCAGTAAACATTTCCGGCCCCATATAAGCAACCGTTCCGGATGAATTGTCGGCATCATCGTTACGTTTGGAATTCTTGCGCAAGGTACTTTCCATCTTAAGGCTTATCCCGAAATCGCTTATTAGGTAATTGCCTTTGGAATCTGCAAGTATATTATCAGGTTTTATGTCCCGATGAACAATGTCTTGACTATGAAGATACTCAATACCTGCGGCTGTATCTCTAATGAATCGCCATATTGCCTTTTCATCCTTAGTCCCGATTAGTCCGGACGCAGAGTTTGGACAATACGGCATAACAAGGTATGGACGATTGTCGCTTATGTCAAAGTAGTTGGTGTGCAGAAGATTAGGATGATTAAGCGAATATGTAAGCAAAAATTCCTCCTTAAATTCTTGAATGCCATTTTCATCCAATGCGATGTAGATCTTGATGGCCACGTCAACGCCGATCATGAGATCCTTTGCAAGCCACACTTCGCCAAATGATCCACGGCCTAATATTCGTATTAACTGATACCTATTGTTCATTTACGTAAATTGCTAATAATTAATCAATGTGAGTAACCAAGTCCGAAACCAGACTCGCCTGACCTTGCGTCTGCTCCATTCTTTAAAGACTCCATTATTCGTTTATCCTTCTCCGTGAGGTGCCTAAGCTTTTTTTTAATGCAACGAACTGATCGTGCATTTGCTCTATAGCTAAAATCAGACGAATTGTACCATCCAGCATAACTGAGAGTCAATTTATATGATAAATTATCATCCCTCGTTGAGGATGACCACCAGTTGCCGAATTTTTCGCCTTCATAGAAGTCTCCGTTATTATACATGCGGCAATAAGATGCTGGATACCAAATATTTGAAGCCGCTCCGAATTCTCCGGAAAAATTCATCCCTTCGTTTATGCTGTCGTAGGTGTAATTTTTTCTATTGGGTGAGCCTGATGCTTGTGCCCAGACACCACTCGCTCCTCCATTTGGGACTTGCCAACCAGCCGGACACGGATCGTACTCCGATTTTTTATTTGCATATAATCCCCAACGCATATTACTTGAAATTCTCTCCTGCTCACTAATATTCTTCATATAATACCAATCACTATTAATATTATCCCCTTTTATGAAAGTAGTTGGATGTAAGACGGAATAATCTATTGTACCAGTGATTGACGTACAGTCAACAACGGTCGGCCAAGACAATGTAGACTTGGCGGTGATAGCTTTTTTGATACTTGAAGAGCCTAAAAACGGATCTTTACGTCCCCATTGGTATAGTAGCCCAATGGCACCGACATCTCCCGGTATCGCAGAGGTTGCCCCGAGGTTGCGATCCATCATTGTGCCCGCATTGTTGAAATAGACCTGTTCTTCCGGCATGTCCGTCAACCAGATATGCCATGACCACAGGATTTCGCCTTCAGCATCTTTGGCGGCAATAACGGCATTCCCTTTTTTGAATGTTGATGGAGTCTGAAAGAAAATATAACCATCTTCATACGAAACTCTTTTTATCAAGTCTCCTATTGAAGGGGTTTTAGAAGTTCCGAAACTCTCCCACAAAACAGAAGCGGATTTTACTTCACCTACCGAAAAAATAGAATTGCCTTTGATTGTTTTAAATTTGTATTTACCAGATTGCGAAACGATGTAACAATTTGCGTTTCCAGCTGTCGAAAGATCCTTTGCAGGTGAACTCAACAAATCATCACTATGAGTATCGTTTTTCTTTTTATCCCAATCCCCATTTTCCCTATCATTCTGTTTATCTGATTCAGTTAAATCATTCACGATAGGTTCTTCTACAGCTCTTTCAACAGGAACTGGAGACAGACGTGGATCTGCTTTCTCTATTTCTTCCTTAGGTGCGTAATTAGCTATGAAACAATAACAAAGTATGTAAAGCGCAATAAGAGAGACGAATGCAATAACGGACTTTAAAGCAATCTCCAAAACTGGTCTTGGATTTGATGGGGAAGGATTACCTGTACCTATATTATCCTTCCATTGAGACCATGTCCTTTTGTCGCCGTTCATGACAAGTTTTCCATATTCAGCAAGGTTTTCCGCTATAGGTCTGTCCCATGGATCCTTGGCAAGGCATAGTCTCATGACTTCATTCAGGCTACTTGACCACGTTGCGGTGTCAAACTCAGGTATTTTAGCACCAGCGTTTAGCATACATCCGCCTTGACCACAGAATGGCAGCTCGCCTGTGGCCATTTCATAGATTGTGACGCCCAAGGCCCACACATCGGTTGCTTTCACTGCCGTTGGTTTGGATGTGAACAATTCCGGGGCCATGTATGCTATTGTCCCGGAGAAGCCATCGTTTTGACGCATGGATGCCTGACGCAAGGTCGAACGCATCTTTATGCTCAATCCAAAATCAGAAATGACATAGTCACCTCGCTCATCCTGAAGGATGTTCTCAGGTTTGATGTCTCGATGTATGACATCATTATCGTGAAGATAGGCCAGTCCACTTGCGACATCCCTGATGAAACGCCAGAGTTCGTGTTCTGTCATCTGTCCAACCAAATCATCAGCCGACTTCGGACAGTATGGCATCACCAAGTAAGGGTTATCCCCCACAGTGTCGAAATAGTCCGGGCGCAGTAGGTTTGGGTGATGCAGCTTGTACACATTCTTGAACTCGTCCCTGAATTCGGTGATGCCCTTACCATCCAAAGCCGCATACACTTTTACCGCAACCGTTATGTCAAGTCGCAGATCATTCGCCATCCAGACCTCGCCAAAACTTCCCCTTCCAATAGGGTTCATGAGTTGGTATCGGTTGTTTAGTATTTCATTCTCTGTCATGATCTATTGATTCACTCGTACTTTAATTAAATCAAATACACTACTCCATACAAACAGTTATTCTTTCAGACAGTTAACATCACTCTTACTTACAAAGAACGCTGTCGTAAAGAATCCGCCACCTATTAACTTGGTAACACAAGATGAGACAACCTATTCCATACTACCGGATTAGTGACATTTTTGCCAAATGCGTTCGTTGGAGGTTTTCATCATGATAAACGACAAAGAATGCTAGGGTTACTTGCCTTTATTTAAAAGTTGCTCCAAGATTCGCTCTGATATTCGCCGACGTCGCTCCTCAATGGCTGCAGATTCCTCGAATACAATTGATGCCTTACGTAAATACATATTCCGCTTATAACCTTTTTCTGCATCATAACCATAAAGAGTTTCTTCCTGTGATGGTTTCCCGTAATGGATATATGATCTGATTTTAGAATAACCAAGCATAGTATGAGGAGGAATAATTACGTAAATTTCTTCTGGAATTGTCACATCCTTTCCAGAGGCCTTGTAATCGACAGAATATAATAACCAGTCTTCATTAGTGGTATTATAAAAATACGTACTATCACTGGATATCGTTTTAATACGCTCTTTCATCTCAACATCCAGATAAATATACACCGTTCCTCGTTTGATTTCCATTATCGAAAAATCATCACTTTCAAAACTTGTATTGTTCTCTACTATCTTATATACTTCTGTTTGTCTATTCTCTTGACACCTATTTAGACAACCAAATACTATAAAGCCCAATACCACTAAGGATATGATTGCTTTTACTACACTTCTTACATTCATGTTCACATTATATATTTAGTTATTTGAGTCCTCTTGAAAAAGTATAATAATTTGCAGTTTCTCCATCTAGCAAAAGTGCCCGTGGGGCAATTTTCTTTCAAAGACTGACTTTTTCAAGTGGATTAATTTATTGGAGATTTCTTGGTGCCTTAACTTCCTTAACCAAACATCTGAGTCATCATAGAATCTGATTTATCTTCAAGCAAATGATATCTAGAAACCAGTTCTTCTTTCAATACTGCACTAACATCATCGATAAATGTTCCTCTAAGGAGATAGTGAATAATGAATCCAAAAAAGACTTTTGCTGTTTTAGACATTTCACCATAAACTTTGACGATTGTTTTGCCTTGTCTTCGGCGTTGCTTAATCAGCACTCCTGCCCTAACATAAGCAGATTTACACAGGTTCTTCCTTCCATAATTGTTAGATATCTTATATTCAGGATATCTTTTTTGGAAAATTTCTTCTATCGTCGCATAGGTTAATGACGGCGAATACTCGAAAATGAATTTGTAGTTAAATTTTGAACTCATAATTTGTAGTTTTTTAAGTTTGATAATTCTATGCTGAAACGATGGCATACAGAATAGCGGCGGCGGTCGATATAATTGAGAATATTATTATCATAAAATTATTCTTCCGATTATCCTTTTTATTCTGTTCCTTCATTATGGCAACAAGTTCAGCACTTTTCGCCTTTGCATAATTAACCTCGGCACCCCGCTGCATACATAGTAGGCATTTATTATATGCCTCCTTGTATTGTCCATCCATAGTGAGTTGTTCTATCACTACTTTAATATTCTTAACATCACTTTCTGAACCGTTATCACCATCATTTGTTATAGGATTATTCCACACTACTTTTTTTCCTTCAAGGATGGCTTTAGCAAATGATTTAAGTTTTTCCGCAGTGGGTCTATCCCATGTATTCTTAAGCATACAAGAAAGAACAATAGCCTTAAGATTATCCGACCAAATACCAGAAATTTCAGGACTATCTGCCCCATGCAACACCATTACGCCGCCCTGTCCACAGTATGGTAATTCTCCAACAATAATCTCAAAGATTGTGGCTCCAAGCGCCCATATATCCGTTGCCTTGACAGCATTGGGATGATTAGAGAACATTTCGGGACCCATATAGCCAATGGTTCCAGATGCATCATCAGTGTCATTATCTCGTTTCGAATTTCTCCTCAAGGTACTTTTCATCTTTAGACTGATACCAAAGTCCGTAATCAAAAAATTGCCTTGAGGGTCAGACAAGATATTATCAGGCTTTATATCCCTGTGCACGATGTCTTGACTATGCAGATACTCAAGCCCGGCGGCAGTGTCTCGAATGAAATGCCATATTACTTGTTCATCAGTAGTACCAATCAAATCTGTTGCTGAGCCGGGGCAGTAGGGCATTACAAGATACGGCCGATTCTCATAGAGATCAAAATATGACGTATGCAGAATATTAGGATGATTCAATGCATATGCAGTAGAGTACTCGCTTTTGAACTCCTGAATTCCTTTGTCATCTAGCGAGATATAAATTTTAATCGCAACATTGTTGCCTATTTGTATGTCTTTAGCAAGCCAGACCTCACCGAAACTTCCCCTTCCTATCGGGCTTATGAGTTGGTACCGGCTGTTTAGTATTTCATTCTCTGTCATTGTATGCTTACAATTTCTTCTCTTTACTGTAATTAACAACCTTGTTTGAGCAAGGATTAACCTGCATCTGAGTCTTTATTGTGGCAGGCATAACTTTAGCGACACTTATCCTTGAAACCATTTGCTTTATTCCTATAATACTATCGCTAATAGGGACATTATATTCTTCAGCATGTTTTTCAATTTCTGCGCATTTGCTTTCGATTTTCTGCCAATCAAACGCAGAAAGGTTCTTTTGATGTCTATCTATTATCTTTCTGGCTTTGTCTATTCGCTGGTTTTGTCTTGCAATTAAAACATCAACTATCTTTTGTTCAAACTCGGTGATATTTGAATATGCGCAATCTACAATAACATTTCTTGAACCAAGTTTTGAACGCTTTACTTCGGCACAAATCGTATTTGTTGATGTTTTTTTTAGCCCCAAAAGAATTATAGGCTTTCTCTTCGTATTCTTGATACAAATATTCCATTCGTGCATTGTATTCGTTCCAAATTCATCTCCAAATATGAAGACCACATAATCGCTCTTAAGTATTTTCTCATCAAAGGCCGATTGAATATTTTGTTGTGTATTCTGTGTGTTTATTAACCCAAGATCTGTCCAATCATCTAAATGTAATTCACCTAAAATATAATTCCTTTTACTTAAATTATATCGCAACTCTTTTCTGTCGTCTTTAACGTCGTCTGAAGAACAGAAAAAGAAATGAATCGTCTCTGGTTCTAACAATTCAATTACTTTTTGGAGATATTTTGCAGTTTTCACTGCTTCTTGTGATTGAATTAAAGCTATCATAATTATTGTAATTATATGAATTATACTGTAATACAAATATCTCAATGAAGATTATATTTAATATAAGGTAAGTGTCCTATGAAACAAGTAAACTCTTATCGATGTTTGTATTCGGCCTTGAATTCGGGATTACATTGCCTTTCAAAGTCGCATACACTTTTACCATAACTATGATGTATAGTCGCAGGTCGTTCGCCATCCATACCTCGCCAAAACGGCCTATTCCTATTGGACGCAAAAGTTGGTATCGGTCCTTTAGTATTTCTTTCTCAGTCATGATTTATAAAACTGGTCACAATATGACTTGTTTATTTTCTTTGACACAACGAACAGAACATCCAGCTAAAGGATTAAAATAAGACGAGGAACCATAGCCATCGCTATTGAGAGATAAGTAACTGATAGAGCTACTGCTGCACTCTGATACTGTCGCCGACCATAAATAACCATAGCCACCAACATTACCAATTCCACCATCATAGTTAGATCGTTTGCCAGAAATAGGGTAACAGATAGACTTTGATGATCCAAATATTCCTGATAAATACATAGATTTACGTATGCATTTGCATGAAAACTTTTTTAATGAGGTCGCTTTTGACCATATACCATTGTCTCCTCCGTCAGGGACACGCCAACCGACAGGACATGGGTCATATATCGTCTTTGATGACTGCCATAGGGTGTTGTCAGTGCCCCAGTTAATATAGGACCAATCGTCATAGTCTTCTTTCTCAATTATGAAAATAGTAGGATGTGTGATGCGATACTCAATGGTGCTAGTGTTTGATGTGGATTCCTTTGGCAAAGGCCATAAGATAGTTGATTTAGCTTCCCTATTGCGCTTAATACTGGAAGAACCCAAAAACGGGTCTTTGCGTCCCCACTGATAAAGAAGTCCGAGGGCACGAACATCTCCAGGCGTGGCAGATGTAGCGCCAAGATTGCGATCCATCATTGTGCCAGCATCGTTGTAATAGACTTGTTCTTCCGGCATGTCAGTCAACCAAATGTGCCATGACCATAGGATTTTGCCATCGGCATCTTGGGCGGCAATAACGGCATTACCTTTACGTCCTGTTGCTTCAAATTCTATATAACCATCATCATAAGAAACATTGTACACAAGATCACCGACGGTTGGTGTCTCATCTGTTCCAAAACTTTCCCATAAGACTTCGCTGGCGACAACCGCACCGACAGATTCTGTACTGTTTCCTTTTACGGTCTTGAACTTGTATCTTCCAGAATTTGATACAATGTAACAATTTGCCGTGCCCGGTAAGGAAAGATTTGTCACATGATTAACATTTAACGATTCTTCGTTATTAAGGGATTGAGGTGTTTCATGCCCAAAGCTCTCCACAGCGGGATCATCATCTTTGTGAAATAACGATGCCAATATAGAACAACTAATAAGAAGCGTGGATAGACCACCTATAAGCATTTCAATAATAGTAAAGAGTGGCATCTTTGGTTTGGATACAAGTTTAGGTTTGTCATTGCCTTTCCACTGTGACCACGTTCTCTTATCAGCATTCATGACAAGTTTGCTATATTCAGCAATCTCTTCTGCTGTTGGTCTGTCCCATGTGTTCTTCGAAAGACATCGACGCATGATGTCATTTAACCTATTTGACCACTTTGCGGTTTCAAGATCAGGAATCTCGGCTCCGACATTCAACATACCGCCGCCTTGCCCCATGAAAGGCAAATCATTAGTGGTCAGTTCATAAATCGAAACACCTAAAGACCAGATGTCGCTTGCTTTCACCGCCATTGGTTCTTTGGAGAATCGTTCCGGACCCATGTAAGCGACGGCTCCTGACAATGCGCTGTTGGACTGTTTGCGCATTGTAGAACGCATTCTCCTACTGATGCCGAAATCAGTGATCAAGAAAGAACCATCATCGTCAATCAGGATATTCTCTGGTTTGATGTCCTGATGAATGATCGGTGGTTTCTGAGCATGCAGGTATCTCAGACCATTTGCGACATCATGAATGAATTTCCATATTTGAGATTCAGTCGCGTTCCCCACAAGATCGTCGGCTGAACCGTTGGAACAGTACTTCATAATCAAATATGGATGATTATTCCAGACACCATAGTGTTGAGTTGTCAGGAGATTTTCATGACTCAAACCATATGCGACCTTAAATTCATTCTTAAATTCGTTTTGGCCGTTTTGATCAAGTGATATGTATAATTTGATCGCTACATCGATACATAGTTCTGTATCTTCTGCCAGCCATACCTCGCCAAAGCTACCCCTACCTTTATATTCCTTTAGTAAGTAGCGGCTGTCAATTACCATTTCTGATAAAAACTCATTGCTGTCCATTTCCATTTATTGAGGATGAATCAGATACAAGGCTTAATTCGGAGGAATCTCGTGAACTCTCAGCAACCTTGGCTGAATTTACAGTTTTATTAGCCGACTGAACACTTAATTTTGATAAAGAGTCAATTATGATTTTCAGGCGTTCTGAAAAGTTCTCATTCAACTCACGTGCTCTGATTGCACTACTATCTCTAACTTTATTTAATATATTATCTAAGGAATCAATTGTTCGTTGTAAAGAATCGACCTTGAATTCAGATGGAGGTAGATTTCTTCCTTCTTTCGAATAAGGAAAATGTCCAATAAAATAACCGCAAGTTAAACAGACAATGCACGGAATCACAAATGCAAGGCCCTTTTTAAGCCAAGTTGATTTCGTCTTCTCGGTCTTTCCTTTATTAGATACTGATTCATCTGGTGGATCACCAGCACCATTCAAGATTTGACACAGGAGAACTGTCACATTATCATACCAATCGGCATTTTGTGCTGCGGACATCAACGCATCGCGACATTGTGCCATGGACGCGGTATTTGCCGCTATGATGTCCTCAATAGTATCTCCAGGATAATAGTTGCCGTTGTAATCCTTTGTTTTTCTGTCGCGAAGGACACCGCTTAAACCATCGCTGCACAAAAGAATAATGTCGTTATTATATATGTCAAAATCCCTTGTCTCCGGTCGGGCAGAATGGTTCGGGTCACCCAAACTGCGTGTGACGATGTTGCCCTGAGGATGCTCGAACGTGTCCTCATAGCTAATAACGCCCTTATTGACAAGTTCTTGCACATAAGAATGGTCGGTGGATAATGGTGCGAGGCCACTCTTCGGATTATAACGATAGGCGCGACTGTCTCCACACCAACTAACAGTCATCTTGTTCCCGACAATCCACGCAAGAATGATAGTTGATCCCATGCCTTCGTGCTCAGGATTATTCTTTGCGTCGGTTTTGATCCTCAAGTCAGCCTCTTTTATAACTTCTTCCAAGTATTTCCGACGCCCCGCTGAAGAAGCCGCCAACTTTGCGTCAATCTTATGTGGCTCAAAATATTCCTTGACAGTCTCTATGGCTATTCCTGACGCAACCTCTCCGGCATTCATTCCACCCATGCCATCCGCAACCACCATTAGGCAGCCATATTCGGTCATGAAAATCTCACTATCTGTCTGACAACGTCCCGGGACATCATCTCCCAAATCATCATCAACATAAAAATTATCCTCGTTTCCCTTAAGTGGAGCTGTCGGATCGTATTTCCCAGCAGCATCAGAATATGCTGTAAGTCTGAAAGTTACACTACTGTATTTCATCATTTTCTTTTATTTTTCTTTTTACCCTTTTCAATTGACTCTTTGGGTGACTGTGACAAAGTTGGTGTCAATTCGTCCGCCGGGTTACTTCCATTATCTACTTGGTACATGGTATCTTCAATCGGGAACATTTGCCATGATGAAGGTGATGTTTCCACCATTATTCCACCCAAATCAAAAGTCAGTTCTCCTATTTGAGTCTGCTGTGGCACCACAAAAATTCCGCCCCATATTTTCTTTGTACTTTGAGGAGCATCTATCGTATATGATAAAGAATCAGGATGATATTCAATATTCTTCCGATATATTATATGATCCACTATCCTCAAGGAGTCACAATCTTGAATGTCAACCGGTGCTGTGATCCACACAATCCACCCATCTGTTTTACCTTCGTGTTTGTGATACTGAAAACCATGACCATTATACGAAATGGTATCCGGAATAATGGATATACCATGAAAAGTGCCTATGCTATCAATATCAAGGTTAATTTGACTAAATGAGCTATCTGACAGTTCCTTTACTTTTGTTTGATACCGTATAGGCTTATGGCTATCACGATATCGAGAGTAATTATTATCATACTCCCAAGGTTTCATTGTCTTATTCGTAACCGCAATGCCTCCATTAACCTTTACCCCTATTGAATAAGACTTGCCAAACTCTTTATTACCATATCTACCGTAACGCTGATGAGTCGTGGTATCTTCCAATTGATATGATTGACATATAACGATAATACCATTCTTTATCGCATCTTCAATTAACTGCTGATTAGATGTTTTATATATTTGAGCCCAACAATTTATTGGAATCAGTGTAATTAAGGCTATAAGTATTTTTTTCATATTTCGAATTATAGAATATTACAAATAGGGACTGCCCAATTGTGCTCTCCAGTCCTGTGGTCACCTCGTGATACTATACCTACTACCACTAGTTTTCCGTCTTTAATTGCGAATATTGGTCCTCCAGAATTACCATGATCGGTTCCTCTAGAGTGGAGAATACAACCGTTATTCGCCAGTCCCTGCCGAGAAGTGGTTAGCTCTGAAAATATCGGATCCACATCTTGTGAACCATCCATTACTCCTATACCTTGTGGAAATCCAGAAGCCACCAGTTTTTGCATTGGTAAGAGACTCTTGCTTAATGAACCGTCTGGTACCAAATCGCCACGATGACCATTTGTTTTATTCGTATAAGCCCAGTCTGTTGCCCACATTAATTCAGAGAGTCCATCTATGCCTGGCCACGAGAAAATCCAATATATTGATTGTCCGTTCTCGTCAGTTCCGATTTGTTGTTTTTTATCAAGTCGATGATTAATTGTAAAATCATCACTTGTGAAGTCGAACTTGGTATTGGACATTGTCGATATTGCTGTTAGATAAGATTTAATCTTAATGCTTGAGTTCACAGCAGATGCGCGAACCACGGCAGAGACATCATCATCTCCTATTGGATTACTGTACAACCACCCTTCGACACAATGTCTTGCTGTCACAAAGCGACCATCATTTAGAAGGAATCCGGTTCCAGACCATGCATACGGATCTCCATTCTCGTTGAATAATTGATGCTCTCGACCATTCATAACATATACAACCTTAGTTGCCATCAGAAAATATACATCTTTCCGTATATTTTGTGTCCTCAACATCGCATCGATGCCCATTTCTGATCCACCTTGTTCTCTAACACGCCTTACGGCTTTATCTATTGCTCTTCCCGTTTCCTCATTTAGAGAATCTATTTTTTCTTTAAACCTTTCTTCCTGCCGAATTCTCTCATCCGCCCATTCTTGTTCCTGATGTTCAATTTTTTCATTCGCGGCTCTTAATTTCTCTTCGTATTCATTGGATATTTGAATCTGGTCAGCCCTATACTTCTTTATCAGACTATCCTGATCAATGATCTTATAAGTAAATAAGCATCCGCTTAATACAAACAAACCTGCAAGACATGCTATCGCTTGCTTGTACGGCCTAAGCGCCTGCTTCCGGAACAAGCTGAGTCTGGCTGAAAGTCCGATGCTTTTGACCAATCCTTTTTCTCCGGCAGGAACGATGAATCCCATCCTTGGCCCATTAGTGGAAAGCTGGATCTCGTCACCGTTCTGAAGATACCATTCTTTCTCCACCCTATGCCCATTGAGATATGTTGAGTTTGTTTTGGAAAGTTGTACGAGCTTCCAATTGTCCCCATCTTTGACAATCGCGGCATGACGGCGACTGACTGTAGCAAAAGTCTCATCAAACCGAACCTGACAAGTTGACGCGCGACCAAGTTCAATTTGATCTACAATGATTCGCTGATTCTCTCCGGCTTTGTGATACTTGGATGAGACCTTGTGTTCCAACACATAGTAACGCCTGTCGTTCCCACCCAAGAGCGATTTCATTCCTGCACCAAGTGAACCGGAAACGGATTTTTTGTAAGGTGTTGTGGGCTGTGCCATATTATTGTTATTTATAAAGTCTATTAATTAGATTTTTAATCACGTAAGAACTCATTTTTGCAAATAAGCCATCTTGCTGTTTTTGAATGTAATGAATGCCAAACATCAAAATAATACTGAGAAACAACGCAATGAGGGTCGTGTCGAAAGCGACAGCAAGCATGCTTGTCATTTTGTTGATGCCCTCTGGAGTCCCTGCCTCATTGGCATATCCCAACGATGCCGCAATACCCAAAACTGTTCCAATAAACCCGACAGAAGGTATCGCCCATGCGGTGTAGCGGATAAATGATTGCTCACTCTCCATCTCCGCGTTATATATCCTGACTTGAGACTCAACTAAACCAAGTGTTTCTGATGACGACTTACTTAATCGGTATTTGGTGCATGCTTTTTTTATCAAATCAGTGAGAAGGAACCTATTGGAATGTTCCATTTGTTGCATGTTCAGTTTCAACTGATTCACATCATCCGGGCTTAACACCCAATTCTCCTTTTCTGGTAAAAGATGAGCATGGAATGAATCATATTCATTGGTGATTACTTGATTAGTGTGTATCACCTCAAGAATTCCAAAAAAGAATAACAGGTAAGTAAATCCTTGGATCATACCTTCCGGCATTGTGCCTCCAAGCATGACCAAAAGACGTGGTGGATTCTCCGATGGTGTGACCATAACTAAAAGAACCATCAATATAATGGTAAGGACAAAACTGATGATAATTCTATTAATTCTTCTGTCTATCATTGTAGTGTAATATTATCCGTTGTTACTATTAAAGTACCGACAACCACCTTTTGCCATTGATGGTCCAATGTTATGTGCCTAAAAGGAATCTTGACTTGGTTTGATCTTCCAGGGAAGAGCACGGCATATCCATCAACATTCACGAGTCGCCCATTATTATTTGAGAACAGTTTGACATAAATTTGATATCTTCCCGGAACTATATGTTCTTGATAAAAGAGTTCGCACCGACCATCGTTGTCCTCCGTTCTTTCCATTATGTCCATATTAAGATTTCCGAAAGGAGTTGCCGTATGCTCGTAGTTACATTCATTTCCAGAGGACAAATTCACCACATGCAAGTCAACATCGACATTTTCTGGCCAAATACAAACTACGCCCAACTCTGCATCAATACCAAACACTTTCCCATCGGATATATCTTGTCCGTTTTGATCAGACAGTTGTTGAATCTCTTGTTCCAGTTGTTCGATCTGGCGATGAAGACTTTCATTCTCTTCTTGGCACTCGCTTAGTTGTCCCTGCAAACTTTCCACTCGTTCCGTCAGGGTTGATATAGTGTTTTGCAATTCCTCCATCTGCCTCTCAATTTGATCATAGACTTCTTGCGGAACAGAATTCTGAATTTGCTCAATCAACTCATGCAAATCAGTCACCTGAACATCCAATTGCTCAAGCTCTTCCAACGCACTTTGCTGCTCAGAACTCATCTTGGGCACAATAATAAATAGAATTATTACTGCCGCCAAAGCTCCAGACAATAGGTCAAGAAAGGATGTTCCGAATATGTTGATATCATTCCTTGCCATTAATTCACTCCTTCAACACGCAGTTTAACATCACCTATCGAGATTATATCTCCAGACCGAATGACTGTTCCCGTAACCGGGACTTCTTGAGAGTTGACAAATGTACCATTGAGCGATTCTTTCCAAACATTATCAGAGCCGTGAGATGTACAATACGCAGTACAATATCCGCATGGGAACAAGTGATTTTGGCGTAGTCCTAACGGACACTGTGTGCGAAACTGTCCATCCCGTATTATCCATAAATTCCGCTGTCTGTCTTTCTCAATTGTACAATGTTTTCTTGAGATGTAGGTGCTTTCTTCCTCCTTTATCCGAATGTTGTTCCATACGTCATCAGTTGCCCGGCCAACACAAATAACAGAGGAATTATCATCCGAAAGCAGTTCGTTCAGAATATAAACTTTTCCAAACTCTTCACCTTGCATGACACGTAATAACACTCCTTGCGTAGTGTCTTTACAGAATGGTGCATTGTTTTGATGAACAGATTCGGAATCATTCTCAGTAGATTTTGGTTTTGGCAATGTTGCCATGACGTCATCAATGGTTTGTAACCGTAGTTTATAATCAGGCTCAAGACATCCTTCGATAACAGAGATCCAGTCATTGCCAAAACCAGCATTGTTTAGCAAGGCTCTATCCCAAACACCATTCTTTCCATTATTAACATATACGGGAACATCCGATTCAGAATCAAGCTTACCAAAAGGTAATCGCCCCGTGATTAGTTCGTACATCATGACTCCAAAAGAGAAGATGTCAGTTGTCGGCAATACCGTAGCATTTCCTCGTGGTGGATTCATTTGTTCAGGAGGCATATAAGCTATTGTCCCGAAAATTTCTTTAGGAACGCCAAGCCAACCTCTGCTTGTCAAGCGGTTGTTTCTATCTCCGGATATTCCAAAATCAGTCAGAACCGCATGTGAGTTGTCTTGCAGCAATACATTCTCCGGTTTCAAATCTCTGTGTACCTTGCCGTTAAGATGTAAATCCTTTAATCCAAGCAAGATCTGTTTCCCTATTAATGCTAAATCCAAGTACGATTCTTTGACGGCATTCCTTAGATCACCGCCTTGACAGTATTCCATAACTATATATGCATTGCCTCTGACATTCCCTTTATCAAGAGAATGGACCAAATAGTCACTTTTAATTTGTCCGGTCTCGTACTCCCGGTCAAATCTTTTCATGATACTTGCTCGCTCAGTCGCTTGTATTTCCCAAAGTTTCAGCAATTTAAGAGCATACACTCTTCCATTGCTCAAATCGTGGACTTTAAAGACTTGTCCAAAGGTGCCTTCGCCCAAGCGGGCTTTCACTTTCCATCTATTATCTATCAAATCTCCTACGGCGAAAGCGCATCGTTCCGCCATAATTGGTTGTGATGCACAGCTCATTGTTAATCACCCCTTCTTAAATTCGAACATCCGATTTCCTAAAACTATTATATCGCCATCATTTAGCTTTGTTTTCCGGTCAACACGAATCAATGTTGTTTTCTGTTCACTTCTGTTTTCAATAAACCATTCCCCGTTTTCGTGCGTCAGTACAGCCTGCTCCCGCGATGTTATAGAGTTATTGTTCGCATCTGTGTTTCTTCTATTCAGTACGATTGTTCGACCCGAATAACTTACTGGTGAATATTGAATTTGCTCTGATTGCCATGACAAACGTTTGAGAGTACAGAAGGAGTCCTTGCTCGGATTGGCCCATGGATTCTCAGTTCCTCCGCGAGCATACGACCTATTCCCATTTCCCGGCTCATGCCTATCTCCATGATAATTATAAGAATTTCGATTGATCGGTGTATGACATATAGGACATTCACTTACATTCGCGGCGATAGGGTAACCACATCTTTCACACACGCATTCTTTTTCGTCATGAATAAAGTTGCGTTCACTACCAAAATGATTTTCGGAATATTCCATATTATCGGCCGAAGATTCCCGAAGTGTTTTTTTTAGAGGTTTATCTTCTGCAGAAAAGTGCTTTGATTGCCCGTTGTCAACCATTGATCCTTCCAAAGGTGCATTACACTTAATGCATCTATATACATTGGGTTCGTTTTCCCAACCACAGTTTTTACATCTCATCTTGTATAGTAATTAGGTGTTACTTGATGACATTAATTCTCGCAGGGCTGATGTGTTCTTCAATTTCCACTCCTTTATTCGGATTACATGTGGCGGTTATTTCATGCTCTCCTACAGTCATGTCTTTAAGGATGTATGTGGCGACATAATCAGCATCCTTGTCAGAAGACGACACAATCTCTTTTCCATCAATAAAATACGTAATGGATTTAACAATGTTTCTGCCGTTGACAGAAGATTCCGTTGAGATAACACCACAGAATTCACCCATTTTCAGGGTAATCGCATCTCCATTGTTAACATCCAAGGGTGTGACTGTGACACCACCGTAGAATGTTGATTTGATCATGATTTCATCTCCACCACAACAACCAGACAGCATCAAGCATATCAACAAAACGATAATCCTGATAGATTTTTTCATATAATAGGCCCTAATTCGTGTCGGGCGCAACTTTAAATAAATTTTCTTCTTGACCCAATAGCAGGTAAACTATGTATAACGAAAGTGTGGAGTTCCACGTTCTTTCAATTGAAGGTTCTGACAAAACCCGAATAAGAAGAACGAATGGAACTCCACACCTATGTATGACACGAGTCGCTTGTGGGATGCGGCGCCAAAAGGCGTGCCGCTGCGGCATGGGTCGATACACAAGAAAAGAGTGCTGTTCGTGGGTTCCTTATTCGTTGGAAAACTGTCAGATTTTCAATTGAGAACCGCGTGATCGCACATTACGTATTTTACGCCGAATCGCTCCGACCACGCAAAGTTAACAAAAACATTGGTTCACTCAAAACAGCACTCTGGATTTTTTGCATATTCGTTTCTTCCATTTGGATTGTCATGTAGTTAGATGTTTGACGAAGACTTGATCTATCAGTGTCGGACTGAATTATGAGTTTTTTTTGATCACATAGGCGTTGCCATGGTATAAAAACCGGCTTTTCCCTTCAATCCGTATCCATTCATCGTTGAATTTTATGTACTTGTCACCTTTGCTTAACCACACGGAGTAGATACCTTTGTGATGTCCGGATTCCGTGTAGATCTCGACGGTCATACCTGTCCGCATATTGTTGTCGCTACAATACGCACATGACGGATCAGTCATGTATGAAATATTCTCGGAGTCAATCTGTTTGTCGTGGTTCGCGATGTTACCGGAAATTTGGGCACCTGCAAAATTGCATAGCAGGATTAAGCAGAGAATCAAGCAATTGGTCTTTTTCATGCATCACACCCTTATTCCGTGTCGGGTACAACTGTTAAAAAGTATTGTCATCAGTTACTTTCACTTCAACCAACAACGAAAGTGTGGAGTTCCACGTTCTTTCAATTGAAGGTTCTGACAAAACCCGAATAAGAAGAACGAAGGAACTCCACACCTGTATATTCATTCCGCCGCAGAGACGGTACGCCAAAAGGCGTGCCTGTGCCGGCAGGGTGATACACAAGAAAAGAGTGCTGTTCGTGAGTCCCTTATTCGTTGGAAAACTGTCAGATTTTCAATTGAGGACCGCGTGATCGCACATTCCGTATTTGCGTCGGATCACTCCGACAGCGCAAAGTTAGGAAAATCTTTCAATCACGCAAAACAGCACTCGCAAAATTCTTGTGTCAGCGGTTCATCCACGTCCAATCCTTCGGATCGTCGCTTATATTGACGGACGAGACGAGGTTAATCTATCAGCGAGTGTGAAAAATATTTATGATGGTTCGAGAAAGGGGTAACGTCAATCCTCCTCGATGATGTTCTCTGGCTCCCAGATGCGGTCCATAATGTCCAGAGCGACGGTGATTCCGGACTCTGCCGCCGAGGAGAGGAGGTCGTAATAAAGGGTCTTGTCATCAACGAACTCTTCGGGGTCGTTGTTCGTCGCGGCGGAGCCTATCCATTCCCAGGCATATTCATTTTCGGGAGCGAGGGCGCCACATTCGATCCCTTCCAGAAGGATATTCCTGTATAGTCCCATACGGGTGATCAGGCCGGTGTTCCAATCATTGCTTGCAGCCAGCAGAGCCTTCATCGGGTACAGTTCGATGTCGCCGTCCGCAATGGCCGCGTTGATTTGTTCGAGTACTTTCCGCTCGGATTCTGTTGTGGAACTGAAATCGCCATCGCCATGCTTCTTCGCGATGCTTTCCAATAGGTCAAATGTGGAATCAGGCAGCATATCAAGTGGTAAACATTTTTGTTATACGAATAAACATATTTGTTTTATTGACTACAAGCATTGACTTTACCGCACTCTAGAAAAGAATGAGAGGAAATAGAGACATTAATGGGCCTGTAGTCTTTCGCGGTGGCCGTGAACGGGTTCCGCACAAAGGTTTGAGGGTTCATCGCGATGAGCGGAAACCAGCTTCCCTGAATCTGTATCATCAAAGAATGGCCTGGAAGGAAGTAATGGTCGATGTCGCACATCGTGAAGTCCACGCTGACGACTTTTCCTGCCTTAACAGCCTTTGCCTTGCTGAATCCGTCACGGTAACGGAGCGGCATCACATCACCTCTGACAAGCATCTGATAACCATCGGGGCGGACATCAATCAACTTGACGACAATGTCCGCATCCATATTCTTTGAATATGCCCCGTCCGGCAGGTCGAGCCTCAATTCCATGTGCGCCTTTACCGGACCCGCAAGATGCAACGTGTCTGAAAGTACATTTCCTGAATATGTAAGGACATCCTCCCGTGCTGACGCGAAACTCTGATCGGCCGTCATGTAGGCGCGGTCTCGTCCATTGGATTTTACATCCATATACGGGACAGGGTTCGTTGGATCTGACGTGAATGTCCTGAAAGCCAGCACGTCAGGCAATCCTGACATATTCAAGGAATCAGCACCTGAAAAGAATATTCTGATAGGCTCCGCATCTGACGGGGGCCATGAGGAATATGTCTTCCAAAGTGTCGAAGATGGTACACCTTCCATTTTTGATTTCAGAGTCTCACCGGATGGTAGAATATTCACCCTTGCAGGCATATTCCCTTTTCCTTCAAGGTAATATGTAAAGAAAGGATACTCAATGTCATCCAAGTAATATTCCCCGGACGCCTCTCCGAACCACGCTCCGGAAAGGTGATTCGCCTTGCGGTTCTTCCATCCCCCGTGGTACCACGGCCCCACGGCCAGATAAAGGTTGCATTCCGGAGACAATCCGCGGATCTCGTTGTAGGTCTCGAACGCGCCGTAGCAGTCCTCGGCATCGTAGAAACCACCGGTGACAAGAACCGCAGGCTTGATGTCCTTCAGATGCCGGCCGGGATTCCGGTCTTTCCAGAATCTGTCGTAATCCGGATGTGAGACCATGCTGTTCCAGAACGCCAAGGTGTCGCCGAAGTACGCCGAAAGGTCGGCCATCGGCCTGCCAAGGAAATATTCATAGAGATCGGTGTCGATATTCACCAATTTAGACAGGCCTTTAGTCGAAGGTGCTTTCCGCGTTCTGTACATCGACGAGCCGAAACGGTAGCAGTCCGCAAGGCAAAGAGCCCCGTTGTGATGCGCGTCATCTCCCATAAACCAATCGGTGACAGGTGCTTGCGGTGAGACAGCCTTGATCGCGGGATGGCGGGAAAGGGCAGCCATCGTGGCGTAAAAGCCAGGATACGAGGTTCCTTTCACACCGATGTTTCCGTTGTTGTCAGTGTTGGCAAGGAGCCATTCTACCGTGTCGTAAGTGTCCGTGGCTTCGTCAACAATGCACCCTTTCGCCGTACCTCCAGCCATGCCGCCAAGATGCGGACGGATGTTCTCGAAATCTCCTTCACTCAGGAAGGTGCCACGGACGTTCTGCAAGACAATAACATAGCCATCCGCGGCGTAGTTGAGCAAGTCATCCCAGATGCCGGACGAATATGTCTGTTTGCCAGGCAGAGGTTCCTCCCCCGCCTCAAATCCGTAAGGTTTGAGCGAATAGGGAGTGCGGACAAGCATCACTGGTTTGGCATCGACCGCCGAGACAGGTTCATAGACAGCGGTGTAGAGTCTGACCCCATCCCGCATCGGGATCATCACCTCTCTTTTTGAGTAATTGTCTTTAAGCCATTTCACCGTGACGTTCTTTCCGTTCTGGGCCATGAGGCTGACAGAAAACGTCACAAACAGAAGCAAGGAGAGAAATCTTCTCATCTTTCAATTGTTATTTAACCCGTATCCTCTTCCCGATGCGAAGTGTGGTTTTCACTGACATCCCGTTGAGCCTGCATAACGCAGAGACCGAGATCTTGTACCTTAACGCGATTGACGAAAGAGTGTCGCCGGACTTGATTGTGTGGTATTTCGCCTCCGGAGCAGGTGTGTCATTCTCCACCAACGCCTGCCGAGGAGGATCCGTCCTGGACGGAATGCGATGCGACACATGCTTGATCGCTGACCAAGTGCCGGACGGAGAGAGGACAATGCTGGCTGTGTCCTTAGGGACGTTCAGAGATCCATCGTCCCCGATGACCATCCAACGCCCGTCCGCCATAAGCAGGACACGCATGTCACCTTCCTGCAGCCGCAAGGTGTCCCTGACATCAATGACCGTGTTTTCAGGCAAGGCTTCCACCACCTTCTCATCTTTATGGCTTACAAAATCAGGAAGGATTCTTCTCGCTCCAAGGAACCTGGATGAGTAATATTTCTCAGTGATGTGCGAGATCTGAATCCCACCTTTCACCGCCGCATGGATGAAAGTGAAATCCCTGCCCGAACTGTCAAGCTCTATGAATATCCCGATGTGGCCGACCCTGCTGGCGTTGCGTCGCGCCGCGAACACTACCAGATCTCCTTTTTGAAAGTTGGACCACGAGCCGCTCACTTCCCTTCCTTGCTTTGATTGGCCTACGGAAGAACGCTCCAGGTCATAGCCGAACTTCTTGTACAAATACTTTGTGAATCCAGTACAATCGAAGGCCCTCGGTCCGCCGCCGCCATAGCGGTATGGTGTGCCAATCATCTTCATTCCTTCCTCCACGAGGATGTCCGCCAGTTTTTCAGTTGACACCGTGATCGAATCCTCGACCTCGGACATGACGTTATGGGCATTGGCCGCGACCGAGATCATCACGGCGATCGCCACAAGCACTGTTCTTATTGCGTTTCTCATTTATATTCAATTCTGTATATGTCCACAGCATTGCCACCGCCACTGCTGTTGCCCTGGGAGGTCGAGAAAAGATAGTGCCCGTCCCGCGTTATCGCCAACCCGACAGGATACGAATCCGCGCGGACGGATCCGATCATGGACATGGTCTTTGTCTCCACAATAGCGATTCTGCTGGAAAAATTGCATGCCGCGAAGATGAACCGTCCGTCTGGCGAAGCTACTATCGTTCTCGCGCCCGGAAACACCTTGCAGCTTTCCCAACCGTTGATTCTGGCGGTTTTACTTTTCCCATCAAGTTCAGCTATGGCCGAATAGACACTTGTCATTTCTGTCCTTTGGACATAGCCTGCGGTGTTGATGCTTGCATAAAGGTAGCCATCCTTGCAAATTAAATGCCTGACGTTCGGCTTCAAGCCTACAATCCTCCCCAGATACGAAGAGGCCTCAAGATCTATCACGGCGATTCCACCGGCACCGCCCATACAACCGACCAGAAGATACCTGTTGTCAGGTGTGAACAGGGTTCCCCTCAGGCAGTGCCCGCTGCCATTGTCCCTGTTGACCGGCTCTGTCCTGCTATAATCAAGGGATAATTTACTACCGATCACATAGTTGGAGATGTAATGCCAATCCTCAGGCCTGTCACTTGAGATGTCCATGACACCGACCGTGTTGCCTCCCCAATGAGTGACCGCCAATCTCGTTTCGTCATCCGACACGGCGATCATCTTAGGGAGCAGCCCAGTCTCGAACATCCGGATAATCGTGTCCCTTTCCGTGTCCAAGACGGCGACAGCGGAAGGTTCTTGCGCATTGATGTCGTAACTTCTTCGGTAATAGGTTATCCACAAATATTTACCTTTGTGGGAGAAAGCCGATTCGACTGGTTTCCCCGAGAATGTCCGAGGATTCCTGCGCTTGTCCTTGAATGTGTAATAGCCGCTTTCATCAGCCCACAACTCCTTGTCCGAACCATCAAACCGATGATGGACAGTTTTGATTTTCTTTCCGGTAGGAACCTCAAAGACAACAGTCCTCATGCCCTCCAGAGAATTGACGTAGAACTTAGAGCCATCAGGATGGATGGTCACCGATTTCGGAGAGCGGATGTCTGTGTCACGCGTCTTATGGTCAGAACAATAATTCTGTCTTTTCTGGACCAAAGTCACTTTAATATCCTTTGTTTAAAGGCATTCAGACAAACATGCCGGATGCGTGACACCGTCCCCGCAAATGGCGGGAACAACATGCATCAATAAAACACCGGCGAGCGTTAATGCATAATGAGTGTGCTTTTCAATCATCAGCAGGTAGAATCGGTTATAATTATGTGTCATTAAAATTATTCGCAATATATGAAAAATAAGTAAAACCTCAGCATAAATATTCAAAATATTGCCGTAGTTTTGCAAAATCTAAGCATTGAGAAAAATTCACAATTATGTTTTTGATACAGTTGATGATAGTGCTTCTGGCACTTTATGTCGGCTCACGGTACGGAAGCCTGGCATTGGGAGCGATTTCCGGAACAGGCCTCGCCGCAAGCGCATGCTCCTATAAATGAGGCTTGGACCTTGGCAAGGACCCTGCGTTCCAGGCAAGGCTGAAAGACCCGGAGATGTATGAATATATGTACGGTAGCACAGCGACATCCCTCGGAAAGGAAATCTCCGCGTCAGCGAAACGCGCGGTCTATATATTCCTTGCCTCAATCGCCGTCTTCGTGCTGTTCGCGTCATGCCAAAGGTTGCTCCCTTCCTACGAGGACGGCAGCCGGTTGAAAATGAATATAGTCATTCAGATTGTGATGCTTACAGCCGCCGCGCTGATGGTCATAGTCAGCAAGGCTTCACCGAAAAAGGCTGTAGCCGTCTCGGTTCTGATCAATTCACAAGGTGCGGTGGTCGTGGCGATGCTGCCGCTGGCATATTCATTGGGCATCCCGGGACCTGTGCTTTTGGGTGTACTGCCAAGCGTCTATGGCTATTTCTTCATACCGAACTATCCTTCGGACATCGCTACGGTCAACTTCGACCGCAGCGGAACGACCGTGATCGGGAAATATCTTCTGAACCACAGCTTTATGATGCCGGGACTGGTCAGTGTGGCAGTGTCCACAATCGTGGCCAGCATTATTTCCAGTTTGATCTTTTAAATGAATCTGCCGGTGGCGCTGTCCTTTGCCTCACGGATTTGATCCGGGCTACCGGTCGCGACAATACGGCCACCTTCGGCACCACCTCCTGGACCCATGTCGATGATGTAGTCGGCGTTGCGGATGACATCCAGATCGTGCTCGATGACTATGACGGTGGCTCCGTGATCGATAAGGCTCTGGAACACTTTCAGTAGCGTCAGGACATCGGACGGGTGAAGGCCTATGGTCGGTTCGTCGAACACAAAGACAGAGTCGCTCTGTCCCCTGCCCATCTCGCTGGCCAGTTTAAGTCGCTGGGCCTCACCTCCGGACAGGCTCGGGGTCTCTTCTCCCAATGTCAGATAGCCAAGGCCGAGATCACGCAGGACTCTGAGACGCTGACTGATGAGTTTCAAATCAGCGCAAGCGTCAAGGGCGGAATTGATGTCCATATCCATCAGCTCTGGAAGCGAATGGAACTCTCCTGCCGCATTCTCCCTCCGGATGCTTCCCGCCGCTTTTGAATATCTTGACCCACGGCAGTCGGGGCACGGAATGTCCACATCCGGAAGGAACTGCACGTCAAGGCTTATCACACCCGTGCCGTCACAGGTCGGGCAACGGAGCTTGCCGGTATTGTAGGAGAAATCTCCGTCCTTGTAGCCGTGCTTTTTCGCGTCCGGAGTCTTGGCGAAGACTTTCCTTAACTCATCGTGCACGTTGGCATAAGTCGCCACCGTAGAGCGAACGTTAATGCCTATCGGTGAAGCATCTATGAGTTTCACCTGACGTATTCCTTCAGCGTCTATAGACTTCACGTGGCATGGCAGATCGTGCCCTGCCATCTTCGCCTGAAGCGCTGGAATAAGACTTTCAAGCACCATCGTGGTCTTGCCGGAGCCGGATACACCTGTGACAACCGTCAGCCTCCCTTTCGGGATCTCCACCTTCAGCGGCTTGACCGTGTGGATAGCATCAGTTGTCATCGTTATCTTGCCATCAATGAATATGTCAGAGTCTTTTATCTGTTGTCTTACCTTAAGAGGATTCTTGCCAGAAAGGAAAGGACCTATCTTTGAATATTCATTGGCCTCAATGTTGCCGATCGTGCCTTGAGCTATCACATTTCCGCCGCTTGAGCCGGCACCGGGCCCCATCTCGATCATCCAGTCGGATTTCGTGAGGATCTGCGTGTCGTGATCCACCAGAATGACGGAGTTCCCGTCCGCTATCAGGTCCTCCATCACGCCGCAGAGGCCGATTATATTCGATGGATGCAGACCGATTGAAGGTTCATCGAGAACATACAGGACTCCCGTTGTTCGGTTTCTTACGGCTCTGGCCAGCTGCATTCTCTGACGTTCTCCGGTCGATAGAGTAGCCGCTGAGCGGTCCAGTGAAAGATAGCCTATTCCCAAGTCCATCAGTCGTTTGGCCGTGTCCAAGAACGATTCGCAGATGCTTTCTGCCATTGGTCGCATCTCCCACGGAAGCGAAGCCGGAACGCCTTTGACCCATTCCACAATCTCGGTTAGGGTCATCGTGCAGGCCTCAGCCAATGATATTCCTCTAAGCTTCGGTGCCCTTGCCGCATCGGAAAGCCTTGTGCCTCCGCAGTCCGGGCAAACGTCAAGCCTCAGGAACTTCTCCACACGCTTCATCCCCTTCTCGTCCTTGACCTTGGCAAGTGCGTTCTCCACCGTGTAGGTCGCGTTATAGAATGTGAAATCCAGTTCGGCGGCGTCATTGGAGTTCTTCGCCTTGTAGAGAATGTGTTTTTTCTCCGCCGGACCGTGAAGGACGATGTCTTTTTCCTTGTCAGTCAGATCCTTGAACGGGACATCTGTGCGCACCCCCATCGCTCGGCAGACATCTTTCATCAGAGACCACATCAGCGTGTTCCAAGGAGCCACAGCCCCTTCGTCAATCGTGAGGTTCTCGTCCGGGACAAGCGTGGATTCATCCACAGTTCGTACAGTTCCGGTTCCGTCGCATTTACGGCACGCTCCTTGGCTGTTGAACGACAGTTCCTCAGCCGACGGAGCGTAGAAATGCTCTCCGCACGCAGGGCAGACAAGCTCCTTTCCAGCCGCCACCAGCAAAGATGGCTCGACATAGTGACCGTTCGGACATCTGTGACTCGCCAGTCTTGAGAACATAAGCCTAAGGCTGTTAAGAAGTTCCGTACCTGTACCGAAAGTACTGCGTATGCCCGGAATCCCCGGTCTCTGATGAAGCGCGAGAGCCGCAGGGACATATAGCACCTCGTCCACGTCAGCCTTCGCCGCCTGTGTCATCCTCCTTCTTGTGTAAGTCGAAAGAGACTCAAGGTAACGTCTTGATCCTTCTGAATATAGCACCCCAAGCGCCAGCGAGGACTTCCCGGACCCGGACACCCCGGCGATCCCTACGATCTTCCCCAGCGGAATGTCCACATCCACATTCTTCAGGTTGTGCACCCTCGCGCCACGCACCAAAATTCTGTCCGGTTGATTCTTATTCATTGTCAATAAACATCTTAGTAAGTTCCTCAAAAGAGTCAAGGCGGGTGATGTTCGGATGCTCAAACTCCTCCGTCACCTCGTGCCTCCACATAGTGTGGAAAGGAATATGTATGCCGTAGCCCCCGATCTCGATTATCGGCTGGATGTCGGACTTGAAGGAGTTACCGACCACAGCGATCTGTGACGGTGCGACCTGCTCCACATTGCAGATGTCAAGATATTCCTTGATTCCCTTTTTGGTGACGACAATAACCCGGTAGAAGTATTTGTCAAGCCCAGAGCGTTTGATTTTGTTCTGCTGATCCAGCATATCCCCTTTTGTCATCAGTATCAAGCGGTAACGACCGGTCTTGTCCAGAGCGTCAAGCGTCCGCGCCACCCCCGGAAGCGGTGTCGCAGGAAGGCTGAGCAGCGATTTCGCGCTCAATAATATTCGTGAAAGATTCTCGCCCGGCACCTTGCTGTCAGACACCCTCAAAGCCGTCTCCATCATCGAGATGCAGACCGCCTTCGCCCCATAGCCCAGAATCGGCATATTCGCCGATTCTGTCTTGTATAGCTCCTCAGACAGTTCCTCCGCCGTCCCATATTCCTTCAACTCCTCCGTGAACACGTCCTCCGCCCTGTCAAAGTACGTCTGGTTGTCCCACAGTGTGTCGTCCGCATCGAAGATTATAACCTTGACCTTATCTTTCATCATTCATCATATTTTGGTCTCAAAATTAGCGAAAAGAATCCTAACCGCAACAACTTTGACATATTTTGGAATATAACCAAGAAATGCTATCTTTGCAAAGTAACGTTATAACGTCACCAAACATTATGAGATTGTATCACGGATCGGCGAACATAATTGAAGCACCGGTTTTCGGCAAAGGGAACAGGCACAATGACTATGGCCTCGGGTTCTACTGCACTGAACGCCTGGATCTGGCAAAGGAATGGGCGTGCACCGAAAACAAGGATGGATTTGCAAACGAATATATTCTTGAGACGGAAGATTTGAAGGTTCTTGACTTGTCCGGAGAGGAGTATCACTTCCTTAATTGGCTTGCCATATTGTTGGAAAACAGGACATTCGCCATCAGCAATGAATTGTCGGGAAGAGCGAAGGAGTATATTCATAACACATTTATGCCAGACTACGAGGGCTATGACGTCATTCGAGGCTATCGGGCGGATGATTCGTATTTCTCGTTCGCCGGGGCATTTTTGAACAATACAATTTCCTATGAGCAGCTCGGCCACGCCATAAGATTAGGGAAACTTGGCGGACAGATTGTTCTGAAATCAGAACAGGCTTTCGCTCGCCTCAGGTTCGTGAAAGCGGAGGTGGCGAATAATGAAATTTTCTATCCGCGAAAAATGACAAGGGATCGCCTGGCCAGGGAAGCGTTCCGTAAAGACAAAGGCAACCCGTCTTTGGATGGGTTGTATATGATTGACATTCTTAGAAATAAAATAAGCAACGATGATCCGCGCCTACGATGAAATCTACCTTGAGGATGCGATGCAGAACTTCGCAGTGTCACTTGACTACGGCGCAAAGGCCTGCAAAGGTGGCATTGATGAATATTATGACCGGCTTCTTGTCGGAGCCACGGTGCATCAGTTCGAGAATGGAAATCCCAATTATCTGGTCGGTATGTCCGGGATAGAGTTTGCCCAAAAGGTCATCGAAGGGACAGGAGGAAACATCCCGGACTTTGAGTACGTCCTACGAGATCGTTCGACAAATTTCTGGGCCGGATGGTCTCTCGCCTACCTCCAATGGTACACAGGCTACTCATTTGAAAAGATCCAGCAGTCCGGATGCACAATCCAGACGGTCGTCTCACTCTATCCCACCCTGCACGAGGCGGATTTGAGTAAATTCGTGGAAGTCGCCCTTCACCGGATGAAAGTGAATAAAACAGTCAATCAATTGAAAGCCCAAAGAAAGTTGTCCGGCCTGACACAGGCGGAATTGGCGAACCGTTCCGGAGTGTCCCTTCGAATGATCCGCGCCTACGAGCAAGGTCAGCAACCCCTTGCCAAAGCCGAGGCCGGCACTGTTTTTAGCCTTGCAAAGGCGCTTGGGTGTGACGCGGAAGCTCTGTTGGGATGATTCTTCTTATTCAGAACAAGTGAAATCATCTAAAGTTGAAGGGTTTATATCGTGAACTGAGAATCTTTATGAATACGAGCTCGGGCTGACACCAAACTGCTTCTTGAATGATGTGGAGAAATGAGAGAGCGAAGAGAAACCGGTAATGTCGGCCACCTCGGAGATGTTGTATCGGCCTTCCTGCAGCAACTCAGCCGCCCTGTTAAGCTTGTAGGTGCGGAAGAATGAGTTCGGACTGTCGCCGGTCAATGCCTTGATCTTGTAGTACAGTTTCGTACGGCTGATACTCATCGCCTCGGCAATACCCATTGTGTTGAGTTCCGGATCACTTAAAGACTTCTCCATCAGTTCGTAAAGACGATCCATAAACTCACGGTCGTAAGGCGAGAGCCTGTCAGAATTGATGCCCTTGGTCCGCGTGGAGGAACTGAGGGAATGACGAAGACGGTCACGGTTCGCCAGAAGGGAACGGACGTTGGCCGCCAGATAATTCGGATTAAACGGCTTGGTGATGTATGAGTCAGCACCGCAATCCAATCCTTTGACCTGAGACTCAATGTTCACCTTGGCCGTTAGAAGAATCACAGGCAGGTGACTTGTGTCAGGATTGTTCTTGATTTCCCGGCAAAGGTCAAAACCATCGCGGGTACCAGGCATCATCACATCGCAAATAACAAGGTCCGGATTGACGGTTCCCATATCCGCGAGTGCTGTGTCGGCATCGTACCTGTTGACAACCTTGAAACTTGACGAGAAGATGGTCTTGAGAAAACGTGCCATCTCGGTCTCGTCCTCGACGACTAACAGAACAGGCTTTCCGTCCGTAGCCGATGATGGGGCAATAGCCTCTGTCATCGCCATAGAAGGAATGCTCATAAGCTGAGAGTCACTCTCTTCCTGCCTTTCATCGTTGGCATAGGCATCCTCGGTGAGCGGTACCCTGACTACAAAGACAGGCCCGGCACCGCCAGGACGGTTATGAGCCTCGATCGTGCCGTGATGCAGTTCAACAAGCCTTCTCGAATAGTATAAGCCGATGCCCGTGCCATAATTAAGCTGCCCACCGCCGGAGGCGACCTGATAGTATCTAAGGAATATGTTTTCCAACTTATCCTCAGGGATTTCAGGGCCGGAGTTCGCCACGGAAAGCACCATAAAACCTGAATCCGCATCAAGCGAAATCTCAATCCGTCCACCGCGGCCGGTAAACTTGACAGCGTTGGACAACAGATTGGAGAGGATCTTCTCAATCTTGTCCTCATCCAAAAGGAATATGAAAGACTCATCAAGCCCTGATGTGCAGATCTCTATTCCCTTTTCGGCGGCGTTGATCCTGAATATGTCGAGCATATTCCTGATCAGGACTGTGACATCGATGTAGCGGCCCCGCAGGGCCAAAGTGTCGTTTTCCAACTTGCTCACATCCATAAGCTGGTTGATGTAGCGGAGCAGACGGCTGACATTCCGAGACATTATCTTCAACAGACTGCGGTTTTCATCACTGATCGTCTGGTCAGACACCAGCATATCCAATGGTCCTTTGATGACAGCCAGAGGCGTGCGCATCTCGTGGGAAACATTGACGAAGAAGCTCATATTCATGTCGTTGATGCGCTTCTCATTCTCGCTTTTCCGTCTCGCCTCTTCGGCCTCCGCACGGTTCTTCCTGTCACGGATGAAAAAGTACGCGATTCCCGCCAGGAGCATCAGCGAGAAGAACGGATAGACCAGCCATTTCATCCACAACGACATCCACCATGGAGGCGTCACGACAACGTTGACGGCATCTTCAGTAAGGATTCTGGTGTAGTCCGCGTTCCAAGCCCGCACACAGAAACGGTACTTGCCGGAGGGAAGGTTGGAATAGAATGCGTTGCGGTCGTTGCTGGAATCAATCCATTCATCCTCAAATCCTTCAAGACGGTAACTGAAATAAGTTGATGGCCAGAGTCCGTAATCGACCGTGCAGAACGAGATTCCAACGTTCACATCCTTTCCCTGGCGAAGCCTCAAAGACTTGGTCTGAGCGATCCTGCCGTCCAAAGCATCGGAATTGTAGGCATGCTGAATCTTGTTGTTGATGAACACGTCCTCGAACAGGATGTCGGTCGTGCCAGTGTCGCTGTCCTCGAATCCGCTGACAAGAGTCACTCCGTGTGTGCCTCCGAAAACAGGCTGCCCGTCTCCGGTCAAAGTCACAGCGGACTCGTTGTACTGGTCGCCGCCGGTGCCGTCAGAGACGAAAAAGCCTACAAATCGGGCCGTCTCTGGATTGTACCTGTACAGGCCGTGCAGTGTGGAGATCCAAATCCGCGACGAGGAGTCCTCACCTAATCCCATGATATCCTTTTGCACAAGGCCTTCCATCCTTTCAATCTGTCCAGATGAAGGAGAGTAGCGGAACAGTCCCTGTCCTCTGGTTCCGACCCAAAGATCACCTTTCGAATCATCATAAGATGACACAGGAATGAACAGATTGCCATCGTACCAATCCGAAATCGGAACAAGTTTCAGGTCAAGAGTGCTCTCATCGATCAAGACTATCCCCAAGTGGATTACCGCGGCTGCGAGTGTTCCGTTGCCGAGCGGAACGATCTTCTGGCACATCGTGCTTCCATCGTTGTCGAATCCCACGTCAACAGCCTGTGTTTTTCCACCATCCTTGTCAATGAAAAACACTTTATTGCTATAGGTTCCGACCCACAACCTTCCGCAGCTGTCCTCAGTGATATCGTAAAGCTGAATAACAGGAAACTTCCAGTCACGGACATATTCAAGCCTGTCTCCTATAAGCCTTAATTTCACTACTGAATATGGCATTGTGGCGTAGATGAAGCCATCAGAGGCAGCGGTAAGCCTCTGGAGCATATTCTCATTCCACAGTCCATCGCAATGCAACCGGACGACATTGGTACCATCCCATTTCCACAAGCCGTGACCATAGGTGTTTATGACTATGCTGTTGTCCTGCGTCCGGCACAGACTGGTGACGGATTTCACCGAAAGAGTCCGGTTCAGCTCGCTGTTGTTGTTGAAGCGGTTCCCTTTTGCCCGGCGTATTCCAAAGCCCTGGTCGCTGGTTCCTACCCAAAGGTTGCCGGAAACGTCCCTCATTGTTACGGATAGGATTCCCGACTTGGCATCGTCAGTGAGTTCCGTGACTAGCATCGCGGCAAGGGTGGAAGTCTTTGGATTCCACTCGTAGGTTTCCAGTGAATTTGTGTAAATCAGAACATTACCTTCGGACGCACCTCCAAGAATCAGTTTAATCTCGTTATGGTTCCTGTCAGCAAAGTGTTTAAGTTGACTCGGTACATCAATGAAAGTCTCCGTGAAAGTGTCGAATATGTAAAGACCACCACCATAGGAGCTCATCCAAAGGTACCGACCTTCCTGCATATGAATGTTATACACCCACCCATCGACTTTCACATCGGTCTCAGACTTTGTCCCGTTGTCTATATTCCACCATTTAAGTCCTTCATACGACACAAGCCACAGCCGGCCAAGCGAGTCAATACTGAAAATACCGAACCTGTTGTCAAAACTCTCAACTATCCGGAAAGACTCTCCGCCATTGTCATCCTTCTCAAGAACCTCAATCGAGTTGAGAGTGCAGACTACCAGATTACCGCCCGGTGTCAGGAATATATTTCTGATATATGTCGATCCTCCAACCGGAACAGTCTTGAAGTCATCCTTGTCGGTGTAGCGACAGACTCCGTTGATCGTGCCGCACCAAACGTTGCCGTCATTATCGACCGCAAGGGCTTTTACCTGATTGTCACAAAGGCTGGAAGGATTGTCTGTATGGTACCAGCAATGATAGTCATAGCCGTTGTAGCGGTTTACGCCCCTGTCTGTGGCGATCCAGACGCATCCCTCACCATCCTGGACGAAAGCGTTGACCCGATTGTTTGAGATGCTTTGGGATACTTCCGTAAACTCCTGAAAGTCAGAAAGGACTTCCGCCTCTTTCGCACAAGAAAGAAGCAGAAGTCCAAGTATTGCCGCGATTGTCTTTCGCATTGTGGTCGATGTTAATCAGTCAGTCGCAAAGATAAGATTAATTTTCTTTTTCATCGGCAATGAATTGTGTGTCTTCTCGATAATCTCGGTCATAGGGATATCGAAAGAGAGTTCGGACTTGATGTCTCTGGAAGATGTTCCGATTTTGAGCACATATTTACCTTTCTCCAATGTCCAGGAGCATCCTTCGGCATTGTACCAAGCCAGGTCACGCCTTGTCACATCCAATGTCAGAGTCTGAGACTCTCCCGGAGCGAGCAAGTCGGTCTTGCCGTAAGCCACGAGTTCCTGTGCGGGACGTCCAACCGCTATGGACGGAGATGATGCGTAAACCTGCGCCACTTCCTTTCCGGGACATTTTCCGATGTTCGTTACTTTCACGTTGACCTGCCATCCATTCCCGTTCTTGATTAGTGATGCGTCAGAGAACTCGAATGTCGTGTAGCTCAGACCGAATCCGAAAGGATAACTTACATCTTTCCCGAAACTATCGAAATAACGGTAACCGACATAGACATCTTCTTCATAGTAGGTATAGTCCACATCCTTCATAGGTTTGTCATCGGTACGTGGCACGGAACCGAAGAACAAGGCGAGTTTCTCGCTTTCCTTGACATTGAAATTCCACGGGAAATTCCTTGAGGACCAATGATCGAAATAGCTGACCGGCCAAGTCATCGAAAGTTTCCCGCTCGGATTGACCTCGCCCCGAAGGATGTCCGCGACAGCGTTGCCGCCTTCCTGTCCTCCCTGCCAAGCAAGCAGAACCGCGTCCGGGACATTTTTCCAAGAGGCGGTCTCGATGACTCCTCCAATGTTCAGAACCACAATGATCTTCTTCCCGGCTTTAGCGAAAGCAGTTTTTACCTGCCACATCAAAGCCTTTTCGGCATCAGTCAATTTGAAATCATTCTCCACACTCCGGTCGCACCCTTCTCCAGAGTTCCTTCCTATCGTCAGGACCGCAATGTCAGCGGATGCCGCGGTAGCGTCGAGAAAACCATTTTCGAATATCTTTTCCTCTGGCCTTGGGATTGTGACAAACTTTATCATCGGGTTGTTCTTGTCCTGCTTAGCCCAGAACTTGTCGTTCTCGACTTTTATGTAATTCAGGTAATCCTTCTCAAGTTCAGCCTCGATCTCGTAGCCGGCATTCAAAAGGCCTTGCCTCAGATCCACGGTGTAGGCACGGTTCACATCACCGGAGCCAGTTCCACCGGCTATGAAATCATAGGAGGTGACTCCGAACAGGGCTATTCTCCTGATCTCCTTGGAGAACGGCAGAGCGTTCCCGGAGTTCTTCAGCAAAACCATTCCTTCGCCCGCGGCTTCACGAGTCACTTGAGCGTGAGCCTTCAAGTCAGGAGAGTTTGAGTACTTGTAGCCGTTGAATCTTGGTGAGCGTACTATAAGGTTCAGCATATTCTCAACACAGAAATCGAGATCCTCGACCGCAAGCGAGCCGTTGTTTACCGCATCGACAATCGCTTGGGTCTGCTTAGGATAACCAGGCATCAAGAGGTCATTCCCGGCATGCATCTGCGCGGCAGGGACAGCACCGCCGCCCCAGTCCGTCATCACAAGTCCTTTGAATCCCCATTCATCACGCGTTATGTCACGCAACAGGTCACGGGACTGCGAGTCCTCCACTCCATTGATGAGGTTGTACGAGGACATTATCGTCCAAGGGACGGATTCCTTGACGGCCATCTCGAAACCGCGTAAATAAATCTCACGAAGTGCCCGTTGGGAAAGAATCGCATCCACGTGCATTCTGTTGATTTCCTGATTGTTGACAGCGAAATGCTTTATGGATGTTCCAACTCCGTTGCTCTGGATGCCTTTCACCATCGCCGAAGCGGTTTTTCCCGAGAGGTACGGATCCTCGGAATAATATTCGAAATTCCTTCCGCACAGAGGGTTTCTATGAATATTCAGAGCCGGACCCAGCAACAGGTCAACACCGTATTCCTTCACTTCATCGCCCATCGCCTCACCCACTTTCATAACCACCTCCGGATTCCAAGTACACGCGAGAAGGGTGGCGACAGGAAAATGGGTGCAGTAATATGTCCTGTCAGGAGTGTCGGTACGGTACGGGGATATTCTCAAACCAGCTGGACCGTCAGCCACAACAATGGAAGGGATGCCCAGCCTCGGAATCGCCGCTGTGGTTCCGGCGGCTCCAGGAACCATAACTTCCGTAGAGCCGATTGTGGCTGTGTTGGAATGGAATCCAGCCATTCCCTGGCCTACAACCAGAGTTGCCTTTTCCTCAAGGGTCATAGCGGAGAGCACTTCCTTGACGTTGTCCTTGCGGAGTTTGGGCGCATCCTGCGCTGCGGCCTGGAATCCGGCCGCGGCACACAGTGACACGCTGATGTAAAGAATCGCTTTATTCATACCTGGTCGTTATTTGAACAGACGTGGAGCGAAATCCACAAGATAATCCCTCCAATTGCGCCAGATGTGTCCGCCTTCGGATTCCACATAGGTGTAAGGATAGCCTTTTGAATCCAGCAAAGCACGGTATTCCACATTCGCCTGATAGAGGAAATCCGTCTTGCCTATGGCGATGTAGTAGAGCTTCGGAGAGTTTGCGAACTGCACATCAAGCTGGTTCATAAAATCGTCATAGACAGGTGACTTGACACCCTCGTGAGGCATAATGGCACCGGAGAACACACCCACATAATCAAAGGTCTTAGGCATATAAGCCGAGGTGTGGATGCTATGGAACCCTCCCATCGAGAGGCCGGCGATGGCTCTGCCTGAGCTCTTTGCGATGGTTCTGTAATGGCTGTCAACAAACTTGATGACATCCTTGAAATGAGACTCGAAAGTGCCGTCGGAAGAGCCGCTGTTGTACGGTTTGTACATTCCCTCGGCTGTCTCACCAGGAGCGCCCTGATGCTTCATACAGCCGTTGGTCATAACCACGATCATCGGCTTGGCGCGTCCGGAGGCGATCAGATTGTCAAGAATCTGAGCCGCGCGCCCCGTACACAGCCACGCTTCCTCATCGCCTCCCATTCCGTGCAGAAGATAAAGGACCGGGTAACGTCCCTTGCCGTTCTCGTAGCCTGCCGGAGTATAGACCGACATACGTCTGGAATGTCCGGCCACAGGCGAGTCATACCAAACCTTCGACACGGTTCCGTGCGGTACATCCTGCACCTTGTAGTCGTCAGCTTTACCGCCACCGATGATGAAGTAATTGAATATGTTGGCTATGTCCCTCTGGACATAAGCATTGTTCGGGTCCTTAAGACCACCGACACCATCTATGATGAAGCTGTAGTTATACAGCTCGCTTGCGAGAGGGGCCTCGGTGGTATATTCCCAGATGCCGTCCTTGCCTTCTTTGAGGTCGGCCACACCTGGAGCATCGAATTTGCCCCACGGTGTCGTCATCGCGGTTGTCGGCAGGAAGTCTCCGGTCACCTGAACCGTGACAGCTTTAGGAGCCTTGTACCTGAATGTCACTGTGTTGTCCGCGTTGATCTGTGGCGAGATCAAGTCCTGTCCACCCCAAAGGGACTGTTGTGCCGACGCTGTGAACGCAGTTGCGGCAAGAGCGAGAGTTGTAAGAATCTTTTTCATAAATATCTGAAATTTAAGTTGTTACTGTTTTGTATAGTCAGGTGAATAAGCCTTGATGTCAATGTCCTTGGTCACTGTCGCACCGTTCACTGTAACCGATACACTTGTGCCTTTGAAACTGATACTCCCGTCTTCATTGGCTACGATGCTGATCCGGCTTCCCGCATTGATCAGGTTAAGATCGCCATCATCGTAGAAATATGAGCCACCGATGTTGCCCATATATTCATACCCATTGCCCATCAGCCCGGAGGCGGCTGCGAACTCAGCGACCGTGAATTCTCCGAGGAAACTGTCGTCAGTGTCATTGACAATCGGAGTAAAGAGCGCGACAAGGTTCTCCTTTGGATCGAAAACGGCCACATTAAACATCTTGATTCCTTCCACCGGAGCCCACGCCGGAGGGCCATAGACTGCGCTTACGGAATATTTCCAGACATTCCAATCCCTTTCAGGGGCTGGTTCAGGAGTCAGGCGGCCATTGTAGGAGATTGTGAATATGCTTCCGTCTTCCAAGATAAGTGTGCCGCTGACTGTGAATATCTCTTTTTCCGCGTCTTGTATCGTGATCTGGAGGTCTCCTCCCGTGACAGCCTGAGCCACGACCGGATAAGTCTCCCCTTCTTTCAGAGTGTAGAATTGTGAACCGTCAAGGTAAGAGAATCCCATTCCTGAATCGATCAGTTTTCCGGCCATAAAATTTCCTGACACAGCCTTGTCCATCGCCGCGGCGGTGAAACGTCCTTCCCCGAGAGTTTCGGAAGAGGAGACAAACTTAAGGATAAGATAGTCTCCTTCACCGGTGTAAGTGTCATAGTACTGCCCTTCCGTGCAGGTGACTCCTTTAGCTCCGACGCTCAACGTGTGGACATAGGCCCCTGCATATTCAGAGCTATGGTTGATGAGGTATTTCTTGCAGCAGTCCTCGTTGGCGTCACGCTGATGTTCCGGCACTCCCGCACCTTTTGCAAAGCTGATGAACTCGTGTCCCGAAACGGTGACAGACAATGATTTAAGACCGTTTTGAGCGATTACTACCGACTCTCTCAGATCAGTTCCCGTCCCGTCCTCACTGATTATTGAACCACCGACCAACGACCCTGCTTGTACGGTACTGGAAACACTGTAATCACCCTGAAAACTGTCGGCGTCCCGACTGGCGATGACGCTGACTGTTCCCCTGTCAACGGAATTGTCGTCATAGAAACTTATGTCGTACCTCAGAAGTTCTTCGTTTATCACCGACACTCCATCGTTGACATCGATCAATTCCGTCGTCTTGACAGAATAGTGGACTCTGTTCGGAAACACTACCCCACCCTCTTCCCAAGGCTCTATCTTGCTGCACGAAGGCAGGGCCGACAATGCCAGGATGAGACTTATTGAATATTTAATATATTCTTTCATAATATCTTAAGCATTGAAATTAACATTAGTTTTCAGTTCCCCAGCCAGGGTTCTGAACGATTTTGGAGTTCGAGATGGTCTCCACTTCAGGGTATGGCAGAAGTTCGTGCCGCCCTGTCTTGAATCCATAATTCTCGTTGGTGTAGGTGGTTTTGTCCACAATATAGCTCCCGTCGGACGCCTTGCCCTTGAACAGCGGAACGTACTTGCCCTGCTCAGGCAATGTGGTCTTATCGACATCTCCCCACCGTATGACATCCGTAATCCTGACACCTTCCATCCACATCTCGAAACGTTTCTCTTTCTTCACATTGTCCAATGACAAGGATGTCTTCGGAGCTCCTGCACGTTCCTGAATGTCATTCAGGGCTTTCAGTCCGCTGCCGTCACCGTCTCCGGCGACCGCGCAAGCCTCGGCATATAACAGAAGCACCTCGGCATAGCGCATCCAACGCGGGTTTTTCATCCAACAGTAGCCGTAGCCTTCCGTAGGCACATCATTCTGGTCCACGTGAAATTTCCAGTCAAACCAACCGCAGCATCCGTAAAGGGAATTGCCTTGGATTCCGCTTACGCCACCAGCGAGCAGATCATCCCAGGAGCGAACCCACGCGTTGAAACGCGGAGAACCCTCCTCGTTTTTCCTGAACTCATCAATGAACTCCTGACGCGGATTGAAGAAGCCCCAGCCGATCCCATAGATGCCGCTTGGATAGCCGGAAAGGTGGTCGGTTCGAGGGCCGTACATATTAGGTCCGTTCACATAGGCGAACCAGACATTCGACTTGTTATAGACAAGATTGGTCTCATAGACGGTCTCTCTACAGAGATCGTACTTTCCTGTGAAGAGTTCACCGAGAGCCGAGGTCGGAACCAAGCCGTACAACCCAGAGGAAATCACTTGTTTAAGGCTGGTCTTGGCACCTTCGTAATCCCCGCTCAGAACCTGAGCCTTTCCACGGAATGACAAGGCGACTTCTTTTGTGAGCCTGACCACCGGTTCATCAATACCGATCTTTGACGGAAGCTTCGCGGCCGCCTCACCGAGTTCGTCGATTATGAACTTCCACAGTTCCTGCGGGTCGCTGTTAGGCTGTTGGTATTCACTTGAACCCTCAAATATATGGTCGATGAGCGGAGGGTTACCCCATAGCGTGGCCAGCTGCATATGTGCCCACGCCCTGAACACTCGCGCCTCGGCGATACACCTGTCCTTCGCATCCGATTCACCCTGGGAGAACTTGCCCAGAAGCACATTGGAGTAATAGATCACATTGTAGTAGAATGAATATAATCCCGGAATATACGCGTTGTTGACCGCGAAGTTATATTCATTCAACTGCTCGTAATTTGCATTGTCGCCTCTGGTGCCTCCGGCGCTGTAGATGTCGTCCGAAAGCACATTACGGACGCTGTTGTCCATAAACCAGTTGCTGGCGTTCAGTGTTGAATATACCACCGTGATGGCCGAAAGAGCATCCTCGTCAGTGGAATAGTAGGTCTCCTCCTTGACCACTCCTTTCTGCTCAATCTCCAGCATATCGGAACAGGAGACCACCGACAGGCAAGCCAAAGCCGCAAGTATTATCTTATTCTTCATATTCATAAAACATTAATGGTTAGAAAGACAGATTGAGTCCGAAGACGAGTTTACGCGTCACAGGATAGGCTCCGCAGTCGATTCCCATTCCAGCCGTTGCGCCCATTGACGCAGACTCTGGATCGAATCCAGGATATTTGGTGAATGTGAACCAATTGTCCATCGAGACATAGAGGCGCAGGTTTTCGATTCTGGCCTTTCTGGTAAGGTTCTGCGGCAAAGTGTATCCCAGCTGCATCTGCTTGATCTTGAAGTAGGAACCATCAAATATGGTCGCGCTTGACAGGTAATATTTATCCTCGTCCACACACCCGGACCGCGGACGGCTTGCGCCGGTGTTGGTCTCGGTCCATCTGTCGTCATAGAACAGTTTGAGATTGTTGCGCTTCTGGTAGTCGGAACGGTAGAACAGAAGCCAGGTGTCATTACCTGCCACTCCGCTTCCGAACATAGTAAGGTCAAATCCTTTGTAGGCAAGGTTGATGGTAAGTCCGTAGGTAAGGTCTGGAATAGCGCATCCGATCTCAGTCTTGTCGTCCCCGGTGATCACTCCGTCACCGTTGATGTCCTCGAAAATCGGGTTGCCGGTAGCCTGGTCGATGTGATCGAACTTGTAGCCGTACATATACCAGACCGGATGCCCTGTCTCGAACATCGTCACTGTCGAGGTGTGGTAGCTCTGGCCACTGATTCTAGAAACGGTCGGATCAAGATAGGTGACCTTGTTTCTGAGCATCGAGAGATTTGAGGTGACACCGTAGTAGAAGTCACCGATGCTGTCTTTCCAAGAGAGTTCGGTCTCTATACCCCAGTTACGGACCTTGCCGGCGTTCATTGTCACGCTGGTGGCACCGGTCTCGAACGGAGGAGTGACGCTTATCAGCAGGTCCTTGGTCTTCTTGTTGTACCAGTCAACAGAAAATGAGAGTTTGTCGCGGAGGAAACGTGCGTCCAATCCAAGGTCGATCTGCTCTGAGGTCTCCCATTTCAGATCGGGGTTGGCAAGTCCGGCAGGGGCGGAACCGTAGTAGAAGCCACCTGTCGTGTCGTACTGGTAGGACCACGCTCCGACATTGATGCCGCGTGTGTAAGGATAACCGCCCAGCACACCTATGTTGCCGTTGACACCCCAGCTTCCGCGGATCTTCAGGAATGACAGGGCATTGCGGCTGATTCCTTTCATAAAGTCCTCGTCGCTGATGGTCCAACCGGCAGAAACTGACGGGAAATAGCCCCAACGGTTCTTGGCTGACAGTTTGGAGGAGTCGAACGCGTCCGCGCGGAACGTAGCCTGGAGCATATAGCGGTTCTTCCAGCTCCAGCCGAGACGTCCGAAATAGGAAAGACTTGAGCTTTCGCTCTCTATTCCGCTGACGGAATCGTTGCACTCTGTCGTGAGGAAGCTCAGGTAGCGGAAATTCTTCTCGTAGCTTTTCAACTCATCACCGCTGCCTGTGATGTAGTTCGAACTTCCGTGCATGAATGACATACCTGCCATCGCGGTGAAATTATGTTCCTTTATGTTGAACATATAGTTGACATAGTTGTCCCACTGATAACTGAGGTTGTTGGACACAGTCCCGCTCAGGCCATACTTGGTGCTGTATTTCTGCGTGTTGATGAAATACGGGAATGAATAGTTCGACGAGTTGCTGTAGCCCAGTCTGTAGCCGAACTTAGAGGAGAACACAAGCCCTTTGACCGGAGTGAAATCCGCAAAGAAAGAGCCGAGTACGTTCATACCCTCGTTCTTGGCCTCATAAGTCTCTGTCTGGACAAGAGGATGGGCGTCCTCGCCACCGATAAAGTCAGAGACCGAATAGTAGAGACCATCTTTGTTCTTCAGAAGGTTATAACCGTTCGAAAGGGCCAGTTTCATACCCAAAGGGAGCTGCTCCTCGGTGTAATACGCCGGAGTGAGCGGGTCCATTATGATGGCGGACCCCAGCACCGATCCATAGTAGTTACTTTCCGAAACACTCCCATAGCTGTATTTCTCTATGGAGTTTGTCAAACCGATCTTCAGCCAAGGCTTTACTTGATAGTCAGCGTTGACCTGCGAAGTCAGTCTCTTGTAGAAATCCTTGTCGCCTTTCACGACACCATCATTGTCAAGCCAGGAACCGGCCACATAAAGGTTGCCGCGCTTGCCTCCACCCATAAAACCGACCGTGTGCTTCTGATACACACCGTTCTCGAAAGTCTCGTTCATCCAGTTGGTGTTGGTGTGGCCGTCATAGTAGGTCTTAAGATCCTCCAGCGAAAGTTTTCCGCCTTCGACCATATAATTGATATAATCCTGTGCCTGCATCATCTCCGGAACGTGGCCAATCGACTCGATGGAATATTGCATATCATAGAATATCTTGCCTTCACCTTCCTTCGCACCGGACTTTGTCGTCACAAGGATGACACCATTTCCGGCCTGAGCGCCATAGATGGCGGCGGAAGCGGCGTCCTTAAGGACCTCCATCGACTCGATGTTGCTCGGATCCAGATAGCCTATGTCACCCACCTGGATGCCATCGACAATATACAAAGGGCTGATGGCTCCTGAGTTTGATGAATATCCACGGACACGTATGCTGCCTGACGAGCCTGGACGCCCCGTAGTGTTGATCACTTGCACTCCACTTGTCTTTCCGGCGAGCGATTGGGCGAGATTGCTGATCGTGCGGTTCTCCAAATCAGAGGATTTCAATGACGCGATCGCCCCGGTCACATCTGACTTTCTCTGGACACCGTAACCTATGACCACAGTCTCTTCGAGTTGCTGAATATCCTCGGTCAAGACAATCCTCACTTCTTTTTGGGCCGCCACTTTTTGTGTGACAAAACCGAGCAAGGAGACTTTCAAGGAACTTCCTGACGGAGCTTTGAGCGAGAACTTTCCGTCAGAATCCGTGAGTGCGAAAGTACGTGTGCCTTCAACTTCGACAGCGGCTCCGACCAAAGTCGAGCCCCCGGAATCAAGCACAGTACCATTCACCTGAATGACAGCAGGCTGAGCTGTCGCGACCAGACCGCCTGACAACAGGACTGACAGAATGGTCGCCAAAATCTTTTTTCTTGGTTTCATGGATTTTATTGTTTGTTATTAGCAGTGTAGTAATTGCCAAGCGCGACAAGACACTTTTTGTAGCATTCTGTCCAGAAAGCCCAATCGTGCCCACCTTCCCTTTCGAGATATTCGTGAGCTATATTCTTGGAGGTTAGATATTTATCGAAGTCAACATTCGCTTTGTAAAGTCCCGGGATCTGGTCTTGGATTCCTACTTCCATAATATAATAAGGGAAACCGTCTGATTTTGCTCCTTTAGTCATTGATGACTCGATGACTGACTGAGGGGTCGTGACATTACCGTTTCCTGCCACCGCCCCGCTCATCGAATAGGCCATACAGAACATCTCCGGATGTTTGAAAGCGTATAGTGTCGTGCCGTAACCTCCCATCGATAGTCCTGCGATGGCACGTGATGCCCTGCCGGGCCTCACCTTGTAATTGGCCTCTATGTGTGGGATCAGTTCATCAAAGAAGAAATCCTCGTATTTCATTCCGTCCTGAAATCCGTTGACATAAAAAGCGTTGAATCCGCAAGGCATAACGACCACTAATTCTCCGACCTTTCCATCCTTGATGGCCGAGTCCGTGCTTTGCACCATCGAGCCACTACTTACCCAGGCAAGATCACCTTTCTCGTTCCCGCCATTGAAATCATAGCCGTGAAGGAGGTAGAGGACCGGATATTCCTTTCTCGAATCATCATAGCCGGCCGGAAGGTAGATCGTATAGCGCACTTCCTTCCCAAGAACAGAACTTTTGACTGTCTGTCCAAGGTCGATCCGGCTTTTGGGATTGAGCTGCGGATCGGTCTTGCCACCGTTGTCATCGTTGCCGGTTGAAACTTGAGTGCAAGCCCCCAGCATAATGGTTGTCGCAAGCAATAAATTAGTCAGTGTTTTCATAAAAAAATTATGATGGTTAAATACGACAACAAAAGTCGGCTTTTCATCCGACTTCGGCTTTCGTATTTGATTTCACTGTTTTATGAAATGTTCAAATGTTTGCGAAAATGTAAAATGATGAAGTTATTTGCCTTCTGGATAATCCGATTCCGCCCAGAGATTCCAAGGCTTTTCAGGGACATAGTACTCTTTGATGCCGTAGTCGATGTTGGCCTTGTGGGCCTGGCTCAACTGGTGACGGCGGTGGATGCGGTACGTCCTTCCGTCTTTGATGAAGTAAGCACCCGTCTGGTGGAAACGGAACGGAACCTCTTTGGCGACGCATTGCGAACGCAGATTCAGAATCCAATCGAAATCACAAGGCCTCGCCCCGACACCGGACTCACCACTGACACTCACCTCCTCTATCGTGTCATCCAACCATCGCGAGATGTCCATCCGCTCAAGCATCGGCGCCACAATGATCGACTTATGCCTTATCGGAAGTTCCTTGAATATGGGAAGCCGACGCTCGGCCATAGCCTGGTTCTCCACCGTGCAGCCGACGATGACATTCTCGTACCCGTCGCCCCAGTCCGGAGGCAGACACCGTTCCAGACGGTCAATCCGTTTTGTAAAGAAATAGAACATACAGTCGCTCCGAAAGCGCATCATTTCCCAACATTCCGGCCTCCACGGATCCGCGTCCTCCAGCAGGAAATCCGAAGTGAAGCACGTGAAGACAATCTTGCCGGAAGGAATCTTGAAAGTCTTGTCCCGCTTTCTTTTGACCGGCAGATTGAACGCCGCCGTCTTGCGCGCGAGGTTGCTTGCGATCTCGCTCCCGTACATCTCGTCCTGCCGATAGACATAACAGAACCTGCAGCCCGGACTCACCTTAGTGCACCCGTGCCACGGATTCCAATCCGCGAATATGCTCCACTCCTCCGCCATTAATGAATATACCAGTTTACCTGCTGTCTTGTTTCAAAACTCTCGTCATTCACGCAAACGACCAGAAGTTCGTAGAGGCTTACTGGCTGACAATAAAGGCTTCACCATAGCTTCCTCTCTGGTTTGATACCGCTAAGAATACCGGTCGCTGAGCCTGTCGAAGCGACTCCTGTGAACAACAATGATTATCCTTGTCCTAGCCACCGTGGTGTCTAATTACATATAAATCAACAAAATAAATAACCTCCTTTAGTTCAGACTGATGTGTTAATCACTGTTCTTCAATCACTTGCCTTACACGCCCAATCAATATATGTGTCGATACCCCCTGAGCCAGACAACTCTCAGTATCGGTTTCTGAACCTCATCTGAAGTTCGTCCATTCTTGCCAATAGTTCATCAAAAGGAACCGATTGCCCATAAATCATTGTCCTGCGCATTGCCTCATAATCTGTTTTCCAAGCATCCTTGATATTTGCCGGAGGAAGTAGGACAATACGGCCTCGAATATCAGGTGTGTAATCGACATCTTTCATATGAGTAAAGACTTCCCTATGATGATGGATTGTATTCCATAGGTCGTCATCCGTGATGGCTGATTTTGCGAAGTCACAATCCATCATTCTTTCTAGGTCATACAGGTGGCGTGACTTTCTGTCCACTCTCGCACCGGCATCCGTGGAGAACAATTCATGTATCAGGTATGCCTTTTCAAGAAAAGTCTTCTCCGGGACTGCTGTTGGAATATCCACGTCCTGCACGGAAGTCTCTATCGCAGTAGCCAAACTTACAAGGCTGTTCACTTTTCTGCATTCATACGGTTCAAACAGTGAGCGCGAGCCTATTTCAAGCATTACGACCGGCTTCACATATCCGGCTGCGATGGGCATCAGAGGTGTGTATTTCACGAATATCTTTCTTGGTTCCGGATATGTCCTGTCCCCTTCGCCGTCTTCTTCCGGCTTCACCTCGCACCATTGCAGAAGCCCAGACGCCTCGAGCACTTTGGTCAAGTCTGCCGCCACTTGTTCTTTAACGAACAATGACGATTCTTTACGGAGCGTCTTTATCTGTTTGACTGTAAGATCTCCTTCAAGACCGAACTGGCTGCGGTCAATGGCCAGGTCTATGTCTTCCGAAAATCGTTCTATCCTGTTCCAGACTTTGCTCAGCGAAGTTCCGCCCTTAAAGACGAATTTATCGGCATACGGCAGGGAGAATACGCATTGAAGGATTGCCGTTACCCATAGGTCCTTTTCAACGGATTCCACGGGCAGTCCTATTTTGATTGATGCCTGCTGAAGAACGATGCGTTTCTGATCCTCGCTTAGATTCCAATAGTTATTCATACGCTTCTCTGATTATTGATGCTATCCAGTCCGGCATCAGTTTTATATCTTGTAATATGATGTCTTTTGGTTCATTGGACAATAATGACTTGATATGGTCTTTATCTTCATCGGTGACATTGTCCTGACCGATTTCCTTCAATGCGGAATTTATAAGCAATGCGAGTTGGTTCTTGAATGCGAGATTTTTGGGTGCAACGTGCTTGAAAAGTATTCCTCTATTGCCGTTTATTACCACTTTTCTGGGCGAGCCGTCGGTCAGATATACGATGTTCATCGGAACCTGCGTTGATAGCCCAAGGCGGTTCATCGCATATATGCCGGCCGGGACTATTCTCGCCTTGTCTCTTTTTGCTATTGCCTGGGCAATCTCCTCGTAAGTCGGATACAGTGTTCCGAGCCCAAGTTCCTTGTCAATTTTGGGATAGCAGTAGATGCCTCTTGCGACCCTGATGATGGTGCCCACATTCGTCATCCGCTCCAAGGCCTTGAGTACAGCAGATCTCTCCCCTACCTTTGAAAAATCGGAAGGGAAAAACAACGCTCCCCTCCCGCATTTCTTTATAGAGTTAGTAATTATATTTTCAATGCTTTGTACCATTATTACCATTATATATTGTCGCAAAAATACGTTTTTTTTGCGACAATATAATGATTTGAGTATTGTTTTATCGAAAGAGGTCTATATAACGCCTGATCTTTACATTACACCCAACGAATTGCCACCATAAATACAATGGGCGCCATCGCCATAACAAAGCCCGTCCACCTACAAAGAAAAGCTTTGATGCTCCAATATTTCATTTGACCTTTTCTGTACAAAAGAATCATCCAAACTAAAAACCAGATGAATGACAGGCCCATTATTAAGAACATGCAATTGAGAAATGCCACATTATAATACAGTTCCACATAGTACCAATTAGCGAGACCTTCCAACATCATAAGGAACAAAAAAGCGAAACTGCTTAAGACAAATGTCAAGACTATCAAAGAATATGAAATCCATCCTGTTTTACCTTTCCTATATTTCAGCACAGCAATCAGCGACAATACGACTGATACAATTAAAAGACAGAAAGCATAAAAAAGACAAGGGAGCGTAGCCCAATACACAAAACTGGCCCAAATACCACCAATTCCCCTCATAATCAATGGAGATGGAGCAAGAGCATAGACAACCAATATGGCGAGTAATATCCCAACCAGCACAAAGCCACTTCCTAAGCACCAACGCGTAAATGCTTTTGAGAATGCGGAATATTCTACTGATTTAGTTTGCGTTTTCATTGTAAATGTAGATTGTGTCATAAGATCAGTTAACATTCAAAAACTTAGATACGTTATTCTTCGCTTCTTCAGACGTATATTCATCAATGAAAGAATGGAAATGCTCAATGAAATAGTCCATCGTCATAACCGTCCCCGTATCCATTGTAAAGTACTTAGACACATACGGATACATCAGTTTTCCTTTATTTTCTTCAGTGTCAGGCAAATCTTCGACATTGAGAATATCGTGCGTAAGCTCGTGGTACATCAGCCAATACTTCATCGGTTTTGTAAACTTCTCCCACGAGGACCGATTGATGTATATTTCAATCTTATCATCGTGGTTTATTCCGAAGCATATTCCTTCGGTTTCCTTTGTATCAACCATTTTGTCCAAATCAGCGAACTTGATTGTCACCGATTCCGGACGAACAGGTATTATCCCGAAATATTCCAAATCGCGATAATATTTATCAACGTAAAAGTCAAAATCCACTGATGGATCATCATAGGCACTTTCCGCTATCTTTCGATGAAGCCTCTCTTCCCGACTCGGTGTCAATATGCACAATGTCACAAACGCAATGGCCGCCACCGCCACCAGACTCATTAGTATGGCCTTCTTGCTGATGTGAAGTGGCTTTCTTTTATGAATATGTTTCTTCTCATTTTTCTCCCGTTCAGCAGGTAAAGGCGGCGGAACAATCTGGACTTTTCCAAAGTCCTCAGTGTCCTTAAGATGCATCCACCCATCAAGACCATAATACCAGATCAAAGTATCAGGCGATAAATCCATCAACTCCAGTTCCACCTTTGAAACTGGCCCTCTAACCTGCGAGTTCTCTATGTAAAAGTACTTTCTCATCCTTGTAGTAACTCAATAATAATCAACAGACATCGCCTAAATCCACCTAAAACTTTTGAATACTTTTTCGAAGTCGTTTTTCCATAAATCGGCCTCTTTCTCACGATATGCAAGAGTCATTATTACCATCTCTTTGTCATTCTGAAATATAGCCATACGGCAAATTACTGGAATTGTGGTGTCAAAATTCTTACCTGTTCGCCGATAATCAATCTGGAGACATTTTGATCCGCCTACCATTGTCCAGGAATATGAAATTGGGTCCATCAGCCGTGATGCCGACCCTATATTTGATATTACTATCTGCTCTAAGATGTTCCTTGATTCGGCATCAATCACCTCTGTTTCAGTGGATTTTAAGAAATCGCCATATTCTCCTTTCTGATAATTAATAATTATGCGGCAATATTTCTTAAGCGCAGGGCTATCAAAATGACGTGAATTTAACATTAAATTGTATAATTAATCCATAGTTTTTATTGTAATAAGTT